>Ga0209564_1000377_pt1 | contig 81824 bp, 49 predicted proteins | sample AraplaCol_mMF_r2_FD_184272 | JGI IMG/M metagenome (GOLD analysis project Ga0209564, IMG submission 184272) | Arabidopsis root microbial communities from North Carolina, USA - plate scrape MF_Col_mMF_r2 (SPAdes) (version 3) | ecosystem: Host-associated > Plants > Roots > Endosphere | place: USA...
CGTCGGTTTCGACGTACAGCTTTTTCAGGCTGTGGATCGATAAGGGTTCACGGGCGCATAGCAGCGCAGCTTCGAGGACTTTCTTAGCCTCTGCATTATCCATACACTACATTTGGTTGTGTAACTTAGTAAGAAGGCGCCGGACCGCTGCGCGCCGGGGCGAGAGTCTCAGGTGGAGAGCGTTTTCAGGGCGAAAACAAGGCAGGCGACAGGCGCCGCTTCATCCAACTTGGCCAATTGTACCTGATAAAACCGGGGAGAAGTGTAAAAGCCTGATTTCGCTTAAGCAGCGAGGCGCTCGGACAGGATTGCCGAAACGCCAACAAAAGCCGGATACTCGGCAGTAATTACATAGGTTGGAATGGCCGCCAGGTATTTATTGAAGCGCCCTTTTTCCTCGAAACGGGCGCGGAAGCCGGAACGGTCGAAGCGCTCGCCCAGGCGCGGCACGATGCCGCCGCCAATGTAAATACCGCCCGTCGCGCCCAGCGTGACGCCCAGGTTGCCGGCGATAGTGCCGAGCATGGTGCAGAAGTGTTCAATCACATCGTCGCACAGCGGGCACTCGCCCGTCAGCGCGCGGCGCGCAATTTCCGGCGCCGACAGCACCGGCTCTTCATGGCCGCGCTGGGCCACCAGCGCGCGGTAAATCAATTCAATGCCAACGCCCGACAGCAAACGCTCGGCCGACACATGCGGGAATTCGGTCCACGCGTATTGCAGGATTGCGACTTCTTCCGGATTCATCGGCGGGAACGTGACATGGCCGCCTTCGCTCAGCAGAGCGGTCCAGCCGGATGCCGACGGGATCAGGCCCGACACGCCGAGGCCGGTGCCTGCACCAATCAGCCCCAGCGGCGCCCCGGCTTGCGGCGTGCCGCCGCCAACCTGGCGCTTCTGCCCGTCTGCCAGCAACGGCAAGGAACGCGCCAGCGCGGTGAAGTCGTTGGCTACCACCAGCACTTCGAAACCGACCTCCAGGCGCAGCCCCTCGATCGAAAACTCCCAATGGTGGTTGGTCATCTTGACGTAATCGCCATTGACCGGATTGGCAATCGCGATGGCGCCGTGGCGAACACCCAGGCCGGCAGCCTCTGCCACGTCCGGCAGCGCCAGGTAAGCTTTCAACGCCGCGCCCAGCGTCGGGTATGCAGCACCGGACAGCACATGGATATTCTCGATCTTGCCTGGCGCCAGCTCCAGCGCAAACCGGGCATTGGTGCCGCCGACATCGGCCAGCAGGCGCGGGCTTGGGAAGGTGGCATTCATCGCGGAGTGGGTCTGGGCGGTCATGGGCGCAAGCAGTTAAGTTGAGCCTTAATGCTAAGGGATATGTTAGCCGGGACGCAAGGATTTCTTTGTAGTTTGAGTACAAGAACAAAGAAAAGTAGGCTCGAATGCTACATTGCGGGATATGTCTTAGGTAGTATGACTACTAGACCGAAGCTGGAACGGGCGTGCGGCGCCCCGCCTTGAAAGGCGTGCGGCGCTTCAGGCTGGGCGTAGTTAATGGCGGGAATCTGCGGGCGTAAAGCCGTCCGGCGCCTGTTCGGCGATCACGGCGGATTCACTCTCGCTGCGGAAAGCGGTATTCCAGGCGTCCAGCCCGCCATGCAAGGGCTTGGCGCGCTTGTAGCCGTGGGAATGGAGCTGTTTGGCCACCTTGGCGGCAGTCACATCGTTCGGGCAGCTGCAGTAGACGATGATGTGGCGGTCCTTCGGCAGGGACTTGATCACGGCCAGCGGGTCGCTCGCCCCCACCAGCAGGGCGCCCGGCACCGGTGGATCCAGCAGTTGCGCGGTGGCGCTGCGGGCATCGACCATCACCGGGTCATGGCCGGCATCGAGCAGTTCTTTCAGCTCATCGATGCTGATACGCTCGGTCTGCATCGCCTTCTGGAAGCGGCGGCGCTCGATGAACTTGGCCAGGACGAACAAGCCGAGCAGGATCGCCAGCACAGTCAACGCTGTCGAGCCCATGGTCGACAGCACCTCCAGTACTTTATCGACATCGGCATGGAAATAGGCGCCGATCAGCAGCCCGGTGGCGCTCCACAGCAAGCCGCCCAGCAGGCTGAAACCGAGGAAGGTCGGCACGCCAGTGCCCAGCGCGCCCGCCATCGGCGGCGCAATGGTATTGAAGCCGGGGATGAACTTGGCCACCACCATCGACTTCGGACCCCATTTGCGGAAATTGTCTTCCGTCTGGCTGACGCAGTAGTCCGGCGACAGCGAAATCTTGCACAGCAGCTTGAGGATGCGCTTGCCAAAGCGGCGGCCGGCGCGGAACCAGAAGAAATCGCTGACCAGGCAGGCCAGCATGGCAACGCCCAGCACGACCGGGAACGGCGCACTATTGCTGTTGTCGATGGCCAGCGCACCTGCCACGATCAGCACTGGATAGGCAGGAATTGGCAACCCCATCTGTTCGACCAGCACCACGGCAAAGACGATCAGGACACCATACTGCTGCAACAAGGTAATTAGGTTAGCCATAGTTCGACTATGGTAGCGCAAAACCGGGCCTAAGGCAGGACCCCCTCGACATACTGCACGGAGAGTTGTTGCTGCAGCATGCGGAATAGCTTTTCCTGCTCCACCGGCATGTGCAGAAGGTCGTCCGCGCCGGCCGCCTGGGCCTGCTGCCGCTCGCCGCCAAAGGCCGATGCCGTCATCAGCACCACGCGCGGCTGCGGCAGGCTGTGGTCGGCGCGCAGGCGGCGCGTTGCCTCCAGCCCGTCCAGTATTGGCATGTGCCAGTCCATCAGCACCAGCTCTGGCTGCGATTTGGCGATGAGATCCAGCGCCTCCACCCCATCCGACGCCTCCTGTACGTCGAAACCGGCCGGCACCAGCATGCTGCGCAAGAGGTGGCGGCCATCGACACCGTCATCGACTACCAGGATACGCCGGCCCTGGTGCGGCGGCGCCAGTTGCGGCAGGCTCGCCAGCGGCTCGCCAGCACCGGCTTCTTCTGCTTCGATGGTGAAGCGGAACGCGGTCCCCTCCTCCGGCTGCGCCTCCACCTCCAGCTCGCCGCCCATGATGCGCACGTACTGGCGCGAGATCGCCAGGCCAAGCCCAGGATCTTCGGGAACGCCGCCAATGGCCGCCTGCACGGCAAATGCCAGCCCATGCCGGCCGCCGGGCAACACCGTGGGACGCAGGGACAGCGTGACCGCGCCTTCACGCACATGCTTGAGCGCATTGGTGACAAGGTTGAGCAGCACATGGCGGACTTTGGCGCCATCCATGATCAGCGCCCGCGGCAATGCGCCGCATTCGAGTTTGAGCGCGACGCCGGCCTGCGCCGCCCTCTCGCCCACCATATCGCATACATCGCGCAGCAATTGCGCCACGTCGACCGCCTCCCGGTGCAGGCTGACGCCACCGGCCTCGATGCGGGACAATTCGAGGATATCGTTGATCAAAGCCAGCAAATGCTGGCCGGAGCGATGGATGATTGCCATATTGCGCTTTTCATCAGCCGACATGGTGGTCGAATGCGCCATCAGGCGCGAAAAGCCGATCACCGAATTCAGCGGCGTGCGCAGTTCGTGGCTCATGGTGGACAGGAACACGCTCTTGGCGCGGCTGGCCGCCTGCGCCTCGGCCACTGCAACCGACAGGGCCGCCGTGCGCTCGCTCACCAGTTCTTCCAGGTGGCTGCGGTGGCGCCGCAATTCCTGCTCGGTTTCGGTAACCTCGGTCACGTCGATGCTGACGCCAACCATGCGCACCACCTTGCCTTGCGCATCGCGGAAGGAGCGCGCCATGGAACGCAAGTGGCGCAGCGTGCTGTCAGGCCGGCGAATCCGGAACTGGAGCGAGAAGTCATGTTCGCCATTAAGCGCGGCTGCTACCTCGGCGCGTGCGCGCTCGCGGTCTTCCGGCACCACGCGTTCCAGCCAGGCCTTGTAATCGCCGCCTCCCAGGCGCGTGCCCAGCCCATATTGGCGCAAGATTTCATCGTCCTGCATCAATTCATCATGGACCACGTCCCAGTCCCAGATGCCGATGCAGGCGGCACGGGTTGCAACACTCAGGCGCTCTTCGCTTTCGCGCATGGAGCGGTAGCGGCTGTCGAGCAGCTCCCACATCTTGTGAATGGATTCTTTCAGGGTACGCAGTTCGCCGTAGAACCAGGCCTTTTGCGGCGTATCGCCCATGATGTACTGGCCGACCGCCTTCAGCGGCCGCAAGATCAGGAACCAGAGCAAGCCATACAGGCTGGTGACCAGCACCGCGGCCAGCACCAGGATCGCGACCAGGTTGGCCTGGCGCTGATCATGCAGGTCCTGCCGCATATAGGCTGGCGTGGCGAAGACTTTGATGGTGCCGATGGTGGCGCCATCCACGACGATCGGGCGCTGGGCCACCAGCATGTCGGGAGTTGTTGCCAGCGGCAGGCCGGTTTCCAGCTTGTCGCCCGCACCGCGCTGCACCACCTGCTCGCGCTTGCTGCCGGTGCCGTACAACACGATGGCGTGCAGGTCGCGCTGGTTCATGCTGGCGCGCATGATGGACAGCACTTGCTTGTCGTCGAAATTCCAGGCCGGCATGGCCACGCCCAGCGCCAGCTGGTCGGCACTGATATTCAGGATGCGCTGCAGCTCCTGCCAGCGCTTGCTGCTCTCGGAATTGTAGGAATAGGCGGCGAACACCAGCAGCACGGCGCTGACGATGGCCGTCAACGACACGCTGACCAATAATGCGATGGAGGCAACTTTGTTCGAACGCAAAGACCTGCTCCTGCCGGGGCGCCGCGGCATGCAGCGCAGATGACCAGTGTGCCAGCTTTACAAGGGGCGATCAAGCAGCCCTGGGAATGGCCGCCAGCAGGGAGCGCGTATAGGGGTGCCGGGGATTGCGGTACAGTTCGTCCGAATCGGCCATTTCCACCACCTCGCCCTTGTGCATCACCATCACCTGGTCCGAGATGTACTTGACCACCGACAGGTCGTGCGAGATGAAGATGTAAGACAGGCCGAATTCATCCTGCAGGTCTTGCAGCAGGTTCAGCACCTGCGCCTGCACCGAAACGTCCAGCGCCGATACCGACTCGTCGCACACCAGGATTTCCGGCTTCATGGTCAGGCAGCGCGCGATGGCAATGCGCTGCCGCTGGCCACCCGAGAACTCGTGGGGATAGCGGTGGTAGGCCTGCTGCGGCAGACCCACCCTTTCCAGCAGCGCCAGCGCCATGTGCGTGCGCTCCGCATCGCTGGCGCCAATCGCATGCAGCCGCATTGGTTCCAGCAGGATCTGGCCAACCGTGAAGCGAGGATTGAGCGAGGCGTACGGGTTCTGGAAAATGATCTGGATGCGGCGCTTGAACGGCTGGTATTCCCTGGCGCTCATGGCCAGCAGGTCGCGCCCTTCGAACAGGGCGCGGCCGCCCGTCGCCTGGTGCAGGCGCAGCAGGGTCAGGCCGACGGTGGATTTGCCGCTGCCCGATTCTCCCACCACGCCCAGCGTTTTGCCGCGCGCCAGCTTGAACGACACGCCTTTGACGGCCTGGAATTCGCGCTTGCCGAACAGGCCTTCGCGCAGCCAGAAGCTTTTCTTCAGCCCGTGGACGTCCAGCACGATGTCATCGCCCGGGGCGCTGCCGCGCGTGCGCTGCGGCTGGTGTTCGGCAGCGCCGAAGCGCCCTTCCACGTAGTCATTGATGACAGGCAGGCGCAATGGGCGCGCATCGAGCGACGGCCGGCAGTGCAGCAACGCGCGCGTGTACAAGTCTTTCGGTTCGGCGAATACCGCGCGCGCATCGCCCGTTTCGCGCACTTCGCCGTGGCGCATCACGATCACGTCGTCAGCGATCTCCGCCACCAGCCCGAGGTCGTGGGTAATGAACAGCACCGACATCTGGTGCTTCTTCTGCAGGCTGGCAATCAGCTCCATGATCTGCTTCTGGATCGTCACGTCCAGCGCGGTGGTCGGCTCGTCGGCGATCAGCAGCTTGGGCTTGCAGGCAATGGCCATGGCAATCATCACCCGCTGCTGTTGGCCGCCCGACATCTGGCTCGGGTAGGCATCGATCTTGGCAGCCGGCTCGGGAATGCCGACTTCCTCCAGCAATTCCAGTGTGCGGGCGCGGGCGCCGCGCCTGTCCATGCCCATGTGCAGCCGCAGCACTTCGCCGATCTGGGCACCGACCGTGAACACCGGGTTGAGCGAAGACATCGGTTCCTGGAAGATCATCGCAATATCCCTGCCGCACATGGCGCGGCGCTGCGCCGCCGGCTGGTGCAGCACTTCGCGGCCTTCGAACAGCACGCTGCTTTGCGCGTCGATCAAGGTCGTCTGCGGCGGCAGCAGGCCCATGACGGCCAGCGAGCTGACCGACTTGCCGCTACCGGATTCGCCCACCAGGGCGACCGTGCGGTTGTGCGGGACGTCGAAGGAAATCCCCTTCACCGCTTCAACGGTATTCTTCTTGTCGGTGCGGAAGCGGATGCGCAAGTTGCGGACCTGTAGCAGCATGTCATTTCACCTTGGGATCGAGCGCGTCGCGCAGGGCATCGGCAAACAGCGAGAAGGCTGTCACCAGCAAGGCCATGGCGCTGGCGGCAGCAGCCAGTTGCCACCATTTGCCGAGGATCAGTTCATTTTGCGCTTCGTTCAGCATCGAGCCCCAGCTCACCACGCCGACCGGCACGCCAAAGCCAAGGAAGGACAGGATCACTTCGGCCTTGATGAAGCCGACCACCAGGATCGACACCTGCACCAGCGCCACATGGCTGACGTTGGGGAAGATATGGCTGAACATCTTGCGCCAGGCCGAAGCGCCGATGGCGTCGGCTGCCATCACGTATTCGCGCGCCTTGTGCTTGATGTACTCGGCGCGGATCAGGCGGTAAGGACCGGTCCAGCCGGTCAGGCCCAGGATCAGGACGATGGTCAGGACGCCTTTCTGCTGCAGCACCGCGGCCACGGTCAGGATCATCAGGATCGAGGGAATTGAGGTGAATACGTTGTAGAACCAGTTGAAGAAGTCGTCCACCAGGCCGCCGTAGAAGCCGGACACGGCGCCGAACAACGTGCCCAGGCCAACCGCCAGCGTGGCTGCGGCCAGGCCGACCACAATGGACGTTTCGCCGCCCTTGATGGTTTTCCTGATGATGTCGTGGCCCCATTTGTCGGCGCCGAACAGCAGGCTGGGCGCCCGCTCGGTGGCCGGTTCGGCGACCGCCTTGCCCAAGGTGGCGCGCAGCTCGCGCAAGTCGTCGGCCAGCGGGTCGAATTCGTTGGCAGGCGGTGCAGCCGGCGTGGCTGCCACTGCGGGCACGCCGGGCGCTGCTTGCGCCGCACGCGGCGCAGCAAACGTCGGCGGTGCATAGTTGACCGCGACCTCTTCCTCCCAGTCAGCGGCCACCAGGCCGGTGGCGGAGCCGGCAAGCAGGAGCAGGAAGCCAACGACCACCGCCAGCGCCGCCATGGCAATGCGGTCCGCCCGCAGGCGGCGCCAGGCTAAAGTCCACAAGCCCGCTGAATCATGAATCGCATGCATGCGCTGTCCTTACTTGAGCTGTACGCGCGGATCGACAGCCTGGTACAGCAAATCGGTCAGCAAATTGAACACCATGGTGGCCACCGCAACATAGACGGTAATCGCCTTGATGACAGGGAAATCGGAACGCTCCACCGCCAGGATCACCTCGCGCCCGATGCCCGGAATACCGAAGAAGCGCTCGAGCAGGAAAGCGCCGATCAGCATGGCAGGCAAGCTCGCCATCACATGGGTGATGATCGGGATTGCCGCGTTGCGCAACACATGCACCCACATCACGCGCCGCTCAGGCAAGCCCTTGGCGCGCGCAGTACGCACGTAATCCTGCCCCACTTCATCCAGCACGAAGCTGCGGTACAGGCGCAGGGTCGGCGCCAGCGACACCGCCAGCCCGATCAGGACCGGCAAAGCGGCAAAACGCAGGTTCTCCAGCAGGCTTTCGCCCCAGCCCTGGACCGGGAACCAGCCAGCCTTATAGGCCAGCCAGTACTGGAAGACGATGATGTAGACCAGGATCGAAATCGACATGCCTACAGTGCATGCAACCATCACGACACGGTCGGTCAGCGAACCGCGCACGAAGGCCACGGCCAAGGCCAGCGCAATGCCGAGCACGGTTTCCAGGATGGTCAGTGGCACCAGCACCGTCAACGATGGCCCAAGGCGGGAAGCGATGATGTCCGAGACCGCCTCGCCCGTGGCCCAGCTCTGGCCGAAATCAAAGGTCGCAACCTGCTTCAGGAAAATGCCTAGCTGCACATACCACGCCTGGTCCACGCCGAGCTGGCGCCGGATATTTTCGATGCTGGCTGCATCAGACATCTTGCCGGCGAGGATATAGGCCGGGTCGCCGCCAACCCAGTTAAACAGTACGAACACCAGCAGCACCACACCCAGCATGGTGGGCAGCATTTGCCACAGGCGGCGCAATATGTATGAAGCCATGTTGAATTTCAGCGGCGAGAGTTGGGCGTAACAATAACGGAAAACTGTCCAAAGAGAAACTTAGACCAACTCCCGGATTTGAGTGGTGGTTGTGTACACAAGCCGGACCTTCCCATTTGGTTACAAACGAAAGATTCATTAGTGGGATACTTTCGCTTCACAAGTCAAGTGACGGGGAAAATCCTTCAACTTGCCTACAAAATCTCCTATCTTTCACGATCACATCAAAAGGCAAACCCAAGCTCTGTGTTGCGCGCTTGTAACAGACTGTCGCATTTTGTTTCAAAAAGATTGCAAGCCAAGAACACTTGCAAGAAAGTACCAACAGCCTATTGCTAGGTTTTGTGCAACGCAACGAACAGTCCACCATCTGGGAGATCCAAGAATATGATGAAAGAGAACACCCTGTCGTACGCAATCCGCCTGGCATGCGCCAGCGGATTGCTGGCAGTAGCCGCCGCTCCAGTTTTCGCCCAGCAATCTGACGCCCCCATCCAGCGCGTTGAAATTACCGGTTCGTCGATCAAGCGCATTGCCCAGGAGGGCTCGCTGCCGATCCAGACCCTTAGCCGCAAAGACATCGAGCAGACCGGTGTGAAGAACGTGGCCGACCTGATCGCCATCCTGCCATCCATGCAGGGCATGATCACCTCGTCCGCATCGATCAACGGCGGCGGCGGCGGCGTGCAAAGCGCATCGATCCACTCGATCGGCACCGACTACACCCTGGTGTTGTTGAACGGCAAGCGCATGGCGCCATACGGCACCGGCAGCGCGGTCAACCTGGCATCGATTCCGCTGGCAGCAGTCGAGAAGGTCGAAATCCTGACCGACGGCGCCTCCACCCTGTACGGTTCGGACGCGATCGCCGGCGTGGTCAACTTCATCCTGAAGAAGAACCAGAACGAACTGAACATTGACCTGACCTATAACCGTCCGCAGCATAAAGGCGGCCAGAGCGCCAACATCGCCATCACCAAAGGCTTCGGCGACCTGCAGCAAGACGGCTTCAACGTGATGCTGGCTTACAGCCACGACCAGGCCAAGGCCCTGAACGCCGAGCAGCGCGAGTTCGCCAACTCCGGCGTGCGCAAGTTCAGCATGGGCGGCAAGCAGTACGCGACCTGGCAAAACTCGATCAACTCGATCCCGGCCAACGCCGAAGTGGTCGACACTGCCGGCAACGACGTCGCCTTCTCGCCTGACCTGGTCACCAACGGCAAGTGCAGCGGCCCGAATACCTTCGCGCGCAGTGGCGTCTGCCGCTATGACTACGCAGCAACCGTAGAGCTGCTGCCTGAACTGAAACGCGACAGCCTGTTTACTTCCGGCACGCTGAAGATCTCCGACAAGACCCGCCTGAGCGGCGAGTTCGTCTACTCCAAGTTCACCAGCACCGCACGTTACGCCGCCCCGGCGCAGCCGCTGACCACCATGAGCACCGATCCGATTACCGGCGTAAAGACTGTCAGCCCGGTGTATATCGTTCCTTACCAGAAATCTGTGGAACCACTGCTGGCCGGCCAGGGCATCGATCCCAACCAGGTGACCGATGCCTGGCTGTACTTCCGTGCGCGCGACGCCGGCGGCCGTACCGACGACTGGGGCACCAAGGCACTGCACTTCTCGGCGGCCCTGGACTCCGAGGTTGCCGACTGGCTCGTCAACGCAACCTACACTCATTCCGAAAACAAGCAGACCGATGACGCCGCCGGCGGCTACATGAGCGGCGACAAGTTTGAAGCACTGGTGAAGTCCGGCGCCTACAACCCTTACATCATCAACCCGAACGCCAGTTCCATCCTGGCGCCGGCCGTGCTGAACGAAAACCTGGAAACCCAGAAGTCCAAGCTTGACGTGTTCAGCGCCCACGCTTCGCGCGAACTGTTCGCCATGAACGGGGGCAACGCCGCACTGGGCCTGGGTGCCGACTACACCATCCAGCGCTACATCGACACGCCAAGCCAGATCCTGATTGGCCCAGGCCCAGGCAATCCGGGCTGGACCGACACCGTCATCGGCGGCGGCACCGGCTCCCAGCCGCTGGACGCCAAGCGCAATAACTGGGGCGCTTTCGCCGAGCTGGTGATGCCAGTGACGAAAGAGCTGGAAGTGACGGCGGCAACCCGTTACGACAGCTTCGATGCGGTCGACAAGCGCAACACCAGCTATGACGTGAACGGCAATGCATCGCCAGCCGGCAAGCAGGGCAACGATGTGTCGAAGGCGACCTACAAGCTGTCGGCCAAGTGGCAGCCTTCGCGCCAGTTCATGCTGCGCGGTTCTTATGGCACCGGCTTCAAGGCGCCAACCATGAACAATATTGCGGATCCGCTGAAGAACGGTGGCTCGTCCAACTTCTTCGACTGCCCGATCAAGACCCCAACCGACCCGCGCTTCCCGTACTGCCGCGGCGTGCAGGAATACGGCTTGCTGACCGTGGGTAATCCAAGCACCGGTGCCGATGCACTGAAGCCGGAAACCTCGAAGCAGTTCACCCTCGGCATGCGCCTGGAGCCGATGGACTCGCTGTCCGTGGGCGTCGACTTCTGGGATGTGAAGCTGAAAAACCAGATCCAGAAGCTGTCGCAGGACATGCTGTTCCGCACCCCGGCCCTGGCCGACAAGTACGCCACCATCTATTACGACCCGATCCAGAAGTCGAAAGTGCTGGTGATGACCCAGTCGCCACTGAACCTGGCAAGCTCGCACTATCGCGGCATCGACTTCGATACCACCTTCCGCAGCAACACCCCGATCGGCAAGCTGACCACCAACTGGTCCGCTACCTATATGATGAAGGCGGAGAAGACCGTGCCAACGGCTGACGGCTCCAACAAGACCGAAAGCAGCATCGGCCGCTTCGACTCGTATGACGACGTGACCTTCCGCTGGATCTCGCGCCTGGTGTTCTCGCTGAAGTCCTCCGAGCAGTGGGCCAATTCCCTGACCGTGAACTACAAGTCCGCTTACGCCGACAAGAACTACGTGGCGGACGATGGCCGCATTCGCTCGGTCAACGCCGACGGCACCCTGGGCGGCTATGTCGACCTGCAGGGCCACAAGGTCAAGGAGTACTACACCCTCGACTGGCAGTCGAAGTACATCTTCAACCAGAACTGGTCGATCACCGGCGGCATTCGCAACCTGCTGGACAAGGATCCTCCACTGTCGATCCGCGACACCGGCGGCGGCAACCAGGTTGGCTACGACGGCCGCTACACCGACCCGCTGGGCCGCACCTTCTACCTGACCGCCAGCTACAAGTTCAAGTAATCACGCTTTAGTACTACTCCCGCTCCCCGCCCGCGCAAGCCGGCGGGTTTTTTTTATTGTCGCTTAATGTTTCATTTGTTTCACTTATCAAACATCCATTGCTAAACAAATTCCCTAGTGGTTTGATAGCATCCCCATTATTTCATTACTGAGACGTTTATCAATGATCAACGAGAAAGCCCTGTCGCGCACCCTGCGCGTGATGTTCGCCGGTAGCCTGGCCATCGGTAGCGCCGCCGCCTTTGCCCAGGAAGCAACTCCGGAAGCGCCGATGCAGCGCGTGGAAATCACCGGCTCCAGCATCAAGCGCATCGCCGCCGAATCGTCGCTGCCCGTGCAGTCGTTCAGCCAGAAAGACATCAAGAAGTCCGGCGTTTCCACCGTTACCGACTTCATCCAGCAATTGCCGGCCATGCAGGGCTTCTCGGTGGCGGCCGACTCGGTCGGCGGCGGCGGCGGCGGCGTGACTACCGCCTCCATCCACGACATCGGCGCCGCCTACACCCTGGTGCTGCTGAATGGCCGCCGCGTAGCGCCTGCCAACTCGGGCACCACCATCGACCTGAATTCGATCCCGCTGTCGGCCATCGAGCGCGTTGAAGTGCTGACTGACGGCGCCTCCGCGCTGTACGGCGCCGACGCCATCGCCGGCGTGGTCAACTTCATCCTGAAAAAAGGCGCGACCGACTGGGAAATCAACGCCAAGTACTCGCGTCCTGAGCAAAGCGGCGGCGCCAGCAACGCCATCTCCCTGAGCAAGGGCTTCGGCGACATCGACGAAGACGGCTACAGCGTGTTCTTCTCGGTCAGCCACGACGAACAAAAACAGCTCAAGGCGTCCCAGCGCGACTTCGCCCGCACCGGCATCGTCAACTTCACCGATCCGGCCAACGGCAAGCAACTGCAGTTCATCAACGGTTCCTCGCGTTCGCTGCCAGCCAACGCCGGCGTGACCTACAACTCCAGCGAGATCGACCCAAGCACCGGCAAACCGGTAGAAAAAACCGTCAACCTGAACCCGTATGCGCTGGCCCACGGCGGCAAGTGCGCCGCGGTCAATGCCGACTTCTACGGCGACGGCAACTGCTACTTCGATAGCGCATCGACCATCGAGATCAATCCGAAGTCGCAACGCGATGCCCTGTTCTCCTCCGGTAGCGTGAAGCTGGGCAATTCCGGCTTCAAAGGCTTCTATGACCTGGCCTACACCGAAGCGAAAATCATTGCCTCGATCGCCCCGCCCCTTATCCAGCCGATTTTTCGATCGCCAAGGGCTCGGCCCTGTACAACAAATACATCCAGCCTAACCTGACTGCCGAACAGGACGCCGGCGTGACTTCGGTCGTGGCCAAGTACCGCCTGTACGAAATGGGCAACCGCACTTACGACTACGGCACCAAGGCAACCCACTTGGTGGCTGGCGTGGACGGCGCCGTCGCTGGCTGGGACGTCAACTCGGCCCTGACCTACTCGAAGAACAAGCAGACCCAGAAATACGTCGGCGGCTTCCCGCTGGCCGACAAGTTCCAGGCTGCGATTGACGCCGGCAGCATCGACCCGTTCGCCTATGGCTTGGGCGAAATGCCGCAAGCGATGCGTGACACCCTGCTGTCGACCGGCTTCAGCGGCACCTACAACACCCAGACCGTGGAAATGAAGGGCTGGGACGCCCGTGCCTCGCGCGAAGCATTCAAGCTGCCAGGCGGCGCGGCCCAGATCGGCGTTGGCGTCGATTACCGCAACACCTCCTTCAAGGTCAACCAGGCTGACGTGGCCAAGAACGCCCAGATCCTGTTCGACAACCCGCAAGTGGACAGCGCCTACGAGCGCGACAACTTCGGTGCCTACACCGAACTGGTCATGCCCGTCAGCAAAGCGCTGGAGCTGACCGGTTCCGCCCGCTACGACCAGATCGGCGCCATCGACAACAACCTGACCGGCCAGAAAGTCGGCAACAAGGAAAACGCCGCGACCTGGAAATTGAGCGCGAAGTACACCGCAGCCAGGAACCTGCTGTTCCGCGCTGCAGCCGGCACCGGCTTCCGCGCTGCCTCGATGCAGGAAATCGCCGGCCCGCTGGAAGACTGGGGCGTCACTGGCGGCAACTACCAGTGTCCGCTGGCCGGCACCAGCCACCCGCTGGCCTCTTATTGCAACGGGGTGGTACGCCAGCAGTTCGAAGCCTTCCAGGGCGGCAACCCGGACCTGAAGCCAGAGAAGTCCAAGCAATGGAGCATCGGTACCGTCTTTGAGCCGACCAACTCGCTGTCGATGTCGGTCGACCTGTGGAATGTGGAAATCCGCGACCAGGTGACTTCGGTGTCCGAAGGCCTGATTTTCGACAACCCGGCCAAGTACGCCGACCTGTTCACCACCAAACACATCAGCTCAACCGGCAAGGACGTGCTGGCGATCAAACTGCTGCCGATCAATATCGGTAAAGTCGAGAACCGCGGCGTGGACTATGACTTCACCCACCGCACCAAGCTGTTCGACGGCAAGCTGACCAGCCGCCTGGCTGGTACCTGGCTGATCCGCTCGCGCTACACCACTCCAGGCACCGACGACCAGTGGGAATCGAGCCTGAACCGTTATGGCTCGAACGACAAGGTCAGCTTCCGCCACGTGGTGCGCGCTTCGACCAGCTTCGAACAGGCGCAATGGACCCATACCCTGAGCGCCAGCTACCGCAACGGTTATACCGACAAGGAACAAACCGCCGATGACTGCGCCGTGATCGTCGCCGGCCAACCGGGCGAATGCTATGGCATCACCTTGCAGGTGCCTAGCTACACCACCTTCGACTTCCAGACCGCTTATCGGCCGATGAAGAACCTGGAAATCACCGGCGGCATCATCAACCTGTTCGACCGCGAACCGCCGTTCACCCTGCGCAACACCGGTTCCCACCAGGTTGGTTACAACCCGTCCTACTCTTCGGCACTGGGCCGCCAGTTCTATGTAAGCGCGTCGTACAAATTCTAAGCTGTCCCGGCGCACTCCTTCCAATCCCCGCCCGCGCAAGCCGGCGGGGATTTTTTTGGCTGCGAAAAACCCGGAGTTAACGTTTTTAAAAGTTTTGTAGCAAAATCGGCACACTTCACAAGACGGTAAAAAGCTGCAGCCGAGCAAGTTTCCACCCCTTATCTTTTTATGTAAATACCCCCTTCTTCGTCCTAAATCGCGCAAAACCATCCATTTCATTAACTTTCAAATTTGAATAAAGAGTGACGTTTGGCAAGTTGTCTGGACGACTCAAAGGCGACTTTCGATTGACATCCTTTGCCAATGAATGATTTGATAAGCGCGGACGAAAAGCAGTCACGACAAGTTGCGCTGATTCTCGTCAAACAAAAATTAAGGGTCGGCGACGACCTTAAACAGTTTGTAATTCTTGGGAGTAACAAAGATATGTTGAAGGAAACCATCCTGTCTCGCTCAGTTCGCGTGATCTGCGCGGGTGGCCTGGCGCTGGGCATGCAAGCAGCCGTTGCTCAGACCGCTGACCAGCCAATCCAGCGCGTGGAAATCACCGGTTCTTCGATCAAGCGTGTGGATGCCGAAACCGCGCTGCCAGTCCAGGTGCTGACCAAAGCCGAGATCACCCGCACTGGTGCCACCAGCACCCAGGAACTGCTGAACAGCGTGTCGGCCCTGTCCTCGATGGGCGGCACCAATAACGCCACCGGCGCCGGCAGCTCCACCTATGGCCTGTCCTCCATTTCCCTGCGCGGCCTGGGCTCTGACCGTACCCTGGTACTGGTCAACGGCCGCCGCCTGGCTGCCTTCGCAGGCGGTGGCGGTGCAACCGTCAACGTCAACGTGATCCCACTGGCCGCTATCGAGCGCGTCGAAGTGCTGAAAGACGGCGCATCCGGCGTGTACGGTTCCGACGCGGTTGCAGGCGTGGTTAACTTCATCCTGAGCAAAAACTTCGAAGGCCTGGAACTGAGCGCTGGCTACGGTACCCCAACCCGCGACGGCGGCGGCCAGAACAACAAGTTCTCCCTGACTGCCGGCTTCGGCAACCTGGAAGAGCAAGGCTTCTCGGCCGTGGTCTCCCTGTCCGCAGAAAAAGAACGTGCACTGTTCGGCTCCGAGCGTGACTTCGCCAAGAGCGGCGTGCGCGAGCCATACTTCGTCAACGGTGCAACCGGCCACGGCAACATCGAAGGCGCCATCGACCCGACCAAGCCATGGCCGCAAGACAACCGCGTTGCAGGCTTCGGCAACTCGCCAGGCACCGGTTACGGCAACCCATTGGCTGCCAGCGGCAAGTGCGCTGACATCAATATGTTCCAGAACCCGACGAACACCACCAAGGGCGCGCCGTATTGCACCTTCGACAGTGCTTCGTTCGTTGGCCTGCTGCCTAAGCGCGAACTGCATAACCTGACCGGTAACTTCGCGTACAAGATCAACGACCAGCACCAGCTGTTCGCCGACATGCTGTACTCGGAAAGCGAAGTCACCCAGCGCTTCCAGGGCAGCCCGGTACGCCGCAGCTTCCTGGTGTCTGACGCCGAGTTCGAAAAGCAAGGCGTTGAGCCAGCACTGCTGCTGTTCCCAAGCAATCCTGTTTACCAGTCGATCGCCGTTCCTTACCTGAACAGCCACGGCTTCGGCAGCCTGGTGGGCAAGCCGCTGGCCGTGACCAGCCGCGTGTTCGACTTCGGCCCACGTACCAGCCTGGACAAGGCACGCCAGTCGCGCCTGGTTATCGGCGCCAAGGGCAACGTAGCCGGCCAGGACTACGAAGTAGCTGTGACCCAGAACGAGTCCAAGCTGCACGGTTCCGTACCGGACGGCTACTTCTCGCAAGTTGCCTACGCCAAGATCATCAACGATCCAGCCAACAACTGGAACCCATGGGCACCAGGCGCAGTCCAGACCGGCCCGCTGGCTGACAAGCTGCAGCAAGCCAAGTACACCGGCGACACCCTGAACGCCAAGTCCAAGTCGACCCTGTTCGATGCCAAGATCAACGGCGAACTGCCGACCTTCGCAGGCATCACCGGCCAGTACGCAGTGGGCGGCCAGTACCGTGACGAGAAATACGTCACCACCCCAAGCCCAGCCCTGGAAACCGGCGACATCGCCGGCCTGGGCGGCAGCGTGCCTCCAGTCGACCGTTCGCGCAAGATCAAGTCGCTGTTCGGCGAAGCCAACTTCCCATTGCTGAAGACCCTGGAAGTCGGCGCCGCTGTGCGTTACGACGACTACAACGACGTCGGCAACAGCACCAACTACAAGGCCAACGTGCGTTGGCAGCCTGTGAAGTCCGTGCTGGTGCGCGCTTCCGTGGGTTCGGGCTTCCGCGCTCCGACCCTGACCGACCTGTGGACCCCACAGTCCCTGGGCACCTCGGCATCCTTCGCCGACCCGGCAACCGGCCAGGACGACCTGCAGGTTAACGCGCTGTCCGGCGGTAACCCGAACCTGAAGCCTGAAAAGTCCCAGCAGCAGTCCGTTGGCCTGGTGCTGTCGCCAGTCAACAACCTGACCGTTGGCTTCGACTGGTTCCACGTCAAGATCAACGACATTCTGGCGACCCCGTCCGCACAGGAAGTGGTATCGCGCTTCCGTGCTGGCGACCCGGCATACGCCAACCTGGTTAAGCTGAACGGCAACGACGTTGACAGCATCATCACCCTGCTGTCCAACACCGGTAAAGCAGACGTGAAAGGCGTTGACGTCTTCGCCCAGTACCGCCAGAACACCTCCATCGGCCGCTTCGACGTAGCACTGAACGGCACCTACATGGACAAGTTCGACCAGACCAGCCCAGGCGGCGCCCTGTCGCACAAGATCGGCCGTATTGTTGATGAAAACAATACCCCGGTCCTGGGCGCGGACAGCGGCGGTGTCGTGCTGAAGTGGAAGCACGCTCTGTCGGGTACCTGGACCCAGGGCCCATGGGCGATCACCCTGACCCAGAACTTCACCAAGCGTTATGAAGGCGCATGGGACCTGAACGACAACCGTACCTTCGTTCCGTCCTACTCGCTGTACGACCTGAACGTGAACTGGAAGGGCTGGAAGACCCTGGTGATCAACGCTGGCGTGCGTAACCTGTTCGACAAGGATCCTGCGATCTTCGTCCCAGCTTCGAACCAGTTCCAGAACGGCTACGACGTGACCCAGTACGACCCACGCGCACGCGTTGTGTACGTATCGGCTAACTACACCTTCAAGTAATCCTTCGGGACTTGAAACAAAAAACCCGCCGTGAGGCGGGTTTTTTTTATTGTGCTGCCGGGTTCCTCATTCGCCTTGAAGGCGGCGCTGGCGCACTGCGGCAGCCAGGTTGTCCAGTACCTGCACGCTGGCATCCCAGTCGATGCAGCCATCGGTGATCGACTGGCCGTAAGTCAATTCCTTGCCTGGCACCAAGTCCTGGCGGCCGCCCACCAGATGCGACTCCACCATCACGCCGACGATGCGGGTATCGCCGCCCGCCACCTGCTGTGCGATATCGGCGCAGACCGGCACCTGGTTCTCCGGCTTCTTCGACGAGTTGGCGTGCGATGCGTCGATCATCAGGCGCGCTGCCAGGCCGTAGCCGGAAATTGCCTTGCAGGCTTCTTCCACGCTGGCCGCGTCATAGTTCGGGGTCTTGCCGCCGCGCAGGATGATGTGGCAATCTTCATTGCCGTTGGTCGAGACGATGGCCGAGTGGCCGCCCTTGGTCACCGACAGGAAGTGGTGCGGCTGCGAGGCGGCCTTGATCGCTTCCACCGCGATCTTGGTATTGCCGTCAGTGCCGTTCTTGAAGCCCACCGGGCAGGACAGGCCGGAAGCCAGTTCGCGGTGCACCTGCGACTCGGTGGTGCGGGCGCCGATCGCGCCCCAGGAGATCAGGTCGGCAATATACTGCGGGCTGATCACGTCCAGGAATTCGGTACCCGCCGGCAAGCCCATTTCGTTAATGTCGCGCAGCAGCTCGCGCGCCATGCGCAGGCCGTCGTTGATGCGGAAGCTGTTGTCCATGTAAGGGTCGTTGATCATGCCCTTCCAGCCTACCGTGGTGCGTGGCTTTTCGAAGTACACGCGCATCACGATTTCCAGGTCGCCCTTCAGCCGCTCGCGCACCGGGGCCAGGCGGCGCGCATACTCCAGCGCCGCTTTCGGGTCGTGGATGGAGCACGGGCCGATCACCACCATCAGGCGGTCATCCTGGCCGTGCAGGATGCGGTGCAGCGCGACGCGTGCGTCGGAAGCCGTCTTGGATGCCGCTTCCGTGCAGGGAAATTCGCGAATCAGGTGCGACGGCGGCGTCAGCTCCTTCATTTCACGGATACGCAGGTCGTCGGTACGTTGCATGATGGTTTCTCCTGGGACTTAAAGAATCAAGTAAAAAAAAACCGCCATTTCTGGCGGTTTGTCTTGGTATCTGCTGGGATCTCGTTTTGCTGCTACGTGAACCGGCCGCTACTCCACCGCCTTTGGGTTGGAATTGCTAAAGTAAAAAAAGCCGGTAAAAAAGTGCAGGTGCATGGATCGAGTTCCGTGGATTTCGATCCACTATAACAACAGTTAGCCGCCATTGCAAGCGAGGCTTTCATAGACTTGCAAGCGAGAAGTAGACGCGCGCGCGCAACAGAAGATGTTTCTTATTGGAAGTTCCTTGATGGCGATTGCCAATTATCCAATAGAATTTATTCAACCTTTGCAAGTGTCTAACCCTGGCACTTCCATCGGCCCTGAAACACTTCTATTTGAGGAGAAGTACGTTGGCTACAATCAAGGCTAAATCGATGATCTATTCCCTGTTGTCGGCATTCGGCGCACTGGCGGTCTTGCCGGCCATGGCGCAGCAACAGGCTCCCGAAGAAAAAATGATCCGCGTCGAAGTGACCGGTTCTTCCATCAAGCGGCTGGTGTCGGAAACGTCCCAGCCGCTTTCCGTTTTCAAGGCCGAGGAATTCACCAAGCAAGGCCTGACCACCGCCCAGGAAGTACTCGACCGCATCCCGTCCAACCAGACCAGCATGGGCGCCGGCAACGTGGTGGGCGGTAACGCCAGCGGCCTGCCGACCGGCGGCCAGGCCGTGGCCGACCTGCGCGGGCTCGGCGGCGACAAGACGCTGGTGCTGCTGAATGGCCGCCGCATCGCCAACCACCCTTATGACGGCGCCAGCGTCGACCTGAACGTGATCCCGGTCGCAGCGCTGGAACGGGTCGAAGTGCTGCGCGACGGCGCTTCCGCCATCTACGGCACCGATGCCATTGGCGGGGTGATCAACTTCATCACCAAGCGTTCCGTGACCGGCACCACAGTCACCGCGGAAACCATGCTGCCGCGCGAAAAAGGCGGCAAGGAGCGCCGCGCCAATATCGTCAGCGGCATCGGCAACCTCGACAACGACGGCTGGAACGTGATGGGCGTGCTGGACTGGCAGAAGCAGGACGTCCTGACTTCGCAGCAGCGCGATTTTTCGAAGACAGCCGTGATCCCCGAGCGCGGCATGACGGTGGCTGACGGCACCTCCGGCACTACCTTCCCCGGCAACTATTTCGACCCTGTCACCGAAGCGACCGGCAACCCTGGATTCGCCAGCGGCTGCCTGCCGCCGTTCTCGATTCCGCGCCCATCGAACGGCACCTGCCGCCAGGATTACACGCGCCAGATCGACGACCTGCCCGAACAGGACCGCCTGGTCTTCTTCGGCAAGGCCGCCTTCAAGCTGAATGCCGATACCACGGCCAGCCTGGAATACCTGCACTCGCGCAACAAGGTGGTGTCGCGCACCGCGCCGCCGCCGCAGACCGGCCTGTCCTTGCCGAATACCAGCCCCTACTATCCAGGCAATGCGGGCGGCGTGCCGGCCCAGCCTAACCTGTCGGGCCAACCGCTGTCGGTCAATTGGCGTCCAACGGAAGCCGGCCAGCGCCGCATCAATTCCAAAGGCGAAGGCGACCGCCTGGTGGCCGCATTGGAAGGCATCGCGGCAGGCTGGGACTACAAGGCGGGCCTGAACCATTCGGTCAGCAAGTCCGAAGAGAACTTCACCGGCGGCTATGTGCAGGACGCCGGCTTTGCCGCAGGCGTGCAAAACGGCATCCTGAATCCATTCGGCCCGCAGAACCAGGCCGGCCTTGACTACCTGGCCAGCGTCGCGCTGCGCGGCAAGGTGCAGGACGCCAAGAACAAGTCCACCACCTTCGATGTCAAAGGTTCGCGCGACGTCATGCAACTGGCCGGCGGCGCCATGGCCGTGGCACTGGGTGCCGAGTACCGCAAAGAGGACGCGGACTTCAACGTGAACCGCGACATCGCGGGCCAGGCCTCCAGCTCCGGCCTGTCCGGTTCGCAATCCAAGACCGGTTCGCGCAACGTAAAGGCGGTGTACGGTGAATTGAGCGTGCCGCTGATCAAGGACCTCGACATCCAGGCTGCCGTGCGTTACGACCACTACAGCGATGCGGGCAGCACCACCAATCCGAAACTGGGCGTGCGCTACCAGCCGACGCAGCAAGTGCTGCTGCGCGCTTCGGCCAGCACCGGCTTCCGTGCGCCGACCCTGTTTGAGAAAAACGCGCCGCAGTCGAAGAACGACACCAGCAACTCCTACGACGATCCGATCCTGTGCCCGGGTGGCGTGCCGCAGCCTGGCGCCAATCCGCTGCGCGATTGCGACCTGCAGCAGTTCAAGCTGCAAGGCGGCAACCAGGCCCTGACGCCGGAGAAGTCGAAGACCTTCTCCTTCGGGGCGGTGTTCGAGCCGATTCGCAATACCACCATCGCGCTGGACTACTGGAACATTCGCCTGAAGGACAAGATCGGCGCGCTGCCTGAACAAGCGATCTATGGCAACTATGCGAAATACAAGGACCGCTTCCTGCGCAACCCGGACGGCTCGCCGTTCGCCATCCTGGACCTGAACGAAAACCTGGGCCGCGTAAAGACCGACGGTATCGACCTGAGCGCAACTGTCAGCTCCGGCCGCACGGAATACGGCAACTTCACCTTCACCCTGGATGGCACCTGGGTGCACAGCTACAAGTACCAGAACGAGCGTGACGGCGCCTATATCCAGAACGTCGGCACCTACGGCGACAATGGCCCGATCATGCGCTGGCGCCACAATGCTTCGCTGACCTGGCGCAGCGGGGACTGGAGCACGACGCTGTCGCAGAACTTCAAGTCCGGCTACGTGGACCAGAACTTCGTCGCGCCGGAATTCTTCAACAAGGTCGATTCCTACCAGCTGTGGAACCTGTCCGCGACCTACACCGGCTGGAAGGGCCTGACCCTGACTGGCGGCGTGAAGAACCTGCTGGACAAGGATCCGCCATTCACCAACCAGGGCACCGTGTTCCAGAAGGGCTACGACCCGCGCTACTCCGACCCGATCGGCCGCGCGATCTACCTGCGCGCCAGCTACACTTTCTGAGCACACCGCGCAGGCATAAAAAAACCGGGCCCAGAGCCCGGTTTTTTTATTCGCCCCTGATCAGGCTTGCCACCTTGGTGGTGATGATGTCCACCGCAGGCCCGTTGGCGCCATGCGGCAGGATCACGTGCGCGTGACGCTTGGTCGGCTCGATGAACTGCTTGTACATCGGGCGCACGGTTTCCATGTACTGGTTGATCACGCTCTCCGTGCTGCGCCCGCGTTCCGCGATATCGCGCTGCAGGCGCCGGATGAAGCGCACATCGGCCGCCGTGTCGACGAAAATCTTCAGCGACATCTGCTTGCGCAGGTCGGCGTCATACAGCGCAAACAGGCCTTCGATCACGATTACCGGCGCCGGCTTGACGGTGATGGTCTGGGTGGTGCGGTTGTCGATGGAAAAATCGTAGACCGGCATTTCAATCGACTCGCCCTCGCGCAGGCGGCGCACGTGTTCAACCATCAGCGGCCAGTCAAACGCTTCCGGGTGGTCGTAATTGACCTTGCGCCGGTCTTCGGGCGACATGTGGGTCTGGTCCAGGTAATAGTCGTCCTGCAGGACCACCGACACCACCTCGGAGCCAAAGGATTTCAGTACTTCGCGCGTGACGGTCGACTTGCCACTGCCGCTGCCGCCTGCGACGCCAATCACGAAGGGTTTGTTGCTTGAATTGTTCATGTGATTTTCCGTCCCAGGCAAAAAAAACCGGGTATTTTACCCGGTCTTTGCGCTGCACCCGCTTTTACGCTGTGCCGCCGACTGTCACGCCATCCAGGCGCAGGGTTGGCTGGCCGACGCCGACCGGCACGCTCTGGCCTTCCTTGCCACACACGCCAACGCCAGGATCGAGCTTCATATCGTTGCCGATCATGGTGATGCGGTTCATCACATCCGGGCCGTTGCCGATCAGGGTGGCGCCCTTGACCGGATAGGTCACCTTGCCATCCTCGATCATGTAGGCCTCGGAAGCCGAGAACACGAACTTGCCGTTGGTGATGTCGACCTGGCCGCCGCCGAAGTTCACTGCATAAATGCCGTTCTTCACCGAAGCCAGGATCTCCTCCGGCTCCTTGTCGCCGCCCAGCATATAGGTGTTGGTCATGCGCGGCATCGGCAGGTGCGCGAACGATTCGCGGCGCGCGTTGCCGGTGACGTTCATCTTCATCAGGCGCGCATTCATCGTGTCCTGGATATAGCCCTTCAGCACGCCGTCTTCGATCAGCGTGGTGCATTGGGTCGGGTTGCCTTCATCGTCGATGTTGAGCGAGCCGCGGCGGTTGGCCAGCGTGCCGTCATCGACCACGGTGACGCCCTTGGCCGCCACGCGCTCGCCGATGCGGCCGGAGAAGGTGGACGAGCCCTTGCGATTGAAGTCGCCTTCCAGGCCGTGGCCGATCGCCTCGTGCAGCAGGATGCCTGGCCAGCCAGGGCCCAGCACGACAGTCATCGGGCCGGCAGGTGCCGGGCGCGAGTCCAGGTTGACCAGGGCCGACTTGACCGCATCGCTTGCGTACTGATCCAGCAGCGCATCGGTAAAGTAGCCGTATTCATAGCGCCCGCCGCCGCCGGAAGAGCCCACCTCGCGGCGGCCGTTCTGTTCCACGATCACGGTCACGGACACACGCACCAGCGGGCGGATATCGGCCGCCAGCACGCCATCGCTGCGCACCACCAGCACCACGTCGTATTCGCCGGCCAGGCCAGCCATCACCTGCACCACGCGCGGGTCCTTGGCGCGCGCCATCTTCTCCACGCGCTCCAGCAGCTTGACCTTGGAGGCCGCATCGAGCGACACCAGCGGGTCATGCGGCATGTACAGGGAGCGGCCGCCGACAGGCGTCATCTTGCCGGCGACCTTGATCTTGCCGGCGCCCGCGCGTGCAATGGTGCGCGTGGCAGCAGCCGCATCCAGCAGCGCCGATTCGGAAATCTCATCGGAATAGGAGAAGGCCGTCTTGTCGCCCGACACGGCGCGCACGCCGACGCCCTGGTCGATCGAGAACGAACCGGTCTTGACGATGCCTTCTTCCAGGCTCCAGCCCTCGTTCTTGGTGAACTGGAAGTACAGGTCGGCGTAGTCGACCTTATGGGTGAACATGCTGCCCAGTGCTTTCAGCAGCTTGCCTTCATCCAGGCCAAAAGGCGTCAGCAGGATGTCTTTCGCTGCGGCCATGGCGGACATATTGGGGTCGAATGGTTTCATATCGGAATCTTGTTTTAGGTGGTACTTAATCCGGATTTTAGAGGATTCGGTGTTTCAGTGCTGGCAGGCTCTCCCGCACGCCATGCACGAAGGCCGGGTCCAGCTCGCCGGTGACGACGCCCTCGCCTTCCGCCAGCACGGCCTTGACCTCGCCCCATGGGTCGACCAGCATCGAATGGCCCCAGGTGCGGCGGCCGTTGACGTGGCTGCCGCCCTGCGCCGCCGCCAGCACATAGCACTGGTTTTCGATGGAGCGCGCGCGCAACAGGATTTCCCAGTGCGCCTTGCCGGTGGTGTAGGTAAAGGCGGCCGGCACCACGATCAGGTCGAGCGGGCCCATGGCACGGTACAGCTCAGGAAAACGCAAGTCGTAGCAGACCGACATGCCGACCTTGCCCACCGCTGTCTCGACCGTGCCCACCGTCTTGCCGGGCACGATGGTGCGTGCCTCATCATAAGACTCGGTGCCCTTGGTAAAGCCGAACAGGTGGATCTTGTCGTAACGGCCGACATGCTTGCCCTGCGGATCGTAGACCAGCGTGGTATTGATGACGCGCTCGGGATCGTCCGACGCCAGCGGCAGCGTGCCGCCCAGCAGCCAGATGCCGTGCTCGCGCGCCATGGCAGCCATGAAGTCCTGGATCGGTCCCTTGCCCAGCGCTTCCGCCTTGGCCACCTTGTCGCTGTCGCTCATGCCCATGATGGCCCAGTATTCGGGCAGCAGCACCAGCTTCGCGCCCTGCGCGGCAGCTTCGCCGATCAGGCGCGTGGCAGTGGCGATATTCTCTTCCACGACAGGGGTGGACACCATCTGGATCGCAGAGACTTTGGTCATGGCGTTGGCTCCTTTGGATTCTCTATCTTGGTGATGACGGGGGCCTTCCACGGCCCGGTCACCTGCATCTGGTAAGTCAGCGCCTTCATCACCGGCGCGCTGAGGAAGAGCTGCGCCAGGTAGCTGCCCAGGCCAATCACCGGGTTGACCGCCAGCGCATACACCAGCGGCGCCGTGCCCAGGTTGACCTGCGGGATCACCACCACGCGCAGGTTGGTCGATTCGTTGGCAATGTCGGCCGTGCCGTCCATCAGCACCGTGGCCTGCACGCCGTGCATCTTCAGGTTATCGGTCTTGACGATGCCATGGTTGATGGTAGCGTTGGCCGTGATGCCATCAAACTGCAAGCCTTCCGAGAACACGTCGTTGAAGTCCAGCTTGAGCAGGCGCGGCAAGGCTTGCAGGCTCAGCACGCCAAGCAGCTTGGCGGCGCCCGGATCCTGTTTCAGGAACTGGCCTTTTTCCACGTTCAGCGCCAACGTGCCGGACAGGCTGGGCAAATCCATATGGTAGGGCAAGCCCTTCCACGCGATATCGCCGCTCAGCTTGCCTTTGCCGTTGCGCAGCGTGTCCTTGAAGCCGAAGCGCTCCAGCAGCTTGCCTGCATCATGGATATCCATATTGAAGTTCAGCGCCGTGTTGTGCTGGCCATCCTTGCTTTGCCAGCGCCCTGTGCCGTTCAACTCGCCATCGGCATTGACCAGCGACAGCTTGCTGATGCGCCACTCGCGCGCCGAGGTGATCAGGGCGTTGTAGGCATGCAGTTCCAGCTGGCCCAGCGGGCGGTTGAACCATTCCAGGCGCTGCACTTCGATATCCAGCGCCGGAATGGTCGGCGCATTGGTCGAGCTTTCCAGGAAGTCCTTGACTTCCGCCGCCTGCGATTCAGGGATGATCAGCGACGACAGGCGTGCAGTCACCTTGCCCACGCCCTTGCCGGTTGGCGATTCGTTCCAGGTGATGTAGCCGACCGCCTGCTGCGAATCGATGCTGGCCTGCCATACGCCCTTGCTGTGCGTAACGCCGGCCACCACGTTATCGAGCTTGCGTTCGCCGACAATCAGTTCGGCGGCACGTGCGGCCATGGTTTCGGGCACCACGTATTGCGAGATGTCGGCGCCTTCGGCAGCGCCCTGTGCGGCCGCCTTGCCGGTGTCATGTTCGTCCTTGCCGGCGATCTCGCTGGCGAGGTCGATCCAGTCATCCACGTTGAGCGACTTCAGGCTGGCATTGATCATCATGCCACTGTCCGGTTCCGGCGCCGGCACGTTGACGCCGATGCCGCCGTTGACCAGCTTCCACGGGCCTTTGTTGACGCGCTGGCGGTGGTAGCGTGCAGCGTAGGAATTGCCCAGCGTCAGGCGGATATCGTCGCGCGCCACGCCCTGCTCGTTGGCGCTGCCGCCATTGAGCTGGAAATGCACCGGCATGGTTTCCGCAGCGGCTTTCTTGAGCGGCGCCGGGAAGTCCAGGCTCGCGCCCTGCATGCTCGAATCGATCGCCACCTCGTATTTATGATCTTTGGCCGTAATCAGGCCGGTGAACCTGGTCCCGCCTCCGAGGTGGTTGGCCAGGCGCTGCACCGCAGCCGCCGGGTACTGCTTGCGCAGTCCATCGACCGTCGCCGTGCCGGCCAGGCGCACCTGGATGCTGCCATCCTTCTGGCTGCCGCCGGTGACCGACAGCGGGCCACCGAGCAAGGTGCCGGCCAGGTTGTTCAGGTTGACGCCCTTTTCATTGAATTCGATCTTGCCGGTGGTGCCAGCGACAGTGGGCATGTCATGCCACAGCATCACGTCGTTGCCCTGCAATTGCAAGGCGCCCTGCACCTTGGCATCGATGATGTGCGACAGCGGCAGGTGCAGGCTGAGCGCCAGCTTGGCATTGCCGCTGGCCGTGGTTTCCTCGGTGAAGTGGCCGATCCATTCCAGCACCGGGCTGGCCGTGACGTACTTGAGGAAGTCCTGCATGGCGCCGGCGGCCGAGCCGTCGATGTCGAGCATGCTGTCGTGGGTGCCCAGGTCGGGAATCACCGCCTTCACGTTGCTGAGCGCGACGCCCAGGGTGCGCGCGGTTTCCGCCTTGATTTCCATGCGCGCGCGGTCGAACACGATGGTGCCGCGGATCTTTTCCGCCAGCGGCCAGACCGGCGTCTTGCCATCCTTGGCGAAATAGCCGGGTTCATAATTGAGCCGTCCGTCCACAATGCGGCCTGCCACGCGGAACTCGCCCTTGGCCTTGTCGGGCGAGCCATCCTTGAAAGGGAAATGCGACAGCTCGCCGCGCAGGCGCAGCGAGGTCTCCTGCAGCATGCCGTCTTCCAGCGCGCCCACCAGCCATTGGCGGGTATGTTCCGGCGTCTGCTTCGGCAGGTAGCGGCCGATGCGGTTGATGGTGAAGTTGTCGATGGTGCCGGTGAAATCGGCAACGCCGGCGCCCTTGGCGCCCGGGCCGCGCGGCAGCGTGTGGCTGCCGGCCAGCTTGAGCTTCATGCCATCCTGCACCAGGTCCAGTTGCTCCAGCTTCAGCGCCAGCTGCCTGGCATCGGCCAGCGACCAGTTGCCGTTCAGCTTGAACTGCTCGAATTCCATCGGCTCGTCGTCGAACCAGGCGGGCATCGCCAGCGTGAAGCCGGGAGCGTCGAGCGCCACGCTGCCGCCCTGCTCGCCCGCTTCCACATGGCCGCTCAACTTTTCGAAGCCAGGAATGTTGGGCAGCGCCGGCATTGGCAGCGCCTTGGCCGAACGCGGCACGGCCGGGCGTGCGGCAAGTGCTTCGATCCCCAGCGCATCCAGGTCCGCTTTGAACTTGTAATCCCTGGCTGCCGACAGCGGGCCGCGCCATTCAGCCACCAGGTTGCGCACGCGGCCGCGCGGCGCAGCTTCGGCCAGCAGGTCGCGCTGTACTTGCGGCAGCGGCAGGCGGGTAGCCAGCTCGGACAGGATCTTCAAGTCCAGCGCAGCCGCCTTCACTTCAGTCCAGGTGGGCTGGCTGGCGGCTGCCACGTGGCGCGCCGAGGCGGTGGTCGGCGCCAGCTCGACACCATCGCGCGTGCGCAGTGTCACGTCTTTCAGTTCCAGCGTGCGCGTGGTGGCCGCCGGCGTGCCTGGCGTGGCCACCAGGGTAGCGGCGTGCTCCTCGCTGGCGGTGACCCGGCCGCGCAGGGCCGCTACGTCCAGTTGCGGCAGGTCGTTGCCCAGGGTGGCTACCACGTTGTCCAGCGCCACGTCGGCAGTGATGGCGGTCGGGCGTGCATTGTCGATGCTGAGCCAGGCGCGCAGGCCGCCGCTGGCGGACTGCACGTCAAGCTTGCCCGGCAGGTAGGGCTTCCAGCCGGCCAGGTCGGCACGGCGCAGTTCGGCATAGACCTCGCCCTTCCACAGCTTGACGTCGGAAATGCGGGAAAAAGGCTGGTGGCTGAAATCGGCGCGCACGTCGAGCGGTGCCGCCATCGCGGCTGGCGGCGTGGCCTTGAAGGCGAACTGGTGGCGGCGCCACTTGTTCAGCATCAGGGCGGTGACATTCTCCAGCTGCAGCGGCGCGCTGCCGCGCTGCATATCGGTCCAGACGATGCGGCCGTCGCGCACCACGACTTCGCGCTGCGACAGCAGCCAGTCGGCGCTCTTGCCATCGCCCTTCTTGTCCAGGTCGAGGTAGATGCCGGCGGCGTACAGCTTGCCATCGGCTTCGCGCCGCACGTCGACTTCGGGTCGATGGAATTCCAGCGATTCGAAGCGCAGGCCGCCGGCCGGCACGCTCCACCATGACAGCGTGGCCGACACGCTGGGCAGGTGCAGGGCTTGCTGGCCGCGCGCATCGCGCATGACCACGTCGCCCAGGATCAGTTGCGGGCGCAGGCCTTTCCAGGAAGCATAGACGCGGTCGATGACCACCGGGTTGCCGACCGCCCGGCTGGCCAGGCGTTCGATGTCGCCCTTGTAATGGTCGATATTCGGCAGTACCACCCAGCGCAGGGCCAGGAACAGGATGGTGAAGGCGAAATACAGCAGCAGCACCAGCTTGATGGTGAAGCCGAGGATATGATGGGTGGCAAGGTTCCAGAAGCGATAGGCGGCCTGCAGGCGATGCCAGCGCTCCTTGAGCGGGGCCTCGACTGCCTCGATCTGCTCTACCAGGTTGTCCTTCAATACGCTCAAGCCTAGCCCTTATCAATACAGCATTTTACCGCACCGCCCCGTTAAACTATGTTCCAATAGGCACGCTTTCGCAGGCTTTTTACACTCTCTAACAACTCTCAATGAGCACTTCCGCACTCGTTTCCGCTTCCCGCTTTTACCAGCGCTGGCTGGCCGCCGATCCCTCGCGCCAGGCCAAAATTGATGCTCTAGCGCAATTATCGCTTGCCTCGCTTAACTTTGCCGATGTTTTGGCACGCGAGCGGGGCGAACTGCCCCTGGGGCGCGGCATGCGCCGCCTGCGCAACCTGGTGTTGGCCACCCTGATCCGGCGCGACCTGGAAGGCAAGGCGGACCTGGACGAAGTGGTCACCACCATGACCAGGCTGGCCGATTTCGTGATCCAGACCCACCTGGCGGAACTGGATGCAGCCATGCGGGCGGCGCACGGGGTGCCGACCGGCGCCGAATCGGGCGCCGGGCAGCAGTTGATGGTGCTGTCGATGGGCAAAGGCGGTGGCGGCGAGCTCAATGTGTCTTCCGACATCGACCTGATCTTCGTCTACCCGGAAGATGGCGAAACCGCGGCCGGCCCCGGCCAGCGCCAGCTGTCCAACCACGAGTACTTCGTGCGCCTCGGCAAACAACTGATTGCCGCGATTTCGGAGATCACCGAAGACGGCTTTACCTTCCGCGTTGACATGGCGCTGCGCCCGAATGGCGCCTCCGGGCCGCTGGCGGCCAGCCTGGGCATGGTGGAAAACTACCTGATCGTGCAAGGCCGCGAGTGGGAGCGCTATGCCTGGGTCAAGGCGCGCGCCGTCACCGGCCGCGCGGAAGACATCGCCGCACTGGACGCCATCGTGCGCCCCTTCTGCTTCCGCCGCTACCTCGATTTCGGCGTGATCGACGCCATTCGCTCCATGCACGCCCAGATCCGCGCCGAAGTGGCGCGCCAGGAGCGCCTGCACCCCGAGCGCAGCCACAACGTCAAGCTGGGCCGCGGCGGCATCCGCGAAATCGAATTCCTGGCCCAGGTCTTCCAGCTGATACGCGGCGGGCGCGATCCCGAGCTGCGCGGCCGCTCCACGCGCGGCACGCTGCGCCAGCTGCCGGAAAAAGGCTTGCTGGGCGCCGACGTGGTGGCGCGCCTGATGGATGCCTACACCTTCCTGCGCAACCTCGAGCACCGCCTGCAGTACATCGACGACGCGCAGACCCACACCCTGCCGCCCAACGAAGCCGACCGCCTGGCCGTGGCGCAGATGATGGGCTTGCCCGACGTGGCCACCATGCTGGCCGAGATGGATGCCCACCGCCAGTTCGTGGCCGAGCAATTTGACGCCATCTTCGCCGATAAGAGTGGCAACGGCAGCGAAGATGTCGATCCAGCCACCAGCAACGAGTGCGCCGATCCGGACAACCGCGAAGCGATCGAAGCCCGCTTTGCCAGCCTCGGCTACGAAGACCCGGCCGCCGCCGCCCAGCGCCTGATCGCCACCTGGCAGGCGCCCAAGCTGGCCAGCCTGCCTGACGCCAGCCGCCAGCGCCTGGTGGCCCTGGTCAACGCCGCCCTGCCCCAGATCGCGCGTGCCGCCGAACGCAACAGCGCCGGCACCCAGCTCGGCACGCTGGGCCGCCTGCTCGACTTCCTGGAAGCGATCTCGCGCCGCTCCTCCTACCTGTCGCTGCTGACCGAATACCCGCACACGCTGGAGCGCGTGATCACCATGATGCATGCCAGCGGCTGGGCCGCCAAATTCCTCACCCAGCACCCGATCCTGCTGGACGAACTGCTGGACGACCGCATCCTCAGCGCCACGTTCGACCCGGTTGCCGCGGCCGCCGAGCTCGAGCGGCAACTGGCCACCGCCCCCGGCGACACCGAACGCCAGCTCGACATCCTGCGCGAAGTGCACCATGCCCAGCTGTTCCACCTGCTGGCACAAGACCTGGCCGGCTCGCTGACGGTGGAAAAGCTGGCCGACCACCTGTCCGCCCTGGCCGACGTGATCGTGGCCGCCGTCGTGAAGGCGGCATGGCAGACCGTCGCCAAGCGCCACCTCGAAGTGCCGAAGTTCGCCGTCATCGCCTATGGCAAGCTGGGCGGCAAGGAACTCGGTTATGTCTCCGACCTCGACGTGATCTTCCTGTTCGACGACGACGACCAGGACGCGCCCGGCCTGTACGCCAAGCTGGCGCAGCGCTTCATCACCTGGATGACCTCGCACACCCCGGCCGGCATCCTGTTCGACATCGACACCGCGCTGCGCCCTGATGGCGCCAGCGGCATGCTCGTTTCCAGCGTCGGCTCATTCGAGAAATACCAGCAAGGCTCGGCCTGGCTGTGGGAACACCAGGCGCTGACCCGCGCCCGCTTCTGCGCCGGCGACGCGGCCATCGGCCAGCGCTTCGAGCAGATCCGCTGCCAGGTGCTGCGCAAGGAACGCCCCGATGCCGCCGCCCTGAAACAGGAAGTGCTGGCCATGCGCCAGAAGATGCGCGACGCCCGGCCGAACCGCAGCGAACTGTTCGACCTCAAGCAGGACGAAGGCGGCATGATCGACATCGAGTTCATCGTGCAATACCTGGTGCTGCAGCACGCCGCGCAGTACCCCGAACTGACCGGCAACATCGGCAATATCGCCCTGCTGCACCTGGCTGGCCAACTGGGCCTGGTGGACGCAGGGCTGGCGGCGTTGGTGGCCGACGCCTACCGCGACATGCGCAAGTGGCAGCACCAGTTGCGCTTGCAGGGCCAGGACCAGTCACGGGTGGCCCCGGAGAAAGCCGCGCAGCACGCTGAAAACGTGCGCAAGCTTTGGGAATGTATCTTCCATACCACGCAATGAACGCCGACGCTGGTGCATTTCAACCAAAATTAGTGAGCTTATAACTTCCGCCCCTAGATTGAACCGTACGGCCATGCGGCAAATTCATGGCCTTTGTGCGAAATCTATGGGAGAACAATAGTGAAGCGAATCCTGCCGAAACGCAGTGTCATCGCGGTAGCCTTGACTCTGCCTGTGTCGCCGCTCCTGCTGGCCCAGGAAACCACCCCCGATAAACCGATCCCGAAAGTCATCGTGACCGGGTCGAACATTGCACGCATCGAGTCCGAAACCTCGCAGCCGGTGCAGGTCATCCGGCAGCAGGACATCAAGCGCCTTGGCGTCAGTTCGGTCAAGGAATTGATGGACACCCTGACCTCATCCGACCGCTCGGCCCTGACCGATGCCGGCGGCAGCAACTCCTTCGCCGGCGGCGCCTCGTCGGTGTCGCTGCGGGCCCTCGGCAAGCAATCGACGCTGGTGCTGCTGAACTCGCGCCGCGTCGCACCTTATCCGCTGGCCGACTACAACGAAGTGTTCACCAACCTCGACTCGCTGCCGCTTGATGCGGTGGAGCGGGTCGAAATCCTGCGTAACGGCGGTTCAGCCATCTACGGTTCCGACGCGGTGGCCGGCGTGATCAACGTGATCACCCGTTCCGACTTCCGCGGCTTGACGGCCAGCGGCAGCTTCACCCGTTCCGTCGAGCAGCAAATGATTCACAACGGCACCGTCAGCGTGACAGGCGGCATGGGCGACCTCGACACCGACCGCTTCAACGTCCTGGCCAACGTCGAGTATTACAAGCGCAACGGCGTGTTCTGGCGTGAAGTAGTGGACGATATCAACTCGACGTATGGCGATTACTTCGGCGCGCTGGCACCGAAGAGCGGCCAGATGTTCGGCAACCGCGGCCTGCCATCGACCTATAGCTTCCCGGGCAACCTGATCGGCCAGGGCCCGTTGCCGGGCTGCACCACGCTGAATGCCGGCGGCCTGTGCGTGTATGACCGCTTCAGCCGCTTCCAGGCCCAGCCGGCCGCCGAACGCGTCAACAGCCTGATTTCCGCGCGTTTCAAAATCAATGACAGTACCGAAGCGTTTGCCGAAATCCTGTACTCGCACACCACCACCGACTACGGCGGCGCCTTCGCCACCTATGGCTCGACCAATCCTGTTGCGGTCTGGGGCGACCCGAGCTCGGGCCAGCAGCGCAGCTTCTTCTATCGCGGCCTGCCGGCTACCCATCCGCTCAACACCAGCGGCGAGGAACTCGAGCTGCGCTACCGCTTCGCCGACGACCCTTCCTACCGCAAGTCGACCAGCGACCAGTACCGTGCGCTGACCGGCATCAAAGGCACGCTGCCGAATAAATGGGATTGGGAGGCAGCACTGGGCGTCATGGGCGGCAAGACCAAGGACCGCAGCCGCGGCGGCTTCTTCAGCGTCAGCGGATTCCGCCAGGTCATCGGCGAAGACCGCGATCCGGCCCTCTATCCAGACCCGGACTTCTTCAACCGCGAATACAAGCTGGGCCAGATGAACTCGCCCGACGTGATCGCCAGGCTGTTCCCGGAGAACGGCTATGACGGCAAGATCACCCAGACCTTCATCGACCTGAAGGCGAACGGCCAGGTCGGCAGCATCGCCAACCGCCCGGTCAGTGTCGCGGTGGGCGGCGACGTGCGGCACGAAAAAATCCGCATCATGCCAACCGCCAACCTGCTGGCGGGCGATATCGTCAGCAATGGCGCATCAGCTGCCGACGCCAGCCGCACCAACGAGTCGCTGTTCGCCGAAATCAGCCTTCCGGTACTCGAAAAGCTTGAGCTGATCGGCGCCGCACGCTACGACAAGTTCCCTGGCTTTGCCGGGCGCTTCTCGCCGAAAGTGGCGGCGCGCTGGCAAGCCGCGGAATCCTTCCTGCTGCGGGCGACCCTGGAATCGGGCTTCCGCGCACCGAACCTGACCGAGAGCGCGCAATCGAGCAAGTTCGCCTTCGATAACGGCGTCACCGACCCGAAACGCTGCGACCAGGCACAAGCCCTGGCCAACGATTTGCGCACCCAGGCCGACGCCTTGCCGCCCAGCGACCCCAATGTTGCTCTGCTGCTGGCGCGCGCCGACACGGTGGAAGGCAATGAATGCGCGGCCGGCGTGGCGTCCATCGTGCGCAACAACCCGAACCTGAAACCGGAAACGTCCCGCAGTGCCACCGTGGGCTTTGTGCTGGAGCCGGTAAAGGGCACCTCGGTGGCTGTCGACTACTTCCGCATCGAACGCAAGAACGAGATCGGCTTGAAAAACACGTCCGAGCTGCTGTCGGCGGAAGATTCGCTGCCGCCAGGTACAATCACCCGCCTCCCCCTGGCGCAGGACACGACCTTCACTGCCGCCGAACGCACGACCTACGGCGTGACTGCGGGCCCATTGGCTTCCACCAACGGCATGTTCGAGAACGTATCGAAGACCAAGACCAGCGGCGTCGACCTGGGCCTGGCTTCGCGCTTCACGGTGCCGGTCGGCCGCCTCGACATCAACGGCAACGCCACCTACCTGATCGACCTGCGCAATTTCGCTCCGACGCGCAATGGCGGCAGCTGGGGTGACAACCTGGCCGGCCGCTATGGCTACTCCAAATTCACCGCCAACCTGATGGCGGCGCTGACCACGGGCGCCTACACCAACAGCTTGCGCGCGGTGTATTTCAGCCCGCAAAAGCTGCAAGGCGACTACTTCGACGAGGAGTACACCAAGGAAGCTTGCGAAGCGAACGACTGGGGCCCGGGTGTGTGCCGTGTCGGTTCCGAAGTGCGTTGGGATTACAACTTCGCCTATAACGGCATCAAGAACCTGACGCTGTCGGTGAATATCCGCAACCTGTTCGACCAGCGCCCGCCGCTGGACCTGAAGGCCATCAACCGCGATGGCGGCGGCATTGTTCCGCAAAACCTGGATGACGTGGCGGGCCGCCGCATCCGCCTGACAGCAGAGTACCGCTTCTTCTGATCAGGCAGCCATGGGCAGCGCATCCACACTTGCGCTGCCCAGGTAGCGGCCGCTGCTCACGGCGGGCCGCTGGGTTTCAATCGCATCCGCAAAGAACACGGCCGGGTCCGCGTGCAGCTCAGCCACGTGGCGCTGCAATGCGGGATAGGCCGACAGCTCCAGCCCCGCTTCGCTCTGCGCCCAGCGCACCACGGCCACCAGGCAGGCATCTGCTACCGTGCGTTTTTGGCCGTCGATCCACGCCTGGCTGGCCAGCACTTCGTCCAGCGCCGCACAGCTCAGCGCCATGCGCGCCGGGCCGCCGTCGAAACCCTCATGCAGGTAGTCCAGCAAAGTATCGAGCTTGCGCGCTTCCGCCGTGCCGGCCCGGTAGCCCAGCAAATGGCGGCGCTGCTGGCCGATATGGCGCAGGATGCTGCGGCAATCGCGCAGCAGCTTGCCGCCCGCCTGCAGCACCGGCACCTGCAAGCCCGGCAGGTCGGCCCGCACCAGCCGGTATGGCCGGCACAGCCATTCGAGGGCGACGATCACGCCGAATGCACAGCCCTGCGGTGCGCCGTGGTACAGGATGGTTTCCATTTGCTTGCCTCATTATTCTTGTTGCGGGATGAGGCATTGTCCGACCAATATAGGACAATATCCGCCCTGATTTCGTGCAATGATTGCATCATCATGTCGAAACCCGCCATCAAAGCCCTTTCCATCCTCGAGCTGCTGCAAAGCCAACGGCAGATTTCCGGCGCCGATATGTCGGAACGCCTCGGCATCGACCGCCGCACTTTGCGCCGCTACATCGCCATGCTGGAAGAACTGGGCATTCCGATCACGGCCGAGCGCGGCCGCTATGGCGGCTATATGCTGGTGCCCGGTTTCAAGCTGCCGCCGCTGATGTTTACCAATGACGAAGCGTCCGCCCTGGCGCTGGGGCTGATGGCGGTGCGTTCGCTGCGCCTGGCCGATACGGCGCCGTCGGTGGCCAGCGCACAGGCCAAGCTGGAACGGGTGATGCCGCCCGCCTTGCAGGGCAGCGTGCAAGCGTTGCGCGAGACCGCCGTGCTCGACACGCCGGAGCAGCGCTGGAGCCATTCCGGTACGGCGCGCCCGGCCCTGACCGGGGAGCTGACGGCGCTGGCGCTGGCAGCGCAGACGCAGCACCGGGTGCGCTTCCGCTACACGCCACAGGATGGCGAAACAATGCAGCGCGAATTCGATCCCTACGGGCTGGTGTTCAGCCACACACGCTGGTATGTGGTGGGAATGTGCCGGCTGCGGTTGGCGATCCGATCATTCCGGCTGGACCGGATTGCGGAGGTGGCGGAAACCGGGGCCGTGTTCGACAAGCCCGACAGCTTTGACGCTGCCGCCCAGTTGCAGCACGCCATGGCAACGCTGCCGCGCCCCTTGCCGGTGCAGGTGCTGCTGCATACCGACCTGGCCAGCGCAGCGCGCGAAGTGGGACGTTACATCGGCCCGCTCGCCGAAGTGGAAGGCGGTGTGCGCCTGAAGACAACCACCACCAGCTACAGCTGGTTCGCGCGCCTGCTGGCCTCCCTCAATTGCGACTTCACCATCGAAGGCCCGGAACAGTTGCGCGACGCCGTGCGCGAAGAAGCGCGCCGCCTGGCGCGGCTCGCTTGCTGAGTATTTACTGCGCCGTGCCGATGTTCCTGTCCAGGAAAGCTTCCACCTTGGTCCAGAAATCGATATTGGACTGCATGCTGCGCCAGCCATGCCCTTCGTTTACGTACTCGATCCACTCGACGTTCGGGTTATGCGCTTTCACCGCCGAATAGAACCTGGTGCCGTGCACGATCGGGACCCGGTTGTCGGCGCCGCCATAAGCCAGGATCAGCGGCTGCTTGATGCGCGCGGCCTGCACGATCGGCGAGGTGGCTGACAGTTGGGCGGCGTCCTTTTCGCGGTCGCCGATCCATAAAGGCAGCTGGTACTTGCGCGCCTCTTCCGACATATCGCCCCAGGTCACCGAATACAGCAGGTTGATGTCGGTCACGCCGACCCAGCTGATGCCGCAGCGGAAGATATCGGGATCGTTGACCAGTCCCATGAGCGTGGCATAACCGCCGTAGCTGGCGCCGGCAACGCAGATGCGCTTCGGATCGGCAAAGCCCTTGGCGATGGCCCACTTGGCGCCGTCGGCCACGTCGTTCTGCATGCCCAGGCCCCACTGGCGCCAGCCGGCCATTTCATGCTTGCGGCCGTAACCGAGGCTGCCGCGGAAGTCCGGCTCCAGCACGGCATAGCCGCGCGAAGCCAGGAACTGCGCTTCACGGTTGAAGTTCCAGTGCCCACCGCGTACGGACGGGCCGCCGTGCACCATCACCACCAACGGCAGGTTTTTCGGCGGCACGCCATTGGGCAGTGTCAGGTAAGCAGGAATCGACAAACCATCCCGGGCCGTATAGCGCAGCGGATGCTTGAAGGCCATGCGGGCCGGATCGATGTGCGGCGCGGTCTTTCCGAACAGGACCAGCTCCTTGCTTTGCAGGTCGTACAGGTACATGGCGCCAGGCATCACGTCCGAATACGAATACACCAGGATCACGCCTTCCTTGGAATGCCTGGCCGGGCGCAGCGCGTTGAAGGTATCGGGCAGCTTGGCGTCGATGTCGGCCTGGGCTGCCTTCATTTGGGCGTCGAACCAATGGGCCACCGGCATGTCGGTTTCGGTGGAAATGCCCAGCAGTTTGTCGTCGGTGGCAATCACCTCGCCGGTGAAGTCATTGTCGGGCAACACCAGTACCGGTTCCGCCGACAGCTTGCCAGCCTTCAGGTCAAACGTGTACAGCGCGCTCTTGTCCTGCCCATTTTCGCTGCTCACGTACAGCGTGCCATCCGGACCGAAAGCCACCGGCTGGATGCCCGACGATCCGGTCCAGCTATCGAAGTTGGCCAGTGCGCGCCATTTGCCACTGGCCGGGTCCAGGTAATGCAACACCGACGCCTTGCCTTCCTGGCTGATGGCGATGCGCGGTTCACCGTCATTGCCCAGCAGCCAGCCCATGACACGCTGCGGGCGGTGGATGCTGACCGCGCGGCCCGTGCGCGTATTCAGGCGCAGCAAGTTGAGCGATTCCAGGTCATCGTTGCGGAAACTGGCCTGCTGCACGTACACCTCGTCGCTGTCTCGTTTGCCGCTCACGGCAAAGAAGCTGGTCTCCGGCGGCAGCAGGTTCTTGTTCGACTCGTTCGAGAGTTCCTTGCGGCTGATGAGCTGGCGCAGTTCGCTGCCGTCACGGTTGACCGCAAACAAGCCAGGCCCCATGCGCATGTCGCCCTGGCCGATAGTGCGGTCGCCGACGCTGAACACCAGCCGGTTGTCGTTGACCCAGTTAAAGCTCACGATGTCGGCATCGCTGAGTGCAGCGATCACATCGATCTTGTGCGTTTTTACGTCCATTACGGCCAGGCGCACGCGGCTGCCTTTCGGCGCATAGCGCATTGCCACCGAGCGGCCATCCGGCGCCAGGCCGGCATCGCTGAAGGCAGGATGCTCGAAGAAGGCCGACACCGGCAGTTTGGCCGCCGGCGGCTTGAGCACGACCACGGCAGCGTTTTCCGCGGCAGCGGCGCCGGCCAGCGCCACGGCCAATGCCGCCATGCCGGGCAAGAGAAATCGTTTCATTTGATCTTTCAGGGGGATAGAAGAAAAAATCCCCGCTCGAGAGCGGGGATTCATCACGAACAGCCTAATGGAATCAGAACTTGTATTCCAGCTGCGCGCGCAGGGTACGGCCGCGCAGCGGCGGGTCGCTGGCGCGGATGTCGGCCACCGGCTGACGGTTGAACAGGTTGTCCACGTTGACGTACAGCGTGGTGTTCTTCAGCAAGGTGTAGGCGGCGTTCACGTTAACCAGCACGTCGCGCTTCAGGCGGCAGTACTCGGATGGGATATCGCGATCCACGCAACCTTCAGGCTTGTTGTTCTCGTCGTACTTGTCGTCGTACAGGGTGGTGCTTGGCAGGTAGGTCACAGTGCCGCCCACCTTCCATGGACCATTGCTCCACTGCGAAGATGCGCGCAGGTTGTAACGGTAGTTCTGGTAGTTGCCGACCAGGTTCTCGGTGTAGGTGTCGGTGACGGTGTCCCAGCTGCGGTAATCCAGCTGGTAGTTGGCGCGCAGGGTGTTGGTCAGCTTGCCGTTCGAACCCAGGTTGATGCCATGCTTGACTTCGAAGTCCAGGCCCGAAACGCGAGTGCGGTTCAGGTTACGGTAGGCTTTCGAAATCGAGGCGATTGGACCCACGGTGTGCGAAATGCGCTTACCGGTCAGCTCGAACACGCGGTCCGACATGTGGCGGTCATCTTCGGTAACTGCCATGCGGTTGACCGAACCTGGTTCTTCGTCTTCGACGGCCAGGATCTGCGACACGTCGCGCGTACCGATTTCGTTACGGCGCTCGATGCGGTAGTAGTCCATGCTCATGAACAGGTCCTGGGTCGGCTGCCATACCAGGCCAGCGTTGTAGGAGCGCGACTTTTCCGGTTCCAGGCCTGGGTTGCCGGCGATGTCCACTGCCGCGCTTTCGGCGCAGCCTGCATCACGGGCACGGGTTGCATCAGCCTTGTCGAGGGTATTGCCGTTCTTCAGTTCGTTGTACAGCTGGGTAGCGATGGCGCAACGCTTAGGATCCTGGATGTTGTTGTTGAACGCAGACAGCGACACTTTGCCGGTTTCCGCATTGTTCGGGGCGCGGAAGCCTTCCGACACAGTACCGCGAACCTTCAGGGTTGGATGCAGTTCGTACAGGACGCTGAGCTTAGGCACGAACGAGGCATCGGTCTTGCCGACCTTGTCGAAGCGCACTGCGCCGTTCAGTTCCAGACCCTTCAGGACAGGTGCCGCCACCTCGGTATAGGCCGAGTAGATGTTGCGCGCGCCAGTGACGTTGATCGAACCGTAGCCAACCAGTTCCGCGTTCTTGATGTTGTCGGTGACCCACGACTCGAAGCTGTCGCGGCGGTATTCCGCGCCAACGGCCAGCTGCATCGGGCCGCCTTGCAGTTGCATCAGTTCACGCGAAGCGCGCAGGTCGATGAAGGATTGCTTGGACTCGCCCAGGAAGCCGTTTTCAGGGAACATCTTCAGCAGCAGCGCCGGATCGTTCACCTGGCCGAACTTATAGGCGCCGCTCAGGACTGCGTCCAGGTAGTTCGCGGCGTGCTTCTGACCGCGGCCTTTGGTGTCGGAACGGTTAGCCATGACGCCGACCGCGCTGTTCCAGTCCCAGCCGAAGTGGTTGCCTTCGAAGCCGGCCATCACGCGGTACTGCTTGGAGTGCGCTTCGTTCTTGTACATTTCCAGGTCGTCAGCGTAGCGGTAGCGCAGCTGGATCGGGAAGCTGTATGGGTTGTATGGGTGGCCCACCGGCAGCTTCGGCTCGGTGAAGAACTCGAGGCGGCGCGCGGTTGCGTTGTACCAGCGGCTTGGCGTGCCGGTGTATTGCATGATGGCCGGCGCGTTGTAGAAGGTGGTGGTGTTTTCCGACAGCGTGACTTCAGCGAAGGCGGTCAGGTTGTCGTCGATCTTCAGGCGGCCAGCCGACATGAAGTTGACACGGTCAGCTTCGGCGTGGATGCCGACGCGATCCCACTGGTCAAAGCGGCACAGGCCGCCTTCCAGGTTTTCAGGCTTGCAGCCTGGTGCTGGCTGGGCAATCGCTTTGCCGGCCAGCGCTGGGTTGGCAGGGTAAGGATTTGGATAGGTGCCGATGTAGTTGCCTGGCGTGGAGTAGGTCGAACGCACGCCGAAGGATGGGTTCACGTAGTCCCTGTACCATTGGGGTACGCGGCTTTCGATGGCACGGTCGGTGTACGGATTGCGGTGGTAGAACTCCAGGTTGCCGTAGACATTCCAGCCGTCGGCATTGAAATCGCCGATGCCGCCGGTAATGGACGCGGTCTGGTCACGGTCCAGTTCACGCTTGACCAGCGACTGGCGTGCGCCGGCCTTGAGAACCAGGCCATTGTAATCACGCTTGGTGATGATGTTGACCACGCCGGCCACGGCATCCGAGCCGTAAATTGCCGATGCGCCGTCCAGCAGGACTTCAACGCGTTCGATCACTTCGACCGGGATCGAGTCGATATTGGTGAAGGTAACACGGCCACCGTCAGCGGTGCCGAAGTTCGGCAGGCGACGGCCGTTCAGCAGGGTCAGGGTGGAGCCTTTGCCCAGGTTGCGCAGGGACAGGCCGGTGGCGCCGGAAGAGAACGAGTTGCCACTCGTCAGGTCGGTCAGGGCGCCGGTATTCGAGGTGATGCTGTCAACGATTTCCTTGACGGTGGAAGCGCCGATCTGCTTGATCTCGTCGCGGCCGAGCACCTGCACCGGGGATGCGGTCTGCTCATTGATGCCGCGCTTGATGTTCGAGCCGGTCACGATAACTTTCTGGACCGCTGGCTGGATCGATGTTTCGGTCTGCGCAAACGCGACCTGCGAACCGGCCAGGGTAAGCGCGACTGCGACTACGCTGCGCTTCAATACAAATTGCTTGTTCAACACATTCTCCCTAGATGTTTGTTTATGTGTGCCTATCCTTTTGAAATGGCACCGGGGGAGTCTGCCATCGGATTATCGTTTTTAAAAGAAAACGTTTACTACAAAAGCAATATTGTGTGAAATTGTTGGCAAATGACAACGAAAGTTTAGCGCAGTGAAAGATAGTTGATACAGAAACTTACGTTTTAACGACAAGAAAAATGGCGCCCGCAGGCGCCCTCTGGTCCAATAAAAAAAGCGCCCGGGTGGGCGCTTTCGTGTGGCCGGAAGCCAGGAATTACTTGGCGTTCATCAGTGCCACGGTGGTGTCCAGCATGCGGTTGCTGAAGCCCCACTCGTTGTCGTACCAGGACGATACCTTGACCAGCTTGCCCGACACCTTGGTCAGGGTAGCGTCGAAGTTCGACGAAGCTGGGTTGTGGTTGAAGTCGACGGAGACCAGCGGCTCGGTGTTGTAGGTCAGCACGCCTTTCAGTGCGCCTTCCGAAGCTTCCTTCATGATCTTGTTGATTTCTTCAACGGTGGTGTCGCGCTTGGCGATGAAGGACAGGTCGACGATCGACACGTTGATGGTCGGCACGCGGATGGCGTAGCCGTCCAGCTTGCCGTTCAGTTCCGGCAGCACCAGGCCCACCGCGGCAGCAGCGCCGGTCTTGGTCGGGATCATGGACTGGGTAGCGGAACGGGCGCGGCGCAGGTCTTCGTGCATCACGTCGGTCAGCACCTGGTCGTTGGTGTAAGCGTGCACGGTGGTCATCAGGCCGGTTTCCAGGCCGATGGCGTCGTTCAGCGGCTTGACCAGCGGGGCCAGGCAGTTGGTGGTGCAGGATGCGTTCGAGATCACGGTGTCCGAAGCCTTCAGCACGCCGTGGTTCACGCCGTACACGACGGTCGCGTCAACGTCCTTGCCGCCTGGTGCGGAGATGATCACTTTCTTGGCGCCGCCTTTCAGGTGGGCCGATGCTTTTTCCTTGGTGGTGAAGAAGCCGGTGCACTCCAGCACCACGTCCACGCCCAGCTCGCCCCATGGGATTTCAGCCGGATTGCGCTGCGCGAACACGCGGATCTTGTCGCCGTTCACGATCATGTTGTCGCCTTCCACCGTGACGGTGCCTGGGAACTTGCCGTGGGCGGTGTCGTAGCGGGTCAGGTGGGCGTTCGACTCGGCGTTGCCCAGGTCGTTAATCGCCACGATCTGGATGTCCTGCTTTTTGCCGCCTTCGTAGAAAGCGCGCAGGACATTGCGGCCGATACGGCCATAACCGTTGATTGCTACTTTGATCGTCATGCTGTTTACTCCTGATGATAGAAATTAGATGACTGCTTTGACTTTTGCCACGACATTGTCGACGGTGAAGCCGAAGTGCTTGAACAGCACGCCAGCCGGCGCCGATTCGCCGAAGGTGTCGATGCCAACCACTGCGCCTTCCAGGCCAACGTACTTGTACCAGAAAGCGGTGACGCCTGCTTCGATCGCTACGCGTGGCACGCCCATGGTCAGCACGGATGCCTTGTAGGCTGCTTCCTGGCGGTCGAACACGTCGGTCGACGGCATGGATACCACGCGTACCGGGATGCCGGCTGCCTTCAGCTCGGCGGCGGCTTTCATGGCCAGTTCCACTTCGGAACCGGTGGCGATCAGGATGGCCTTGGCGCCGGCTTCGTCGGACAGCACATAGCCGCCCTTGGCGATGTTGGCGATCTTGTCGGCCGAACGCTCGATGAACGGCAGGTTCTGGCGCGAGAAGATCAGGGTCGATGGACCATCTTTGCGCTTGATCGATTCGCCCCATGCCACCATCGATTCGACGGTGTCGGCCGGGCGCCAGTTATCCAGGTTAGGAATCAGGCGCAGCGAGGACACGTGTTCCACGGACTGGTGGGTTGGGCCGTCTTCGCCCAGGCCGATCGAGTCGTGGGTGAACACGAACAGCGAACGCTGCTTCATCAGCGCAGCCATGCGCAGCGCGTTGCGGCTGTAGTCGGCGAAGGTCAGGAAGGTGGCGCCGAACGGGATGTAGCCGCCGTGCAGTGCAACGCCGTTCATGATGGCGGACATGCCGAACTCGCGCACGCCGTAGTTGATGTGGTTGCCCGGCACGCCGGAACGAACGGCGACGCATTCCTTCCAGTTGGTCAGGTTGGAGCCGGTCAGGTCGGCCGAGCCGCCGAGGAATTCAGGCAGGATCGGTGCCAGGGCCTGGATCGCGTTCTGCGATGCCTTGCGGGTGGCGATGGTTTCTTTCTTCTCGACGCAGGCGGCGATCGCAGCGTCCAGGGTTGCCTGGAAGTTGCCTGGCAGTTCGCCCTTCATGCGGCGGGTCAGTTCAGCAGCTTCGGCCGGGTACTGGGCCGAGTACTTGGCGAACATCTCGTTCCAGCTCGCTTCGAATTTCGCGCCCTCTTCCTTGAAGTCCCACGCTTCCTTGACGTCGTGCGGAATGTCGAACGGCTCCGCACCCCAGGAGATGTACTCGCGCACTGCGGCGATTTCCTTCTCGCCCAGCGGCGCGCCGTGCACCTTGTCGCCGCCCTGCAGGTTCGGCGAGCCCTTGCCGATGATGGTCTTGCAGCAGACCAGGGTTGGCTTGTCGGACTTCTTGGCTTGTTCGATGGCGGCGGACAGCGCGGCAACGTCGTGGCCGTCCACGTTCTTGATCACGTTCCAGCCGTAGGATTCGAAGCGCTTAGGAGTGTCGTCGGTGAACCAGCCCTCAACCTTGCCGTCGATGGAGATGCCGTTGTCGTCGTACAGGGCGATCAGCTTCTTCAGGCCCAGGGTACCGGCCAGCGAGCATACTTCGTGCGAGATGCCTTCCATCAGGCAGCCGTCGCCGATGAAGGCGTAGGTGTAGTGGTCGACCACGTCGAAGCCAGGCTTGTTGAATTCGGAAGCCAGCAGCCATTCAGCCAGCGCCATGCCGACTGCGTTGGCGATGCCCTGGCCCAGCGGGCCGGTAGTGGTTTCCACGCCTGGGGTGTAGCCAACTTCAGGGTGGCCCGGGGTCTTGGAATGCAGCTGGCGGAAGTTCTTGATCTCTTCCATCGGCAAGTCGTAACCCGACAGGTGCAGCAGTGCATAGTGCAGCATCGAGCCGTGGCCGTTGGACAGCAGGAAGCGGTCGCGGTTGACCCAGGCTGGGTTGGTCGGGTTGTGGCGGTGATGACCGCTCCACAGTGCTACCGCAATCTCAGCCATGCCCATTGGCATGCCTGGGTGGCCGGAATTGGCCTTCTGCACAGCGTCCATTGCCAGCGCACGGATCGCGTTGGCCATTTTGGTGAAGGGGAGCGAAGTTTTCATCGTATATCGAGGAAGGTTGAGTATTTGGTGCACTGCGGCAGGCGCCGCCTTAGGAACCCAATATTTTACCAGAGCGTGACACCAAAGCCTTAAAATTGGTGCATTTCAACCTTTCCGAAGTGACTTTATGCCCCGTTTCCACGTGCCACAGCCCCTTGCCGCAGGCCAGCAACTGGAGCTGCCAGCCGACGTTGCCCACCACATCAATGTGGTGCGCATGGAACCGGGCGACACGCTCACCCTGTTCAACGGCGATGGCGGCGAGTATACGGCAGTGTTGACAGAAGTGCAAAAGAAAAAGGCCTGGGCGGAGATCAAGGTCTTTGATCCGCGCGAGGCGGAACTGCCGTTTGCCGTGACCCTGGCCCAGGCTTTGCCGGAAGGGTCGAAGATGGACTGGATTATCGAGAAGGCGGTGGAGCTGGGCGTGGCCGGCATCCAGCCGCTGGCGGCGCGGCGTTGCGTGGTGCGGCTGTCGGCCGAGCGGGCGGAAAAGAAGCTGGAACATTGGAATGGGATTGTCGTGTCGGCGTCGGAACAATGCGGGCGCAACCGGCTGGCATCGGTGGCGGCGCCGCTGGAGTTTCGCGACTGGATTTCCCACCAGGATTTGCACAAGCGCGTGATCCTGACGCCGCGCGCGACCGAATCGCTGGCGGATTGGGCAAGGCACCAGCCGGCGCAGGCGCTCAGCATCATGGTCGGGCCGGAGGGCGGCTTTTCCGATGAGGAGGAGGCTGAGGCCTTGCGGCATGGCGCCCTGCCCTTGTCGATCGGGCCGCGCGTGCTGCGCACCGAGACTGCGGCTTTGGCGGCGGTGTCGATCCTGTCGGCGGCCTGGGGGGGCATCTAAACCCGGAAAACCTGGGTCTGACCCGCAGGGTCAGACCCTGTCTGCTCACCTGCCCCCGGACCCAACCCCACGCTGCGAGACCGTTGGGGGTCCGACCCTGCGGGTCTGACCCCGCCTTACCGGGCTTAGAACTTATAAGTACCCACCAGATAAACCTGCCGCCCCAGCGGATCGGTATACCGCGCATCAAACCCCATCTGGTTGCCTCCACCGGCAATCCGCTGCGAGAACGGCGGCTCCCGGTCAAACAGGTTCTTGATCCCGCCAGTCAGCACCAGGTTCGGATTGAAACGGTAGCGCGTCTGCCAATCCCACACCAGGTAATCGTCTACCTTGCGGTTGAGCGATACGAAGTTGCCCGCCTCGTCGCGCACAGCCAGGCTGCCCGCACTGATCGGCATGTCATGGTAGCCGGACTTGTACACCCCGGTCAGCGAATGCGTCAGCACATCCGACTGCTTCCAGCTTGCCACTACCTTGCTGATCCAGCGGAAAGTCACCGAGTTATACGAATCGAAGCGCCCAACGCTGTTCTCGACCGGATCGGTGGCCAGCGTCTGGAAGTCGGCCTTCTTCATATAAGTACCGGTCCAGTTGAACGACAGCTTGCCCAGCTTGTACGTGTGGTCCCAATCGATGCCCTGGTAGTGCGACTGCGCCAGGTTGAACGGCGTCAGCGAAGCGGCCAATGTATTCTGTTTCTGGATCGGGTCGTAGTAAGACACGAACAAGCCCATATACTTGGCCGGATTGTTGAACACCTCGTTCTCCGGCAGCTTGGAAATCTGGTCCTTGATTTTCACATCCCAGAAGTCGAAACCAATGGACAACTCGCGCATAGGTTCAACGCGCAAGCCGATGGAAGCCTGCTTCGACGTTTCCGGCTTCAGGCCAGACGCGCCGGAATAAGGGTTGCCGCCACTGAGCAGGTTGTACTCGGAGGTGCCGTTACACAGCGGCAGCAGCGGTCCGGACGTGATCGGGCATGGATGCGCGTTGGAGGAACCGCCGCCTTGCAGCGGATTGGTAATGTCGGTCATTACCGGCGCCTTGAACCCGGTGCCATAAGATCCGCGTACCAGCACGCTTTCAGCAGGACGCCAGGCGGCGGCCAGCTTGTAAGTGGTCTTGCTCGCGTCGTTGCCCTTGGTGGCCGGCGCTACCAGCTTGCCGGCACTGTCGAAGTTCATCTTGTCTTTCACGGCATCGTAGCTGTCGTAACGCACATCACCGGTCAGCTCCAGCCCTTTCGCCACCGGCACCACCAGTTCGGCGAACGCGCCCCAGTTCTTGCGCGAAGCATCGGTCGGCAGCGCACCCGAAATGCCGCCGATCGGGCTATCCGTGAAGTTCGGCTGCAGGCTATTGGCGCCCATCGTGATTGCGCTCGGCTCGTAAATATACTTCTGGCGCAGGAAGTCGCCCCCCAGCGCCAGCATGGCCGAACCGCCCGGTGCTTCAAACACCGCACGCGAGCCGCGCAGGTTCACGACATCGATCTTGGACGTGGTCTCATCCAGCTTCTGGTGCAGCACGGCCGATGCCAGTGCCGCGCGTGTTTCCGCGGTCGGCACGATGAACGGGTTGTAGGCGCCGGAGGCCATCAAGGCATCCAGCTTGTCGCTGCTGGTGTAGCCGGACACGGCATGGTCTTCCGCCGTCGTTTCGGAATGAGTGTAAGAGGCATTCAGGTCCCAGCCTGCCAGGCGCCCTTCGACGCCGAAGGCCAGGTGCCTGGCTTCGGTCTTCCAGTCGTCGGTGCGGCCGCCGGCATCGACCAGGCGCAGGCTCATGGTGGCCGAATTCACGGTTGCCGGATCCACGCCCAGCTTGACCAGCGCCGGCACCACGTTGGCCTTGTACAGCGCGGAGTTAATGTCCAGCGACAGCGGCTGGGCCGGCGGCGCATAGCGCGCCGTACTGGTGAATTTGGAATACAGTCCTTCAGCAAACAAGGTCCAGTCGGCATTGAGCTTGATGTTGGTGGAAGCGAACAAGCCATCGCGCTTCAGCTCCGGCAGCAATTCGACCACCGAGCCATAGTTGAACATGCAGCGGTCGCCTACCTTGAAGGTATTCGGGGCGCCGCATGCGCCGGTGTTGATCAGGCTTGGGTTGAACAGCACATTGCCGTTGCTGGTGCGGGCATTGACGTTGCCCGGGATCGAATTGGCAGATACCTGGTACAGCGAGTAGCGCTTACCCCCTTCGCTGAATTCATGCACACCGCCTGGTGCAGAGAAGCGGCGGTCGCTGGCGCTCAGCTCTTTCTGCGTATCGTGGCTGAAAGCCAGCAGCACATTGAAGCCATCGGTTTCCAGTTCGCCAAAGCCCTTGGAAATGGCAACGTTCGAGGTGGATCCTTCGCTGCCTTTGGTGGGACGGTTGTAAGTCAGTTCGATGTTGGCATCGGTCTGGTTTTTCTTCAGGATGAAGTTGACCACGCCGGCAATGGCGTCAGAGCCATACAGCGCGGAAGCGCCGTCAGTCAGGATCTCTACCCGTTCGACCGCCGACAGCGGAATCGAAGCCAGGTTGACCGCGGAGCCCGAACTGTAAGGCGCGATGCGGCGCCCATTCAGCAGCACCAGCGTGTAGCCGGTGCCAATTGCGTGCACCGAGGCCGTCTGCACGCCGCCACCGCCGCCGTTGATCGACGCAGACGAAGTGACAAAGCCCTGCATTGAAGGCAGCGTGGCCACCAGGTCGGCCACCGTGGTGGCGCCGGTCTGTTCGATCTGCGCCTTGGACAGGGTCTGCACCGGCAGCGCGCCTTCCACTGCAACGCGCTTGATTGCCGAGCCTGTGATTTCGACCCGCTGGATGCTCTCCTCAGCCATCACCGGCAAGGCAGCAACGCCCAGGCCGGCCATGAACATCAGTCGCACTGAACGCGACAGGATGGTTTCTTTCATCATCGTTTCCTCTTTGACTCTCTGTTTTTTGTACTCGCCGCGGTTGCGGCTTGCTTATCAGAGCATGTCAATTCATCAAGGAAAAATGAAATAAGCAGATTGTGCAGGAGTCGATAGGAATCCGGCTTCGAATCAACAAGCTACCTGTCGTTTTTACGACAAGCGCAAGAAAAGGCAAAAAAAAACGGATACCCGAAGGTATCCGTTCTTTGTGGCTTGCTAGCTGGCTCGGATTAGAACTGATAGGTCAGGCCGAGCGAGAAGAAGCGGCCAACAGCGCCAGCCTGGTGCAACGAAGCGTTGTACGAGGTCTGTGCAGTCGCATTGCCGTAAGTACCAACGTCGATCGGCGGCTGCTTGTCGAACACGTTCAGGATCGCGCCACGGATCGACAGATCCTTGGTGATCTTGTACACCACGTTCAGGTTGGTGGTGGTGAACGACGACACGCGGCAGTATTCCGCAGGCTGGTCTACGCCCTGGAAGTAGGTGCGGCCACCAACGTCCAGACCGGTCGATGCGCAGTCAGTACCGCCCACCGATGGGTCCAGGGTCGAGAACGAGCTGGTGTAGTTCATGGTGGCGCTGATATCCAGCGGACCACGGACATAGCCCAGGGTGAACTGTGCACGGTCTTTCGGGTTACCGGTTGCGCCGCCGACCACGGATGGGCCTTGGGTGCCTGCCATGGAGTAGACGGTGCCGTCAGCAGCGATCTGCTTGTACGCGATGGTGTGCGCTGCGCTCAGGTTTGCGCGCAGGGTACCCATGTCGCCCAGACGCCATTTGTAGCTGATGTCTGCTTCAATGCCGCTGGTCTTGGTCTTGCCGCTGTTGATGTACGGCGACAGGGCGTAAGCCGCGGTACCGACGCTAGGCGTACCCAGGAAGGTGCCGCCGTTGCCGTCCGAGATTTCCATTGGAACCGGTGCTACGCGCACGAAGGTCGGCACGAAGCCTGGCAGGTTGCCGGCTGCGGTCACGATCTGGTTCTTCACTTCGATGTTGTAGTAATCGAAGGTCGCGTTCAGGTCCTTAACCGGCTCCAGGATGATGCCCAGGTTGTACGAGGTCGACTTCTCAGGTTCCAGATCCTTGTTGGTGATCTGAACGTATGGTGGGCTGATCGCGCACTGGGTAATCGCGTTACCTGCAGTGGTGGTCTTGCCATCCGGGCACAGGATCGGGTCAGGAATCGCGTTGAAAGTGAAGAACGAACCTGCGTTACCCACTTCAGCCGGGTTAGGTGCACGGAAACCTTTGGCGATGCCGCCGCGGAAGCCCAACTGCTTCATTGGGGCCCACTTGAAGTTAGCGGCCGGAGTGAACGAGTGGCCGTAGCTGCTGTAGTGGTCATAACGGGCCGACAAGTGAGCTTCCAGGCTCTTCAGCGGGTTTGCTTGCAACTCGGCGAAGACAGCGGAGTTGGTCTCGTCGCCGATTACGAAGGCGGTGGTGCTGGCCACTTGACCGGTAATGGTCGGGCCGGCTGGCGGCGAGTTTTGCTTACGCTTGTGCCAGTGAGCACCGACTGCCAGTGCCAGGGGACCCTGGCCCAGCTGCATCAGTTCGCGGGAACCGATCAGGTCGATGTAGTTCAGCTTGGAGTCCAGCTCGTTGGTGAAGTGCGGCGAAACGCGTGCCAGCACCGACGGATCGTTGCCGCCCAGAACGTTGAAGGTACCGTTGTTCAGAGCTGCATACAGTGCAGGACGGTCGATGTAACCGCTGTATTTGATGTCGGTCTTGACTTCGGTGATGCCGGCGCCGCCGTTGATATCCCAGCCAGCAGCCGTACCTTTGATGTCGGCAGCAAAACGGGTGGTCTTGGCGGTGTTGTCCAGCGTGTTGGTTGGATCAACGCCTGGGATATAGCCGTACAGACGTGCGGCAGCGCCCAGGTTGTTGGTAATGCCGGCACCGCCTACTGGCGCGCCAGCGGCGAACGTGGTGTTAGCGATACGGTTGACGCCAGCGGTCAGCACGCCATTGTTCAGGGTGGTGTTACCAGCAAAGGTGCTTGGCGAGAAGGTCGCGCCCATGCCGCGGTTGTTGATACTGTCGCGGCGGAACAGCGAAGCTTTCAGGCCCAGTTCCCAATCGGCGCCCAGCTTCTTGGTAAAGCCGGCCATCACGTTGATGTTTTGGGTACGAGGCTGGATGTTGCCAGCAGTATCACGCACGATGCAGTTATCGGACATGTACTTGTTGAAGTTGCAGTTCGAATCCAGGAACTGGTAGTTCGCTGGGTTCAGAGCTGCGGAACCGTTGACTTTCGCGCCATTCGGGTTGTACAGGAACGGGGTGCTGGCTGCAGTCAGGAAGCCGTTGATGCTGACTGGTTTGCCGGTTGCAGGATCAATACGTGCGACAGGTGCGCCCAGGCTAATGTTGTTACCGCCGCGCAGGCGCCAGTCACGGTTGTCCCAGTCGTAGGTGTCGCGATCCGCCACTTTGATCGCTTCCTGACGGCGATATTCAGCGGTGATGAAGGCGTTGTAACCGTCGCTGTCCAGGTCACCGAAGCCGGTACCGAACGATGCACGGGTGGTCTTGCCGCCGCCGTGCTCGGTGTTGCCGGCTTCAGCATTGATGCGGGTGCCGGTGATGCTCTTTTTCAGGACGATGTTCACCACGCCGGCGATAGCGTCGGAACCGTAGGTCGCCGATGCGCCGCTCTTCAGGACGTCGATGTGATCGATGGCGTCGAATGGAATCGAGGAAACGTCAACAAACGAACGCTGCGAGTCATCCGACAATGGGTATGGAGCAACACGGTGACCGTCAACCAGCACCAGGGTCGCGCCGACAGTCAGGCCGCGCAGGGAGATACCGCTAGCGCCGTTGGCGAACGCGCCGGAGAAGCCGGTACCCAGGGTACCTGCGCCGTTGGCGGCCAGGTCGGTCAGCAGTTCTGCGACCGAAGTCTTGCCACTACGCTGGATGTCTTGAGCGGTCAGCACTTGAACCGGGGCAGCGGTTTCAGTGTCGGTACGGCTGATCAGGGAGCCGGTCACCACCACACGCTGGACGTTTTCACCAGACTGCTGCTGCGCCATGGCTGGCATGGCAGCCAGAACGGCTGCGCCGCCGAAGGCCACAGCCAGCGAACGAACAAGAATCGTCTTTTTCAACATTTTGGTTCCTAAAATATTTGTTTGTCCCGACTAAACCAAAAAAACATTAATCGCTTTTTGGGCGATGCCGAAGTCAATTTCATTAATTGATTTCAGCGTAGGATAAGACCATAGCCAACTTGTCTATGTCAATAAAACGGCCAGCAATATGACAAAAAACAACAGTGCCAAAGCATTACTAAGTAGGAGTACGCAGTTGATCACTATTGACGACAGAAGCGTGAAAATTTGAGGAATTAGGGGAATTTGCAAAACGCATGAAATACACTTCACGATTAAGTGAATGCACTTGCAAATTAATATTTCGGCATTGGCGCCGATATATTCGGCGACAATCAGACAGCCCACCGAATTAATCGGTCAGCCAATTGAATAATTACATAAGATAATCAAACTTGCGTATATACAAGCTGCGCAATTAATCAACTATTGCACCCTTCCCTTGTAAAGTACAGTAAACGTTTGTATCGACTCGCTGTTGCGTTGCGTGATTACAACCATTGAAAGCAGGTAGAATGTCGCCTTTGGGCCCGTTGCGCGCCCCATCCTGCAGAGAAAGACCACCATGTTGCGACTAAATGAAATCAAGCTCCCTCTCAACCATGAGGAACCGGAACTGGCCCAGGCCATCCTGGCCCGACTGAAGATTTCACCGCAGCAGATGCTGGGCTTTACTGTCTACAAACGCAGCTATGATGCGCGAAAGAAGTCGAACATCTCGCTAATCTACTCAGTCGACGTCGAAACCACGGACGATGCCGGCATCCTGGCCAGACGCGCCGACGACAAGCACCTGATGGCGTCGCCGGACATGGCTTACAAGTTCGTGGCGCATGGCGTCAACGCCGATGGCAAGCAGCCGCGCCCGGTCGTGATCGGCATGGGCCCTTGCGGCCTGTTCGCGGCCCTGATCCTGGCCCAGATGGGCCTGAAACCCATCATCCTCGAGCGCGGCAAGACCGTTCGCGAGCGCACCAAAGATACCTTCGGTTTCTGGCGCAAGCGCGTGCTGAACCCCGAGTCGAACGTGCAATTCGGCGAAGGCGGTGCCGGCACCTTCTCGGACGGCAAGCTGTACAGCCAGATCAGCGACCCCAAGCACTACGGCCGCAAGGTGCTGACCGAATTTGTTAAATCGGGCGCACCCGAAGAAATCATTTACGTCAGCAAGCCGCACATCGGCACGTTCCGCCTGGTCAAGATGGTGGAAAACATGCGCGAGGAAATCACCGCCCTGGGCGGCGAAATCCGTTTCGAACAGCGCGTGACCGACTTTGACATCCGCGAAGAAAACGGCGTGCGCCAGGTGCGCGGCCTGCACCTGGCCAGCGGCGAATACATCGAGACCAACCACGTGGTGCTGGCCATCGGCCACAGCTCGCGCGACACTTTCCAGACCCTGTACGACCGCGGCGTGTACATCGAAGCCAAGCCGTTCTCGATCGGCTTTCGCGTCGAACACCCGCAGTCGCTGATCGACCAGTGCCGCTTCGGCCCGAACGCCGGCCATCCTATCCTCGGCGCCGCCGATTACAAGCTGGTGCACCACGCCAGCAATGGCCGCGCGGTGTACAGCTTCTGCATGTGCCCGGGTGGCACGGTGGTGGCAGCGGCTTCCGAACCGGGCCGCGTGGTCACCAACGGCATGTCGCAGTATTCGCGCGCCGAGCGCAACGCCAACAGCGCCATCGTGGTGTCGATCAGCCCTGAGGAAGACTACCCGGGCCACCCGCTGGCCGGCATCGAACTGCAGCGCCGCCTGGAAGAGAAAGCCTATGTGCTGGGCGGCTCCAACTACAATGCGCCCGGCCAGCTGATGGGCGACTTCGTGGCCGGCCGCGCCTCGAGCGACGTGGGCGCTGTCGTACCGTCCTTCAAGCCAGGCATCACCTGGACCGACCTGGCCACCATCTTGCCCGATTACGCCGTGGTGGCGCTGCGCGAAGCCTTCCCGGCCTTCGACAAGCAGGTCAAAGGCTACTTCAAGCATGACGCCGTGCTGACCGGCCTGGAAACCCGCACCTCGTCCCCGATCCGCATCAAGCGCAATAACGACGACCTGCAAAGCCTGAACACGCGCGGCCTGTTCCCGGCCGGCGAAGGCGCAGGCTATGCCGGCGGCATCCTGTCGGCCGGCGTCGATGGCATCAAGGTAGCGGAAGCGGTTGCGCTGTCTATGCAGGCGGCTGACAAGACTTGACTTCAAACGGCATGCGCAAGTGGAAGCGGCAACCCTGGCCGGGCGTGCTGTGCACTTCCACTGCGCCGCCCATCTGCTGCATGATCGTGTAGACGATATGCATGCCCAGTCCTGAACCGCCCTGCCCGCGCTTGGTGGTGAAGAAGGGCTCGAAAATCCTTTCCTGCACGCCGGGCGCCAGTCCCACGCCCTGGTCGATGAAATCCATCTCCAGCCAGCCGTCGGCGGCACTGGCGCGCACCGTCACGGTGCCGCCCTGCCCGTCGGGATAAGCGTGGCGCGCCGCATTCATCAGGAGGTTGGACAGCACCTGCGAGAACTTCCCTGGCGGCAGGCGTGGCCGCAACAGATGATCGATATCCACGTCGACCTTGATGCCGGCCTTGCGCAGTTCCGGGCTATGCGCCGACACCACGCCCTGCACATAATCCTTCAGCGCCAGCGTGCTCACGTGCTCGGTGCCCTGGTCCACGGCCAACTGCTTGAAGTTGCCGATCAGGGCCGCCGCCCGATGCAGGTTCTGCTCAATCAGCGCCGCCGCATCGTTCAGGCGCGCAGCCAGGTTGACCAGGTCTGAGCGGCTCACTTTTGGCGCCTCCAGCGCCTGCACCAGCTGCGCCGTGTAGCTGCTCATGGCCGATGCCGCCGTCAGCGCCACGCCCACCGGGGTATTCACTTCATGCGCCACGCCAGCGACCAGCGAGCCCAGTGCTGCCAGTTTTTCCTGCTCCACCAGGCTGGCCTGTGCCGCACGCAAGGCTTCGGTACGGCGCAAGACCTTTTCCTCCAGCAGGTGTTCGCGGTCCTGGTGCTGCAGCTCCGCTGCCGCGCGGGCGGTGAAGATCGACAGCAGCGACAGCGCCAGCAAGCGCTTGTTCTCGTCGATCGGCCTGGTGTCGATGGCCGACAGGATGCCCAGCGTCTTGCCTTCGGTATCGACCATCGGCATGCCGACATAGCTCTCTGCCTGCATGTCCACCAGCAGCGTGTCGAGCGGATAGTCGCGCTGGATGCCGCTGCCGTGGAAGCACATGGTCTGGCAGGTCACATCCTGGCAAGGCGTGTGCTCAAGGCTGTAATCCATATTCGGCAGGAACTCCTTGCCGCCCCATACCGCCAGCGTACGGATGCCTTCCTGCCCATCCGGCATGCGGATCACGCGGCCAGCGATCACGTACGTCACGTCCAGCGCTGCCGCCAGGTCGCGCACCAGCACGCGGAAGAATTCATCACCGCGCGCACGCGCGGTGGAATCGGTAATCGAGCGCAACGCCGCTTCGGCCAGGGTGCGCGCGTCGTTGGCGTCGAATAATTCCATGGCGGGCTCCTAATGCGGTGGATGGCGCCGGTACAGCGCTTGCAGGTCATCCTTATGCTGCAGCAGCAGGCTGGCCAATGCAGGATCGAAACGGCTGCCGCTGCCCTCGCGCACCTCGTCCAGCGCATGCTGCAGCGTATGTGCTGGACGATAGCTGCGCGGACTCACCATGGCGTCGACAAAGTCGGCCAGCGCGGTAATGCGCGCGGCCAGGCTGATGTCGGCCCCGTGCAAGCCTTGCGGGTAGCCCGCGCCATCCCAGCGCTCGTGGTGTTCGTGGGCGATGCGCGCAGCAAGCTGCAGTACTGGCTGCGTCGAGGAGGACAGCATATGCCAGCCGATATCGCTATGCCCTTGCATGCGCGTGCGCTGTTCCGCATCGAGCGGGCCTGGCAGGTTGAGGATTTCATCCGGGATGCCGGCGTGGCCGATATCGTGCAATGGCGCCGCCAGGCGCAACTGGCGCACGGCGTTGCTCGGCATGTCGACGGCCGCGCCCAGCATGGCGGCAATCTCCCCCACGCGCTCGACGTGGCCGCCGGAAGCGGCCGAGCGGCTTTCCAGCGCTTCGCCAAGGATGTGGATGATGGCATCCTGCGTCTGCTCGAGCTCCTCGCGTGCCAGCAGCCTTTCGTAGGTGATGGCGACATTGGCGGAGAACAGGCCAAGCAGCTCGCGCTCCTCGCCTTCCAAAGGTTCGCTGAACGACATGTAGAGCAGGCTCTCGTTGCCGTCGCGCGTGCGGTAGTAGCAAGCGTAATACAGCGGGCCGTAATGGTCGGCCTGCTCGGCCATGCAGCGCAGGAAGGCATCGCGCACCTGGGCCGGCAGGTGCTCCAGCGTTTCCTCCAGTGCCAGGTCGGCATAAGCCGTCGTCACCGCCAGCACCTGCAGGCGGCCCGGCTGGCGCGCGGCGGCGTACGCGTTCATGCGGCTGGCGCACACGCCTTCCGCCTGGCGGCCCAGCAAGGCGGAAGCCTGTTCCAGTACGGCGGAACAGAAGTGGCGCAGGTTGTCCGAATCGCAGACATGGGTGATGGCATCGATCGAACGGCGCAAGCCGAGGCGTGCGCGCTCCAGGCGCATCAGGTCACGGTAGGCGCGCAGCCCGGAATAGAACACCGTGCTGAGCTTGGCGTGCGTCAGCTCGGTCTTTTCCCGGTAATCGTTGATGTCGTAGGTCTTCAGGACCAAGGCCTGGGGCGCCTGGCCCGGCTGGCCGGTGCGCAGCACGATGCGCACATTGCGGTCGCCCAGCTCTTCGCGAATGTAGCGCACGAGCTCCAGGCCTGCATGTTCCGACTCCATCACCACGTCGAGCAGGATCAGGGCAAACTGGCCGGGCTGCGACAGGAGTTCGCGCGCTTCGGCGCCGGAATAGCAATGGGAGAAGTGCACGCGGCGGCCGTCGAACTCGAAGTCCGCCATCACCAGCTCAGTGACCTGGTGTACAGCTTGCTCGTCGTCAACAACCAGGATTTCCCAGGGCGCGAGGGCCGCGACCGGGGCTGGCGTTTCATCGTCGTCGAACAACATTGCGTCTTCAACCATGCCCAGCCCCACTAGAGGTTGTTTATTGTAAATTATATACCGCTACAGCCAGCCCACCTTCTTAAAGCGTCGATACAATGCGCCGCAAACAACAGCCATCAAGGTCAGCGCAGCCGGGTAGCCAAAACGCCAGTCCAGTTCGGGCATGTGCTTGAAATTCATGCCCCACAGGCCGGCGAATGCAGTCAGCACGGCGAAAATGGCAGCCCATGCCGCCAGCCGCTTATTGACCTCGCCTTCTTCCAGCGCCACCATCGACAGGTTGACCTGGATCGCCGTGCCGATGGTTTCGCGCATGGTATCGAGGGCGGAATTGATCCTGAGCAAGTGGTCATGGACGTCGCGGAAATATTCCTGCGTATTCCTGCACACCGCCGGCACGCGTCCGCCATGCAGCTTGCCGATGGCATCAAGCAAAGGGGCTACGGTGTGGCGTACGGTCATTACCTTGCGCTTGAGTTCGTACAGCCGTTCGATATTGTCCTGCTGGGAGCCGCGGATAAAGATGCGTTCCTCGATTTTTTCCAGCTCGACTTCCAGCGTATCGATGATCGGGAAGTAGCGGTCGACCACGGCGTCCATCAGGGCGTACAGCACGAAGCCGGAGCCTTGCTGCAGCAGGTGCGGCTCGCGTTCGGCGCGGGCGCGCACGCCGAGGAAGTCCTTGGTGGAATTGGAACGGTTCGACAGCACGTAGTTCGGGCCGACGAAGATGTCGACTTCGCCCACTTGCAGCTCGTCCTCGCGCAGTTCGAGCATCTTCACCACGACGAACAGGGAGTCGCCGTATTCTTCGATCTTGGGGCGTTGCTGGCCGCGGCCGGCGTCTTCCACTGCCAGTTCGTGCAGGCCGAATTCTTCCTGCATCACTTCGAGTTCGTCGCGCGTGGCATCGCGCAGGGCGACCCAGACGAAGGCGTCTTGTCGCGCCACGTAATCGCTGATGTCCTCCACCGGGATATCAGCCAGCTTGCGCCCATTCTGGTAGGCGACGCAGTTAATCAGCATGCAGGCTCCTCAAATTTCCAAGCCCGCAGCATAACTTAAAACCGGTACCCCAGTGTCAGACACAAGTGTCTGACACTTGCCTGCGGCCGCCGCGCTGCGGTGTCTGACCCTATGGGTCGGACACCGGGGTACCGGTTTTAGTCGTCCTTAGCGCCGTCGATACCCAGTTCGGCAATCTTGCGCGTGATGGTATTGCGCCCAATCCCCAACCGGATCGCCGCATCGTTCTTGCGCCCATGCGTGTACTTCAGCGCCGTGCGGATCAAGGCCGATTCGAACTGGCGGCCGAGGATGTCCATCACATCCTGCTGCCCGCTGCTCAACATCCCTGCCGCCTGCAGTTCGAGCAGGCTAAGCCACCCTTCCGGCGACGAGGCCAGCGCCGGCGGCGCCAGCGGCTGCACGGTGCCATGATGCTGCGGCATTGCCGTCTCGACGGAAGCGGCAGGCGGCGCAGCGTGCGCAGCGCTGGCATGGCCCTCCTGGCCCTGCGTCAGTTCCAGCGGCAAGTCCTTCACCTCCACAGTCTGCCCCGGCGCCATCACCGTGATCCAGTTGCACAGGTTTTCCAGCTGCCGCACGTTGCCCGGCAACTCAAGCTGCTGCAGGAAGGCCAGCGTGGCATCGCTCATGCGCTTGGCTTCCACGCCCAGCTGGCGCGCGCTCTGCACCAGGAAGTGGCGCACCAGAATAGGGATATCCTCACGCCGCTCCCTCAAACTGGGCAGGCGCAAGCGGATCACATTCAGGCGATGGTACAAGTCTTCGCGGAACAAGCCATCGCGCACGCGCTGTTCGAGGTTCTGGTGCGTTGCCGTAATCACGCGCACATTGGCTTTCAGCGGCGAGTGGCCGCCGACGCGGTAGAAGTGCCCATCCGACAGCACGCGCAGCAAGCGCGTTTGCAGGTCGAACGGCATATCGCCGATTTCGTCCATGAACAGCGTGCCGCCTTCGGCCTGTTCGAAGCGCCCACGGCGCGTGGTCTGCGCACCGGTAAATGCGCCGCGCTCATGGCCGAACAGTTCCGATTCCAGCAGGTCCTTCGGGATCGCTGCCGTATTGATGGCGATGAAGGGCTGCTCGGCGCGCGGGCTGTGCTTGTGCAGCGCACGTGCCACCAGCTCCTTGCCGGTACCGGATTCGCCGGTAATCAGCACCGTCACATTCGACTGCGACAGGCGGCCGATGGCGCGGAAGACTTCCTGCATGGCCGGCGCCTGGCCGAGGATTTCCGGCGTGTCGGCCGGCCCCGATTCGATGCTCGATTCGCGCAGGCTTTCTTCCAGCGCGCGGCGGATCAGCTCCACCGCCTTGTCGATATCGAAGGGCTTGGCCAGGTATTCAAAGGCCCCGCCCTGGAACGCCGCCACAGCGGAATCCAGGTCGGAGAAGGCGGTAATGATGATCACCGGCAGGCCGGGATAACGCTGCTTGACCAGTGAGAGCAAGTCGAGGCCGGAGTCGCCCGGCATGCGGATGTCCGACACCAGCACCTGCGGCGTCTCATGTTCCAGCGCGGCGACCGCATCGCGCGCATTGGCAAAGCTGCGCGTGGCGAGGTTCTCACGCGCCAGGGCTTTTTCAAGTACCCAGCGGATCGATTCGTCGTCGTCAACAATCCAGATTGGTTTCATGTATTCCGATCAAGGCAAAGGCAATAAGATTCTGAAGTCCGTTTGACCAGGCCTGCTTTCGCATTCGATAACACCCATGTGCTGTTGCACGAAGGTCTGCGCCAGCGTCAGTCCCAGGCCGCTGCCGCCATCCCTGCCCGACACCAGCGGGTAGAAGATACGGTCGCGGATCTGGGGCGGGATGCCCGGTCCGTTATCGATGATATGCAAATCTAATGCCAGCTGATAACGCACCTTCGCCAGGGTCATCTGGCGCGCCACGCGCGTGCGGAAAATTATCTCGGCATCGCCCTGTTCGATGCGCGACGCCAGCGCTTGCGCAGCGTTGTGGGCGATGTTCAGTACCGTCTGGATCAACTGCTCCTTGTCGCCGCGGAATTCGGGCAAGGAGGCATCGTAGTCGCGACGGATGGTCAGCCCGACCGGGAATTCGGCCAGGATCAGGCTGCGCACCCGTTCCAGCACCTCGTGGATGTTGACGTCGCCCACGATGTGCGGCCGGCGGTGCGGCGCCAGCAGGCGGTCCACCAGCGTTTGCAGGCGGTCCGCTTCCTTGATAATGACCTGGGTGTATTCGCGCAAATGCGTCAGGTGCAATGGCGGCAGTTCCATTTCCAGCAGTTGCGCTGCGCCGCGGATGCCTCCCAGCGGGTTCTTGATCTCGTGCGCCAGGTTGCGGATCAGCTCCTTGTTGACCTGGCTCTGGTCCATCAGGCGCTCTTCGCGGTCCTGCTTCATCTGCTGCACGATCTCGCGCAGCTCGATCATCACCGCGCCGTCCGGCTCGTCGAGCGCGCTGGCGATGATGTGCACGTGCAGCGCTTCGCGCCCGGTGCGTTCCAGCACCAGTTCGTGCCGCACGTCGGAGAATTTGTGCTCGCGCGCCTGCGCGATGATGTTGTCCAGCTCCAGCGGCGCCGCAAACAGGCCGCCCAGCGGCTGGCGCGCCAGCGCCTTCAACGACGATTCCAGCAGGTTCTCGCCGGCGGCGTTGACATACAGGATATGGCCGCCGCCATCGACGATGACGACGGCCGATGCCAGCAGGTCCAGCCCCGCCAGTTCAGCGGGCCGGATACTGGCAGGGCTGTCTGTGGTCATTTGATATTGGCAAGCTCGCGCTTTAGCGCTTCCACGTTTTGTTCCGCACGCGCGATGCTGTCCTTCAGGCCAGCTACGCGCTCCTGGTACTTGGCGGCGTTGCGCTCGTCAGCACGGCGTTCAGGCTCGCCGTTGTTGAATTCCTTGCGCAAATCCGCCAGCTTTCGGTTTTCGGTGTTGAGCTCATCGGTCAGGATGGCGCGGCGGTCGGCATCGCGGGCTTTCTGCTCCGAGCTTTCGACGCGCGGGAAGTTGGCTGGCGCCACGGCAGGCGTGGACGGCGCAGAGCCGCGGCGCGCGCCACCTGGCGCGGGAATGGTGGCGCCTGGCAGGTCCAGCGTCTTGCAATTCTTCCCCTTGCGGGTATCGGTCAGTTCCTTGCGGCCATCGGCATCCACGCAGAGAAAGATTTGCTGCGCCTGCGCTGCGCCACTCACGGCCAGCAACGCCAGCCCATGTATTACGAGAGTGCGAGTGTTCATGCCCCGACTATACAACATCCGAAAAAAAACGCGAGGAAAGCAAGCTGCTGGCCTCGCGTTTTTGTTGACTGCCAGTCAATCCCGGCAATCGAACCCTGATTACAGGGAGTAGTACATGTCGAACTCGACCGGGTGAGTGGTCTGGCGCATGCGGGTGACTTCGGTCATCTTCAGTTCGATGTAGGCATCGATCATCGAATCGGTGAACACGCCGCCGCGGGTCAGGAACTCACGGTCCTTGTTCAGGTGATCCAGGGCTTCTTCCAGGGATGCGCAGACGGTTGGGATCAGTGCATCTTCTTCCGGTGGCAGGTGGTACAGGTCTTTGGACGCTGCTTCGCCTGGGTGGATCTTGTTCTGCACGCCGTCCAGGCCGGCCATCATCAGTGCAGCGAAGCACAGGTATGGGTTGGCCAGTGGGTCCGGGAAGCGGGTTTCGATACGGCGGCCTTTTGGATTGGCCACGTGTGGAATACGGATCGAAGCCGAACGGTTACGTGCGGAGTAAGCCAGTTTCACCGGCGCTTCGTAGCCTGGCACCAGGCGCTTGTACGAGTTGGTGCCTGGGTTGGTGATCGCGTTCAGTGCCTTGGCGTGCTTGATGATGCCGCCGATGTAGTACAGGGCGAAATCGGACAGGCCTGCATAGCCGTCGCCAGCGAACAGGTTCTTGCCGTCTTTCCAGATCGACTGGTGCACGTGCATGCCGGAGCCGTTGTCGCCAACCACTGGCTTAGGCATGAAGGTAGCGGTCTTGCCGTAGGAGTGGGCAACGTTCCACACCACGTATTTCAGGTTCTGGGTCCAGTCGGCGCGCTCAACCAGGGTCGAGAACTTGGTGCCGATTTCGTTCTGGCCGGCGCCAGCCACTTCGTGGTGGTGCACTTCGACCGGAATGCCCATCGATTCCAGGATCAGGCACATTTCGGAGCGCATGTCCTGGAAGGAGTCGACTGGAGGCACTGGGAAGTAGCCGCCCTTCACGGTCGGACGGTGGCCGGAGTTGCCGCCGTCGATGTCCTTGTCGGTCGACCAGGAAGCTTCGTCGGAGTCGATCTTGACCATGGCGCCGGACATGTCGATCTTCCACTTCACGGAGTCGAAGATGAAGAATTCTGGCTCTGGGCCGAAGTAGGCGGTGTCGCCCAGGCCGGAGGATTTCAGGTAGGCTTCAGCGCGCTTGGCGATGGAGCGTGGGTCGCGGTCGTAGCCCTTGCCGTCCGACGGTTCGATCACGTCGCACTGCATGAACAGGGTGGTTTCTTCGAAGAATGGGTCGATATTGGCGGTGGCAGGATCCGGCAGCAGGATCATGTCCGAAGCTTCAATGCCTTTCCAGCCGGCGATGGAAGAACCGTCGAAAGCGTGGCCCGATTCAAATTTGTCGATGTCGAAATGGGACACAGGCACGGTTACGTGCTGTTCCTTGCCACGGGTATCGGCGAAACGGAAGTCCACGAACTTGACTTCGTGCTCTTGTACCATCTTCAGAACGTCTGCGGCGGTCAGTGCCATTACATATCTCCTAAGTGAAAAAACTGCCGCGACCACTTGGGTGCGGCGAACGCTGGTGGTACATTAAGCAGATATCATGCCAGCCAAATCCACGCCACCGACACGCAAATCCCGCACCATGCGGGTGCATCTGCCAATTATCGCACCACTATGGTGCATATTCGCACCAATTGAAGCAAATGCATCTTTGTGGTGCGGTCATCATAAAGGAAAAACCATGAGTTCCAATTCCGAAATCCTCGACCGTGCACGCAAACGCGACACTTCCCTGCCCTATGCCGGTGCGGTGACCCCACATGAGGCATACGAGCTGCTCAAATGCGACCCGCATGTGCGTTTGGTGGATGTGCGGACCAATGCCGAGCGGGATTGGGTGGGACGGGTGTCCATCCCGGCCGAGCAGCACCATGCGGCGCAGTGGAATGTGTATCCGGGCGGGACGCCGAACCCGGACTTCCTGGGTCAGCTGGCGGCAGCGGTACCAAACAAGGATACGGTCATCGTCTTCCTGTGCCGCTCGGGCGTCCGTTCGCGCCACGCGGCCAAGGCGGCCACCGAAGCTGGCTACACCCAGTGTTACGACATCCTGGAGGGATTTGAAGGCGACAAGGACGCCGAGGGCCACCGCAAGACGGTGGGTGGCTGGTGCAAGGCCGGCCTGCCCTGGATGGGCGCCTGATTCATTCCGGCTGGCCCCACAAGGCCAGATACTCGCTTGATTGATTGAGCAAATCGCGCTCCATTGCCGCCAGCCGCTCCGGCGGCGGCAAGCGGCGATGGGCATTGAAGCCGCTGTAGCCCAGGCCCAGGCGGCCGCCCGCTACTTGATAGCCGATGAATTCCATGATGGTCGGCAGCAGATCGAAGTGCAGCAGCTGCGCGCGGTTGGGCGCCGGCGCATCGTGCGCCAGGAAGGTGTTGAAGATGGCCCGCCTCGGCATCTGCGACAGTTGCGGCGTTAAAGGATTTTTGCGCGACAGGTGGTCGCCGATAATCACCACATTGGTGTTCTCCAGGTAGCCGTTACGCTCGGCGAAGCGCACAAAGTCCGCTACTGCTGCAGCGGTGCAGGAAACGATGCCGTCGAACTTCTCCGCATACCCCTGCTGCGCACACTGCGCCGAGAGCATGCCGGCCGGCTCGTGGGTGTCGACCGTCAGCAGCGACAGGTTGAACTTTGCTTTCGAGGCCGCCAGCTCGCGCAGTCTGGACTTCGCTTCGCGGAACAGATCGGCGTCGTACAGCCCCCAGCCGTTCATCGCGCTCTCCCTTGCGCCGCGCTGCAGCCATTCGTCTTTGCCGTAGACCTCATGATAGTGGTGCTGGCGCAGGAATTTATCCTTGCCCGCAAAGCTGGAAGAAGCCCCGCCCATGAACACGTTGCGATAGCCGCGCTGGGCCAGCAGGTCGCTCAGGCACACAGCCCTGCCGAGGAAGGACTCCATCATCTGGCCCTGCGTATTTCCGTCGAAGATCGATACCCGCTCCAATGGTACCGCGCATTGGGTGGCAACCATCGCGGCGATGGTCCAGCTGGTGCCAGGCGCCTGCTCGTAGTCCGGAAAGCTGGTGCCGTGCAGTGCGGTCAGCGGCTCGAGCAAGTCGCGTCCAAAAGCGTTGCGGTCTGAATAGCCGTTCTCCAGGCTTTCCACGTAAATCAGCACCAGGTTTTTCGCTTGCCGTTCGTGCAGCGCAACCGAAGCAGGCGGCACGTAGTTCGCGCCGAAATAGTCCGGGCCGAAGCTGGCCTCCAGGTACTTGAACGCCGATACGTCCCACAGCCAGAAGGCGACGGCAGCCGCGAGCAGGATTGGCGGCAGCACCCGCCGCAGCCGCGGCGCCAGGTGGCGCTCTGCCCAGGCAAGCAAGGCAAAGAACAACAGCGGCGCGATGACGCACCAGCGCACGAAGCGCTTGGTGAATACCGGGTCGGAAGTCCTGGCGAGATCGACGCCGAAGTTCAGGTGGTAGGAGATCTGGTGGATGTCGACCTGTCCGAAATACCGGTGGATCCAGTAGCTCAGGCAAAACAGGAAGATGGCGGCCAGGGTCAGCGCGTGGCGAAGAAAAAGAATGGGCATCGGGATAGGTGAATATCGTCGATGCCCATCGTCTCAGGCCGATGTAACAGCCTGTTATCCAGATCCCGGCTTTTTGTATCGCTGTATTGCGCTCTTGTAAAAAATCTGCGCAACTGTAAAGCCAGGTTAAGACAGGTTAAAGCGTGTAGTTCAAACGCGCATACACGAAGCGCCCGGAGCGGCCGAACGGCGAGTAGTTGGAGTACGGCGCGTTGCCGGTGCTGTTCAACAGCGCCGGATACGGATCCGGATACTGGTCGAACAGGTTCTCCGCCCCCACCGCTGCAGTCAGGCGCTGCGTGATCTTGTAGCGCCCTTCCACGTCCACCAGAGTCTTGGGCGTCATCCAGTGGTCACGAGCTGGATTCGCATCCGGCTGCAGCACCTTGCCGTAGCGCGTAGCGCGGAAAGTACCGCTCCAGTTGCCCAGCGTATGATTCAGGCTCGCCGTGAACTTGGTCTGCGGCGTGCCGTGCTCGAAGGTCAGCACATTGACGCGGTCAAACAGTACCGGTGCAGGATTCAAGGCGGCCAATTGCGCAGTCACCGGCACCTTGGTCACTTCGGTCTTGGTGTAATTGCCCGCCAGCGTGAAATCAAACTTGCCCACATTGCCAGCATTCCACGGATAGTTTGCCACCACGTCCACGCCGCGCGTCGTGGTGTTCACGCCGTTGATGAAGAAGCGCCCGCCGCCAATGCCGATGAAGCCCAAAGAGCTCAGGTAGTTGCGCACATTGGTTTGCGTCAGGTTCTCGGACAGCACGATGCGGTCGCGGATCTTGATCTGGAACGCGTCCACCGTCAGGCTGGCTTTGCCCATCTTGCCGACTGCGCCCAGCGAGAAGTTGGTCGACTTCTCGGCATCAAGCGGCTTGGCGCCCAACGCAATCGCTGCCGGGTCGCTAGGCTTGAAGGTGGTGATGTCGAACGGTACGCCACCAATGAAGTTGGTCGCCGTGGAAGTAAAGAACTGCTGCTGCGGCGACGGTGCGCGGAAGCCGTTCTGCGCCGAGCCGCGCAGGGCAAACGATGGCGAGAAGTTGTAGCGGCCTGCCAGCTTGCCCGACCAGTTGTTGCCGAAGTCGGTGTAATGCTCACCGCGCACGGCAACGGATGCCAGCAGGTTTTGCGTCACGTTTGCTTCCACATCCACGTATGCCGAATAGGCTTTGCGGTTGGCATCCGATTCATCACTTGGACGGAAGCCCGGGAACACTTGCGAACCGGATGCCGTCGGCTGGCCACTCGGCAGCAGAACGCCGCCATTGCGCCAGGAATCAGGCTCGCCGGCGTGCAGTGAATAACCCTCGCGGCGGGCTTCCGCACCAACTGCCACGTTGAGCGGCGACGACAGGCCCACTTCGTACTGGCGCACGGCGGACAGGTTGAAAGTGAGTTGGTCGTACTTGAAGCCGCCGGCGTCGAAGACGGTCTTGGAGCTCGGGCCAAGGGAACGGTTCAGCGTGTTCTCGATGGTGAAGTCCATGCGATTGTCGCCGTAAGTCACGGACGCATCCATCTCCCACTCGCCTGCGGTCCAGGTGGCCCCGAAGGCCCCGCTGAAGTCCGCCACTGCCGGCGCGATGATCGGCAGGAAGCCATCCGGATAAATCTGGATCGTATTGTTGTCCTGCAGGGCGCGGCGGAAGAAGCCGCCCGAGCGCGCATCGCGGTCCTGGTAGCTGGTCCAGCCATACAGCTTGACGCCGCCGGACAGCGTGTAGCCGGCGTTGGCAAAGAAGGTGTTCTGCGTCAGCTCAGGCTCGCCATACCAGGCGTTGAAGCGGTTGAAGTTCGCCTCACGCGGATCGAAAGCGCCGTTCACCAGCGGGTATTGCTGGCGCACATCCCAGCCGGCACGCTCGGTATGGTCCTGGCGCTTGCGCTCCAGGGCAATGGTCAGGAAGCCGTTCTCGCCGAGCTCCATGCCCTTCCACAAGCTCAGGTTCAGCGTATTGCCGTCCTTGCGCTTGCGCGAGTCTTGCGTGCCCCAGGTCGCGCCAGCCGGCGGCGTGCCAGGATTGAAGTTGTACTCGGTATCGCGGCGGCCGTAGCTCACACTGGCCTCGCCACCGGTGCGGTCGGTACGCAGGCGCACGTTGATCACGCCGGCAATCGCGTCGGAACCGTATTGTGCGGAGGCACCGTCGCGCAGCACTTCAATCGTTTTCACGATGCCGGCCGGGATGGTGTTCATGTCCACCGCTGCCGAACCACGGCCGATGGTGCCGTTCAGGTTCACCAGCGAAGACGTATGGCGGCGCTTGGAGTTGACCAGCACCAGGGTCTGGTCAGGCGCCAGGCCGCGCAGGGTGGCAGGACGGATGGTATCCGTGCCGTCGGCCAGGCCTGGGCGCGGGAAATTCAATGATGGCAGCGCCACGGACAGCGCTTGCGTCACTTCAGGAACGCCTGCGTTCTTGATCGTATCGGCGCTGATGACGTCCACCGGTGCGGTGGTGTCGAGCACCGTGCGGTTGGAGACCCGGGTACCGGTCACCACCACTGTAGCGGTATCGCCGGCAGGCGCTTCCTGCGCCCATGCGGCATTGGTGAAAAGTGATGCAACTGCGATTGCGAGAACCTGTTTTTTTGGTGCCATAGCTACCCCTTGTAGTTAAACCAGTTTCACTCCCCGGCTTATATTTGAGGTAACTGTAAGCAACTGTCAATTAAGGTTCTCCCGGATACAACACTTTCATCTTGTTTTACGTGTTTGTACGTAGCTTCTGGCGCACGAACTCGATATGGTTGCGCAGGCCATAGAACTCATCGGCAAACGATAGCGGCACGGTCAGCCGGTTAACCCTTTCTTCGATCTGGTCCAGGCGGTGCAGCAGTTCTTCGCGCGGCTTGCCTTCGTCAACGCCCTGCTCCACCGAGCGCAGTTGCCCGTACCAGCGGTAGACCCGCGAGCGGATGCGCCACACATACAGCGGCGGCACGACTTTAGACAGCGGCAGGATCAGGGCGCCGGCGGCCAGCACCACCACCCACAAGCGGTCGAACAGGTTGGCCAGCCAGAAGGCCATGTAGCGCTGCAGGAACGGCGGGCCGTCCTTGTAGAACTTGGCCGCTTCGCGCGCGACCGGAATCTCGGTGTAGCGCGGCGACGGGAACTGGCCCTGCTGCTGGAACCAGCCTGCCCCGCTGTGGATGCTGCTGGCGGCTTGCACGAACAGGTCAATCAAGGCCGGGTGCAGGTCTTCGCGCGCCACCAGGGTGGCTGTTGGTGCGATCAGGTGGTAGTCGCGGGCCGGCAGGTCGCGGCCCAGGTCGACGATCCCGCGCGGCAGTGTGACGTGGGTCAGGTATGGCAGGCGGCGCGCATAGGCTTCAGCCTGGGTGAAGTTGAACAGCTTGATCCCGGGCGTCATCAGCAGCATCTGGATCAGCGGGTCGTCCGGCGCGGCAGCGAATACCAGCGCGTCGATGCGGCCTTCCAGCAATTCCACGGTAGCGGGCGTGTTTTCCAGGTCGCTGGCCTTGATGTCGCCGGCATGCAGGCCATTGATCTGCAATACCTGGCGGAACAGGCGCGGCACGCCGCTGCCTTCGGGGCCGAGGTTGACCTTCATGCCTTTGAGGTGGGTCAGGCTGGTGACGGCTTTCTTTTCGCGCATGAAGAGCCATAGCGGCTCGGTGAACAGGCTGCCCAGCGAGACCAGGCCGGTGCGCTCGGCTTCGGCTTCGTTGGTGGAGCCGCTTTGCACGAAGGCGATGTCGGTTTCGCCCTTGTTCAGGCGTTGCAGGTTTTCCTGGGAGCCCTGGCTTTGCTGCAGGACGACCTTGATGCCGTGCTTGGCCATCGCTTGGGCGTAGCGCTTGCCGATGTTTTCGTAGGCGCTGTTCTCCTGGCCGGTGGAGAGTTTCACTACCCGGGGCGGGGTGGGGTCGATGATCCAGTAGGCCAGCGCGCAGGCGCCGGCGATCAGCAGGATGGTGGGGGCAAACGAGACCAGCAGGTCGCGCAGGTTGACATTGGTGAATTTGGTGATGAGCTTCATGCGCGCATTTTAAACCGGTAAGACGGTGTCTGACCCATAGGGTCAGACACCTCCCGTGCGGCGGCTGCGGGCAGGATTTAGGGATTGTGACATTCGAGGAAGATCAACAGCTCACAACCGCTTGGTGTCTGACCCTCCGGGTCAGACACCGGTTTACCGGTTTTAGCGGGCGCCGCAAGCGCGCAAGGGCCCTGCGGGAACGGCAGCCGCAGTAGCAGCTGCCAAAGCAGCCGTAGCAACCGGCTGCACAGCCCCCGGCGTCCCGTTGGCCACCGCCGTCACCACCGGCGCAGCCTTCTGCGCATTCGGCTCGATCAGCGGCATCAGCGAAGGTGCCAGCACCGTCAGCAGCTGCACCGGCAGCGCCGAGGTAAAGTCATAGTTCTTCGACTCCGGCCCATGCACGTACGCCGTCATCGAGCCAAAGAAGCGCTCCCCGATATTGAACACGAAGGTCGCCGAGCGGTTCACATAGCGCGACTCGATCAGGCGCCCGCCCGCTGCATACACGTCAAAGCGCTGGTCGCCGGTACCGGTCTTGCCGCCCACAGGAATGATCTGCCCGTCCGAGCCAACAAAGGCCGACTTCACGCGCCGCGCCGTGCCATCCGACACCACCTCGCGGATCGCGTCGGCTACCGCACGCGCCACTTCCGTCGTCAGCACCTGCTCGTTGGTGGACGACTTGGTGCGCGCCACGGTGGTTTCATACGGCGTGCCGTCCGCAAAGTGCAGCGACTCGATGCGCTGCGTGGTCTTGCGCACGCCGCCATTGATGATAATCCCCATCATCTCCGCCAGCGCAGCCGGACGGTCGGCCGATGCGCCCAGCGTCGTCGCGTAGGAAGGCACCAGCGAATCAAACGGGTAGCCCATCTTCTTCCACTGGCGGTGGATGCCCATGAAGGCCTCCATCTCCAGCAAGCCGGCAATGCGCTTGTCCTGCGCGTACTTGTGATGGGTCTTGAACAGCCACTGGTAGACCTCCTGGCGTTCCTTCTCGCTGGCGGCAACGACGTCCGACAGCGAAGCCCCTTCGTTCTGATGCAGGTAAGCCACCAGCCACAGTTCGAGCGGGTGCACGGCAGCCAGGTAGCCGCGGTCGGCAAGGCTCCATTTGTCCATCGCGTACTGGTCGTACATCTTGGCCAGGCGGTCCTCCGGCACATCGTTCTGCACCTTCAGGTTGTCGTTCACGAACTTGTCGAATTCCGCCAGCGTCGCGTTTGGATAGATGGTGCGGTGGATATTCGCCAGGCGCACCGGCGTCGGGCGGATCGTATCGAGCAGGATGGCGTCCAGCTCCGAAGTCTTCTTGCCTTTGTACTTGGCGTAGAAGCGGTACAGGAACTCCTTGCCTTCCTTGTCGGCGAAGCGCGCCAGGTAAGCCGCACGGCGCGGGTCGTCGGAGTCGGTCAGCAGCGTCTGCGAGGAACCCGGCATCTGGAAGGAGTAGTACTTGACCACGTCGCGCATCAGGCGCACGAACACCAGGTTGGTGGAGCGGCGCAGCGCTTCGCGCACCGTCATGATCTTGAAGTCGTCGTCCTTGCTGAAGTTGCCGAAGTAATGCAAGCCGCCGCCGGTGAAGAAGCCCTCGCCCGGATTGGCCGAATACTTGCGCTCCAGCGCCGCCTGCAGCATGGCTGGCAGGTCGCGCTTGTCCTTCGGTGTCATGGTCAGGTATTCGATGCCCCAGGTGGTCAGGCGGTCGCGCTGGTCGACGCTGACCTTCTTCAGTTCCGCCACGTCCATCTGGCCATACTTCTTGTGCAGCTGGTCGACGATGTCCATATAGGTCACCAGCGTGCGCAGCTTGGCGGTCGAGCCCAGGTCCAGCTTGGCGCCTTCGTTGATGTCCAGCGGCTGGTCATAGTTGTCGGTCTGCACGCGCAGGTAGTTGGCGTGCTCGCCGCGCTCGAGCAGCGTGAAGCTGTACACCACGTTGGCCGGGTCGCCGTTGCCCAGCATGCCCTTGCCCGTCAGGCCAGCCTGCACGGCGGTTTCCGGTTCGCGCAGCTGGCGCAGCATGGCGGTCACGGTTTTCTGGGTCTCGGCATCGAGCGTGGTGTTGACCGACAGGTCGAGGCGGTCCAGGTTGTACATGCGGTTGTCGCCCAGCAGGTTGGCCAGGTGCACGCGCACGGCATTCGACGCTTTCTTGGTGACGTAGGTCATTGGCGGTGCGGCCTGCACGCCGCTGCCCTTGGCCGGGTGCAGCTTTTCCTTCAGCGCGGCGTCGCGCAGCTGCGGCGTGATGATGCCGGCCGAGGCCAGCAGGCGCAGGTGGCTGTTGGCCAGCACTTCCAGGTCTTCATCGCCTTCGCCCAGGTAGTAGCTCGGACGGCGCTGCGCGATCAGCAGCGACAGCGCTTCCTTGAAGGCCAGCGGACTGCCCGGCTGGTCCATCTTGCCGCCCAACAGGCGCGACACTTCGTCGAACTCGCGGCCGTACCAGACCCACATGCCGTCGCCCACGCCGTTCACCTCGCCGTAGCCCGGCTTGGCCGACAGCGGCACGGTGTTGAGGTAATCGACCACGATCTGGCGCCGCACCTTGGTGGTGTCTTCGCCCTGCTGGTAAGCGCGCAGCGAGGCTGAAATCATCTGCTGCAGCTTGTCCTTCATCGAGCCGGTACGGCCTTCGGGCGAATGGCGGTATTTTTCGATCTGGGTCGCCAGCGTAGAGCCGCCCGCCGCACGGTGGCCGGCTGCCCCCACGGCGCTCATCGATTTTTCCAGGATGGCCTTGGACAGGCGGTCCCATTCGACGGCCGGATTACGTTTCGGGAATTTGTTGTCCAGCAGTTCGCGGTTTTCGATGAACAGCAGGCTTTGCACCAAGGCGTTTGGCGCCTGCTCGAAGCTGCCGTAAATACGCTCCGGATAGCTGGCCGTAAACAGCGGCTGCTCGCGGCAGTCGAAGATCGACAGGCCGGTGCGGGTCTTTTCGCGATAGGTCGGGAACACGCCCATATCGGTCAGCTCCACCATCTTCGGCGAGAAGCGGGCCTGCGCGGTCACTTCGTAATCGCGCGCTTTCAGCTTGTCCAGGTAGTCTGGCAGGTTGGCGTAGCCAAGGCGTTCGTCGTACGGGCTGTCATGCGGGAAGCGGATCGACTTGCTCGGCCCCGGCTCCACCTTGTAGGTCAGCTTGCCGACCAGGTCGGTGAACACCTTCGCCTGCATGGTCGAAGTGCGGGTCTCGTGATAGCCCCAGAAACCGGCCACTGTCAGCAGCACCAGGATCAGCACAATGAGCGCATTGCGCGTACGTGAACCTTTCTTCGGTTCCGATGGAGGTGGTGGTGCTGGCTCGGCTGGTTCGCGTGGTTCGAAGGAGCTTGATTCGTGATCTTGTTGGGAAGGCATAGGTACCGAGCGCAAACGCCGCCTGCTGCCGCCATATCCAACCGCTGCCGCGCCAGCACGCATTTTGCGCACCGCTCGTACGACAACCCGGGGCCGGCGAAAACGACGATTGCTTAACATAGTGTTCAAACCGGACAGTACACGCAGAGTATTTCTGCTTGATTACCATTGCACCACATCGGCGTGGACTGCACGGGGCAAGTCGCAAAATATTTAAACTTCGCGTATCAGTTTCGCAAAAAAACAACGGCGCTACACAGGATTGTGAGCGCCGTTGCAAGAGCAGTTAACACCCTTTTCACACTGTGGATTCAGGGCTTCACGTACTCCACATTCAAGGCATCGAGCTCACGGCACATTTGGGCAAATGCTGCCTCGCATTGGGGCGGATCGCCTTTCACGCCAAGCTCGATGTGGCGCCTGGTCTTCGCATCACCCACACTTGGCAGGCTGAAGACCTTGATGCGCGGCCACGCTGCTTCCAGGGCCAGCATCAGCGGAGTAAGCGCAGCTTCCGCTGCCTCGTACACTAACACTGATCGCTCAGCGCGCGCCTCACGATTGAACAGGTCGGCGTAGTGCGTGTCGAGCACCCATTCGATCATCGGCCACGCCATCACCGGGAAGCCGGGCACGAAGTAATGCGTGCCATGCGCAAATCCGGCGACGTTGTTATAAGGATTTGGAATAAGCGCAGCGCCTTGCGGGAATTCAGCCATTTGCAAGCGCTGCAAGTTTTCCGCCGACGTCAGGTCGGCCACTTCGCCTTTTTCTTCGGCCACCTGGCGCACGCGCTGCTGGATGCTTTCCTTCGCACCTTCGTGCAGCACCAGCGGCAAGCCCAGCGCGGCAGCGGCAGCCTGCCGCGTATGGTCGTCCGGCGTAGCGCCAATGCCCCCGCAGGAGAACACGATATCGCCGCTGGCAAAGGTGCGCTTCAGCGTGGCTGTGATGTGCTCGCGGTCGTCGCCGAGGAATTCCGCCCATGACAGTTGCAGGCCACGCGCCGCCAGCAGCTGCACCACTTTAGGGAAGTGCTGGTCGGTGCGCTTGCCGGAAAGGATTTCGTCGCCAATGATGATCAGTCCGATTCGCATAGGCTTTCCTCGAAAGGAGCATGGCGCAACTGCGCCAGCGCTTGCAGACAATAATACTCAAACCACAGGCCGGTGAAGATGAAAATCACTACATACACCCAGATGGATGCTGCCAGCATGATCGGGAAGAAAGCAATCGCCGCAGCGGCGCCGCCCACCCACACCAGCGCCGGCAGCGAGCCGGCCAGGCCGGACACTACGCCGATCGACATCAGCTGCCAGCGGTGTTCGCGCTGCAGCTTCGACAATTCTTCCGCGCTGGCATAATCGGCCAGCGCGTCATAGCTCATCACGCGGCTGGTGAGCCAGCCCCACAGCAGCACGGTGGCCAGGCCGGCCAGCGGCGGAAAGATATACAAGGGCACGATGCACAGCCAGGCCAGCACGAAAATGCCGAAGGCGCCCAGCGCCTTGACTACGCCGCCGAGGATGGAGCCGCCCTGCTTCTTTTCCAGCTGCGGGAAATGGCGGCCGCCAACGTGGCGCACGATGAATGGCATGGCCGCTACGCCGATGAAGATCATGGCGGTCACGATCATCAGCGGCAGCAGCAGGAGCAGCGCAAAAAGCGGCACCACGATCGAACGCAAGCCGCCAAGGCCGATCGACTGCAGCCAGTCGCTGGTGACGCGGTAGACCTCGAATTCGACGAAGTGGCCGTGCAGCCAGTCCAGCAGCGGCTGCAGGCCAAGCCACAGCAGCAGCGCCCACACGGCGACTGACAAAATGAAAGGAACAATACTCAGCAATAAGATCTTGCCGTGGAACTGAGACAGCAGGGCCCTGCCGTAAGCGTGGATAACAGCGCGCATTAATTAACTCGGTTTCTTTCTCATATATTCAAACATCCGCTTCAGGCCAAGCCATTGCTGGGCCCAGAAGCCGCGGCCGTAGTCGCGGCCCGCCAACTGGTCGCGTACGCCGGTCGCTTCGAAGCGCGGCGTGAAGTTAGCGGTGCGGAAAATAATGTCCCAAATCGGGAACAGCACAGCGAAATTGCAACCGCCCAGCGTGCCCTGCCCTTTCGATTCATGGCCGATGCCAATGGCATGGTGCATGCGGTGGTAGCGCGGCGACACCAGCAGCCGTTCGCCAATGCGGCCGAAGTGTATACGAACATTGGCGTGTTGCAAGCTTTGCACGATACGGGACAGCGATACGAGGAGCACGTACTGGCTTGGCGGCACGCCGATGGCCAGCGCCAGCACTGCCATCACGATGTCGCGCAGCAGGTCGTCCAGCAGGTGGTTGCGGTCGTCGCTCCACAGGTTCATGTTCTGCTGGCTGTGGTGCAGGCTATGCAATCCCCACCACCAGTTGAATTTGTGCTGGGCGCGGTGGAACCAGTAATCGGCGAAATCCAGCACCAGCAGGTAGATGGCGAAGCTGGCCAGCGGGTGCATATTGGTGACCAGGTTTTCCAGGTTGAAAGGCTGCACGCCTTCCATGTGCAGCGCGCCGGCAATAGCGTCCATCACCGGGTCGAGCGTGAAAAACAGCGCCAGCGGGATCAGGCCGAGGCGCTGGATCACGGTGTAGGTGAAGTCATTCCAGCGGGCGCGCTTGTCGCTGAACTGGTGCACCGGAATGGCCGCTTCCAATGGGCGCAGCACCAGGAAGATCAGCAGCAGTTCGGCCAGGCCGATCAGCAGCCATTCGGTGCCTTCGAAGGCTTCTTCGGTGATGTCGCCCATGCCGGTGTAGTAGATCAGCGGCTGGATGGCGTTTTCAAACAGCCAGCCCTGGGCTTGGCCCAGCAGGTCCAGGAAGAATTGAATCATTTGCGGTAATCCGGGTGTTCTCTCAGGGTGGCGAAGCAGAAGCCTTTCTGCTTGAGGCCTTCAATCAGGGGTTCCAGGTTGGCCGGTGCCCAGGGGTCTTTGCGCGACCAGATGCCCATGTGGGCCATGAAGATGTCGCCGTCGCGCAGGCCGTCCAGCGCGCGCTTCAGCAATTGCGCATTGGAGGCGCGTTCGACCGGCAATTCGTCGCCTGAAAAGCCGGCAGGCATGGCCCAGGCTGCGTGCTGGTAGCCGCAAGCCTTGCCTGCGGCCAGCGTACGCGTGCTGGTCTTGCCGCCAGGGGCGCGCCAGAACGGGTCCAGGCTCTTGCCGGTCAGCTCATGGAAGCGCTGGTCGACCCGGCGCAGTTCTTCGCAATACTGCTGCGAGGTCCAGTCCTGCTGCTTGCCGGCATGAGGGCCGAATTGCGGCTTGACCGTGATTTTTCCGTTGGCGGCATCGCGCACGTAATACGTATGGTCGAAGGTGTGGGTGCCGAAGGCGTGCCCCTCGGCCACACGCGCACGCCAGTAGGCTTGCCAGGATGGATCGAGGCTGTAATCGCCTTTGACGGTCTTTTCGTTCGCCAGGAAGAAGGTGGCCTTGACGTTTTGCCGCGCCAGTACGGAGGCGATCAGCTCGGCCTGCGACTGGCTGCCGGTGTCGAAGGTCAAGTAGATCGTGCCATGGCATTGCTGCCCGGCAGGCGGCGCAGCCGGCGCGCTGGCGGCCAGCGACAGGAGCGCAGCCAGCGCCAGCACGCGGGCGGCGAGCGGCGCGATGCGGGCGGGCGCTGCGGCGTTCATTACATGCGTGCCGAAGAGTTGGCAAAGAAGACACCGTGCGGCGAGCGGCCAACCGGGATCATCTTGACGACCTTTTTCTGCTGCAGGTCGATCACTGCCACTTTTTTAATCCAGCGCAGCGTGGCCCACATGTATTTGCGGTCGGAGGTGATTTCCATGCAATCCGGCCCGCCCGGCACGTCGATGGTGCCGACGTTTTCCAGGGTCTTCTGGTCAATGATGTTGATGGTGTTGGACACCCGGTTCGACACATAGGTGTAGCGCCCATCGCCCAGCGCGCGGAAGTTGTGAGTGCCGGCGCCGGCCTTGATGCGCTTGACGGTCTGGCGCGTGCGCCAGTCGATCACTTCGACATAGTCGCTGCCCATGATCCCCACCAGCAGGTATTTGTCATCCGGCGTCATGGCAATCCCCGCCGGCAGCTTGCCGACCGGGATAGTCCACAGCACATTCTGCGTCTTCAGGTCGATCGCGCTGACCTGGTCGCTGCCCTGCTGGGTGACGAAGACGGTAGTGCTCTTGGCATCGAAAGCCACGTGGCTTGGCAGTTTTGGCAGCGGAATGCGCTTGGCCAGGGTGAGGTCCTTGCCGTTATAGGAATAGATATCCAGCCGGTGCAGGCGCAGCGAAGTCGCGACGAACCATTTCTGGTCGGGCGAAAAGCCGATCTGGTACGGGTCGAGGATATCCTTGACGTGGCGCTGCACCTGGCCGGTGACGGGATCGAGGAATACCAGCTCATTGCCCACGGCGCTGGCTACGATCAGCGACTTGTTGTCGGGAGTGGCCATCAGGTGGTGGGGTTCTTTACCCACCGGGAAGGTCTGCAGGCTCTTGTAGCTTTCCTGGTCCAGCAACTGGACCGTGGCATCGCGCGAATTGAGCACGACGACGACGTTTGCCTGGGCTGGCTGCACGCCTGCCAGCAAAGCTAATAAAACTGCTGCGCTACGGATACTGCGGAACATGAAAACTCGCTTATTGGTTAAGCCAACCAGTATTTTACGGTCAAACGCCTTGTATTAAGTTATTGCCGACAACATTTAATGGGTATCGGCCGCGGATGCACTACAATCGCGGCCTAAGCCCCACATTTCTAAGGAATCCAAATGACTATCATCACTAACGCATCCGGCCTGCAATACGACGACATCAAGGTAGGCGATGGCGCTGAAGCCAAGGCTGGCCAGAACGTCACCGTCCACTACACCGGCTGGCTGCGCAACGACGACGGCAGCAAAGGCCCGAAATTCGATTCCTCCAAGGACCGCAACGACCCGTTCGAGTTCGCCCTGGGCGCCGGCATGGTAATCCGTGGCTGGGACGAAGGCGTGCAAGGCATGAAAGTAGGCGGCACCCGCCAGCTGATCATCCCTGCTGAACTGGGCTATGGCTCGCGCGGCGCCGGTGGCGTGATCCCGCCGAACGCCACCCTGATCTTCGACGTGGAACTGCTGGGCGTTTAATCCGCCCCGGCCGGAGGCTTAGCGCATCCACTTGCGCTGCACGGCCTCCTGCTCCGCTTTCGCATCCAGCGGTTGGCCGGCAATGCGCTGGTCAATCGCATCCAACACCTGCGTCGGCATGTCCGCCGCTGCCTGCCGGTACTCCCCCTGTTGTGGCTTGCCCTGGCTTTGCACCGCCAGTTGCACCTTCCATGCGCCACCCTGTTTGCAGGCCAGGCCAGACATATCCTGCGCAGTAGTGAAGCTGCGGCAGTAGCTGTTGTCCTGTGCCAGGAAGCTGGTGCCGATGCGCACCGGGCCGCCGCTCCCAGCCAGCTGCTGGTCCAGCGCCGTTGCCAGGCGGCCTTGCGCCACCAGCACGCCATCGCGGCTGGCCACCGTTTCGCCACGGTCGACCGGCAGCATGCCGGTGCCGTAATGACCAGCCATTACCCCCACCATCAGCATGGCGGCCAGCGCGCCCCATTCCGGCCATGACCAGCGCCGGCCGCGGCTTGCCTTGCGGGCGGCCTGCTGTTCTGCTTCGCGCCGGGCGCGCACGGAATCCAGGCTGACCACCGTGGCCTGGCGCAGCGGCTGCGCCAGCCTTGGCGGCACCGCCTCCTCCGCAACTGGGGCAAAGGCGGCAAAGACGTCATTGCGCATGGCCTTGTGCTGGGCTACGCGGCGCGCCAGCGCGGCATCCTTGCGCATGGCTTCTTCGACTGCGCGGCGGGTGACTTCATCCAGCTCGCCGTCGGCGTAAGCCATCAGGATTTCGTCGGAAAAACTCTTCATACGGTCCTCGCTTGTTCCGATAACATTTCTTGCAACGCAGTGCGGGCGCGAGCCAGGCGGCTGGTCAGGGTGCCGACCGGAATATCCAGCACCTCGGCTGCCTCTTTATATGGCAGGCCTTCCACCAGCACCAGGCCGACCACCAGCCGGTGCTCCTCACTCAGCAGGCTGACGGCTTTTTGCACCGCCATCCGCTGCTGGTGAGCCTCGGCATAATCGTCGCCAACGTGCTCGCCCTCCTCTTCCGGCGCAAACAGCTCGCTGCGGCGGGTACGGGAGCGCACTTCGTCGATCCAGGCATTTTTAATAATGCGGAACAACCAACTATCCAGCCGGGTTCCCGGCTGGTAAGAGCTGCTGTGCAGGATGGCACGCTCCACGGAAAGCTGGACCAGGTCGTCGGCATCCTCGCGGTGCCAGGCCAGGGTACGGGCAAAACGTCGCAGTCGCGGCAACAGTGTGGCGATTTCTTCGTGCAGGGCGCTATCGTTGTCCATCATATGAAGATAACGAATGGGACAGGGATTTTCTTCCCTCTCTCCATCGTTAATACAGAATAGATACCGGTAGCCTATATTATCATCCGACCATGCCAACCTTGCGCCCGACATATTCCCTGTTGCGTTCCTGCCGCTGCCTGCTGCTAGCCCTTGGTTTGCTGGCCGGCGCGGGGCCGGCGCTGGCGCAAATCGGCCTGCCAGGCATGCCCCAATTGCCGGGAGGGCTGCCGTCCCGCCTCGGCGACAATGGCTTGCGCGACCGCCTGCGCGAAAAACTGCTGGATACCACCGAGTTGCCGCGCAAGGTGTCGCTGGACCAGCTTCGGCTGCTGAATGTGCGCGAATTGCTGCAGCGGCATCCGGCGCAGCTGGAGCCGGATCCTGCCGGCTTCCCGATTGTGCGCAGGGAGATTCTCGCGTGGTCGCCATCGGAAGCCGGCCTTGCTGCGGCCTCGGCGGCCGGGCTGACGGTGGCCAGCCGGCAGGAAATGCCGGAGGTCGGGCGAGCGCTGGTGACCTTGCGGGTGCCGGATGGCGTTGCCACGGCGGACGCACTGGCCAGGCTGCGCGCGGCCGATCCCGATGGCAGCTACGATTTCAACCATGTGTATACAGGGGCCGGGGCTGGCGACGCTACCGAAACAGCAGATGGCGATCCCGCTGCGGCGCGGGGAGGCAAGCCAGCCGGCGCCGGGCTTGCGCAGCCGGCACGCCATGGCGGGGTAACTGCGGCGGCCCGCGGCACGCGCATGACGAGCAGTGGCGCCGGCGCCACCGGCGGGGTGGGCGGCGATGTGCGCGTCGGACTGGTCGACAGCGGCGTCGATGGCAGCCACGAGGTATTTGAAAACGCCCGTATCGTGCGCTGGGGCTGTGACGGCGCCGTGCGCCCCGCTCCCCACGGCACGGCGGTGGGCGCCCTGATGATCGGCAAATCCGAACGCTTCACCGGCGCAGCGCCCGGCGCCAGGCTCTATGCCGCAGATATTTATTGCGACCAGGCGACCGGCGGTTCGGCCAGCCAGATCGTGCAGGCGCTGGCCTGGCTGGCGAGAGAACAGGTCGGCGTCATTAATATCAGCCTGGTCGGCCCGCCCAACCAGATGCTGGGACGCGTGGTGCAGGCGATGGTGGCACGTGGCCACTTGCTGGTGGCTGCGGTCGGCAACGACGGTCCGGCGGCACCTCCTTTATATCCAGCCAGTTACCCAGGCGTAGTCGGCGTGACTGGCATCGACCCGAAACGGCATCCGCTGCCGGAAGCTGCGCGCGGCCCGCAAGTGATGTTCGCGGCGCCAGGCAGCCAGATGGCGGCAGCCGCCATCGGCACTCCACCATATAAGCTTGTGCGCGGAACGAGTTTCGCCTCACCGCTGGTGGCAGCACTGCTGGCGCCACGCTTGCCCTCCCCCTCCCCGGCGCAGGCCGCCGAGGCAATATCCGCCCTGGCCGCCAATGCCACCGCAGCCGGCGACGGTACCGGCCGCGGCGTAGTGGGCGAAAACCTGCGAATTCCCCCTTCCTCCTTCCGCTGAAAGAATTTTTAAAAATTTTTTCGGATGGATGGAAGAAATCCGTTTTCCGGTTCGTTCTCTGTATGTAAGCGGCGGATTTCCCGCAGCCAGACTAAGGAGAACTGATATGAAAACCAACATCGCAACCATCATTCGCGCTGCCTTTATCGTCGCTGCCAGCGCCGCATCCATCGCCCAGGCAGGCCCACTCGGCGGCGCATTGGGCGGCAACATCGGCGGCGGCATCGGTGGCGCTTTCGGTGGCGGCATGGGCGCCATGCGCGGCGGGATGGGCGGCGACATCGCCGGCAGCACCATGCGCGGCAGCCGTGCCGGCGCTGATGTCGCCGGCAATGCGGCAGGCAATGTCACCGCCACCGCTTCCCGCGCTGCCGCCGCTGATTCGGCAGCAAACAACGCCACCCAGCGCGGCCTGGATGTCAGTGGCGCGGCCAGCGGCGCCGGCAACCTGACCGGCACCCTGTCGCGCAATGCCGGCGCAGCAAGTGGTAACGCCGACGGTGCTGCAAATGGCGCAGCGAATGGCGCGTCGAACGCGGCCTCGAATGGCGCCGCCAGCGGCGCGGCGAACGGTCTCGCGGGCAGCCTGGCAGGCGGTGCGAATGGCGCTTCTTCGCTTGGCGGGCAATTGACGCGCGGTGCCGGCGCCGCCAGCGGCAGCGCGGATGGCGCGGCGAATGGTGCCGCCAACGGCGCCGCTAACGGTGCGGAAGGCGGCCTGGCTGGTGGCGCCGCAGGTGCAACTGCCCTGGGTGGCAAAGCCACGCGCCGCGCCGGTGCAGCAACCGGCGCCGTGGATGGCGCAGCATCCGGCACCGCGTCCGGCGCCGCAAGCCAGGCATCCAACAGCACTGCAAACAGCAATGCCAGCGGCAACTCGAATGGCGCGGCCAACGGCACTTCGAATGGCCTTGCGGGCAGCCTTGCCGGCGGAGCCGCAGGCGCCCATTCGCTGGGTGCCCAGGTGGCACGCAATGCGGGTTCCGCCACCGGCAGCGCCGACGGCGCAGCAAATGGCACTGCAAACAGCGCGGCAAATCATGCATCCAACAACGGCAGCGCCAATAACACGCCAGGCGGCACCTCGAACAGCGGCAAATCCGGTTCGGCCTCCGGCAATGGCGGCGGCTCGTCCGGCCTGGGCGGCAGCCTGGCACGCGGCACTAACGTCTTGAGCGGCAGCGCCGATGGCGCATCCAACGGCGGCGCCAATGCGAATGCCGGCCGTTCCGGCACCAGCGGTTCCGCGAACGGTAGCGGCAACGGCGCCGCCAATGGCCAGGCTGCTGCACCATCGCGCAACGCCAATCGTCAAGCCAACGCCTCCGCAAACGGCTCGGCGAACGGTTCCGCCAGCGCCAGCAAAGGCACCCGCAGCAGCAGCGGCAATGGCAGCACCAGCAGCCAATCCGCACCGCAGCAATCGCCGAAAAGCGTTTCCGCCAACGCCAGCGTGAACGCCGGTTTCAACGCCCAAGCCGGCAAAAACACCGCCGTTGAAGGCTCCGCGCAGTAACGCACCACCCTGGGGCGGTACGGCGAAAAAGCTTAAACTACTCGAGCTTTTCGCCAAAATCCGCCCCTGATTTCGTGGCGAGCCAGTCACTATATGGGCTTCTTCAAAAAACGGTACACACTTTTTTCAATTAATGTGCTAATCTGCGCGCTCCATTAACCAAGGAGGTAGTAATGAAAAAAGGCGAACTGATTG
>Ga0209564_1000384_pt1 | contig 80490 bp, 72 predicted proteins | sample AraplaCol_mMF_r2_FD_184272 | JGI IMG/M metagenome (GOLD analysis project Ga0209564, IMG submission 184272) | Arabidopsis root microbial communities from North Carolina, USA - plate scrape MF_Col_mMF_r2 (SPAdes) (version 3) | ecosystem: Host-associated > Plants > Roots > Endosphere | place: USA...
CGGTACCGCTGTCGAGTGGCCGGTTGGCGTTGGCGCCAAGGGCAACGAAGGCGTCGCCGGCAATGTCGGTCAGACCAAGAATGCCATCGGTTACGTCGAATACGCCTATGCCAAGCAGAACAAGCTGACCTCGACCGGCATGATCAACAAGGCCGGCAAGCCGGTGCAGCCGACCATCGCTGCCTTCCAGGCCGCTGCTGCCAACGCCGACTGGGCAAAGGCTCCGGGTTACTACGTGATCCTGACCGACCAGCCGGGCGAAGCTTCGTGGCCGATCACCGCTGCGACCTTCATCCTCATGCACAAGACCCCGACCGACAAGGCGGCGTCGGCTGAAGCGATCAAGTTCTTCAAGTGGTCGTTCGAAAAGGGCGGCAAGGCTGCTGAAGAGCTCGACTACATCCCGATGCCGGACTCGGTCGTCAAGCTGATCGAGAAGACCTGGTCTTCGGACATCAAGAGCTAAGCTTCAGCTCTTGCGCGGAGGAGAGGGGCATCTCTCCTCCGCTTCTTTCTGATTGATTTTTCTTTTCTTTTTGAACTTCGCGCCCTGGCAGGCCCATTCAGGGTGTCGTGTTTCGGGTATCAGGTAACAACACAGGGGACTGGGCGTGGCAGATATGGCCGTACAGAGCTCTTCGATGGACGCCGCTGGACCGTATGACCGCGCCAAGGCGCTCAACGCATTCAAGACCGGCGACCAGGTTTTCTACTGGCTGACGCGCATCTCGGCGCTGTCGGTGCTCTTCATTCTCGGCGGCATCATCCTGTCGCTGATCGCCGGCGCGTGGCCGGCGCTGAAGGAGTTCGGCTTCTCCTTCCTGTTCACGCAGCGTTGGGCGCCGTCGGCTGAACCGCCGGTGCTCGGTGCGCTCGGCCCGATCTACGGCACGCTCGTCACCTCGCTGATCGCCATGTCGATCGCCATTCCGGTCGGTATCGGCATCGCGATCTTCCTCACCGAACTGTGCCCGAACTGGCTGCGTCGCCCGATCGGCATGGCGGTGGAGCTGCTCGCCGGCATCCCCTCGATTATCTACGGCATGTGGGGCTTCTTCGTGCTCGGCCCGTTCCTGGCCAACCACTTCCAGCCGTTCCTGATTGCGACCTTCGAAGGCGTGCCGGTGCTCGGCACCATCTTCGCCGGTCCGCCGTCCTATCTGTCGCTGTTCAACGCCTCGCTGATCCTCGCGATCATGGTGCTGCCCTTCATCACGGCGATCTCGGTCGACGTGTTCAAGACGGTGCCCCCGGTGCTGAAGGAAGCGGCTTACGGCGTCGGCTGCACCACCTGGGAAGTCGTTCGCAATGTCGTCATCCCCTACACCCGCGTCGGTGTGATCGGTGGCGTCATGCTGGCCCTCGGCCGTGCGCTCGGCGAAACGATGGCGGTGACCTTCATCATCGGCAACTCGTTCCGCATCACCGGCTCGATCTTCGGTCCGGGCACCACGATCTCGGCGGCGATCGCATCGGAATTCGCTGAATCCGACGGCCTGCATCAGTCCGGCCTGATCCTGCTCGGCCTGCTGCTGTTCGTGCTCACCTTCCTGGTGCTGTCAGCTGCCCGCTTGATGCTGCTGCGCCTCGAAAAGAAGGCAGGGAAGTAAGTCATGACAACGATGAACCCGATTTACGTCTCGCGCCGCCGCAACGACAAGATCGTCCGCGGCCTGTGCATGGGTGCCGCGATCTTCGGCGTCACCTGGCTCGCGCTGATCCTGTTCACGCTGTTCTACAACGGTCTCGCCGGCCTCAGCGTGCAGATCTTCACCCAGAACACGCCGCCGCCCGGCTCGACCGAAGGCGGTCTGCTCAATGCCATCGTCGGTTCGGTCATCATGACCGTGATCGGCGTCGGCATCGGTGCGCCGCTCGGCCTGCTCGCCGGCACCTACCTGGCGGAATACGGCAAGCACGACAAACTCACCTCGGTGATCCGCTTCATCAACGACGTCCTGCTGTCGGCGCCCTCGATCATCATCGGCTTGTTCGTCTATGGCGCGGTGGTTGTTCCGATGGGTGGCTTCTCGGCCTTCGCCGGTTCGCTGGCGCTCGCCGTGATCGTCATCCCGGTGGTCGTCCGCACCACGGAAGACATGCTCGGCCTGGTGCCGAACCCGCTGCGCGAAGCGGCTTCGGCGCTCGGTCTGCCGCGCTCGCTGGTGATCAAGCGGATCGCCTATCGTGCGGCGCGGGCCGGTCTCATCACCGGCGTGCTGCTGGCGACCGCCCGTGTCGCCGGTGAAACCGCGCCGCTGCTGTTCACCGCACTGAGCAATCAGTTCTTCAGCCTGGATCTCGGTAAGACGATGGCCAACCTCCCGGTCACCATCAACAACTTCGTCCAGAGCCCCTACGAATACTGGAAGCAGCTCGCCTGGAGCGGCGCGCTGATCATCACCCTGACCGTTCTTGCCCTGAACATTGGCGCGCGCATTCTCGGCGCCGAGAGGAAAGCAAAATGAGTGATCTCTCTGTGTCCGCCGCCAATCCCAGCGTCTCGATGCCGCCGTCCATGGTGCAGGGCGATGCCCGTCCCAAGGTCAGCGTCCGCGATCTGAACTTCTACTACGGCGAACACCACGCCCTGAAGAAGATCAACCTGAACCTCGCCACCAACCGCGTGACCGCCTTCATCGGTCCGTCGGGCTGCGGCAAGTCCACGCTGCTGCGCATCTTCAACCGCATGTATGACCTCTATCCGGGTCAGCGCGCGGAAGGTCAGGTCATGCTCGACAGCCAGAACATCCTTGACCCGAAGCTGGACCTCAACCTGCTGCGCGCCCGCATCGGCATGGTGTTCCAGAAGCCGACCCCGTTTCCGATGACGATCTATGAAAACATCGCCTTCGGCATCCGCCTCTACGAGAAGATCTCCAAGGCGGAGATGGACGTGCGCGTCGAGAAGGCGCTGCGTGGCGGGGCGCTGTGGAACGAAGTCAAGGACAAGCTCAACGCGTCGGGCCTGTCGCTGTCGGGCGGCCAGCAGCAGCGTCTGTGCATCGCGCGCACCATCGCCGTGCGCCCGGAAGTGATCCTGTTCGACGAGCCCTGCTCGGCGCTCGATCCGATCTCGACCGCCAAGGTCGAAGAGCTGATCGACGAATTGAAGGATCAGTACACGATCGCCATCGTGACCCATAACATGCAGCAGGCCGCGCGTGTCTCCGACACCACCGCCTTCATGTATCTCGGCGAGCTGGTCGAATTCGACCAGACCAACAAGATTTTCACCTCGCCGAGCGACCGCCGCACCCAGGATTACATCACCGGCCGTTTCGGCTGACGCGACATATTCGCGAGAGGATTGACCTATGGCTTTTGAACACACGACCAAGGCCTTCGACGACGATCTTCAGGAACTCACCCGTCTCGTCGCCGAGATGGGCGGCCTGGCCGAGCGCCAGATCGCAGAGTCCGTCGACGCCCTGATCCGCCGCGACGTCGCCCTCGGCGCCCGCGTGGTGGCCGCCGACGCTGAAATCGACAACCTGCAGCGGTTGATCGAAGAACGCGCCGTCCTCACCATCGCCAAGCGCCAGCCGATGGCTGTCGACCTGCGCGAGATCGTCGGCGCGCTCCGCGTCGCCACCGATCTCGAGCGGATCGGCGATCTCTCCAAGAACATCGGCAAGCGCGTCAATGCGCTGGACAGCGACTTCCACCCCCTGAAGCTGATCCGCGGCCTCGAACACATGACCGATCTGGTGAACACCCAGGTCAAGGCCGTGCTCGACGCCTATGCCGCGCATGACCTGCCGGCGGCGATGAATGTGTGGAAGAGCGACGAGGAAATCGACTCGATCTGCACCTCGCTGTTCCGCGAACTCCTCACCTATATGATGGAAGATCCGCGCAACATCTCGTTCTGTATCCATCTGATGTTCTGCGCCAAGAACATCGAACGGATCGGCGACCACGCGACCAATATCGCCGAGACCGTGTTCTACATGATCGAAGGTCAGCAGATGGTCGACAAGCGCCCGAAGGGCGACATGACCAACTTCGCGACTCCGGTGGGCTGAGGCTCACCGCGAGGTCCCTGAACGACAGATAGGAACGAACCATATGAATGCGCGCATTCTGGTAGTGGAAGACGAGGAAGCTCTGACCACGCTGCTGCGCTACAATCTCGACGCCGAAGGTTACGACGTCGAGACGGTTGCCCGCGGCGACGATGCCGACACCCGCCTGAAAGAGCGCGTGCCGGACCTCGTGGTCCTCGACTGGATGTTGCCCGGCCTGTCCGGCATCGAACTGTGCCGTCGCCTCCGTGCGCGGCCGGAGACCAAGGCGCTGCCGATCATCATGCTCACCGCCCGCGGTGAGGAGAGTGAGCGCGTGCGTGGCCTGGCCACCGGTGCTGACGATTACATCGTCAAGCCGTTCTCGGTGCCGGAACTGCTGGCCCGTGTGAAGGGCCTGTTGCGTCGTGCAGCGCCGGAGCGTCTCGCAACCGTGCTGGCTTTCGGTGACATCGAGCTCGATCGCGACAAGCGCCGCGTGGTGCGCGCCGCCCGCCCGATCGATCTCGGCCCGACCGAATATCGCTTGCTCGAATTCTTCCTCGAGCATCCCGGCCGCGTGTTCAGCCGCGAGCAGCTGCTCGACAGCGTCTGGGGTCGCGACATCTATATCGACGAGCGTACGGTTGACGTTCACATCGGCCGTCTGCGCAAGCTGCTGAACCCGGCCGGCGAGCCCGACCCGATCCGCACCGTCCGCGGCGCGGGTTATGCGCTGGACGACCGGTTCGACAAGGCGGCGGAGTAATACTCCGCAACCAACTTGTCGTCCCGGCGAACGCCGGGACCCATAGCCTCTGTCATCTCGACTGAAGCTCGCTATTTGCCAATGCTCGCCCTGATCACATCTTCGGTGGTTATGGATCCCGGCTTTCGCCGGGATGACAGGAAACAAAAAATGCCCGGCTCATCGCCGGGCATTTCTGTTTGTGCTGTTCGCTGCGATCAGCGGATCGGCTTCGGCGCCGCGCGGCGGCGGTCGCTGGCGGGCTGATAGGCGATGCGCGAGTGGTGGGCGCAATAAGGCGCGCCGGCCACGGCCTTGCCGCCGCAGAAATAGAAGTCGGCGCTGGCCGGATCACCCACCGGCCAGTGGCAGGTGGCGTCGTTGAGCTCGACCAGCTGCAGGCGCTGGCTGATCGGGATCACATTGTCGACCGCGATCGGATCCGGCTCCATCTCGACCTGGAAGTCATGGGCGAGGGCAGTATTGCCACGGGCCACCGGGCGCGGCATGCGCACCATCTGCTGGGCCGGACGCGGCTTGCGCGGGCGCGGTGCAGCAGATGACGGGCTCTTCGCACGGCCGGACAGACCGAGCCGGTGAACCTTGCCGATCACGGCGTTACGGGTCACGTTGCCGAGTTCCGCGGCGATCTGGCTCGCGGACAGGCCGCCTTCCCAGAGTTTCTTGAGCTGTTCGACGCGATCGTCGGTCCAAGTGATTACCGTCATCGCCAAAATCCCTTCGTATGCGCCGGCCGGCCTCGGCCCGCGCTGCGACTTGAAATCGTCAAAAAACCTCGTTGTCAGAATCCCTTAGCGCTCACCGGATGCATGACTGCTTCCGGCCTTACGCCGTACCGATAGTGTACAAGGGTCTACTGCCGCACGAGATGTCGTATCCGACAGGCCAAAAACTACATGAAGCCGCGACTCACGCGCAAGAGTCGGCCGAGTCACATCCACATGCTTTCTGTCAACCAAACAGAAAAATCGGCTTTTTGTTCGATCAGGTGTGACATGGAGGCCGCTATGCGCGGTTGACACCCTGTATGGCCCCCATAGAATAATGCGCGCGTGCCGCCCGAGAAGGGCGGCACGTTTCGTTTTGAGGGTCCGCCGTCCCTTGTCGTACGCATGTCATTGACGATGCCGACATCGGTAAGGACCACAGACTGATTGATCGGAACCGTTATGACCAGCAACGCACCATCCTCGCAAATCTCTCAGGCCCATCTGCTGCCTGTCTTCGCGCGCGCGGATGTTGCCTTCGAGCGCGGTGAAGGTGCCTGGCTGATCTCGACCACCGGCGAGCGCTATCTCGATTTCACCAGCGGCGTGGCGGTGAACTCGCTCGGCCATGCGCATCCACACATGGTCCAGGCGCTGCAGGAACAGGCCACCAAGCTGTGGCACATGTCGAACCTGTTCAAGAGCCCCGACGGCGAGCGCCTCGCTGCGCGCCTGTGCGAGAACTCGTTCGCCGATTTCGTGTTCTTCGCCAATTCCGGCGCCGAGGCGATGGAATGCGCGCTGAAGGTCACGCGTCACTATCACTTCGCCAAGGGCAATCCGGAACGCACGCGCATCATCACGTTTGAGGGCGCGTTCCATGGCCGTACCCTCGGGACGCTGGCTGCCACCGGCGCCGCCAAATATCTCGAAGGCTATGGCAAACCGCTCGAAGGCTTCGACCAGGTGCCGCTCGGCGATCTCGATGCGGTCAAGGCTGCGATCGGTCCCGAGACCGCGGGCATCGTCATCGAGCCGCTGCAGGGCGAGGGCGGCGTGCGCGCGGCCTCGAACACCTTCTTCAAGGCGCTGCGCGAGCTGTGCGACAAGAACGGCATCCTGCTGATCTTCGACGAAGTGCAGACCGGCATGGGCCGCACAGGCACGCTGTTCGCCTATGAGCGCCTTGGCGTTCAGCCGGACGTGATGTCGCTCGCCAAGGCACTCGGCGGCGGTTTCCCGATCGGCGCGTGCCTCGTCACCGCTGCTGCGGCGGAAGGCATGGCGCCGGGCTCGCATGGCTCGACCTTCGGTGGCAATCCGCTGGCGGTGGCGGCTGCGAATTCCGTGCTCGACGTGATGCTGAAGCCCGGCTTCTTCGATCAGGTCAACAAGATGACCCTGCTGCTGAAGCAGAAGCTGGCCGGCGTGGTGGATCGCTATCCGACCGTGCTGTCGGAAGTGCGTGGCGAAGGCATGCTGATCGGCCTCAAGGCCGTGGTGCCGGCGCCCGATCTGGTCGGCGCGCTGCGCGATGCAAAACTGCTGACGGTGGGGGCGGGCGACAATGTCGTGCGTTTCCTGCCGCCGCTGATCGTGACCGAAAGCGATATCGAGGAAGCCGTCCAGCGCCTCGAGAAAGCGTGCGATGTGCTGGCAAAGGGAGCCGTGTGATGAGCACGACTCCGCGGCACTTCCTCGACCTCACGGCGGTCTCTGCCAGTGAGCTGCGCAAGATTCTCGATGCAGCCGGCGCCATGAAGGCGAAGCTGAAGAGCCAGAAGGACAGCAACGCCGATCCCGATCGCCCGCTGAAGAACAAGACGCTGGCGATGATCTTTGAAAAGCCCTCGACGCGTACGCGCGTGTCGTTCGAGGTCGGTATGCGTCAGCTCGGCGGCGAGGTCGTCATGCTGACCGGCGCCGAAATGCAGCTCGGCCGCGGCGAGACCATTGCCGATACGGCGCGCGTGCTGTCGCGCTTCGTCGACATCATCATGATCCGCATCCTCAATCATGATTCGCTGATGGAACTGGCGAACAACGCCACGGTGCCCGTCATCAACGGCCTGACGCGCTTCTCGCATCCGTGCCAGGTGATGGCCGACGTGATGACCTATGAGGAGCATCGCGGCGACATCAAGGGCCGCACCGTGGCCTGGGTCGGCGACGACAACAATGTGCTGATGTCCTGGGCCCATGCGGCCGAGCGTTTCAAGTTCAAGCTCAACATCGCGACCCCGCCGCAGCTGTCGCCGAAGAAGGCGTTCAAGGACTGGGCCAAGGCGTCCGGTGCGAACATCACCTTCTCGCACGATGCCGATGCGATGGTGAAGGGCGTCGATTGCGTCGTCACCGACACCTGGGTGTCCATGGGCGACAAGGAAGGCGAGACGCGCCACAATCTGCTGCGCCCGTATCAGGTCAATGAGCGCCTGATGGGTCTGGCGAACAAGGACGCGCTGTTCATGCACTGTTTGCCGGCGCATCGCGGCGAGGAGGTCACCGACGAGGTGATAGACGGACCACAGTCGGTGGTGTTCGACGAAGCCGAGAACCGCCTGCACGCGCAGAAGGGGATTCTGGCTTGGTGTCTGGGTGCGGTGAAATAAAAACTCTCACTGTCATCGCCCGGCTCGACCGGGCGATCCTGTAAACGCCGGAATCAGCATTTTATCTACAAACATGAGTGTCTACTGGATCCCCCGCTTTCGCGGGGGATGACAGTATGAGTGTGAGCGAACTCAGGCCGCCACCTTCTTCGGCGCGAAACGTCCATAGAACGTCTCGCCCTTCGCGGCCATTTCTTCCAGCAGCTTCGGCGGCGTGAAGCGGGAGCCGTATTTCTTCTCCAGCTTGTGGCAGAGCTCGACGAACTTCTTCGTTCCCATGAAGTCGATATAGCTCAGCGTGCCGCCGGTGAACGGCGCGAAGCCGAAGCCCAAAATAGACCCGACATCCGCCTCGCGCGGATCGACGATCACATTGTCCTCGACCGTGCGCGCGGCTTCCACCGCCTGCACCACCAGGAAGCGCTGCTTGAGCTCTTCCACATCGAGCGTGTCGGGATCAACAGGCTTCGGCAGCAGCGGGGCAATGCCCTTCCACAAGGCCTTCGAGCCCTTGCCCTTCGGCGGATACTCGTAAAAACCCTTGCCGTTCTTGCGGCCAAAGCGCTCCTGCTTCTCCACCATCTCGACGATCAGCTTCTTCTGCGCCTGATCGACCGCCTGCGAGCCCAAATCGGCTTCGGTGGCCTTCATGATCTTCAGCACGAGATCGAGCGCGATCTCGTCCGACAGCGAGAGCGGGCCGACCGGCATGCCGGCCATTTTTGCGGTGTTCTCGATCATCGCTGGCGGCACGCCTTCGAGCAGCATTTCGAGGCCTTCGGCCGTGAAACGCAGCACGCAGCGATTGGCGAAGAAGCCGCGCGAGTCATTGACCACGATCGGCGTCTTGCCGATGACGCGGATGTAATCGAGTGCCGTGGCGAGCGCGACATCGCCGGTGTTCTTGCCGACGATGGTCTCCACCAGCATCATCTTCTCGACCGGCGAGAAGAAGTGGATGCCGATGAATTTCGACTGGTCCTCGAATTCCTCGGCCAGCGAGTTGATCGGCAGGGTCGAGGTATTGGAGGCGATGATCGCGCCTTCCTTCAGCAACGGCTGCACCTTCTTGTAGATCTCCGCCTTGACGGCGCGATCCTCGAACACGGCTTCGATCACGAGGTCGCATTCCTTGATCACGTTGAAGTCGGCGGTGGCCGTGATCTTCGACATCAGCGCGTCACGATCGGCGTCCTTGGCACGGCCCTTGGCGATCAGCCCGTCGATGACCGACTGGCAATGCGCGCGGCCCTTGTCGGCGGCGGCCTGGTCGCGATCGATCAACACCACGTCGATGCCGCCCTTGGCCGAGACATAACCGACCGACGCGCCCATGAAGCCGGCGCCGATGATGGCGAGCTTCTTGACCTTGGTCGGCGGGACGTTTTGCGGACGGCGGGCGCCCTTGTTGAGTTCCTGCATGGAGAGGAACAGGCTGCGGATCATCGCAGCAGCTTCCTTGGTCTGCAGGACATGGGCGAAGTAGCGCGACTCCACGCGGAGCGCGGCATCCATCGGCAACTGCAGGCCTTCATAGACGCACTGCATGATGGCGCGGGCGGCCGGGTAGTTGTCGAAGGTCTCGCGGCGATAGATGGCGTTGCCGGCCGGGAACATCATCATGCCCTGCTTGGAATAGACGGGGCCGCCGGGGAGCTTGAAGCCCTTCTCATCCCAAGGGGCTGTGGGCTTGCCGCCGGCCTTGATCCATTCCTTCGCGGTCTTGATGAGATCAGCCGCCGGCACCACGGCGCCGACGATGTTCATCGCCTTGGCCTTGGCGAGATTGACCTGATCGCCCTTCAGCAGCATCTGCATTGTGTCCTGCGGCTGCAGCATGCGCGCCAGACGTTGGGTGCCGCCGCCGCCCGGGAACAGGCCGACCTTGATCTCGGGCAGGCCGAGTTTTGTCTTCGGATTTTCGGCCGCGACACGGTAGTGGCAGGCGAGGGTGAGTTCGAACGCGCCGCCGAGGGCGAGGCCGTTGATGGCGGCGACCCACGGCTTGCCCGCGGTCTCGATCTTGCGCAGCGTCAGCGACAGTTTGCGGCTCTCGTCGAACAGCATCTGCTGGGCGGCTTCTTCGCCGTGGGCCTTCTTCGTCTGGGCGAAGATCTTGTTCATGCCTTCCAGCATGGACAGGTCGGCGCCTGCGGAGAATGCATCCTTGCCGGAAGTGACGACGACGCCCTTCACCGCGGCATCCGCCGTGGTCTGGTCGACGATGGCGCCGAGTTCCTCGATGGTGGTGGTGTCGAGCACGTTCATCGAACGGCCGGGAATGTCCCAAGTGACGAGGGCGATGCCGTCGGCGTCGGTCTCAACCTTGAAATTCTTGAAGGTCATGTTGGCCGCTCCTTACACGCGTTCGATGATGGTGGCGGTGCCCATGCCGCCGCCGATGCAGAGGGTGACGAGGGCCGTGGACTTGCCGGTGCGCTCGAGTTCGTCGAGCACGGTGCCGAGGATCATGGCGCCGGTGGCGCCGAGCGGATGGCCCATGGCAATGGCGCCGCCGCAGACATTGATCTTCTCGTTGTCGATATCGAAGGCCTGGATGAAGCGGAGCACGACCGAGGCGAAGGCCTCGTTGAGCTCGAACAGGTCGATGTCCGAGAGCCTCATGCCGGAACGCTCCAGCACCTTCTTGGTGACATCCACCGGGCCGGTGAGCATCATGGCCGGCTCGGAGCCGATATTGGCGAAGGCGCGAATCTTTGCACGCGGCTTCAGGCCGGCTTTCTTGCCGGCCTCGGCGCTGCCGAGCAGTACGGCGGCGGCACCATCGACGATGCCCGACGAATTGCCGGCGTGATGGACGTAGTTCACCGCCTCGATTTCCGGATGCGACTGGATGGCGACGCCATCGAAGCCACCCATCTGCGCCACAGTGGCGAAAGACGGCTGCAATGCGGCCAGCGACTGCATCGTGGTGGACGGGCGCATATGCTCGTCCTTGGCCAGGATGGTCAGGCCGTTGATGTCCTTGACCGGGACGATCGAATTCTTGAAGCGGCCTTCCTCCCACGCCTTGGCGGCGCGCTGCTGGCTCTGCACGGAGTAGGCGTCGACGTCATCGCGCGAGAAACCATATTTGGTCGCGATCAGATCGGCCGAGACGCCTTGCGGCATGAAGTAGGCGGGCACGGCGATCGACGGATCGACCGGCCATGCGCCGCCGGATGCGCCGATGCCGACGCGGCTCATGCTCTCCGCACCGCCGCCGATGGTCAGCTCATGCTGGCCGGCCATCACCTGCGCCGCGGCGAAATTCACGGCGTCGAGGCCGGAGGCGCAGAAGCGGTTGATCTGGATGCCGGGGACGTCGTTGCCATAGCCGGCCGAGAGTGCCGCCATGCGGGCGATGTCGCCGCCGGCTTCGCCGACGGGATCGACGACGCCAAGGACGACGTCATCGATGCTGCCCGGCTTGAGATTGTTGCGCTCTTTCAGAGCCTTCAGCGGCGCGGTGGCGAGCGCGAGCGCCGTCACCTCATGCAGCGAGCCATCGGACTTGCCGCGGCCGCGCGGCGTGCGAACGTGATCGTAGATATAGGCCTCGGGCATTGGTTCTCTCCCGTTATTGGAATTCGATTTATCGGTCGTCATTGCGAGCGAAGCGAAGCAATCCAGTTCTTCGCTTGTGGCTTTCTGGATTGCTTCGTCGCTGCGCTCCTCGCAATGACGGAGTTAAAACGCTTCTGCCGGAAGCTCCATCGTCGTGGCTGCACCGGTCTGGATGCGCGCCAGGTGCACGGTGGTTTCCGGCAGCATCCGCTCCATGAAGAAACGGCCGGTGACGAGTTTGGTGGTGAGATACGGCGTCGCGCCCGAAGCCGCGATCTTGTCCTGCGCGACCTTGGCCATCTTCGCCCACATGTAAGCGAAGGCGGTGAGGCCGAACAGCTGCATGTAATCGGTGGCGCCAGCGCCGGCATTGTCCGGCTTGGCCATGGCATTGTTCATCAGCCACATCGTCGCCTGCTGCAGGTGGCCGAGCGCATTGGATAGCGGATCGACATAGGGCTTCATGGCCTCGTCGCCGCCATGCTCCTTCGCAAAGGCCGCAACCTCGCCGAAGAAGGCCATGGCCGCACGGCCGCCATCGCGCGGCAGCTTGCGGCCGACCAGATCGAGCGCCTGGATGCCGTTGGCGCCTTCATAGATCATGGCGATGCGGGCATCGCGCACGAACTGCTCCATGCCCCATTCGGCGATATAGCCGTGGCCGCCGAACATCTGCTGCGCCGACACCGCATTGGCAAAGCCGCCATCGGTGAGGATGCCCTTCAGCACCGGGGTCATCAGGCCCATGTGATCATCGGCGGCCTGGCGCTCTTTCGGATCTTCCGAGCGATGGGCAACGTCGCTCTTCAGCGCGGTCCACACAACCATGGCGCGGGCGGCTTCGTTGAAGGCGCGGATGGTCAGCAGCGTGCGGCGCACGTCCGGATGCACCATGATCGAATCGGCCGGCTTGTCCGGCGATTTCGGCCCGGTGAGCGAACGGCCCTGCAGGCGGTCCTTCGCGTAAGCAACCGCGTTCTGATAGGCGACTTCCGACTGCGCGAGGCCCTGCACGGCAACGCCGAGACGGGCTTCGTTCATCATCACGAACATGCCCTGCATGCCCTTGTTTTCTTCGCCGATCAGCCAGCCGGTCGCGTTGTCGTAGTTCATCACGCAGGTGGAATTGCCGTGGATGCCCATCTTGTGTTCGATGGAGCCACAGACGACGCCGTTGCGGTCGCCGAGCGAGCCATCGTCATTCACCATCACCTTCGGCACGACAAAGAGCGACACGCCCTTGATGCCGGCTGGCGCGCCTTCGATGCGCGCCAGCACGAGATGGATGATGTTGTCGGCCATGTCGTGTTCGCCGGCCGAGATGAAGATTTTCGTGCCGGAAATCTTGTAGCTGCCGTCGCCCTGCGGCACTGCCTTGGTGCGGAGCAGGCCGAGATCCGTGCCGCAATGCGGCTCGGTGAGGTTCATGGTGCCGGTCCATTCGCCGGCGATCATCTTCGGCAGATACTTGCTCTTCTGCTGATCGTTGCCATGCACGATCAATGCAGCGGTCGCACCCATGGTGAGGCCGCCATACATGGAGAACGCCATGTTCGCCGAGATCTGGAATTCGGCGACGGTCTGGGACAGCGTCACCGGCAGGCCCTGACCGCCATATTCCACCGGGGCGGAGAGGCCGAGCCAGCCGCCTTCAGTCACCTGCTTGAAGGCGTCCTTGAAACCCTTTGGCGTGGTGACGCTGCCGTCGTCGTTGCGCTTGCAGCCTTCGAGATCGCCGACGCGATTCAGCGGCTGCAGCACTTCCTCGCTGAGCTTCGCGGCTTCGCCGAGGATCGCTTCGCGCACATCCGCCGAGGCATCGCTGAAGCCGGGGAGATTGTTGTAGCGGTCGAACTGGAACACGTCGTTGAGCAGAAAGCCGACGTCTTCGAGCGGCGCTTTGTAACTGGGCATGGAATCCTCCCCGGTTGGAATTCGTTGTTCAGTTGCGGCGACCTGCGGTCAGTCTACAGCATCGCCATGTGATGGTGATTTGAATCTGCAGGCGCCTTATTGCCGCGCCAGCATTTCACCCATGAGACGATGCAGCAGATTGATGGCCTTGAGCGGACGCACCATCACCTTGAAATGCGTGATGCGGCCGTCGGCATCGAAAGTGATCATGTCGATGCCGTTGATCCTGATGCCCTCGATCTCGTTCTCGAATTCGAGCACGGCCGAGGTCTCGTTGCGCCATTCGCCGATATAGGTGAAGCCGGGGCCGCCCAGCACCTGCTCGGCAGCGGCAAGATATTTGAACACGATGTCACGGCCGCGCTGTGGCGAATGCACCACCGGGCTCTCGAACACCGCATCGGGATGCAGCAGCTCACGGAGCGCCGCATGGTCGTGGGACTTCATGAAGCCGTACCACTTGTCGAGCCCAGACATGCTCATCGGCGGTTCTCCGCGTTTCCATACACCCTTGCATGGAAACTAACGCGAAGGCATGGATTTCGTCAATACACTTGTGTATGGTCGGGTCATGGACGAGCAAGTGACCAAGGACCGGCTGACCCGCACGGCGTGGCTCGATCACGGCCTCCGCATTTTGGCGCGGCAGGGCGCGGGCGCGCTCAAGGTCGGTGATCTCGCTGCTGGGCTGGATATCTCGCGCGGAAGTTTCTATTGGCATTTCAAGGACATCGGCGAGTTCCGCCTGCAGCTTCTGGCGCGCTGGCAGGAGCGGACGACCGATCAGGTGCTGGAGCAGACCGATGCTTCGACGACCGGCGCCGCGCGCCTGACCCATCTGATGAAACTGGCCTTCAACGAGGATCGCAGCCTCGATCGTTCGATCCGGGCGATGGCTTCCACCGACAAGGCCGTCGCCAAGATGGTGGCGTCGGTCGATGCCCGGCGCATCGCCTACATGGCGAATGTGCTCACCGAGGCCGGTGTCGAAAGTCGTCGCGCATTGTCGCGCGCCGAGTTTCTGTACTGGGCCTATATCGGTCAGTCCGCGGTGATGGATCCGCGCCACGACTCAATGACCGAGCGCGATATCGACGATCTCAGTGCGCTGTTCACTCACTAGGCGCGCTCTTCACGCGCTGAAACATCTGCGCCCGAAAACGTCCCATCCTACCTATGAATCCGCGCAAGTGTATCGTCTGATTAACATTTAAGGCGCGGACGAGTGCATCCTTAACCCGTTATTTACCCTAACCCTGAAAAGTCCGGATTGAGGCAGACCACTCTGCTCCCGTTTTGAATGTCTTCATCTTGGGATGCATGGCGGAGGCTGCAGGCGCTGGTTGGCGTCAGGCTCGTAACCGGACCGAAGCATGAATTCGCGCGTATCGTGGAGTATTGAGGGGATGGACCCGGCAGTTCGCGAGCGAGCCGAAGCCGCTGCGCGCCGCGCCGGCATGTCCCTCGCGGATTGGCTGAATTCGACCATCGGCGAATCTCCCGTCGCGCCTCCGATGCATGGCTATGCCGATCATGCGTCGCCTCGCGAAGCTCCTCAGCCGCGTTACCAGGCACGTCCGAGTCACACGCAGCGCTCAGCGCCGCCGCAGCGTCCGGCCATGCCGCAGCGCGAAGCTGCCGAAGTCGCCGATATCCACCAGCGCCTCGATGCGATCGCACGCCAGATCGAGGAATTCTCGCGCCCGAACCAGCGCAGCAGCAATGAGCCCGCCGTCGCGCGTCAGCTCAATGAGGCGATCTCGCGCCTCGATGCACGGCTGTCGCAGATCAGCGAACAGCCACAACACCACGCCCCGCACGCACAATATTACGACCCGCGCCCGAATCCCGATCTGGTCGAGCGTGCCGCCAATCAGGTCTATAGCTCGGCGCCGCAGGCCGACCCGTTCTCGCTCGATTTCGCCATTGCCGAGATTTCCGCGCGTCAGGACGAACTCGACAGCCCGCCGCGCATGGCGCAGCGTCATGCACCGCCGATCGCGCCGCATGTGACGCCGCCGCCTCCGATGCCGGATATGTCGGGGCTCGAGCGCCAGCTGTCGCAGATCACCAGCAAGATCGATGCACTGCAGCGGCCGGATTCCAGCGTCGAGAAGTCGATCGCGACGTTCCGCAGCGAACTCGCCGACATCCGCAATGCGGTGACCGATGCGCTGCCGCGTCGTGCGATCGAATCCATCGAGAACGAAATCCGTGCGCTCGCGCGCCGCATCGATGACACCAAGCAGAGCGGCATCGATGCCGATGTGCTGTCCAATCTCGAAACGGCGCTCGGCGACATCCACAAGACGCTGAAGACGCTGACGCCGGCCGAGCAACTGGCCGGCTTCGATGAAGCGATCCGCAATCTCGGCAGCAAGATCGACCAGATCGTGCGGTCGAGCGACAATCCGGGCACGCTGGAGCAGCTCGAAGGCGCTGTCACCGCGCTGCGCGCCATCGTCTCGAATGTCGCATCGAACGAGGTGGTCAGCCGTCTCAGCGATGACGTGCAGCGGCTGTCGTCCAAGGTCGATCAGCTCGCGGAGAGCAGCGACAACAGCATGTTTGCCGCGCTCGAACAGCGCATCATGACGCTGACCACGACGCTGGAAAATCGCGATCGTCCGCAGGCGGCCAATTCGGACAATCTGGAAAGCGCGCTGGCAGCGCTGGCGCAACGGCTCGATCATCTACCGGTCGGCAACGACCAGTCATCGGCCTTCACGCATCTTGAACAGCGCGTGTCCTATCTGCTGGAGCGGATGGAGACCATCAGCGATCCGCGTGCCAATTTCGGCCGCGTCGAGGATGGCCTGCAGGACATCCTGCGCCATCTCGAACGCCAGCAGACGATGTTTGCCGCAGCATTGAGCGACAGCCGCGCCGATGCCGGTGCGGTCGATGCCTTCAAGCGCGAACTGTCCGACATGCGCTTCACCCAGTCGGAAACCGATCGCCATATGCAGGATTCGCTGGAGGTCGTGCATTCGACCCTAGGCCACGTGGTCGATCGCCTCGCCAAGATCGAAGGCGACCTGCGCACCGCGAGCGCGCATCCTATTGCGCAGCCCACGCCTGCCGCAGCGCAGATGCCGCAGGCGCCACAGCCTGCTCCAATGCCGCAGGCGTCGATGCAGCCTGCAATGGCTGCGCCGCCGCGTCCGCAATTGCCGAATCCGGTCAAGCCGCAGGCCGCTGCGCCATCGCAGGTCGAGGTGCGTCCGCCGCAGGCGCATTTCGATGCCGCGCCGCGTGACTTCGCAGCGACCGCGATTTCGAGCGAGCCCGCACCTGCCTTCCAGGTGCCGAAGGCCATCAGCGAGATTCTCGATCCGAAGCCGGCACCGAAGCCCGCTGCGCCACCGGTCACCGTCGAGCGTCCGTCGTCGCCGCGTCCGATGGTCGATCCGCAATTGCCGCCGGATCATCCGCTCGAGCCCGGCACCCGCCCGCAGGGCCGCGGCGCTTCGCCGTCGGAACGCATCGCCGCGTCGGAAGATGCGATCAGCGAGATCGCCGGAGCTGCGCCGGAGCCGGCCAGCGCATCGAGCTTCATCGCTGCTGCGCGCCGTGCTGCCCAGGCAGCCGCCTCAACGGGCGACAAGCCGAAGGGCGCCAAGCCCGCGCCGCAGGCCGAAGGTGACAAGGGGCCCTCGACATTCGGTTCGAAGATCCGCTCGTTGCTGGTCGGCGCGAGCGTGGTCGTGATCGTGCTTGGCTCGTTCAAGATGGCGATGACGCTGCTGGACGAGAGTGGTTCGCAGCCGATGGCCGCGAACAGCCATTCGCAGCCGCTTTATCTCGACACGCCGAAGGCAGACGACGTGCCGCCGGCACCTGCGCCGTCGATCGGCAAGCAGTCGGTGGTCGCGCCGCAGCTGGCGCCGGTCGAAACCGCTCCGCAGCCGGCAGCGGTGCCGCAGGCGGCGCCCGTTCCCTATATCTCGCCCGATGTGACCGGCAGCATTGGCGCCCCGCAGCCGAGCATGCCGGCCGCTCCGCCGTTGCTGCCGCCGAGCGGCCAGAAGCTCGGCACGGTCACGATTCCGGCCGGCGAGAAATTGCCCGATGGCATCGGTGGCGCAGCCTTGCGCAATGCTGCGCTGAAGGGCGACGCCACCGCCGCCTTCGAGGTCGGTGTCCGTTATGCCGAAGGCCGCGGCGTGGCGCAGAGCTACGAAGAAGCCGCCAAGTGGTATGACCGCGCGGCGCAGGCCGGCGTCGTGCCCGGCATGTTCCGCCTCGGCACGCTGTACGAAAAGGGCCTCGGCCTCAAGAAGGACTGGGAAGTCGCGCGCCGCTACTACATGCAGGCGGCGGAGCGCGGCAATGCCAAGGCGATGCACAATCTCGCCGTGCTCGATGCCGATGGCGGCACCCGCGGCGCCAATTACAAGAGCGCCTCGCTCTGGTTCCGCAAGGCCGCCGATCGCGGCGTGGCCGACAGCCAGTTCAATCTCGGCATCCTCTATGCCCGCGGTATCGGCGTCGACCAGAACCTCGCCGAGAGCTTCAAGTGGTTCAGCCTCGCCGCCGCCCAGGGCGACGTCGATGCCGGCAAGAAGCGCGACGATGTGGCCAAGCGCCTCGATCCGCAGTCGCTGGCCGCAGCCAAGCTCGCGATCCAGACCTTCGTGCCGGAAGGCCAGCCCGAAGATGCGGTCAATGTGGCAACGCCTGCGGGTGGCTGGGATTCCGCGCCGGCACAGGCCGCCAAATCCGCGAACAGCAAGCGCGCTGCACGCTGAAGCAATTTATTCGGCCGCGGGCTCGAACCCGCGGTCTTATTTCCTCAACAAAGCTTCATCAGACTTGGCGTGCAGCCGCGCGCCAGGAGGGAACATTCCTGATGCACATTCGCGTCGGGGATGCTGAAGCGTGAGGAATTCGATTTGTCTTTGCATGGTGACGATCCGCAGTCGCGGTCATCTGCCCCGTCCGCTGGCCCCTGGAGCATCCCCCGTGTTCCGCCGCCGCAGCATCAGCAACCAAGGTCACAGCCGCGTTCGCCACAGCCTGAGCCCGCGGAGCGCTGGCGGCCGAGCCTGATGACCATCGCATTTGCGGTGCTGTTGTTCGGCGGTCTCGGTATCCGCGCCTATAAGGACCTCTCGACGCCGGAGTCCTGGTCCTATTGGAAGGATCTCTATGTCTCGCCGAGCATGAGCGCCGAGGTGATCGACAATCTCGATCCCGACAAATCCGGTCGCGGCCGCAAGGCACTGGCCATCACCGGCAAGATCGGTGCTGCCAGCGCCTCCTGGTTTCGTGAGCAGCTCGATCAGGCCAAACTGCAGCCCGGCGACATCGTGCTGATGTCCTCGCCGGGCGGCAATCTCAGCCAGTCCATGATCATGGGCGAAGTGATCCGCGCCCGCGGGCTGTCCACCGCGGTGGGCACGGCCGATGCCGATGGCCGGATCAAGCCGGCTTACTGCGCCAGCGCCTGCGTCACGGCCTATGCCGGCGGCAAGGTCCGTATCGGGATCGAGGGCTCGCGGCTCGGCGTGCATCGCTTCACCTCGTCGCGGCAAGGCGAGGATCCGGTCGCCTCCACGCAGCGCACCATGGGCTTCGTGCTCAGCTACATGACCAAGATGGGCGTGTCGTCGCAGGTGGTCGAGGCGATGTCGGGCACCGAGAAGATCCGCTGGCTCACCGGCAGCGAGGCATCGGGCATGAATCTGGTCACCGACCCCGTGCAAAGGAGTTGAGACCAAGCTTTGCGCGCAAGGTATTCAATATGAGCCATTTACCACAGCAGCGAAAGCTGCCCCGATCCGGCGGAAAACGCGGCCATCGCCGGATTCTTTGATCCCATCGCCCGAGGATATCGTCTAAGACGAATTGCGGCCCCCATCCGCGCCGCCTCAAGAACAATGCCGTGAGTGGTTTCGGCCAGATCGCGGCGCCAATCTCGAAGCGAACGCGCGTGCAGCTGTACCTCCCGATCGCCGACCTTCCCGTGAACGTGCTGCTCATCCTGGCGATGGGCGCCGCGGTGGGGTTCGTCTCGGGCATGTTCGGCGTCGGCGGCGGCTTCCTGATGACGCCGCTACTGATCTTTGTCGGCATCTCGCCGGCGGTGTCGGTGGCCTCGGTGGCCAGCCATATCGCCGCGTCGTCCTTTTCCGGCGCGCTGTCCTACTGGCGGCGCCGCGCCATCGATCCTGCGCTCGCCGCGGTGTTGCTGACCGGCGGCATTGCCGGCACGGCGCTGGGCGTCTGGGTCTTTACCGTGCTGCGCAATCTCGGCCAGCTCGACCTCACCATCGCGTTGTCCTACGTGATCCTGCTCACCGGGGTGGGCGGGGCGATGTTCTGGGAAGGGCTGCGCGCCTTCGTGCGGCTGCGACGCGGCACGCCGGTCACCTTCCGGCGACCGGGCAGCCATAGCTGGGTTCATGGCCTGCCGCTGAAGATGCGCTTCAAGCGTTCGAAGATCTACCTCTCGGTGATCCCCGTCGTGGCCGTCGGCCTGCTGATCGGCTTCATCGGCGCCGTGATGGGCATCGGCGGCAGCTTCATCCTGATCCCGATCCTGATCTACTGGCTGCGCATACCGACCTCGACGGTGATCGGCACCTCCATGGTGCTGACGCTGGTCACCATGGTGATCGCCACCTTGCTGCATGCGGTGACCAACCACCTCGTCGATGCCGTGCTGGCGCTGATCCTGATGATCGGCGGCGTTACCGGCGCGCAGTTCGGCGCCCGTGCCGGACAGAAGATCCGCGGCGAGCATCTTCGCCTGCTGCTCGGCCTGCTGATCCTTGCCGTCGGCATCCGCTTCGCCGCGCAGCTGGTGATCCAGCCGGATGACCTGTTCACCATCCGCGATCTCACCGGAGGCGGTGGGTCATGATGTGGGCGTGGCTGATCGCGATCCTTGCTCTGCTGCTCAGCGCCGTCGCGCCTGCGCGGGCAGAACGGCTGATCGTCTCGGTCTCGAACCACCGTGTCACGGTGACGCCGAATTATGCCGGCGAGGAGCTTGTGCTGTTCGGCTCCGTCGAGAAGGACGACAAGACGCCGCCGGCGCGCAGCAATTACAATCTCGTCGTCACGGTGTCGGGTCCGCGCACCGATCTCGTCACCTGGCGCAAGCAGCGCCGGTTCGGCATCTGGGTCAATGCGGAATCGCGCGAGTTCCTGCAGGTGCCATCCTATCTCGCCGTGTTCTCGAACCGCCCGATCGATGCCATCGCTCCGGTGGAGGTGCAACGTCGCCAGCAGCTGGGGATCAACAATGTGCTGCTGACCCAGCGCATCGGCACCGATTTCGCGGATGTGGTGCCCACCGATCCGTTTCGCAGTTCCTTCGTGCGATTGCGCAAGGAGCATGGGCTCTATCGCGAGGAAACCTCGGCGGTCACCTTCCTCACGCCGACCCTGTTCCGCACCACCATTCCGCTGCCGGCGGAAGTGCCGATCGGCACTTATGATGTCGAGATCGAACTGTTCGCCGATGGTGCGTTCGTCACCAAGACCGAGACCGCCTTCGACATCGTGAAGGTCGGCTTCGAGCAGTTCGTCGCCAATGCTGCGCGCAATCACGGTTTTGTCTATGGCGTGATGACGGCCATCATGGCGCTGTTGTCAGGCTGGGCTGCGTCGATCGTGTTCCGTCGCGATTAGCAGCAGCGCGAAGCCGCAATCGCATGCATGCGGTGGTCGCCGAGCACATGGGCAACGAAACCGAGCGTCCGGAAGATTCTTGCAAAAGCAGCATCGCGGATGCTGAGACCGCCCGTATAGGCGCCGAAGGCCGGCATCACGGCGCGCTGCCCATCACTGGCGAAGCACCGACGCTCCATCGCGCGGCCGCGCGCGCTGATCCGCGCCTTTGGATGCAGATGGCCGGCGATCTCGCCTGCGGCACCGGTGGGCTCATGACGGAACGTGATCGGACCGATGGCGAGTTCATCCGCGACCGTGCCGCCGAGATCGGATGGCAGGTCGGGATCGTGATTGCCGGAAATCCAGATCCAGTCGCGGCGCGCCTGCAGCGCTGACAGCACGTCGCGATTGGCGGGCGACAGGCGTTGATGCGCGTTGCGATCGTGAAAACTGTCGCCGAGGGCGACCACCGTCTTCGGATCATGCCGTGCGATCACGGCGCCGAGGCGGCCGAGGGTGGCGATGGTGTCATAGGGTGGCAGCAGCACGCCGCGCATGGCGTAGCTCGAGCCTTTTTCCAGATGCAGGTCGGAGACGATCAGCAACCGCTGCTCTTCCCAATACAGCGCGCCCGACAGATCCGCCGCCAGCGTGACGCCGGCGATGGTGACGGAACTTGTGTCGATGGGGAGCGACTCGGTGAGCATGGCTCTTTGTAGGATGGGTTGAGCGTAGCGAAAACCCATCATTTTCACGGATGGCTGTTGATGGGCTTTCGCGAAGACGCTCAACCCATCCTACGGTTCCGGCGTTTCCATCGCTTCCTTCACCAGTTCCTCTGCCGCTTCCGCCAGTAGCGCGTCCGAGGCCTCCCCAAAGATCTGCTCGCGGCCGATTTCCAGCATGACGGGCACTGCCAGTGGCGACACGCGATCGAGTTCTCGATGCACGATGCGGCCCTGGATGCGGGTCAGCATGTCGCTGAGGCGCCTGAGATCGAGCAGGCCGGTGGCCGCATCGGCCCGGGCCGCGCGGAGCAGCAGGTGATCGGGCTGATGTTTGCGCAGCACGTCGTAGATCAGGTCCGTCGAGAACAGCACCTGCCGGCGCGATTTCTCCGCATCGGTGAAACGCGTGTGGATCAGGCCGGAAATGACGGCGCAGGTGCGGAAAGTGCGCTTCATCAGCGCGGATTCCGCAAGCCAGGCTTCGAGATCGTCGCCGAGCATGTCGGGATCGAACAGCGCGGCGAGATCGAGGCGCTCCTGCTTGATCATATGCGAGACATCGCCGAGTCCCCACACCGCCAGCGCATATTCATTGGCGACGAAGCCCAGCGGCCGCGCCCGCGCGCGCTCCAGCCGGCGTGTCAGCAGCATGCCGAGGGTCTGATGCGCGAGGCGGCCTTCGAAAGGATAGCAGACGAGGTAAAATTTGTTGGCGCGCGGAAATGTCTCGACCACCAGCTCGCGCACGCCCGGCACATGCGAGACATGGGCCTGCAGCGACAGCCATTCGCGCACCTGATCGGGTAGCAGCTTCCATGCCTTTTCATTGTCGAGCAGTTTTCGCACGCGTTCGGCAAGATAGGTGGAGAGCGGAAATTTGCCGCCCATATAGGACGGCACCTTCGGGTCCGAGTCGTTGGAACGCGAGACATAGACCTGGTCCTCGACCAGCGCCTCGTAACGCACGACCTCGCCGCCGAACACAAAGGTGTCGCCAAGCACGAGATTTTCGACGAAATACTCCTCTATCTGGCCGAGCATCCGTCCGCCACGCGCGATGGCGCCGGTCGATCCCTTAGCCCCGCCGCGGGCGCGCACGAGGCGCACCTTCAGCATGGACTCCTCGACAATGGTGCCGACATTCATCCGATACATCTGGCGCACCTTTGCATTGGTGACGCGCCACTTGCCCGACTTGTCCTGCTTGATACGCGCGAAACGCTCATAGGTCTTCAGCGCATAGCCGCCGGAGGCGACGAAATCGACGGTGTCGTCGAAATCGATGCGCGCAAGTTCGGAATAGGGCGCCGCCGAGCGCACCTCGTCATACAGATCGTCGGCCAGAAACGGTGCGCCGCAGGCGCAGCCGAGCACATGCTGTGCGAGGACATCGAGCGCGCCGGTGCGCAGCGGCGGCGTGTCCTGTGCATTTTCGGCGACGGCATCGATGGCCGCCCGGCATTCCAGCACTTCAAAGCGATTGGCCGGCACCAGCACGGCGCGTGAGGCGGCGTCGAGACGATGATTGGCGCGGCCGATCCGCTGCATCAGGCGCGACGAGCCTTTGGGCGCGCCGACATTGACCACGAGATCGACATCGCCCCAGTCGATGCCGAGATCGAGCGATGACGTGCAGACCACACCGCGCAGCTTGCCGGCGGTCATCGCGTCCTCGACCTTGCGGCGCTGGCCGACATCGAGGGAGCCGTGATGCAAGGCAATGGCGAGGTTGTCGTCATTCACGCGCCAGAGATCCTGGAACAGCATCTCGGCCTGGCTGCGGGTATTGACGAAGACGAGCGTCGTCTTGTTCGCCTTGATGAGATCATAGATTTCGCCGAGGGCATGACGGGCGGAGTGGCCCGCCCAGGGCAGGCGCTCCTTGCTGTCGAGCATCTCGACCACCGGCTCAGCCGCGCCGCCGGCGACGACGATATCGGCGGCGACGCTGACGCCGACCGGCTGTGGGACGAGGAAGCGGGCGAGCGACTCCGGTTCGGCGACGGTGGCGGAAAGGCCGATCGCGCGCATTTGCGGCGCCAGCTTCCAGAGCCGCGCCAGCCCGAGCGAAAGGAGATCGCCGCGCTTCGAGGTGACCAGCGCATGCAGTTCGTCGAGCACGACGCGCTTGAGTGACGAGAACAGGAACGGCGCGTCGTCGGATGAGAGCAGTAAAGCGAGCTGCTCCGGCGTCGTCAGCAAGATGTCCGGCGGATATTTCCGCTGCCGCGTTCGCCGCGACGTCGGCGTGTCGCCGGTGCGGGTCTCCACCTTGATCGGTAATTTCATCTCGGCGATCGGCATCTCGAGATTGCGTGCGATATCGACGGCGAGGGCCTTTAGCGGCGAGATGTAGAGGGTGTGCAGGCCACCCGTCCGCTGCAGGTCGCGTCCGGTGGAGCGGACCGCGGATACCTTGTCGCTCAGCTCCACCAATGTCGGCAGAAATCCTGCCAGCGTCTTGCCGGCGCCGGTCGGTGCGATCAGCAGCGCAGAGCGATCGGCGCGCGCCTTTTCCAGCAGCGCCAATTGGTGTGTGCGCGGCGACCAGCCCCGCTTGGCGAACCAGCGGGTGAAGGTATTGGGCAAAAGATCGGGCTTCGAGGCGAATTTACGCGGCGGCACATGAGCAATCTAGGTGCTCGGCACCGCCATTGCGAGACGTGGCCGTAGGGCGGATGAGCGAAGCGTCATCCGCCGGCCGAATCCATGGCGGAGACTCCGTGGCGGATTACGGCTTCGCCTCATCCGCCCTACGGGTCCCTTCACTCCGTCATCGGCTTCTCGGAAATATCCCAGTCCTTGCCGTTGAAGATGGAGATATAGAGCGTCTTCATCGGCGTATAATTGTCCGGCGTGTAGCTGTAGGTGACGCCGTCCAGCATATAGGGCGAGTGGAAGCCGGTGAGGTTCTGCGCCTGCTTCAGCACATTAGCCCGGGTGAGATCGTCGCCGCAGCGGCGCAGGATTTCGCCCATGGCCACGGCCTGGCCGTAGCCGGCATAGGCGATGGTGTTATCGGGGTCGACATTGGGCAGGTACTTCTTGCGCAGTTCCTCGAAGGCCAGCACTTCAGGATCCTTCTCGAATTGCGGCGTGCCGACTTCCTTGGAGTAGCGGATTGCCACGATGCCCTTCGCATTCTCGATGCCGGCGGCATTGAGAATCGAGCGGCCGGTCGAGCCCGCCGACAGGAGGTGCAGCGGCTTCCAGCCGAGTTCGGCGACCTTGCGGATCGACTGCGACGTCGCCTTGCCGGTGGTGATGTTATAGAAAACATCCGCGCCGGATTTCGCCAGATTGATCAGCTGCGAATCGATGGTCGGATCGGTGAGGTCGTAGGTGACTTCCGCGATCACCTTTGCGGTGCCGCCGGCCTTGGCCAGTTCTTCCTTGAAGGGTCCGAGGAAGTCGCGGCCAAAGTCGTCGTTCTGGTAGAGAATGCCAACCTTGGCATTCGGCTTCACGCTGATGACATGCTTGGCGAGGATGCGCGCTTCGGTGGGATAGAGCGGCAGGCCCGCCATGGTCCATTTGAAATTCTTCGGATCGTTCCACTTCGATGCGCCGGTGTTGAGCAGCAGCTGCGGCACGCCCTTGGAATTGAGATATTTGTGCACGGCGGTCTGTGGCGCGGTGCCGAGCGAGCCATACAGCGCGAGCACCTCTTCCTGCTCGACGAGGCGGCGCGTCGCTTCCACGGCCTTTGGCGCACTATAGGCGTCGTCCAGCGAAAGGAATTTCACTTTGCGGCCATTGATGCCGCCCTTCTCGTTCAGCATCTGGAAATAGGCTTCGCCGACGCGGCCGAGCACGCCGTAGAGCGAGCCGGGTCCGCTATGCGGCACCGTCTGGCCGATCTTGATCTCGGTGTCGCTGGCGCCGGGATCGTATTTCTTCTGGGCGAGGGCGCTGTGGGCGCCGAGTGGCAGGATGGCAACGGCCGCAATCAACGCGGACGCAAATGTCCCCTTGGTCATGACGTTCTCCCTGAAATTGTTGCTTCGGCTCTTTGTGAGTCCGATTTGGTCGTCCGCTCCCCGGCGTCGCCGCCGGGGAGTAATGCTCGAAACGTCGACTTACTGGCTCACCGGCTTGTCCGAGAGGTCCCAGTCATTGCCATTGAAGGTGCCCACATAGAGCGCCTTGATGGTGGTGTAGTCGGTGGGCGTGAAGCCGTAGGTGATGCCCGGCAAAAACACCGGCGCGCGATAGCCGTCGAGATTGGTGGCGTGCTTCAGCACGTTCTCGCGCGTCAGCTCATCGCCGCAGCGGCGCAGGATTTCCGCCATGGTCACCGCCTGGGAATAGCCCTGGAAGGCGATAGTGTTGTCGGGGTCGACATTGGGCAGATATTTCTTGCGCAGCTCCTGGAAGGCGATGACGTCGGCGTCGTCCTTCCACTTCTCGCTGCCGACCTCCTTCGTGTAGGTCATTGCCACGATGCCCTTGGCATTGTCGGCGCCGGCGGCATTGAGGATCGAACGGCCGCTGGAGGTGGAGACCAGCAGATGCAGCGGCTTCCAGCCGAGCTCGGCCACCTTGCGGATCGATTGCGAGGTCGCCTTGCCGGTGGAGATGTTGAAGAAGGTGTCGGCGCCGGATTTCGACAGGTTGATCAGCTGGCTATCGATGGTTGGGTCGGTGAGGTCATAGGAGGCCTCCGCCACCACCTTCGCCTTGCCGCCGGCCTCGACGAGGATCTCCTTGAACGAATTCATGAAATCCTTTCCGAATTCGTCGTTCTGGTAAAGGATCGCGACCTTGGCCTCGGGCCTGGTCTGGGTCAGGTAGCGCGCGATGATGCGGCCTTCCGTCGAATAGATCGGCAGGCCCGGCGTGGTCCACTTGAACTCTTTCGGATTGTTCCAGCGGGATGCGCCGGTGTTCAGCAGCAGCTGAGGGACCTTCTTGGCGTTGAGATATTTCTGCACGGCCGACTGGGGCGCGGTGCCGAGCGAGCCGAACAGCGCCAGCACCTCGTCCTGCTCGACAAGGCGGCGGGTGGCTTCCACCGCCTTGGGGGCGCTATAGGCGTCATCCAGCGACTGGAAGTTGATCTTGCGGCCATTGATGCCGCCTTTTTCGTTCAGCATCTGGAAATAGGCGGCCTGGGTGCGGCCGATCACCCCGTAAAGCGAGCCTGCGCCGCTATGGGGGATGGTTTGTCCGAGCTTGATTTCCGTGTCGCTGGCGCCAGGATCATATTTCTTGTCCGCCCCGAGGGCCGCCGTCGTGACGGCCGAAAGCATCGCGGCACCGGCCGCGAGCGTGAGGACGGAATGGTGGCGTGACGGCATTTCGCAGTTTCTCCCCTGATGCCCGCCTCTTGCGGGCGTTCTTGAGCCGCTGCCGCGTTGTTCGCGGTCTGCTGGCCGGAATGCATCCTGTGCGGGCGCGGGGAGCTTGGCAATCCCTTCACGGTTGCGGCATCTTCGTGGCGGCAGGGAGTGTGAAGGGGCGTGCCGTAACGCGCACTATCCGCTAAACGTCACTAAACACTTATTTAACTGCGCTTTTTGCGCCGTCGGCGACTTGCCGCAATATGGTCAGGTGTGGCTGTCCGGATACAGCCAGATGGACCCGACTCCCGTATCTTCCCAGAACAATTCAAATGGGGTCGACCATGAAACGTATTCTTCTCGCCAGCGCCGCGCTGATCGGAACCGCCGTCAGCGCCCAGGCAGCTGATCTTGCCGTGAAGGCCCCTTACTACAAGGCTCCGGTCGTCGCCGTTTACAACTGGTCCGGCTTCTATTTCGGCGTGAACGCCGGCGTCGGCATCGGTCGCGACCGCATCCTGCACAGCTACACCAACAACGATTCGATCTACCGTTCGCCCCAGGGCGCCTTCGGTGGCGCGCAGATCGGCTGGAACTGGCAGACCGATTCGCTGCTCGGGCCGATCGTTTACGGTCTCGAAGCCGACTTCCAGGGTAGCGGCCTGACCGGCGGCGGCGCCAATGTCGCCGGACCGGCTGGCCTGAACACCGTGCAGTACAGCAACAGCATGGATTGGTTTGGCACCGTGCGCGGTCGCGTCGGTCTCGCCACCGGCCCGGTTCTCAGCTACTTCACGGGCGGTTTCGCCTATGCCAACGTCAAGAGCACGATCACCGAAGCCGGTGTCGGCACCTTCACCCAGGATCGTACGGCCACGGGCTGGACCATCGGCAGCGGCGTCGAAGCTGCGCTGGGCGGCAACTGGACCGGCAAGATCGAATATCTCTACCTGAATCTCGGTAACCGCTACGGTGAAGCCATCGGCGCCACCGGCCAGCTGGCCAATACCGAGCTGCGTGACAACCTGTTCCGCGTCGGCCTGAACTACCGGATTGGCGGCAACAGCGTTTACACGCCAGTGGCTGCGGCGAACTGGACCGGCTGGTACATCGGCGGCAATGTCGGCTCCGGCACTGGCCGTGATCGCACCTATCTCGGTCCGGTCGGTGGCGCTGGCGAGCAGTTCAGCCTGAATCCCGATGGGATCAATGGCGGTGGCCAGATCGGCTACAACTGGCAGGCAGCCAACTGGGTCTACGGTCTCGAAGCCGACATCCAGGCTTCCAGCCAGCGTGACCAGAAGACCGTCGTTGGCGTCGGTACCGTCGCCTACGATCACAAGCTGCCCTGGTTCGGCACCGTTCGCGGTCGCCTCGGCTACTCGGTCGGCTCGACCCTGTTCTATGCCACCGGCGGTTACGCCTATGGCGGCGTGAAGACCGCGCTGACCGACCTGACCACCGGCGGATCGGTGAGCTTCTCGAACACCCAGAGCGGCTGGACCGCTGGCGCGGGCATCGAAACCCCGTTCAAGCTGCTTGGCCTGTTCGGACCGAACTGGACCTCGAAGACCGAATATCTCTACGTCGATCTCGGTCGCAAGACCGACGTCCTCCCGAGCGGCAACATCACCAGCACGGGTGTCACCGAACACATCTTCCGCACCGGCCTGAACTATCACTTCAACACTCCGGTCGTTGCGAAGTACTGATCACGATAACAAAAGCGTCAAACGGCAAAACCCCGGTCGAAAGACCGGGGTTTTTGTTTGATCGCCCGTCTCAGCGTCATGGTGTCGCGGCAAATGTACCTGCCGCGCTACAGCATTTTTGCAGTCTCCGGCTATAACCTTCCGCATTGATCCGATTGCGGGGGCCATCTTGAAGTATCTTGTCACCACTGCTGCACTGCTCGGCACGACCCTCGCAACACAGGCCGCTGACATGGCGGCGAAAGCTCCCTATCTCAAGGCCCCTGTCGCTTCGGTTTACGACTGGACCGGCTTCTATATCGGCGCCAATGCCGGCATCGGGCTCGGCCGCAACAAGACCGAACTGGTCAGCTTCGGCGGCGCGACACCTTCCTTCAACACCACGCATCTCGCGCCAAATGGCGCCATCGGTGGTGGCCAGGTCGGTTACAACTGGCAGACCGGCTCGGTGTTCGGACCGCTGGTGTTGGGCATAGAGGCCGACATCCAGGGCGCGGCCATGCGGGATGATTTCACCAACCTGCGCATCGGAGAGACGACCGCCTATGACCAGCGACTTGACTGGTTCGGCACCGTGCGAGGCCGCATCGGCCGCGCGGACGGGCCGGTCTTCAGCTATGCTACCGCGGGCTACGCCTATGGCAGCGTGCGCACCACGCTGAACCAGACGTCCATCGGCGTTACCGATTTCGGCAACCGCTTTCACCATGGCTGGACCTATGGCGGTGGCGTCGAGGCCGCGCTCGGCGGCAACTGGAGCGCCAAGGTCGAGGCGCTTTACGTCAATCTCGGCAACAAGAGCGACGTGTTCGAAGCCGGTGCCCAGACGCTCAATACCGACATCCGACAACGCATCTATCGCGTCGGCCTGAACTACCGCATCGGCGGCAATGGCGTTTACACGCCGGCACCTGCAGCGAACTGGGCCGGGCTCTATCTCGGCGGCAATGCGGGCGGCGCCTCGTCGCGCAATCGCAGCTCCTTCGTCGGCTCGGGCGCCAGCGAGTTCTTCAACCTCTCCCCGGATGGTTTCATCGGCGGCGGCCAGATCGGCTACAACTGGCAGGCGGCCAACTGGGTGGCCGGCATCGAGGCCGACATTCAGGGCTCCCTTCAGCGTGATGACGATGCCTGTATCGCCCGCTGCCTCGTCGCCCAGAACGCATCATTCGATGCCAAGCTGCCCTGGCTCGGCACGGTGCGCGGTCGCCTCGGTTATTCGCTCGGCTCCACCTTGCTCTACGGCACCGCCGGTTACGCCTATGGCGGCGTGAAGACGCGCGTTACCGCCGTTGGCAACGGCCCCGGCATCGACACCACGCTCTCCGGTAGCCGCAGTGGCTGGACCGTCGGCGGCGGCATCGAGCGGCCGTTCAAGTTCTTTGGCATGTTCGGGCCGAACTGGACCAGCAAAAGCGAATATCTCTATGTCGATCTCGGATCGACCTCGGACACGCTTGTCGCGGGCAACAACGCCTTTGCCGTGACCAGCAACGTCAAGCAGCACATCTTCCGCACCGGCGTGAACTATCACTTCAACAGCCCGGTCGTTGCGAAATACTGATCGCTTTAACAGCGTCAGACAGCAAAGCCCTGGCCGAAAGGTCGGGGCTTTTGTCTGATCAGGCCTTTGACGCCACCATCACAAGGCTCGGCACCGGAACGTCGCGTTCGCTGCGGATCGAGGCATTGTCGATGCGATCGACGCTAAAGCCTGCTGTCTCGAGCAGCTCGCGCAGATGCGCCTCGCTTTGCGCGAAACGAAGGCCGGCGCCGAGCATCACACCTTCGCCTTCATGAGTCTCAGCCGTGAAGGCGAACAATCCGCCGGGCTTCAGCACGCGGGCGGCTTCGCTAAACAGCGGTGCGAGGTCGTGGATATAGATCATCATATCGGCAGCGAGGATGAGATCGGCGATTGCATCGGGGTGATCGCGCAGCCCGTCGACCGCGTCGGCGGTCGCCAGTGCTTTGTAGAGGCCCGTCGCTCGCGCGCGTTTGATCATCTCGGCTGAGAGATCGATGCCGATAAATTCTTCAACACTGTCCTTGAACGCCTGTCCGGCAAGGCCGGTGCCGCAGCCGAGATCGATAGCGCGGTGAAAACGCATGGGCTGCGCAGCCACCGCGCATACTGCTGACACGGCATCGAACAATAGTGCGGGGCCGCGATAGCCGAGGTCGCCGACCAGGGATTTTTCGAACTTTGCGGCGTATTGATCGTACAGCGTGGTGACATATTGCGGCGACATCGCCGCAAGTTTGCCGCTGGTCAGCCGCAACAGCCGCAAGTCTGCCCCAAGAACATCGGCGCCATTTGCTGCCTTTGCGCGCGAAAATGCGTCGATTGCACCGGTTCTGTCGCCTTGCCGTTCGCGCACATCGCCGAGCGCGAACCAGGCCGAGGCGAAATCCGGCGCCAGTTCGATCGCCTGCATGAACAGGTCGGCGGCGCCGGCGAGGTCGCCGCGAAGCTCCAGATCACGTCCATAATCGAAACGACGGTCGGCGATCATTTCGCCGGATGACATGAACACATGCGCCATAAGGGAACCGGGCAGGGGCGAGGGGCGTTCGCCAGAGGACTCCAATCGGCCCCGAGCGGGCCTATATCATGAACATGCGCCCGCAAGACATCCTGATCCCCGAACCCGCCGGTCTTCTCTGCAAACCCGGTGGATTCCACATCGATCCGGTCAGGCCCGTCGATCGCGCGGTCATCACCCACGGCCATTCCGATCATGCCCGCCCCGGCCACGGCGCCGTGCTGGCGACGCGGGAAACGCTGGACATGATGCGGCTACGCTATGGGGAGAATTTCGCGGGGAGCACGCAGGAGATTTCCTATGGTGAAACCCTGAAGCTCGGCGACGTCACCATCTCCTGCCATCCGGCCGGGCATGTGCTCGGCTCCGCGCAGTTTGCCGTGACCTGCAAGGGCACCTGCATCGTGGCGTCCGGCGATTACAAGGATGCGCATGATCCCACCTGCACGCCGTTCGAGGTGGTGCCGTGCGATGTCTTCATCACCGAGGCGACATTCGGCCTGCCGGTGTTTCGCCATGGCGATGCGGGTGATGAGGTGCGCAAGTTGCTCGCATCCGTCGCGCTGTTTCCGGAACGGGCGCATCTGGTCGGAGCCTACTCGCTCGGCAAGGCGCAGCGGGTGATCAAGCTCATTCGTGAAGCCGGCTATGACGCGCCGATCTATCTGCATGGCGCGATGGAGAAGATCACTTACTACTATCAGCAGCGCGGCATCGATCTCGGCGAGCTGCGTCCGGCGAAGGGCGTGAAGAAGGCCGATCTCGCCGGCACCATCACGCTGGCGCCGCCGTCGGCGACATCGGATCTCTGGACGCGGCGCTTTCCCGATCCGGTCACCGCCTTTGCCTCCGGCTGGATGCGCGTGCGGGCGCGGGCACGGCAGCGCGGCATCGAACTGCCCTTGATCGTTTCCGATCATGCGGATTGGGACGGGCTGTGCGCAACAATCGGCGCGACGGGGGCCGGCGAGATCTGGGTCACCCATGGCCAGGAGGATGCGCTGGTGCATTGGTGCCAGAGCAAGGGCCTGATCGCGCGGCCGCTGGCGTTGGTGGGCTATGGCGATGAAGAGGAAGAAGAAACGCTTCCGGCTGGCGAGAGTGCGGACGCATGAACGGCTTCGCCGAATTGCTCGATCGTCTCGCCTACGAACCCGGCCGCAACAACAAGCTGCGGCTGCTGGTCGGCTATTTTCGCGAGGTGCCGGATCCCGATCGCGGCTATGCGCTGGCGGCGCTGACGGGAGCGCTATCGTTCAAACATGCGAAAGCCGGGCTCATCCGTGATCTCATCGCTTCGCGTACCGATCCGGTGTTGTTCGAACTGTCCTACGATTACGTCGGCGATCTCTCGGAGACGGTCGCGCTGATGTGGCCGAAGTCGGAAGACATCGCCCACAACAACCCTCCGCCTCCGACACTCACCGAAGTCGTCACCACGCTCCGCACGCTCGGCAAGGCCGAACTCCCCGCGCAGCTCATGCGCTGGCTCGATGAACTCGACGAGACCGGCCGTTGGGCACTCTTGAAGCTCGTGACCGGCGCGTTGCGCATCGGCATTTCCGCGCGGCTCGCCAAGACCGCCGCGGCGATGCTCGGCGACAAGGACCCGCATGATGTCGAGCTGATCTGGCCCGGCCTCGCGCCGCCTTATGGCGAATTGTTTGCGTGGCTCGAAGGCCGCGCCGACAAGCCGGTCAATCTCGATCCTGCGCCGTTCCGGCCCGTGATGCTGGCGCATGCGGTGGAGGACGGCGATCTCGCCAGCCTCGATGCGAGCGAGTTCACCGCCGAATGGAAATGGGATGGCATCCGCATCCAGGCCAATAGCGGCATGGGCGAGGACGGCAAGCTCGTCACGCGGCTCTATTCGCGATCGGGCGAGGACATCACCACAAGCTTTCCGGATCTCGTGCCGTCGCTGCGCCTGCCCGGCGCCATCGATGGCGAGTTGCTTGTGTTGCGTGAGAAGCGCGTGCAGTCGTTCAACGTGCTGCAGCAGCGGCTCAACCGCAAGAGCGTGACGCCGAAGCTGATGAAGGATTTTCCGATCCATCTGCGCGCCTATGATCTGCTCAGCGATGGCGAGAACGACCTGCGCGAATTGCCATTCGACGATCGGCGCAGGAAGCTGGAAGCCTTCATCGCCGAGCTCGATGATGATCGCATCGATCTCTCCGAGCAGATCACCTTTGCTGATTGGGATGCGCTCACCGCCGCGCGCGCCGATCCCGCCGGCGCGGGCGCCGGCGAGGATGCCGAGGCCGTCGAAGGCGTGATGCTGAAGCGGCGTGACAGCGCCTATGTGCCGGGGCGGCCGAAGGGCCAGTGGTGGAAGTGGAAGCGCGATCCGCACATCATCGACGCCGTGCTGATGTATGCCCAGCGTGGCCACGGCAAGCGCTCGTCCTATTATTCCGATTACACGTTTGGCGTCTGGACCGAGGGCGACGACGGCGACCGGCTGGTGCCGGTCGGCAAGGCCTATTTCGGTTTCACCGATGAAGAGCTGCTGCAGATCGATCGCTTCGTCCGCCGCAACACGACGGAGAAATTCGGCCCGGTGCGTCATGTCACGCATGAGCCGGACAAGGGGCTGGTGCTGGAAGTCGCCTTCGAGGGCTTGGCGCGGTCGCCGCGGCACAAATCCGGCGTCGCGATGCGCTTCCCGCGCATCAGCCGCCTGCGCTGGGACAAGCCGCCGCGCGAGGCGGACCGGCTGGAGACGCTGGAGCGGATGCTGAAGGCAGAGGCCACTCAATCCGAGGCCGCCAACGAGCGTTGATCGCTTCGTTTGTGCGCGAAAAGCACGTCCAAATTTGCGTTAACAGGCAATTCACCAATTCGCACTCAGCGATTGTTGTCCGGGCTTGCAACTTTATGCCCTACATAGTTACCATCTGTAAGGGAGTCATGTTCGCAGGGAGATTACGGAATGTGCGCTTCATGTAAGGGCGGAGTGTCGCGGCGAAGTCTGGTGCGGGGGAGCCTCGGCCTGCTTGCTGCCACAGCCATTCCGGCTGCCGCACGCGCCCAGACCCAGGCGGCCGTTCCAAGCGATACGCCTGACGCTGCGCTTGACAAGCTGATGCAGGGGAATGCGCGCTACGCTGGCGATCAGATGCGCGAGCGCGACTTCTCCGCCGGCCGCGCCGCGCGCGCACAGAGCCAGGCACCGTTTGCCGCCATTCTCGGCTGCGCCGACTCGCGCGTTGCACCCGAACTGGCGTTTGATCAGGGGCCGGGCAATCTGTTCGTGGTCCGTGTCGCCGGAAATTTTGTCACCCCGGACGGGCTCGCCAGCCTCGAATACGGCGCAGCAGTGCTAGGCACAAAGGTGATCATGGTGCTCGGTCACAGCAATTGCGGAGCCGTCAATGCCACGGTCGCGGCCCTGCAGAAAGGCAATGACCTGCCGGGCCACATCGCCGCACTCGTGCGCGCGATGAAACCGGGGATCGAACCGGTGCTGAAGACCAAGAGCGACGATCTCCGGCGTGAGGCGGTGATCGCCAATGTCCGGGCCAATGTCCGCAAGCTTCTGGGCGCAAAGCCTATTCTCGCCGACATGGTGAGCAGCGGTAAACTCAAGGTCGTTGGCGGGGTCTACGATCTTGCCAGCGGCAGGGTCGAACTGGTCTAGGGCGGGAGGCTTTCTGATCGTTCGTCAGAGGGCTGCAGCGCCAATCGTCGATCCGCATGGGTTGGGCGTGGTAGCGGCGACCGGGTGAAGACACAGAGGCCAACGGCAGGGGCGGCAAAGCCGTCTTGATGCTGCGCCCCCGTTTCCCATCTCCACCGAACCGCCTATGCTGTCCACGCGATACCCGTGCAGGAGACAATGATGCAGCCCAACGAGACCCGCGACGCTTCGGGACGCGACGTGCCCGGCCGCAGCTTGCCGGCACAGAATGATGGCCTGTCACGCTTCCTCGGCGGATCGCCGCTCGCGGTGCTCGGCCGCCTGGTGCTGCTGTCGGTGCTGGTCGGCGTGGTGCTCGCGGCCATCGGCTTCGATCCATGGAATATCGTCTACAGCATCCGCCGCCTGTTCCAGTGGATCTATGATTTCGGTTATGACGCCATCAGCGGGCTGTGGCGCTACTTCCTGCTCGGCGCCGTGATCGTGGTGCCGATCTGGTTGATCTCGCGGCTGTTCTCGTCGCGGCGGTGAGAACCACGAGCTGTCGTTACCCGCGAAAGCGGGTAACCCAGTAGACACAGGCGCCAGCGCATTATCATTCCCGTCGCTGTTTACTGGGTTGCCCGGTCGAGCCGGGCAACGACAGAAACCGTACGATGACGACGACCTCATCCTCCCCCACATTCCACCCCGCCACCACCCGCGATGTGTTCTCCATCGCGGGGCCGGCGATGCTTGCCAATCTGACGACGCCGATGCTCGGCATCGTCGCCACCATGGCGATCGGCCGGCTGGGCGACGCGACACTGCTCGGCGGCGTGGCGATGGCGTCGGTGCTGTTCGATTGCACATTCTGGCTGTTCGGCTTCCTGCGCATGAGCACGGTGGCCTTCACGGCGCAGGCGCTGGGCGCTGACGACCGGCAGGAAATGCGCGCGCTGTTGCCGCGTGGCTTCATCATTTCCGGCGCCATCGGCGCGCTGCTGATCCTGCTGCAGGTGCCGCTCGCTTATGTGCTGCTCACCGCCATGGGTGGTAGCGAGGGGGTCACCGAGGCCGCGCATCGCTATTTCACCGTGCGGATCTGGTCGGCGCCGCTGGTGCTGTCGAATTTCGTCGTGGTCGGCTGGCTTGTCGGCCAGGCGCGGGCATCGCTGGCGCTGGGCGTGCAGATCGTCATCAATGCCGTCAACATGGCGGCGACGCTGCTGTTCGTGCTGATCCTCGACATGAGCATCATCGGCGCGGCGCTGGCTTCGGTAGTCGCCGAGGGCACCGGTCTCCTGCTCGGCGTCATCATCGCGTGGCGGATCACCGGCGGCAGGCTCACCGCGCCATGGGCGGTGCTGCTGGAGCGCGACAAGCTCAAACATACGATGGCGGTCAATCGCGATATCCTGATCCGCACGGCGGCGCTGATCACTGTGTTTCTGTTCTTCACCGCGCAAGGCGCGCGCTCCGGCGACCTGCTTCTCGCGGCCAATTCCGTGCTGACCAATTTTCTCGTGATCAGCGCGTTCTTCCTCGATGGTCTCGCCACGGCGGCCGAACAGCTTTGCGGCCGCGCTTACGGCGCCCGCAACCGCGTCGGTTTCACCAGCGCGGTGCGGCTGGTGATCGTCTGGGGCTTTGGCTTCGCGATCGCATTGAGCGTGATCTACGCGCTTGGCGGCGGTGTGCTGATCGATGCGATGACCGCGAGTGTGGATGTGCGCGTGCTGGCGCGCGAGTTTCTCTGGCTGGTGGCGCTGGCCCCGGTGCTCGGCGTATTCGCCTTTGCCTATGATGGTGTGTTCATCGGCGCCACCTGGGCGCGCGACATGCGCAATCTGATGGTGCTGTCGCTCGTGTGTTTCTTCGCCGGATGGTTTGTGCTGCGGCCGTGGGGCAATGCCGGGCTATGGGGCGCGCTGCTGGTGCATTACATCGCGCGTGGCGGATTGCAGGCGATGCGGTATCCGGCGTTGTTGAGGAAGACGTTTGGGTAATTCTCCCTGTCATTGCCCGGCTCGACCGGGCGATCCAGTAGACGCCGGCCGTAGTATTAATCACGGCGGCGGTGTTTACTGGGTCACCCGGTCAAGCCGGGTGACGACAAAGCATAAGTGATGGAGATCAAACCGGCCAATCCTCTGCCGTAATCGTCGCCGCATCGGCGCCGACGATCTCCGACAGCGAATCCCGCCCGGTCCGCAGCAGCGTCGAGGTGAGGTCGGCCTTGATCGCATCCACCAGCGTGAGCCCCTTATAGACCAGCGACGAATAGACCTGGATCAGGCTCGCGCCGGCGCGGATCTTGGTCAGCGCGGCGCCGCCCGAATCGATGCCGCCGGCGCCGATCAGCGGGAAGGCGCCTTCCACGCGCACGAAGGTCTCCGCGACCATGCGGGTCGAGAGCCGGAACAGCGGGCGGCCGGACAGGCCGCCGGTCTCCTTCGCCGTCGCCTGGTCGCGCAAGGTCGGCGGGCGGCCAATCGTGGTGTTGGCGACGATCATGCCATCGACGCCGCGCGAGCGGGCCACATGGACGACATCGTCGAGATCGGCGAGGCCGAGATCGGGCGCGATCTTCAGGAGCACCGGCGAATCGCCGGCGGTCTTGCGGACGCGGTCGCGCGCTTCGATGACGCGGGCGAGGAGGTCGTCGAGCTCGGACGCCTGCTGCAGGTTGCGCAGGCCGGGCGTGTTCGGCGAGGACACATTGACGGTGAAATAGCTGGCCACAGGGGCGAAGGTCTCGATCAGCTTCACATAGTCCTGGGTGCGATCGGTGGAGTCCTTGTTGGCACCCACATTGACGCCGACGATGCCGCCGCGCTGGGCGCGCGCCGCGAGGCGCTTCAGCACGGGGGCGGCGCCTTCGCTGTTGAAGCCGAAACGGTTGATGACCGCCTCGTCGCGCTCGAGGCGAAACAGACGCGGGCGCGGATTGCCGGGCTGCGGCAGCGGCGTCACCGTGCCGATCTCGGCAAAGCCGAAGCCGAGACGCAGCAACGCGTCCGGCGCTTCGGCATGCTTGTCGAAGCCGGCGGCGATGCCGACAGGGTTCGGGAAATTCAGGCCGAAGGCGCGCACCGCGAGCTTCGGGTCATCCGGGCGGGGCTTGGCGTAAGGCAGCAGCTTCAGCCCGCGGATGGCGAGGCGGTGGGCATCTTCCGCATCCAGCAAGCGCAGCATCGGCAGGGAAAAGGCATCGAAGGCACGGATCACTTACAACAACTCCGGAATAACATGGCTGCCGTCGGCGCGCAGGCGCAGGTCCATGACGGCGGTGACGGTGCCGAGATCGAGCTCGCCATAGAGATGCGGAAACAGGTCGCCGCCGCGGGAGGGCTCCCAGCGCAATTCGTCGCCGAGTGCGTCCCTGTCCACTGCGATCAGGAAGAGGCCGCTCTGGCCGGCATAATGTTTCGCAAGCGTGCCTTCGAGCTGGGCGGCGGTGGAGAAATGGATGAAGCCGTCCCGGAGGTCGTCGGCGCTGCCGCGATAGGTGCCCTGGCGCTCGGCTTCGCGCCATTGCGGCGCCGGACAGATTTTATAGATGCTGCGCAATCGCCGGGCTTTCAGGTTGTCGGGCTTTCCCGGTTGATCTTGAGGGCGTGCGGACAACCCTCGATAGGTCTTGTCGGACGGGAGTCGGCGGCCGACCGTATCGGCGGCACGGGTGCAACTCAAGGCCGCACATTTTTTTCAGATGCCAGTTGCGTAAATCGCGGAACGGCGGCAATAATTCCTAGTTGCTGCCACGATTCCGCGCGCCGGCCGCCTGCCGGGCTTGCAAGGCCGCGCCAAGGGACGAAGAGGGACGAGACCATGCTGACCCATGCCCAGATCTGGAATGCGCTCGACCTGCTCGCCGAACGCAACGGTTTGACCGCCTCCGCCCTCGCCAAGAAAGCGGGGCTGGATGCGACCACGTTCAACAAATCCAAGCGTATCACCAATGAAGGACGCGAGCGCTGGCCATCCACCGAGTCGGTGTCGAAGGCGCTGCAGGCGACCAATGTGCCGATCGACAGTTTCGTGTCGTTGATCGAGGGCACGCGGAAGATCGTGCAGTCGGTGCCGTTGCTCGGCTTTGCACAAGCAGGGCAGGGCGGCTTCTTCGACGATGCGGGCTTCCCCGTGGGGAGCAAGGGCTGGGACGAAGTCGGCCTGCCCTCGGTGAATGACGAGCACGCCTATGCGCTCACCATCTCGGGTGATTCGATGAAGCCGGCCTATCGCGACGGCGACATCATCGTGGTGTCGCCGAGCGCGCAGATCCGCAAGGGCGACCGTGTGGTGGTGAAAACCAAGGACGGCGAGGTGATGGCCAAGGAGTTGAAACGGCGCACCACCAAGCTGCTGGAGCTGCAGTCGCTCAATGCCACCCACGCCGATCGCAGTTTTGCCGTGCAGGATATCGAATGGATCGCCCGGATCGTATGGGCGAGCCAGTGAGGTCCTAGTCCCGCTCTCCCGCAAGCGGAAGAGCGGGCAGGAAGCGCCTTCGTTTCTTATGCGCTTCGCGCCAGCGCACCGTCGATCATGCTGATCGCATTCTGCACGCCATAGACGGCCACGAAGGAGCCGAAGCGCGGGCCTTTCTCCTGGCCGAGCAGCACCTGATACAACATGTTGAACCAGTCCAGCGACACGCCCGGACGGCCGTCCTTGGCGGGCTTCTTGTGATCGAGGAACGGTTCGCGGCGGCCGATTTCATAGACCGTGTTCTGGATATCCTCGGCGCTGGCGTCCTGAGGCAGGCGTGACAGCGCATCGCGGAGATCCTGCAGGGCCACGCGCTCGATCTCGGTGGGCTCGCGGAAAGTCTTCGTCGGCGCGACGAAGTCGCGATAGTAGTTGATCGCGTAGCCGACCATCGCATCCAGCTTCGGATGCGTCGCGGCACTCACGCCCGGACGATAGCGGCCGATGAAGCCCCATAGTGTGTCGGCGTTCTCTGCATTGGACGACGACACCAGCGTCAGCAGGAGCTGGAAGGTGACCGGCATGTCGATCGTCGGCGGGTTGCCGGCATGCAGATGCCAGACCGGATTGGACAGGCGCTGCTTGGCGTCCTGGCGGTTATAGCCGTCGAGGAACTGCTGATACTCGTCGACATTGCGCGGGATCACGTCGAAGAACAGCCGCTTCGCCGCCTTCGGTTCGCGATACATGAACAGCGACAGCGATTCCGGCGAGGCATAGCGCAGCCATTCGTCGATGGTCAGGCCGTTGCCCTTGGACTTCGAGATCTTGCCGCCGTTCTCGTCGAGGAAGAGTTCGTAGTTGAAACCTTCCGGCGGCGTGCCGCCGAGGGCCGCGCAGATCTTGCCGGACAGCTTGACGCTATCGATCAGGTCCTTGCCGGCCATTTCATAGTCGACGCCGAGCGCGGCCCAGCGCAGCGCCCAGTCGGCCTTCCACTGGCACTTCACGGCGCCACCGGTGACGGGGGTTGTGACCTCTTCATTCGTATCGGGATCGATATAGGTGATCGTGCCGGCCTTCACGTCGCGGCGGATCATCGGCACCTGCAGCACCACGCCGGTGGTCTTGCTGATGGGCAGGAAAGGCGAATAGGTGGCGCGGCGATCGGGGCCGAGGGTCGGCAGGATGATGTCCATCACCTTGTCGTAGACTTCGAGCATGCGCAGCAGCGTCGCGTCGAAGCGGCCGGATGCGTAGTAGTCGGTCGAGGACGCGAATTCGTAGTCGAAGCCGAAATGATCGAGGAAGGCGCGCAGGCGGGCGTTGTTCGCGGCGCCGAACGAGACCCCCTCTTCGATCGGATCCGGCACTGATGTCAGCGGCTTGCCGAGATGCTGTGCCAACATCTCCTTGTTCGGGACATTGTCCGGCACCTTGCGGAAGCCGTCCATGTCGTCGGAGAAGGCGAGCAGGCGGGTCTTGATCTTGTCTTCGGTGAGCACGCGGAAGGCATGGCGCACCATGGTGGTGCGCGCGACCTCGCCGAAGGTGCCGATATGCGGCAGGCCCGAGGGGCCATAGCCGGTCTCGAACAGCACCTCGTCCTTCGGGCTTTTCTTCAGACGCGCCACCAGCGCCTTTGCCTGCTCGAACGGCCAGGCATTGGAATTCTCGGCGAGCGCACGTAGCTCGCTCGGGCTCATGGTGGTTTCAGCAGTCGACATAATCAGATGGCCTCCGGGCCGCGGAACCTAGCGGCTCCGCACCGAAATGCCAAACCGCCAAAAGTGAGAAATCAGAACGGGCTGACGGAAAAGTATTTCAGCCACAGATCGGTGTAGCGGCCCTTTTCCCAGGTGCGGAACAGGGCCCAGTTCAGCGCCTGGCGCAGCGTGTCATTGCCCTTGCGGACGCCGATGCCGATGCCTTCGCCGAAGAAGCGACTTTCGATGAAGGGGCCGCCCGAGAAGGCGCAGCAGTCGCCGGAATCGCTGCCATTGACCCAGAAGGCCAGCGAGATGGCGTCGCCGAAAATGACATCGACCTCGGTCTTACGCACTGCCTGACGCAGCATGTCCTCGTTCGGGAAGGTCAGCAGCGTCGCATCGGTGAACATCGCCTTCAGGAACGCCTCATGGGCGGTGCCGGCGATGACGCCGATCTTCTTGCCCTCGAGATATTCCGGCCTGATCTCCTTCATCACCGTATCCTTGCGCGCCACGAAACGGCCCGGCGCGCGGTAATAGGGATCGGTGAAATCGATGCGGGCGCGGATCGCCGGGGTCACTGCCATGGAGGCGATGATGGCGTCGCCGCGATTGCTGGCGATGGCGTCCAGCAGCGTCTCGAAGCGACGCATCTGGATGGTGCAGGTGACCTTGATCTCCTCGCAGAGCTGGCGCGCGAGATCGACATTGAAGCCGGCCGGATTGCCGTCGGGGCCGGTGTAATTGAAGGGCGGATAATCGGTTTCGGTGAGGAAGCGGATCACCGTGAGGCGCGACAGGTCCGGGCGCTCCGGGCGGCGGCGCGGATCCCAGAAGCCGGGCACCGCCTGGGCGCCGGGCTGGCTGCCCGTTTGCAGCGACAGGTTCGGCGCCAGCGGTGGCACGGGAGGCTGGCCCGGCGCCTGGCTCTGGGCGTGCACGGTCCATGGCAGCAATGCACCCAGCACGCAAAGTACACGCAAGGTTGCCTGCTTAGCATTCTGCGGTATTTTGTTGCTGCAAATGGGCATCTGTGGTTGCATCTGGGGCGTGTCCGGACGCGGTCTTATAGACCATCCCGCCGGAGACGCGAGGGGGGCGTTTCTAACCACATCATCGGGTAGGGGGCGTGCATGGCCCTGTCGGACCATGACGGGGAGCCGGAGCCTTTCGTGAACGCGCATCTCCTGGCGCCAGAGCGCCGGCGACGTTCGCTCGATCCTGAGTCGCGCCGTCCGGAACCCGTCGCCCAGATCGTGCCGGAGCTCGATTGCCTGCGCGGCCATATGGCATCGCTGACACTGCAGGCGGCAACCTATCGGAGCCGCCGGCTTGGGATCGGGGCGGACCGGGTGCTGATCGAATGGGGGGCCATCGACGAGGCAACCTATCTCCGGCGACTGGCGGCACATCTTGGCATCGATTTCACGGAGCTGAATGAATGCGACCGTGGCCGCTGTCTGTTGTCGCCGGCTCAATATGCGCAGGCTGCGACAACGGGCATTTTCCCGATCCAGCGCAAGGACGGGGTGCGCTTCGTCGTCGCCTCACGCTATCTGTCGGCCCGCATGCTGAACGAGTTGGCCGTCGCGCGGCCCGAACTGATCGCGGGCTTTGAACTCGCCACCACCCATGATTTCAACCGCTTCCTGACCGAACGGGCAGGCAGCATCCTGGCACGACGCGCCGCCAACGGGCTCGCCCGCCGCTGGCCGGAACTGTCGGCGGCCTCGCATGCGCAGGCGAAGTGGCAACGGCTCTCGCGTGCGTCGATCATCGCCGGCCTTGCCGGCGCGATCGCCACTGCATCGCTGCTGGATGAAGCGATATCGACCGCTATCCTGGCGACCGCATTCCTTACATTTGCAGGCTTTCGCCTGTTCGGAAGTTTTGCGCCGCGCATGGCTGCACCGAAGCGACGATATCTGCCGGATTTGCAGCTGCCGATCTATACGGTGATGATCGCGCTGTATCGCGAGGCGATGTCGGTGGCGCCGCTACTGCAGGCGATCGACGATCTCGATTATCCGCGCGAAAAGCTCGATGTCATCCTGATCACCGAGCTCAATGACGACAGCACCCGGCAGGCGATTGCGCGGCTGCAGCCGATGCCGCATGTGCACGTGCTCACCGTGCCGGCCATCGGCCCGCAGACCAAGCCGAAGGCGCTGAACTTTGCGCTGCCATTCGCGCGCGGGAGTTATGTTGCGGTGTTCGATGCGGAAGATCGGCCCGAGCCCGCGCAACTGCGCGCGGCACTCGATGCGTTTGATCATCATGGTCCCGACGTCGCCTGTGTGCAGGCCAGCCTGTGCATCGATAACGCGTCGGAAAGCCTGCTGTCGCGGATGTTTGCGGCCGAATATGCCGGGCAGTTCGATGTGTTGCTGCCCGGTCTGGCGGCGCTGGATCTGCCGCTGCCGCTCGGCGGATCATCGAACCATTTTCGTACCGATGTGCTGCGCGATGCCGGCGGCTGGGACGCCTGGAACGTCACCGAGGATGCGGATCTCGGCATCCGCCTGGCGCGGTTCGGTCATCGCTGCGTGACATTCGCGTCAACGACCTATGAGGAAGCGCCGGTGCATCTCAGTGCCTGGCTGCGGCAACGGTCGCGCTGGATGAAGGGCTGGATGCAGACGGCCGGCGTGCATCTGCGCAGGCCGTTTCGCTTGTGGCGCGAGGTCGGCACGGCGAAATCCGTCGGAGTGGCGCTGATTGCCGGCGGCAATGTGCTGACGGCGCTGGCCTATCCGCTCCTGCTGGTCGAGATCGCGCTGTTTGCCGCCTATACGGGCGTAACGGGCAGTCCGTCAGGCTTTCTGGTCGATCAGCTGATGCCGCTGCATCTGGCGGCGATCTCGGCAGGCTACATCGCCACCATCGTCATCGGGCTGATGGGGCTCTGGCAACGCAGGCAGATGCGCCATGCATGGATCCTGCTGCTGGCGCCGCTCTATTGGGGATTGCTGTCGATCGCTGCGTGGCGCGCGTTATGGCAGTTGCTGCGCGAGCCGCATCGCTGGGAGAAGACCGAACATGCCATGTCGCGGCGGAGCAAGGCGATGCGGGGCGCTCAGAGATAGCGCTTCAGATCCTTCGCCGCGTCCTCCGGCGTCCGCTTCAGGTTGAATGGCGCGACGAAATTGCCGTCCTTGTCCATCAGATAGATCAGGGCGGTGTGATCCATCGTGTAGTCGCCGTCCTTGGTCGGGACTTTCTTCGCATAGACACGATAGCCGGTGATCACTTTCGCGACTTCCTCCGGCGTGCCGGTCAGTCCCTTCAGATGCGGATCGAAGGAGGACAGATAGTCCTTCATGATCGGTGCCGTGTCGCGCTCGGGATCGACCGAGACGAAATATGTGTTCAGCTTGCCGGCATCCGGGCCCAGCGTGCGCAGCACTTCGGACATTTCGAACAGCGCGGTCGGGCAGATATCCGGGCAGTGGGTGAAGCCGAAGAAGATCAGCGACGGCTTGCCCTTCAGGCTCTGCTCGGTGACCTTCTGGCCGGATTGATCGGTGAGCTGGAACGGGCCGCCGATGGCCGCCGGCGCCGCAACACCTTTGAAGCCGCTGAAACCGCCGGAAAGCCACAGCACCAGCAGCAGCCCTGCGGCGAGGCTGCCGGCGAAGGCCGCGATGATGACCAGCGGGCGGGTGGAGCTACTCATGGGATTGTTCCTGAAACTCACATGCAGGCGGCGATGCCGGTCTTCACCATCTCGAAGAAGACGGTCGTGCCGTACCAGGCCCACAGGGCGATGGCACCGACAAGGAGCAAGCCTGCAAAACCTGCCGCCGCACCGACGATGAGCGTCGCCGCCCGCGAGGGCTGTGCTGCCACATTGTCAGGGGCGGATGCCGGCTGCATTGACGAACCTCAACTGGCAGACATCCGCACGGGATGGCCGCATTCAGGTTCCAGATAGGCCGAGTTGCCGGGCTGAGCAAGAGTCGGCAGGGTCGCAGCGATCAAGTGATGGAGAGCGTTGTGCTTTCAAACGTCCCGAAAACTGCTAGTCTGTTGCAATGACGGCTTTGCTTGACCAAGCGATCGCATCGGTGCGTGATCTTCCTGACGATGCGCAGGACGCGGTCGCGCGCATGCTTTTGGACCTTGTGGCGGAAGATCCAGTCGAACTGACAGCCGAAGAAGCCGCATCTTTCGAGGAGTCGCTGGCTCAGGCCGAGCGGGGTGAATTTGCCTCGGACGAAGCGGTGCGCGCGATCTGGGCCAAGCACGGTCTATGAGACTTCGCTATACAACTCGCGCAACCGCGGAGTTGGATGAAGTTCTGGCATTTATTGATCATGAATCTCCGAAGGGCGCGCGTCGCGTCAAGGCGCGCATGTTGGAGGTGATCGATCGTCTGGTTCTATATCCTGAAAGCGGGCGGTTGACGACCAATAGCCGCCTGCGGCGAGCCGTGGTCTACCCCTATCCATATCTCATCTACTACAAGGCGTCGGCGACAGAGGTCGTCATTCACGGCATCCGCCACAGCGCGCGCCGCCCTCGTTCATCGCGCTAGCGAACAGGGCCCTACTTCGACAATCACCGTGCCGAGGCGCGGGCGTCCATGTAGCAGGGCTTGTACATGCTCGCGAGCTGCGGGCCGCGCAAAAACACCATCTGCGGCTTGAGACCGCCGCGCTTGGCGATCCAGCGGCGGATATTCGACGGATACATCGAATACAGCATCTTGGTCGCCTCGCGATTGGTGATAGCGCGGCCGTTATTGCCCATGTCCCAGGCGGCATGGAAGCCGAGCGTGGCATTTGGCGTCACGCAGATGCGGTCGTGCGGGACGGCGCCGAGCACGATGGTGCAGGCCGAAGCGCACAGGCCATCGATGACGACGGTTTCGCCGGACGAGCGCAGGCCCTGATATTTGTCGACGTAGGTTCCGATGCGGCCACCGCGATCGTCGGCGATGCGGACCACGGCATGGCTCGCGCCGACGCCTGCAACCAACAGAATCGCCGCCAGCAAACCCGTCACGAACTTCATGCTCTGCCCCAAAAACCGATGATGCCGAATCTGTTCATCCTGGTGATGCAGGACCATGTCAGCGTGTTGGCGAAACGTGTTTTTGTCTAGCCGGACCTTGCGATGGCGCGACGATTCGAAACGAGTGTTGCGCGCGGGATGCAGTGCGTGAAACCGCGGAACAACGGAATGCAAATTCCGTATTTCCTTGACCAAAGTTCCCGCAACTCCTTCAATCTCCCTTAACGAAATGAGGGGGAGCGAAACGATGGCCAATGATGTCGCTGATGTCATCGTGGTGGGTGGCGGTCTTGCCGGGCTGGTGGCTGCGACGGAAGTGGCCGATGCCGGCAAGCGCGTGATCGTGGTCGATCAGGAGGGCGAGCAGAATCTCGGCGGCCAGGCGTTCTGGTCGTTCGGCGGACTGTTCTTCATCGACTCCCCGGAACAGCGCCGGCTCGGCATCAGGGACAGTTTTGACCTCGCGCATCAGGACTGGATGGGCTCCGCGGGTTTCGACCGCGAGGAGGACCACTGGCCACGCCGCTGGGCCGAGGCCTATCTCGCTTTTGCCGCCGGCGAGAAGCGCGACTGGCTGCGTGCGATGGGGCATCGCGTGTTTCCGATTGTCGGCTGGGCCGAGCGCGGCGGCTATGACGCCATGGGTCATGGCAATTCGGTGCCGCGTTTTCACGTCACCTGGGGCACGGGGCCGGGCATCGTCGAGCCATTCGAACGCCGTGCGCGCGAGGCCGTGGCCAGAGGGCTTTTGACGTTCAGGTTCCGTCATCGTGTCGATGCGCTCAGCATGACCAATGGAACGGTCGATGGCGTCAGCGGCGCGGTGCTCGAGCCGGCGAACACCGAGCGCGGCGAAAGTTCAACGCGCCATGTGGTTGGCGAATTTTCGCTGCGCGCGCCGGCGGTCATCGTCGCGTCGGGCGGTATCGGCGGCAATCATGATCTGGTGCGGCAGAACTGGCCGCAACGCCTCGGTACGCCGCCGCAGCGGATGATCTCCGGCGTGCCCGCGCATGTGGATGGTCGCATGATCGGCATCACGGAGGCGGCCGGCGCGCGGCTGATCAATCGCGATCGCATGTGGCACTATGTGGAGGGGATCGAGAACTGGAATCCGATCTGGCCGAGGCACGGCATCCGTATTCTGCCCGGCCCGTCGTCGATGTGGTTCGATGCGACCGGTGAACGTCTGCCGGCGCCGCTGTTTCCGGGCTCGGACACGCTCGGGCAGCTGCAATACATCCAGTCCACGGGCTTCGACTATTCCTGGTTCATCCTGACACAGGCGATCATCAAGAAGGAATTTGCGCTGTCGGGCTCGGAGCAGAATCCGGATCTCACCGGCAAGAGCTGGCTGATGACCGCGCGCCGCGCCACGAACAAGGGCGCACCAGCGCCGGTGGAGGCGTTCAAGGATCACGGCGCGGATTTCATCGTGCGCGACAATCTCGGCGATCTCGTCAAGGCGATGAATGAACTCGTCGGCAATGATCTCCTGAAATTCGATCGCATCAGGGAGCAGATCAAGGCACGCGACCGGGCCATCGCCAATCCGTTCGTGAAGGATGCGCAGGTGATGAACCTGCACAATGCGCGCAAGTATATCGGCGACAAACTGATCCGCACGGCGAAGCCGCATCGTATTCTCGATCCTGAGAAGGGGCCTTTGATCGCCGTGCGGCTGAACATCCTGACGCGCAAGACGTTGGGCGGCTTTGAGACCGATCTCGATGCCCGTGTCTTCGGCGCGGATCGCCAGATCATTCCCGGCCTCTATGCTGTCGGCGAAGCGGCCGGCTTCGGCGGCGGCGGCATGCACGGCTATCGCTCGCTGGAGGGGACGTTTCTCGGCGGGTGCCTGTTTTCCGGCAGAACGGCGGGGCGCGCGGCGGCGAAAGCCGTGTAGCAAAAAGCCGTCCGGGCGTTACGCCGGACGGCCCTTCGATGCGACTGCCGGTCCCCAAGTCGTCCGGTTCCGTCGCACCTCCAGAGGCTGGACCCGCATGGTTAACCGCTGGTTAACAATCGCATTACGGCCAGGCGGCGTAGGACGGCCCGTGGCGTCCCGGGTTCTGTCTTGCGCGGCGCCGATAGGTCCCCGGCGACTCGTTCTGATACTTGCGGAAGAAGCGGTTGAAATAGCCGGGATCATGGAAGCCGAGGCCATAGGCGATCTGCTCCACTGGGAGATCGAGCTGGCGCAGCCGCGTGCAGGCCTCGTGGATCAGGCGCTGATGCACCACGGCGCGCGGGCTGATGCCGCGCTCGCGCTTGCAATGGGCGTGCAGCCGGTCGTCGGTGACGCCGAGTGCTGCGGCATAGCGGGCGATCGGCCAGCCGTCGCGATAGTGCAGCTCGACCATCTGCAGGAAATTGCCCACCAGCCGCGGGCCGTCGCCGCGGCGGGAGACATCGTCGATGGGCTCTTCGGCGATCAACGCGCGCCACAGATGCAGGCATAGCAGCAGCAGATGCGCGGACAGCAGCGTGGCGCTGCCGCGGCCGGGCGTCGTCAGTTCGCCGGTGAGCATGGCGCAGGATGCTGACATGGCGGCAAAGCCCTGCGAGGCCTTGGCGTCTTCCAGCAGCACCATCCGATCCACGGTGCGGCGCAGATGCAGCGCTTCGGCAGAACCGGCAATGGTCTGCGTCAGCAGATCATCGGTCACGGTGAGCAGATAACCCTGGGCGCCGGCTTCCACCTGCAGTGTGCCTTCGTAGCCGCAAGGCAGCCAGAGCAGCGACGGCGCTCCGAATTCGATGGTGGAATCGCGCATGGTCGCGGTGCCGCGGCGGCTTTCCATCACCAGGAGATGCGCGTGCCGATGTCGCGTTGGGCGCAGCGACCAGCTGCGCGGTGCGAGCCCCGAGGTGAAGCGCTCGACATGCAGCGCGGAGGATTTTCCGGCGAGATCGATGGCATCGGCGAACATTGGGCTGGTCTCTTGATGGGACAATCCGTCGCGCGGATTAGACAGCGTCGCACGGCCCCGTGCAATCTTTCCCCGGATGCGTCCAATTCACGCGCCCCGGTGCTCAACTAGTGTTCCGCCATCGAGCGCCGCCAAGGCGCCGTCACAACTCACAGGGGAGGACGACATGGTGACAGCAATCAAACGGCGTGCAGTGGGACTGGCCGCCGGTCTGGCCATGATGGCGGGCGCAGCCACGCTCGGCTGGGGCGAGGCGCAGGCGCAGACCTCGGTCAAGATCGGCTACGCGATCTCGCGCACGGGTCCCGCCGCGGGCGGCGCGGCGGTGACGTCGATCCCGAATTACGAACTCTGGGTCAAGGAAGTGAATGCCGCCGGCGGCCTCAAGCTCGGCGACAAGCGCGTCCCCATCGAGGTCGTGCAATATGATGACCGTTCGAGCGCCGAGGAAGCGGCGAAGGCGCTGGAGCGCCTGATCAACCAGGACAAGGTGGACTTCATCCTGCCGCCCTGGGGCACCGGCCTGAACCTCGCGGTCGGCCCGATCCTCAACAAGGCCGGCTATCCGCATCTCGCCTCCACCGCCGTGACCGACCGCGCGCCCGAACTGGCAAAACGCTGGCCGAACAGTTTCTGGCTGCTCGGCACCAGCGCCGATGCGTCGAAGACGCTGGTGGAGCTGCTGGTGAAGCTGCGCGGCGAAGGCAAGATCGGCGATACCGTCGCCATGGTCAGCATCGCCGACGGCTTTGGCATCGATCTCTCGGCTGCAGCTCGTCCCGCTTTGGCTGCCGCAAAGTTCAAGCTCGCTTACGACAAGACCTATCCGGTCGGCACGCAGGATCTCGGCCCGATCGTGAATGAAGTGAAGGCGCTCAACCCCGACACCTTCATCGCCTTCAGCTATCCGCCGGACACCATCGCCATCACCGAGCAGGCGCGCATTTCCGGCTTCAATCCGAAGGTCTATTACACCGGCGTCGGGACGGCGTTTCCGCTGTTCAAGCAGAAGTTCGGCACCAATGCGGAAGGCGTGATGGGCATCGGCGGCTGGAGCGGCGACAGCCCGGCCATCAAGGACTATCTCGCCCGCCACAAGGCCGCCGCGGCCAACGGCGCCGAGCCGGATCGCTGGGCCAGCGCGGTGACCTTCGCCAGCCTGCAGATGCTGCAGCAGGCGATCGAGCGGGTCGGCAAGGTGGACCGCGCCGCGGTCATCAAGGATCTGCAGACCAGCAGCTTCGATACGGTGATCGGCAAAGTGAAGTTCGAGAACAATATGCCGACGAACTACTGGTGGGTCGGCCAGTGGCAGGACGGCGAGTTCTATGGCGTCGCGCCGTCGGGCAATGCCGGCGCGCGCCAGCCGATCCTGCCGAAGCCGGCCTGGAAGACGCAGTAATCGCGGCAGGCTTTAACGGCGCATGATTCCTGCGGGGATCATGCGCCAGCAATCCGGAATGATGGAATGACGAACGCGTTGCTCACCGGCCTCGTGCTGGGCGGAATGTATGCGCTCATCGCCATGGGGCTGACGCTCCAATATGGCGTGGCGCGGATCATGAATCTCGCTTACGGCGAATTCCTGATCGGCTCGGCCTTTGCGTCCTACCTGCTGTTCACCGGCTGGGCGGTGAACCCGCTGGTCGGGCTGGCGGTGGTCGTGCCCGTCAGTTTTATCGCAAGCTTGCTGCTCTACAAGATTTTCCTGACGCCTCTGGTGCGCCGTGCCCGCACGCGTGACGCGCTGGAGGTGGACAGCATTCTCGCCACTTTCGGCCTGATGTTCATCGTGCAGGGTATTTTGCTCACGATGTTCGGCGGCGCCTATTTCAGCTACTCGTTCCTCGCCATTCCGGTGACCGTGGTCGGCGAAGTGCTGGCGATGAATCGCCTCGTCGCCTTCGCTTTGGCCGTCGTGCTCGGCACCGTGCTGTATCTGCTGCTGACGCGCACGCGCATCGGCACCTCGATCCGCGCAGTCGCCGTCGATCCCAATGTTGCGCCGCTGGTGGCGATCAATGTGCCGCAGCTGTCGGCGCTGGCCTTTGCCGTGGGCGGCGCACTGGTCGCAGCTGCGGGCGTGCTGATCAGCATGTTCCTCACTTTCAGCGCCACGTCGGGCGTGGTGTTCACGATGAAGGCGCTGATCGTTGTCGTCATGGGCGGTATCGGCAATCTGATGGGTTGCCTCGTCGCCGGCGTGTTGCTTGGCCTCAGCGAGGCGCTGGTCGCCACCTATATCGACCCCGGCCTGACCATCGCCGTCAATTTCGCGCTGTTTCTCGGTGTCCTGCTCGTGAAGCCCGCTGGTATTTTTGGAAGGGCGCGCCAGTGACCGGATCACAGCTTTTCATCGGCGGCGTCGGGCTCGCAGCCATTGCCGGCCTCGCTGTTCTGCCGTCGCTGGTCGATGCCTATCATCTCGCGCTCGGCATCACGCTGCTGCAGTTCACGATACTCGCCACCGCCTGGGGCATGTTCTCCGGCCCGACGCGCTACGTCTCGCTGGCGACCACTGCCTTCTTCGGCGTCGGCGCCTACACGGTCGCGGTGCTCGGCGAGCAGTTGGCCTGGCCGCTGGTGCTGGCGGTGGCGGTCGTGATCGGGGCTGTGACATCGGCCATCGTCGGCCTCTCGACATTGCGCCTGAGCGGCGTGCATTTCGTCATTTTCACCTTCGGCCTGGCCGAGCTGGTGAAGCAGCTCGTGGTCTGGTTCGAGGTCAACAAGAGCCGCGTGCTCGGCCGCTACATCTTCCTCGATATCAGCCAGCAGGATATCTACTGGCAGCTCCTGGCCCTCGCGGTGATCGTGTTCGCCACCGGCTGGCTGATCGCCCGCTCAAAGCTCGGCTTTGCGCTGCGGATCATCGGCGAGGACGAGACGGTGGCGCGGCATTGCGGCATCAACGTCACCTTCGCCAAGGTCGCGCTGTTCGTGATTTCGGCGGTGTTCATGACGCTGGTCGGCGCGATCATGGCGCCGCGTTGGACCTATATCGAGCCTTCCATCGCCTTCAATGCCACGATCTCGTTCGAGGTGGTGATCATGGCGCTGCTCGGCGGCGCGCATCGCTTCTGGGGCCCGGCGCTGGGCGCCATCCCGCTGACGCTGCTGTTCGAGTTTCTCTCTGCACGGTTCCCCAGCACATCGACATTGATCATGGGCGTGGTGTTCCTGCTCATCGTCTATGCCCTGCCGTCCGGTGTGGTCGGTCTGATCGATCGGCTCAAGCCGTTGCGACGTGGCTCCGCCGTGAAGGAGGGCCGCGCATGATTTCCTCAAACACACCCGTCCTGAAGGTCGAGGGCCTCACCCGCCGTTTTGGCGGTCTCGTCGCCGTCAATGAGATGGGTTTCACCGTCCATGCCGGCGAAATCGTCGGCCTGCTCGGGCCGAACGGATCGGGCAAGACCACAGCCATCAATCTGATCTCCGGCGTGCTGCGGCCCGATGCCGGCAGCATCATGCTCGGCGATACGGATATCGCAGGATGGCCTACCTTCAAGATTGCAAGGCTGGGTGTCGCGCGCACGTTCCAGTTGGTGCGCGTGTTGGATGGCATGAGCTGCGGCGACAATGTGCGTGCGGGGCTGGCGTTCAATCATCGCGGGCGCAGCGAGGAGGGTGCTGCATTTGAAGATCTGCTCGCCCGCGTCGGCCTCGCCGGTCACAGCGCGCGGCCGGCTTCCGAACTCACTTACATCGATCGCAAGCGGCTCGAACTCGCACGCGCGCTGGCGCTGCGTCCGCGCGTGTTGCTGCTGGACGAATGGCTCGCCGGCCTCAATCCATCGGAACTGTTGATCGGCATCGCATTGATCCGCTCGTTGAAGGATGAGGGACTCTCCATCCTGATGGTCGAGCATGTGATGGATGCGATCCGCTCGCTCTGCAGCCGCTGCGTGGTCATGAGCAGCGGGCGGCGCATCGCGGATGGCCCGACCGATGCGGTGCTGAACGACCCTGCGGTGATCGAAGCCTATCTCGGAGCGCCGCATCATGCTTGAGGTCTCCGGGATCAATGTCAGTTTCGGCCAGCATCGCGCGCTCAGCGATGCGGCGTTGACTGTGAAGCGCGGCGAGATCGTCGTGATCCTCGGCGCCAATGGCGCCGGCAAGTCGTCGCTACTGAAGGCGATCGCCGGTCTCGTCAAATGCGGGCCGGGCAAGCAGGTGAAGCTGGACGGGCGTGATCTGTCCACGCTTCCCGCGCATCTGATCGTCGAAAGCGGATTGGCGCTGGTGCCCGAAGGACGCGGTGTGTTCGGCGAATTGACGGTGGCTGAAAATCTGTTGCTTGGCGCCAATCCGAAGCGGGCGCGGTCCATCGAGGCGGCGCAGCGCGACAAGGTGCTGGCGCTGTTTCCGCGCCTGGGCGAGCGCATGAAACAGGTGGTGCGCACCATGAGCGGCGGCGAACAGCAGATGGTCGCCATCGGCCGTGCGCTGATGTCGAATCCGGAAATGCTGTTGCTCGATGAGCCGTCGCTCGGCCTGTCGCCGCTGCTGGTGAAGGAGCTGTTCGCGGCGATCAGCCGCATTCGGGAGACCGGCATGGGGCTCCTGATGGTCGAGCAGAATGCGCGGGAGAGCCTGCTCATCGCCGACCGCGGTTATGTCATCGAGAACGGCAAGGTGTCCGGCAGCGGCTCCGCGGCCGAGCTGCAATCCGACGATTCCGTCCGCCGCGCCTATCTCGGCGGGCTCACCTGACACGCTGCATTCCTTCATTCACCCATCAACCGAGGAGATCGCCATGAACATCATCAACCTCCTGATCGAGAACGAAGACGCCGAAGCCAGCGCTGGCGCGACATTCGATCGCCTCAATCCGATCACCGGCGATGTCGCCTCGCGCGCCGCCGCGGCGACGATCGCCGATGCCAAGCGCGCGGCGGATGCGGCCGCGGCGGCGTTCCCGGCATGGTCGGCAACAGGGCCGGCCGCGCGGCGGACCATCCTGCTCAAGGCTGCCGATATCCTCGCCAGCCGGGCTCCTGAATTCATCGCGCTGATGGCCGCCGAAACGGGAGCCACGGCCGCATGGGCCGGCTTCAACGTGCATCTCGCCTCGGGCATGCTGCGCGAGGCGGCGGCGATGACGACGCAGATTTCGGGCGAGGTGATTCCGTCCGACAAGCCCGGCTGCATTTCCATGGCGGTCCGCCAGCCCGCGGGTGTCGTGCTGAGCATCGCGCCGTGGAACGCGCCGGTCATTCTCGGCGCCCGCGCCGTGGCGCTGCCGCTGGCCTGCGGCAACACCGTGATCCTCAAGGCGTCCGAAATCTGCCCCGGCACGCATCGCCTGATCGGTGAATGTTTGCGCGACGCCGGCCTGCCGCCCGGCGTGGTGAACGTGATCACCAATGCGCCGGAAGATGCGCCGGCGCTGATCGAAGCCCTGATCGCGCATCCGGCAGTGCGGCGGATCAATTTCACTGGCTCGACGCGCGTCGGCCGGCTGATCGCGCAGACGGCGGCGACGCATCTCAAGCCGGTGCTGCTCGAACTCGGCGGCAAGGCGCCGCTGGTCGTGCTCGAGGATGCCGATCTCGATGCCGCCGTGGCCGCCTCGGCCTTCGGCGCTTTCATGAATCAGGGGCAGATCTGCATGTCCACCGAGCGCCTCGTGGTCGATCGCACTGTGGCGGACGCCTTTGTGTCCAAGCTCGCGGTCAAGGCCGAGCAACTGGTGGCGGGTGATCCACGCCAGGGCAATGCGCCGCTGGGATCGCTGATCGATGCCAGCGCCGCCGATCGCATGCAGGCGCTGATCAAGGACGCCGTCGGCAAGGGCGCGCGCGTCGTCGCCGGCGGACGCGTCGAGGGAACGCTGATGTCGGCGACGGTGCTCGATCACGTGACCTCGTCGATGCGCATCTATGGCGAGGAATCGTTCGGTCCGATCGTGACCGTGGTGCGGGTCGATGGCGTCGACGAGGCGGTGCGGGTTGCCAATGACACCGAATATGGCCTCTCGGCCGCAGTGTTCGGGCGCGACATCGCCTGCGCGTTGACAGTGGCAAAACGCATCGAATCCGGCATCTGCCACGTCAACGGCGCCACCGTGCATGATGAGGCACAGATGCCGTTCGGCGGAACCAAATCGTCGGGCTACGGGCGCTTCGGCGGCAAGGCTGGGATCGCGGAATTCACGGAATTGCGCTGGATCACCATCGAGACCGGCCCGCAGCACTATCCGATCTAAAGCGGCGGTGCATCAGGGGGACTGGAGCGGGCGAAGGGAATCGAACCCTCGTATGCAGCTTGGGAAGCTGCCGTTCTACCATTGAACTACGCCCGCATGCCCTCTGATCTAGCCGAGGATCGGTGATCCGCCAAGAGATCTCTGGCTGGCGTCGTAGGATGGGGTTGAGCGCAGCGATACCCATCACGGCCGGGCGCCTGTGGTGATAGGTATCGCTGCGCTCAACCCATCCTACAGCTGCGTCGAATGAGAGAGTATCTGCGCACCTGCAATTTCCGGTTGGCGAAAACTGTTTGCCTGCTAACATCTGAGCCGGGATGGCTGGGCTGGGATATACGACCTTCGATACGGCGGTCGGGCGTTGCGGAATCGCATGGAGCGAGGCCGGGATCGCTCGCGTCCAGCTGCCGGAAGCGCGGGAGCTGGAGACGCGGCGGCGGTTGCTGCAGCAATATCCCGAAGCGCGCGAGTGGCGTCCGCCGGCCGATGTGCAAATGGCCATCGACGGCATCGTGGCAGCGCTGAACGGCAAGGCGGTCGACCTCTCCGACATTGCGCTCGACACCTATGACATTCCCGAATTCAACTGCCGGGTCTATGAGGCGATCCGCCGGATCCCGCGCGGTGAAACACGCACCTATGCGGATATTGCGATCCATCTCTATGTCAGCGGCGCGATCAATGCGGTGTCCAATGCGGTGGCGCGCAATCCGTTCGCGATCATCGTGCCATGCCATCGCGCGCTGGTGACGATCGGGCAGACCTCGGGTTTTGCCGGCAATGCCGGGATCGTCACGAAATCGCGGCTGCTGTCGATCGAGGGAGCGCTGTCGGGGCGGGCGACCAATCTGTTCGATGCGCTTCTGTCCGTTGCCCCGCCGCGCCCGCAGGGCTAGCTTTCGCCCATGCAGGCGAGAACGCTTTTCCAGTGCAGCGGCATCACCGTGACGGACTATCGCTGCACGGCGGGTCCGGACGATGCGCCATTTGCCGAGCGACATGCCAGCCACTCGATCTCCTATGTGCGCAAGGGCAGTTTTGGTTGCCGTTGCCGCGGGCGATCGCATGAGCTTGTCGCCGGCGCGGTGCTGATCGGCGCGCCCGGCGAGGAATATGTCTGCCATCACGAACATCATGCCGGCGGCGACGAATGCCTGTCCTTCGCCTTTGCGCCGGAGGTGATCGCTTTGATCGGCGACGATCTCTCGGTGTGGCAGCAGGGCAGCGCCGCGCCGCTCGCGGAGCTGATGACGCTGGGCGAGCTGGCGCAGGCGGTGGCCGGCGCGCATAGCGATCTGGGCCTCGACGAGATCGGGCAGGTCTTTGCGGCGCGGCTGGTCGACATTGTTTCGGGCAGGGCGCGCAGGCCCGCGGTGATCAGCGCCCGCGATCGCCGCCGTGCGGTGGAAACCGCGATGTGGATCGCGGCGCATTCGGCTGACGACATCGATCTCGACGCTGCGGCGAAACAGGCCGGTGTCAGCCCGTTTCATTTCCTGCGCATGTTCCGCGATGCGCTTGGCGTGACACCGCATCAATATCTGGTGCGCTCGCGGCTGCGCCACGCAGCGCGGCTGCTGGCGGAAAATGAAAACCCCATCACCGATATCGCCTTCGATGTCGGCTTCGGTGATCTCTCGAACTTTGTGCGCAGCTTTCATCGCGCGGCCGGCGTGTCGCCGCGCGCGTTCCGGCAGGCTTCGAAGGGGAGCCGCAAGATTTTCCAAGAGCGTCTGGCGCTGCATTGATATTTCCCGTCCGGCTCTTTTGCGGAGACGGACATGGCATCTATTCACAAGACGGTTTCACTCGATGCGTCGGCTGGCGAGGTCTGGGCGGCGGTGGCGGATTTCGGCGCGCTGCATACGCGGCTGGTGCCGGGCTTCGTCACGGATACCAGGGTCGAGGGCGACGACCGGATCGTTACTTTCGGCAACGGCACGGTGGTGCGGGAACGCTTCGTCGATTGCGACCATGTGCGGCGCCGCTTCGTCTATGCTGCCATCAGCGAGCGCATCACGCAGCATAATGGCGTGGTGCAGGTCGTGGCGGATGGGCCGGATCGATGCCGCCTCGATTGGTCGGCGGATCTGTTGCCGAACGACATCGCGGGCTATGTGAGCACGCAGATGGACATCGGCATCGCTGCGATGGCGAATCATTTCCGCAATGGCGGGAGTGGAAGGCGGTCTTTCCGTGATGTGTTGCTGGCTGAAGGGCCTGCGCCGGATCGCGGCAGCAACATGGATCTCTATGGCTGGCTGATCGGCGCTTGGGATCTCGACGTCGTCAGATACATGCCCGATGGCAAGGAGCGCCGGCGGCAGGGCGAATGGCATTTCGACTGGGTGCTGGAAGGGCGCGCGATCCAGGATGTCTGGATTGTGCCGAAGCGGGGCGCAGAGCGCGAAGGCGATGCGGCGGCCAATGCGTTCTCCTACGGTACCACTCTGCGCATTTACGATCCGAGCATCGATGCGTGGCAGATCCAGTGGAGCGATCCGGTGATCTCCAATTTCCTCACCATGGTCGGCCGCAAGGAGGATGATGACATCGTCCAGCTCGGCCGTGACAAGGACGGGCGGCCTGTCCGCTGGAGCTTCTCGAACATCACGCCGCAATCCTTCCTGTGGCGCGGCGAGACCTCCCATGACGATGGCAAGACCTGGCGGCTCGATGTTGAGTTCACCGCATCGCGGATGTGATCAGGAGAGCGCGGGCCTGATCTCGGGCACCGGTCCCGCTTTCGGCCCCCAGCGCGTGAGCATCACGCTGAACACGGAGAGCACGCCGAGCAGGACCATGGACGCGGCGGCGAGCCAGAAGAAGCTGGTAGCGGGCGCGTCGATCGACAGCAGATACCAGCCGCCGACGCAGACAAATCCGAGCCGGACGGTTTGTGCCAGCACGGGGCCGAGCACTTTCGCGGCGCCTTGCGAGGAGAAGTAGCTCACCGTGGCGAGGCCGAGAAAGGCATACATGGGCGCGCAGGTGGCGAGATAAGTGCGGCTCGCCTCGCGGACGCCGGGGTCGTTGGTGAAGAGGTTGACCCAGACATGCGGGAAGATCGCAATCAGCGTGCCCAGCAGGCCGACCACGCCGAAGGCGATGGCGCAGCCAGTCCAGGCGACACGCCGTGCGCGTTTGACTCGGCCGGCACCGATCGCCATGCCGACGATGGGCACCGAGGCGATGCCGACGGCGAAGGCCAGCGTGGTCAGCATGAATTCGAGCCGCGCGCCAATGCCGTAGCCGGCCAGCACCTCGGTGCCGTAATGCGCCAGCATATGGGTGAAGATCAACAGGGTCAGCACGCCCTGCAGCGGATTGAAACAGGCGATGGCTCCGACTTTCAGGATGTCGAAGAACATGCCGCGCTGGATGCGAAAACCATTCAGTGTGGGCCGCACCCGGGCGCGGCCGGAGAACACGTACCAGCCCATCACGCCGGCGCCGATGGTGAAGGCCGTCAGCGTGCCGGCAGCGACGCCGGGCATGCCGAATTGCGGGATCGGGCCGAGGCCGAGGCCGAGCGTGCCGCCGAGGACGATCTGCAATCCTGCCGATGAGGTCTGCATGGCGGAGGGGATCTTCATGTTCCCGGTGCCGCGCAGGATCGCTGCAAAGGTGTTCATCAGCCAGGGGATGACGCCGCCAGCAAAGAAGATGGTGATGTAGCCGAGTGCCTGGCTCAGCACATTGCCGCGGCCGCCGAGGAGCTGCAGCAGCGTCGAGCCGAAGGTCAGCATGCCGACGGTGAAGGTGAGGCCGAAACAGGCGCCGATCAGCAGTGCGTGGCCGGCCAGCGTGTTGGCACGCTCGCGGTCGCCAGCGCCGAGCGCGCGGGCGATGGCGGAAGAGACGCCGCCACCCATGGCGCCCCCGGACATGGTCATGGTCAGCATCACGAACGGGAAGACCAGCGCCATGGCGGCCAGCGCCTCGGTGCCGAGTCGGCCGATATAGGTGGTCTCGAAAATCACGACCACGGTGCCGGCTGAGAGCGCCACGACATTCGGCCAGGCAAGGCGCAGCAGGGTCGGCAGGATGGCGTGATCGAGCAGCGGATTTCTGGCGGGCGCGTTCAGCTCGGGCAGCGGCTGTTTGTCGCCATCCACCACGGGGCGTTCGGCGAGCGCGACCTCGGACATGCAGTCTCCCTGACGGTCCGGTCTCACATGCCGGACACCACCTTTCCTAGCACCGTTCCAGGCGGGCGCCATACGCGCCCGCTGCATGGGCGCTGGTCGATTTGCACTGCAGTACGGGAGCGCTTACCCGATCGTCCAGGTGAACGGCCGCGCACCATTCCGCTCTGCGGTCATGGTGACGGGAATGTTGCGGCCGCAGCCGGCGGCGAGGCCTTCGACGAGGCCGCGCAGAAGCTCGGCGCAGGCGGGATGTGCGTCGATAATGCCGTCCATCAGCTTCCAGCTGGTCTGCCGGACCGCAATCGCACCGGCGGATTTGTCGATAGTGAATTCGTCGTCCTGTGCGCCGAGCAAGACGGTGAAGAAGTTTGTGAAGGTCGTGGCATCCCCGCGCGCCATGCCGAAGCTTTTGGCGACCTCGTCGTAATACTGCATGCCGATCAGCTTGCCGGTGAGTCGCAGCAGATGGCCGGCGTCATCGGGACCGAACAATTGCATGGCGACAGGCGCGGCCGTGCGCACATATTCCATCGCGTAATTGCGATAGGCCTTTTCCAGCCGAGGCTTTGGCCAGCTGTCGACGGGCAGTGCCGGAGCTTTGGCGGGATCGAAAGGCGGCGCTTCGAGGTGGCGCGCAAAGACGAGGCGCTGGTCGATGTCCAGATCATGGTCATATTCGCAATAGTAGCCCTCGAGGCCGTCCTGACCATCGACGCTCTGCTTGGTGCAGACGAAACCGAGGCGCAGATTGCCGAGCGCGACGCCGTTATTCGCGTGCCATCCGCGCAGCATCGCGCGCGAGACGTCGCCGGGAATGCCGCAGATGGCGGTGCCGCGCCAGATCCAGCGCGGCGGCGGATAGCGGATCCATGCCTTGCGGTCGTTCTCGATCATGTATTCGACCGAGACGCCGCCGATCCAGTTGGAGAGATAGTGATACTGCGCCGCTGCGACCGCGGGTGGCAGATGCGACAGGCCGAGCTTGTCGAGGCCCGCGAGGAAGCGCTCCTGCTGCTGACGACGGAAGATGCGAAACACAAATTCCGCTGCATCGGGCGTGCCGCGGCGTGTCACGACGGTGAGGATGAGGCCTGTGAAAACAGCGTGATAGAGATCGGCCGCGCTGCGCCAGCGCTTCCACGTGGTCTGGTCATTCGCTGCGGTCATCGCTTCCGTCCCTTCTCGATTGGTGGCGATGACCATAGCTGCGGCGTGGCGCCGCTTCACATGAAATTCATGCAGGGAGATCGAACGCTTCTGCATTGCGTGCATTGAGTTCCGTCACCACGAGGAAATTCCATGCGCCAAAAATTCTTGCTCTCGACTGCTCTTCTGATCGTGGCGCTGCCACTCGCTGGCTGTAACGAGAAGTCGACAATCGCCTCGGGCGAAGATTACGGGCCGACGCCGAAACTGGTCGAACCGAACAAGACGTGGCTGCCCACGGTGAATGTCTCCAAGGCTGTCGGCTGGCAGGATGGGGCCAAGCCGAAGGCGGCTGAAGGCATGACCGTCACCGCCTTCGCCAGCGGTCTCGATCATCCGCGCACGGTCTACACGCTGCCGAATGGCGACGTGCTCGTGGCCGAGAGCAACGCGCCGCCGAAGCCGGACAGCGGCTTCAGCATCCGCGGCTTCGTCATGAACAAGGTGATGGGCTATGCCGGCGCACGCGCTCCATCCGCAAACCGGATCACACTGTTGCGCGATGCGGATGGCGATGGTGTTGCAGAGGTGAAGGCGCCGTTCATCGAGGGGCTGAGTTCACCCTTCGGCATGGTGCTGGTGGGCGATCGCTTCTATGTCGCCAATGCAGATGCGGTGGTGGTCTTCCCGTATCAGGAAGGCGATACGCGGATCACGGCGGCTGCGACCAAGGTGGTCGATCTGCCGGCGGGCCTCAATCATCACTGGACCAAGGATCTCACCGCCAGCGCTGACGGCAGCAAGCTCTATGCGACCGTGGGCTCCAACAGCAATGTCGGCGAGAATGGCATGGACATCGAGAAGAACCGCGCAGCGATCCTCGAAATCGATCGCGTCAACGGCACGTCGCGCCTGTTCGCATCGGGGCTGCGCAATCCCAACGGCCCGGCGTGGAATCCGCAGAGCGGTGCGTTGTGGGTCGTCGTCAATGAACGCGACGAGATCGGCAGTGACCTTGTGCCGGATTACATGACGTCGGTGAAGGATGGCGGGTTCTATGGCTGGCCTTACAGCTATTACGGGCAGCATGTGGATGTACGCGTCGAACCGCAGAAGCCGGACCTGGTAGCCAAGGCGATTGCGCCGGATTATGCGCTCGGCGCGCATACGGCATCGCTGGGTCTTGCCTTCAACACCGGCGATCTGTTTCCGGAAAACATGAAGAACGGCGCGTTCATCGGCCAGCATGGCTCGTGGAATCGCAAGCCGCAGAGTGGCTACAAGGTGATCTTCGTGCCGTTCACCGATGGCAAGCCCTCGGGCAAGCCGCAGGATGTGCTGACGGGCTTCCTCAACGAAAAGGGCGAGGCGCAAGGCCGGCCGGTGGGCGTGCGGCTCGACAACAAAGGCGCGCTGCTGGTGGCGGATGACGTTGGCAACGTGATCTGGCGCGTGGCGCCGTCAGGCGCGAAGGCGGCGGCGTTGTAAGGTCCGTCATTGCGAGGAGCGTAGCGACGAAGCAATCCAGTGCTGCATGAAGGAAGGCTGGATTGCTTCGCTGCGCTCGCAATGACGGCGAGTCTTCACGTCACCGGCGCAGGGTTGAACAACACCAGATCATTGTGCAGGCCCCATTTGTCCGCCCAGACCTGTTTGCGGCCGCTGGCGACATCGAGGATGAGCTGGAATAACTCCCAGCCGGCCTCCTCGATGGTCATCTCGCCCGATGCGATGCGGCCGGCGTCGAAGTCGATGAGATCGGACCAGCGCTTGGCCAGTTCGGTACGGGTGGACACCTTGATCACCGGGGCCTGTGCGAGGCCGTAAGGCGTGCCGCGGCCGGTGGTGAAGATCTGCATCTGCATGCCGGCGGCAAGCTGCAGCGTGCCGCAGATGAAATCACTGGCAGGTGTTGCTGCGAACAGCAGCCCCTTCGTGGTTGCGCGTTCGCCGGGGCCGATCACCCCGGTGATCGCCGACGAGCCCGATTTCACGATCGAGCCGAGCGACTTTTCAACGATATTGGCGAGGCCGCCTTTCTTGTTGCCCGGCGTGGTGTTGGCGCTGCGATCGGCGCCGCCGCGGGCGAGATAGGCATCGTACCAGTCCATCTCGCGCACCAGCGCGCGACCGACATCCTCACTCACTGCACGGCGCGTTAGCAACTCGATGGCGTCGCGCACTTCGGTAACTTCGGAGAACATGACCGTGGCGCCGGCGCGCACGAGAAGATCGCTGGCAAAGCCGAGCGCCGGATTTGCGGTGACGCCGGAGAATGCATCGCTGCCGCCGCATTGAAGGCCGATCACCAGTTCGGATGCGGGCACCGTTTCACGCTTGCGCTGGTTCAGCACTTTCAGGCGCGCATCAGCCATGGTGACAATCGTGTCCACCATGTCGCCGAAGCTCTGATTGCCCTCGTCCTGCAGGCGCATCATGCTGGCGGGATCATTGGTCGGCAGCAGCCGTTCCGGCGCGAGTTTTTCGCAGCCGAGGCCGACCACCATCACCTCGCCGCCGAAATTCGGGTTCTTCGCGATATTCTGCAGCGTGCGGATCGGGATGTAAGCGTCGGGCGCATTGATCGCGACACCGCAGCCATAGCCATGGGTGACGGCCACGACGTCATCGACATTGGCGTAACGGGGCAGCAGTTCCGCCTTGATCTTCTTGATCGCGAATTCGAGCGTGCCGGCGACGCATTGCACCGATGTGCTGATGGCGAGAATGTTCTTGATGCCGACGGAGCCGTCGGGATTGCGAAAGCCCTCGAATGTGTAACCGGTCAGCGGCTCCTGTGGAGGAGGGATCGCGGTTGCGATGTCGAGGCGATCGAGTTCCGGTGCATCGGGCATGTGGATGCGCGCTTCCTCAACCCAATCGCCAATGGCGATCGTATCGATCGCGTAACCGATAATCTCGCCGTAGCGGATGATCGGCTGGTCTTTTGCGATCTCGGCGAGCGCGAGCTTATGACCCTGCGGAACAAACTGGCGCAGCGTGATGCCATCGGCGAGCCGGGTTCCCGCAGGCAGTCCGAAATCATTCACCACGATCGCGACATTGTCGCGCGCATTCAGCTTGATGGTACGCGGCGCATATGCGTCAGCTGCCTTTGGGGTGGCCATCGCCTCGTTCATTTCCTCGGATCCTTGTTGGCGGTCTCTGTTTTTACGCTGCAACGACAGTAGCACATCGCGGCTGCGTGTTGCGCAGGTTGAGATTTACCCGCTGTTATGCACGTTTCGTAACGCATCCGGGGGCTTCGATACACGAATGAGGCGAGTATGTGTCAGAAGCACGACGTGCATGGAAAACCCGCCACACTCGTTTGAAGCTCTGTTGCACGTCTGTGACAGCAATCTCTGCGCAATCGTCTAGGTTCGCCGCAATCCAGTTTGGGATTGAGAGGATTATCTATGAAGAAGTATCTGCTTTCGACCGCAGCCGTTGCCATGGTCGCGCTGGCTGCACCCGCGTCTGCAGCCGATCTGGCAGCTCGTCCGTACACCAAGGCGCCGGCTTACGCCGCTCCTGCTTCGCCGATCTATAACTGGACCGGCTTCTACATCGGTGGTCACATCGGTGGCGGCTTCCCGGGCGAAGACAATGTGCTCGCTGGCAGCCGTGACGGCACGTTCCTCGGCGGTGTCCAGGGCGGTTACGACATGCAGTTCGCGCCGAACTGGGTGCTCGGTCTGGAAGCCAACTACAGCTTCCTCTCGACCAACAGCAACATCGACAATCGTGGCCTCGGTTCGGTGACCGGTCGTCTCGGCTACACTTGGGGTCCGACCCTGCTGTACGCCAAGGGCGGTTACGCCTGGGCTGACACCCGCTTCTCGAACGGCTTCGGTGGCGACGGTGGTCGCGACGGTTACACCGTTGGTGGCGGTCTCGAATACCTGTTCACCCAGAACTGGTCGGGCAAGATCGAATACCAGTACTACGACTTCGGCGACGTCAACTTCGTCGGTCCGGCCGGTCCTGGCAGCTTCAAGAACGACCAGCACACCATCAAGGCTGGTCTGAACTACCGCTTCAACCTCGGCAATCTGGGCGGCGGTTTCGTTCAGTAAGCTTGCGACAAGCGACGCCGGTTAAGACTGGCGTCGCTTCTTCTGTGTTATCGATTCTGAATCCAGAAAACCTGGCCCGCACGCCTGTGCGGGCCTTTTTTGTTATTGCAAACCACTGTCTGTCGTCGTCCGGCTTGACCGGGCGATCCAGTAGACACCGATGCCAGCATTCGATCGCAGAGCGCCTGCGTTTACTGGATCACCCGCTTTTGCGGGTGATGACAATTGGCGAGACTCAAACCTTGAAATGCTTCGACAGCTTCAGGTTCTGGCCCTGATAGTTCGAACCGATGCGCTGGCCGTAAAGTGAATCCGGGCGATCCAGCATGCGTTCATAGACGAGGCGGCCGACGATCTGGCCGTGTTCGAGAATGAACGGCACTTCGCGCGAGCGAACCTCCAGCACCGCGCGAGAACCCTTGCCGCCGGCGCCGTCATGGCCGAAGCCTGGGTCGAAGAAGCCGGCATAATGCACGCGGAATTCGCCGACCAGCGGATCGAATGGCGCCATTTCGGCGGCGTAGTCCGGCGGCACCTGCACGGCTTCCTTGGAAGCGAGGATGTAGAACTCGCCGGGATCGAGGATCAGCGTGCGGTCCGGGCGCGCATGGATCGGCTCCCAGAAATCCTCCACCGCATAGCCACCACGACGATCGACATCGACCACGCCGGTGTGCCGCTTGGCCCGGTAGCCGACGAAGCCCGAAGCATTCTCGCCGGAGAGGTCGACGGAAACCGCGAGGCCGTTGGTGAGATCGGCATCATCGATGTCGACCAGCGGATCCTGTGCGTGCAGTTCTTCCAGCGCCTCGGTATCGAGCACGGCATCGCCGACCCGGAAGCGCACCTGCGACAGGCGCGAGCCCTCACGCAGTAGCACCGGGAAGGTTTTCGGGCTGATCTCGGCGTAAAGCGGGCCGTGATAGCCGGCACCGATCACGTCGAACCGGCGGGTGCCGTCAGCGATCACGCGGGTGAAGACGTCGAGGCGGCCGGTGGAGCTCTTCGGATTGGCGGCGGCAAAAATGTTCGGCGGCAATGCGAGGCTTTCCAGCAGCGGCACGATATAGACGCAGTTGGTTTCCAGCACCGCGCCGTCGGAGAGATCGATCTCGTGCAGCTTCAATTCGTCGATGCGTTCGGCGACGGTGACATTCGGCCCGGGCAGGAAGCTGGCGCGGACGCGATAGGCGACGGGGCCGAGACGCAGGTCGAGGCTGGCCGGCTGGATCTGGCTCTCGACGAAATCATATTCGGGCAGGATCAGGCCGGCCTCGGCCATCGCCTCGATCATGCTGTCGGGCAGAATTCCATCGGCATCGGCGGCGAGGGTGAACGTCACGGGTCTGGTCCTTACGTCGGCTTTCCGGGACAATACCCTGAAAAACCGTAACTTTACCGGCTATCTCAACCGCGCCTTGACGGCAAGCGCAAGCGGGAATAGGAACAATCCTATCCCGTGGTGATTTGAGCCGGCCGGCTTGCAGCCACGTAAAATAAGTCGCTAAACAGGCCGGGGACCCATGTCCTTCCAGCATGCGATCCCGGCCTGAGGACGTCCGTCCAGGCCGGTTTTTTTGTGCCCGCGATACGCGGTCACGTTGGAGGTCACATGTCTGCGAAGTCCTATCGTCCCGAAACCCGCCTCGTTCATTCCAGCGCATTGCGTTCGCAATTCAACGAGACGTCCGAAGCCCTTTTTCTGACCCAGGGTTTCATTTACGAGACCGCGGAAGCCTGCGAGGCGCGGTTCAAGGGCGAAGATCCCGGCTTTATCTATTCACGCTTCTCGAATCCGAACACGTCGATGTTCGAGAACCGCATGATCGACCTCGAAGGCGCCGAAGCCGCGCGCTCGACAGCCACCGGCATGGCCGCCGTAACCACCGCGATCCTGGCGCCGCTACGTCAGGGCGATCACGTCGTTGCGGCGAAAGCGCTGTTCGGCTCGTGTCGCTACGTGATTGAGGAATTGCTGCCGCGTTACGGCATCGAATTCACGCTGGTCGATGGCCTCGATCTCGATCAGTGGCAGAAGGCGATGAAGCCGAACACCAAGTCGCTGTTCCTCGAAAGCCCGACCAATCCGACGCTGGACGTGCTCGATATCGGCGCCATTGCCAAGATCGCCCATGCGGGCGGTGCGCGGCTGATCGTCGACAACGTGTTCGCGACGCCGATCTGGCAGAGCCCGCTGGCGCTCGGCGCTGATGTGGTCGTCTATTCGGCGACCAAGCATATCGATGGCCAGGGCCGCTGCCTCGGTGGCATCATCCTGTCGTCGAAGGATTTCATCGACGAGCACATTCACAATTATCTGCGCCAGACGGGTCCCTCGATCTCGCCGTTCAATGCGTGGACGCTCGTGAAAGGCCTGGAAACGCTGGCTGTGCGTGTCGAGCGACAGACGCAGACGGCGGCGGCGATCGCCGATGTGCTGGCGCAGCACTCGAAAGTATCACGGCTGATCTATCCCGGCCGCGAGGATCATCCGCAGGCGGCGACGGTGAAGAAGCAGATGCGCGCGGGTTCGACGTTGATCGGCTTCGAGGTCAAGGGCGGCAAGGAAGCGGCGTTCCGCGTGCTCAACGAGCTCAAGGTCGCGCGTATCTCGAACAATCTCGGCGATGCGAAGAGCCTCGTCACCCATCCGGCGACGACGACGCATCAGCGTCTGCCGCTGGAGGCGCGTCTCGAACTCGGTATCAGCGAAGGCTTTATCCGCTTCTCGGCGGGATTGGAGCATCGCGATGATCTGATCGAGGATCTCGAGGCGGCGCTGGCGAAGGCGTAAGCGAAAGCGCCGGAGCGTAGGATGGGTTGAGCGAAGCGATACCCATCATCCCGTTGATTGCTGCAAGCTCGGCCGATGGGTTGTCGCTCCGGCGCATCGCGCCTGCGCTCAACCCATCCTACGGCTGCGGTGCTTACAGCGGTCGCTGCTGGGCCTGCTGCTGTGCCGGCTCGTTGGTGCCCATCTTGATGGCGCCCACCGATTTGATGATGTTGTCGCCGAGCAGCTGGGCGAAGCAGGCATAGCCCCAGTCATTCATGTGCAGGCCGTCGGCGATCACGAAGGAGCTGAACGCCATCTGCTGGCCTTCGTGCCACTCCTTCATCACCTCGAAGCGCGGGAAGATGCCGACCTTATGCAGGGCGGCCACCTTGTGCATCAGCGCCAGCATCTTGCTGGTGCCTTCCGGCTTTTCCACGGTGGCCGGCGAATATTGCGGGTCCACCAGCACCACATCGGAGCCCGCGGCCTGGATGCGGCCGACGCCGTCCTCGATCATCTTGCCGGTTTCGGTGGGGTCGAGATTGCGCAGCACCGCATTGGTGCCGAGCTGCCAGATCACGAGATCGGGCTTCGAATTGATCACTTCCGCCTGCAGCCGCGCCATCATCTCCGGCGCGTCTTCGCCGCCCTTGCCGCGATTGAGCACGGTGATGTCGGCGCCCGGATAGGCGCGGCGCAATTGCGCGGCGAGGCGGTTGGGATAGTTGAATTCCGGCGAGGTCGAGCCATGGCCCTGGGTCGATGACGAGCCGAATGCGACGATCACCACGGGCTGATGGGCCGCGAGCTTGCTGGCGACATGCGGCAGCGTGCCCATTGCCTTCATCCCGCCCTTGGGCGTGCGGCATGGGACGCGGCTCAGAATGTCTGTGGCCGTCTTGGCGGCTTCCTTGACGCGGTCGATGGCTTTCCCCGCGACGCCGCGTTGTGCGGGGTCGCTCTGTCCTTGCGCGCCAGACTGCGAGTCCTCGGCATGGGCCGACATCGAAGTGAATGCGGGAGTCGAGACGGCAAGGGCAGCGGCAACGGCCAGGCGGGGCAAAAGACCTACGAAACTCATTTTAACGCTGAATCCTCAAATCCGCTGTCTTGATATGCGCTGTCTCGATCACGAAGGCCGATAGCGCGCGACCGAGACAGTCGTGCACCCGCTTCGCCAGCTCCATGCCGGGGGCGGGGCTGAACAAGTCGAAATCACCATTTTCATTCCACTGCCGCATGATGGCGAAACGGTCGAACAGCGGAACGTCATGCTGCTGCGCCACCACACGCATATTATCTAGGTAGGCCGAGCCCGAAATCATGGTCTCGGTGCGCGGGCTATATTGCAGGTTCATTAAAATCACGTCAGTTCCGGCCTTTTGCATGGCAGCAACGCCGTCGTCCAATGCATTGCGGAAGTCGTCGCCATCCACCTGGCGCATGGCATCAACGGTTCCCGTCTGCCAGATCACGAGGTCCGGCTTGCGCTCCTCGACCAGTTTACCGAGCGTGGGTGCCATTTCCTCGGCGGTCTTCTTGACCTGAAGTTCCAGTGCCACCTCGACGGTGACGCCCGGCAGTCGGTCGCCGAGATAGGCCTGCAAGCGGCTGGGATAGGCCGCGGAGTGGTCGGATAGGCCAATGACCGAGGAGCGGCTGCCGATAACCAGGACATTGAGCTTGCCGCCGGGCTTAACGGCTGCCTGCACTTTCGGCAGCGAGCTTTCGCTGGTGAGAAGATAGGCGGGGACCTCACAGAAGTGCTTGGCTGGATCGGCCTTGGTCGGCCCCGCCATCAGCACGCCAATGATCAGCACATGGCGCCACCAAGCGCAGCGCGACAGGGCCTTCATGCTCCTCCTCCTGCGAGATCGGCGGCCGGCTTCCTGTTGCCCGGCCCGCCTTTCGCGGTCACGCGCTTGTACCATGAAAACACCCATGCGGCGGTGGACATGATGACGATCCCCGCGATGCAGACCAGCGCATGGACGACGGCCCCGCCGGCAATCTCCGCCAGAAAGAACTGTCCGGCGAAGGACAGGAATACGCCGATACAGAAAATCTCGAGCGAATGCTGGCCGCACAGGATCATCGGCCGGAGCCAGATGGATTTCAGGCCCGGCCAGTCCTTCGGCAGGAACCGGACGGTGAGCGCCGCAAGAGCCAGGAAATGGGCAAACCGCAGCACGTCCAGATCGGGCTTGTTGATGGGATACATCCACTGCTCCAGCAATTTGGGCAGCAGATGATGAATTTGCGGGATGTGCCAGGTCAGCGTCACCCAGAATGACCCCAGTAGATAGGCGACACAGATCCAGAGCATGGCTGTCGAGTTGAGGATTCGCGCCATGCGTCTGGCGCCTCCCAGCGCGCACCAGGCGCCGAATACGAACAGCAATTGCCAGGCGAACGGATTGAAGGCCCACGCCCCGCTCGGATAGGCGGTGAGATGCAGGTCGAATTCCCAGGTCAGCGCATAGAGCAGCACCGACAGGCCCAGCGTCAGATCGGGACGGCGCCGCATCAACCACAGGATCAGCGGCAGGAACAGCATCAGCACGATATAGAGCGGCAGCACGTCCATATTGACCGGGCGGAAGCGCAGCAGCAGCGCCTGAACGATGGTGACGTCAGGCTCCTTGAGGAAGTCGAGGATGCCCATTTCTTCCGAGTAAAGCGGGTTCTGGAAGCGGGTGGCGACGTAGGAGATTTCCGCGAGGAAGATCGTGAACAGGAAGACATGGGCGACATAGATCTGCCAGACGCGCTTGAAGATGCGTGCGCTGGCGACCAGCGTGCCCTGTTCCTGCATCGCGCGGGCATAGACGAATGCGGCCGTATAGCCGGAGATGAAAATGAACATCTCCGTGGCGTCGCTGAAGCCGTAATTGCGCAGGGTGACCCAGGTCGCAAGGTTCGACGGCAGATGGTTGATGAAGATGTGCCAGAGCGCAAGACCGCGGAACAGATCGAGCCGCAACTCGCGCTCGTTCACGGCCGTGACGGTCGGCGGAGGCTCTGCGCGCGAAGTGGCGCGAGCCGCAGCTCTGGGCGCATCGGCATGTGCAGGTCCGGCAATCGGATCGGCAACAGAGGTCATTCAACACCGCACAACGAATATCGACCAGGCAGAAAGAACCGCTTCGCCACGGTATCGCAAGTCAATTCATGGCGAGACGATTTCGTGAGGCGATCCGTCGCGGATCGTAACAACGGGGAACGCGATAGGCACGAACTGTGTTCAAACGGGGATGACGATTTCGCGCGGCAACGGTATTTGGCCGCTTCGTTTTTTCCGCTATGTTGCTGAACTCGTCTCTTGCATCGATGACATCCCATGTACCGCGCCATCACCCGTCAGATCGAAGTTACCGTCGAACCCAATTTCATGCCCGACCGTTCGTCGGCAGAAAAGCAGCAGTTCTTCTGGTCCTATACGATCGTCATCACCAATGCGGGCAAAGAGACCGTGCAGTTGAAGACGCGGCACTGGATTATCACCGACGCCTCGGGAAAGATGCAGGAAGTGCGCGGCGAGGGCGTGGTCGGCGAGCAGCCGGTGCTCGGCCCCGGCGAGCGCTTCGAATACACGTCGGGCGTGCCGTTGCCGACGCCGTCGGGGTTCATGGAGGGCACCTATCAGATGGTGACCGACCAGGGCGAGCCGTTCGAGATCGACGTGCCGCTGTTTTCGCTGGATGGGCCGAACAGGCGGGTATTGAACTAAAACCCGCCTGTCAGGGCGTTACTCGACGCCGGCTTCTTCCGGCGTGAATTCATAGACCGACGAGCAGAACTCGCAGGTCACCACGACCTTGTCGTTCTCGACCATGTCCGCGCGATCCTGCGGGTCAAAGCCCTTCAGCATGCCGGACACGGCCTCGCGCGAGCAGGAGCACTTGGCCTGCAACGGCGTCGGTGCGAAGACGCGGACGCCGCGCTCGTGGAAGAGGCGGAACAGCAGCCTTTCACCAGACAGATCGGGATCGATCAGTTCGACATCCTCGACCGTCGAAATCAGCGATTGCCCTTCGACCCAGGCGTCATCCTCCGGCACGACATCGACATTGGCGCCTTCCGGCACGTCGCCGGCATGGAGATCGCGTTGCGCGCGGTCCGAGGCCTTGGGCAGGAATTGCAGCAGCATGCCGCCGCCGCGCCAGCCATGGGTCGGGCCGCCGTCGCCACCACGCCACTCCTCGCCGACGGCGAGGCGCACCTTGGTCGGAATCTGCTCCGAGCGCAGGAAATATTCATGGGCGGCATCTTCCAGTGTGCCGCCGTCGAGCGCGACCATGCCCTGATAGCGGCTCATGTCGGGGCCCTGATCGACAGTCATCGCGAGATGACCCTTGCCGAGCAGTTCGGCAGACGACAGCCCGTCCTTCAGGCGCTCGGCATCAAAGCGCGCATAGGCACGCATGCGATCGGGTGCGCGAAAGTCGACGATCATCAGCGACACCGGACCATCGGTCTGGGTCTGCAGGATGAAGCGGCCGTCGAATTTCAGCGCCGAGCCAAGCAGCGTGGTCAGCACGATGGCTTCGCCGAGCAGCTTTGCGACCGGCGTCGGGTAATCGTGCTTGGAGAGGAGTTCGTCGAGCGCAGGCCCAAGCCGCGTCAGCCGCCCGCGCAGATCGAGCGGAGCCACGTCGAACGGCAGCACGGCATCATCGACCGGGACGGAAGACGGCGCGCGCATCGGGGTGTCGGGCTGGGTGCTGAAATCGGGGGATGAGGTCATGGGGCCTATGTGGGGGCAAAGAGCGCAAAGTGAAAGGGCCTTAGGGAACCCGTGCGTTGCGGGGATAGCCGAACAAAAAGGGCCGGCGCGTTGCCGGCCCTTTCCAAATCGCTCGCCGGCGCTGCTTAGGCGGCCTTCAACAGGCCTTCCTTCTCCAGCGCTTCCTGCACCTTCGGGCGCGCGGCGACGCGGTCCTTATAGGCCATCAGGTTCTTGAACGCGGAGAGGTCGAGCTTGTGGGCGTCGGCCCAGCGCAGCATCGTAAAGAGATAGCCATCCGCGACGGTGAATTGACTGCCCATCAGGTAGTCGTGGTCCGCGAGGCGGCCATCGAGATACTTGAACTTGCCGGTAAGGCGGTCGCGGAAGAAGCCCTTCACCTCGTCCGAGAAGGTCGGGTTGAACAGCGGCGAGAAGTTCTTGTGCAGCTCGCTGGTCAGGAAGTTCAGGGTCTCAAGAAACGCGTAACGTTCCTCGCTGTCGCGGGCCGGCGCGAGGTTCTTGGCAGCCACCTTGTCGGCGATCACCTGAACGATGATCGGGCCTTCGGTTACCACTTTGCCGTTGTCGAGACCCAGTGCGGGCACCTGGCCCTTCGGGTTGACGGCGAGGAAATCATCGCCGTTCTCCAGCTTCTTGGCCCGGAGGTCGACCTTGACGAGATCGTAGGGCAGGCCAGCTTCGAGAAGTGCGATATGCGGCGACAGCGAGCAGGCGCCGGGCGAATAACACAGCTTCATCGAAATTTCTCCTTAAGGACGTTGGGGTAACGCCGGGGCGTGACTAAATGCAACGGCATGGAATAGTCAAGATTGATGCAGATGCATCAAGTGGCTAGGATAAGCCACCATTTGGACTGTGTGATGAAACGTAAACCTTCCACCGAGGCCTCCGCGGCCTGGATCCGCCTGATGCGGGTGCAGAGTCGGGTGCTGGATTGTGTCGAGCAGGATCTGAAGCGCGCCGGCTTTCCGCCGCTCGCCTGGTTCGATGCGCTGATGGAGCTGTCGCGCGCGCCAAATGGCGAGCTGCGCCCCGTCGAGCTCGAAAAGCAGATGCTGATACCACAATATTCGACCTCGCGGCTGATCGACCGGCTGGTGGACGAGGGCCTGGCCGCGCGCCGCGAATGCGAGATGGACAAGCGGGGCCTGTTCGTGGAGATCACCGCCGCCGGGCGCGAGCTGCACAAGAAGATGGGCAGCGCCTATGCGGTGGCCATCGAGAAGCATGTCGGCTCCAAGCTGACTGACGCAGATGCAGCAAAGCTGTGCGGCCTGCTGGACCGGCTCGGTTGCGCATGCCATGACACGCCGGCAGGTTCTGCGCCGGTCGCCAAAGACGCCATTCCGGCGCGATGATGTTTCAGATTTTCCCTGCGCTGGTGTCCGGATCGGAATGCCAGCGTTCCCGACACTGCGCGCATCGGATTGCAGCGCCTTTCAACTGGACTTCCCATGGCGCGTGACCAACTCGATATGACGCCGCTGCAGTCGCGCGACGAACTTGTGGCGTGGCTGGAAGCGGGCGTGAAGCCGGCGGATGAATTCCGCATCGGCACCGAGCACGAGAAGACACCCTTCACCCTCGAAGGCCATCAGCCCGTGCCTTACGAAGGCTCGCACGGCATCGAAGCATTGCTCAATGGCATGAAGCATCTGCTCGGCTGGGAGCCGATCATGGAAGGCCGCAACATCATCGGCCTCTATGATGTCACCGGCGGTGGTGCGATCTCGCTGGAGCCGGGCGGGCAGTTTGAACTGTCGGGCGCGCCAGTGGAGACGGTTCACCAGACCCAGGCCGAACTGATGGCGCATCTGGCGCAGGTGCGCGAAGTGGCGACGCCGCTCGGCATTGGCTTCCTCGGTCTCGGCCTCACGCCGTCATGGTCGCGGGCACAGATCCCGGTGATGCCAAAGGGCCGCTACAAGATCATGACCAACTACATGCCGAAGGTCGGTAAGTATGGTCTGGACATGATGTACCGGACCTGCACGGTGCAGACCAATCTCGACTTCTCCTCCGAAGCCGACATGGTGAAGAAGCTGCGTGTCTCGCTGGCGCTGCAGCCGGTAGCGACCGCATTGTTCGCCAATTCGCCCTTCACCGAAGGCAAGCCGAACGGCTTCCTGTCGTTCCGCTCGGAGATCTGGCGCGACACTGACAACAATCGTTCGGGCATGCTGCCCTGGGCCTTCGAATCTGGCATGGGCTTCGAGCGCTGGGTCGACTATGCGCTCGACGTTCCCATGTATTTCGTCAAGCGCGGCGACACTTACATCGACGTCTCCGGCTCCTCGTTCCGCGCGTTCTTCGAAGGCAAGAACGACAAGATGCCGGGCGAAAAGCCCACGCTGTCCGATTGGGCCAATCACCTCTCGACGATCTTCCCGGAAGTCCGCCTCAAGCGTTATCTGGAAATGCGCGGCGCCGATGGCGTGACGTCGGACCGCCTGCCGGCGCTATCCGCCTTCTGGGTCGGTCTGCTCTATGACGATGCCGCTCTCGATGCGGCCTGGGACATCGCGAAGCACTGGACCGCTCCGGAACGTCAGGCGCTGCGGGACGACGTGCCACGCTTCGGCTTCAAGGCCCGGATCAAGGACCGTTATTTGTTCGAGATCGCCAAGGAATGCCTGGCCATCGCCCATGCCGGCCTGCGCCGCCGCGCCAGGCTTGATGCCAATGGCCGGGATGAGACCCGCCACCTCGCGCCGCTCGACCGCATCATCGACAGCGGCAAGACCCCGGCGGAGGAAATGCTCGCCAAGTTCAATGGCGCCTGGGGTGGCTCGGTGACCCCGGCCTACAAGGAATATTGCTTCTAGCTCAAGCGCTTGTGAGTTGGGCTGGCGGATTCTGTCAATCTGTTCATCGGGCGTACAGGTGTTGCGCGTTCCAATGGGGCTCGTCGATCGCCCTGTGACAACCAGCCGGAAGCCCGTTTGCATGTTGAGGAGCCGCCTGTTCGGAGCGTGTTGGGGCGCATTGGCCATGCTGGTGCTGGCAATGACGGCCCCTGCGCAGGCGCAGACCAATTTCGACAGGCCGGGTGGCGACTATCAGCGTTCGGTGTCGATGTCCGGCGATCCCGCCGAATGCGCGCTGATCTGCGAGCGCGACCGGAAGTGCCGGGCCTGGAGCTTCAATTATCCCAGCGATAACTCCGAAAACGCCGTGTGCTGGCTGAAGGACAAGGTCCCGCCACGCATCCAGAGCTATTGCTGCGTGTCCGGCGTGCGCGGTGCCGGCGTCATCGAGCCGCGCAGCGGGCCGGTGGAGATCTCGACCGATCGCTGGGGCGGCGACTATCGCTCCTTCGAGGTGAAGAATGACGACAAGGCCGAGCGTGGCGATGTCTGCCGCGATGCCTGCCAGGGCGACAACAAATGCCGCGCCTGGACTTTTGCCCGGCCGGGCTATGCAGGCAAGAGTGCCCGCTGCTTCCTGAAAAACGACATCAAGCCGCCGCGGCGCAAACCGGGATTTGTTTCAGGCGTTGTAAGGTGAGGCCCGACGACAATCGCCAGCAATGGAGCTGACAGATGACGCGTATTCTCCGCACTGCCATCGGTGGCACAGCCTTGATGGCCCTCACCACGGTCGCGGCCGTCGCGCATCATGGCTGGGGCAGTTATGACGCCGCCAAGCCGGTCACCGTGACCGGGCCGATCGAGAGCCTGAAATTCGAGAATCCGCATGCCACCGTCGTTATCAAGGGCAGCGACAAGGCCTGGACCGTGACACTGGCGCCGACCTCGCGCATGACCTCGCGCGGCGCGTCCGCTGATGTCGTCGCTGTCGGCAAGACGGCGTCCGCCTATGGCTATCCATCCACGGTGGAGAAAGACGAGATGCGCGCCGAGCGCATCACGGTGGACGGCAAGACCTACGAACTGCGCTAGCGGCATCGCCGATGACGGAAGCTGCTCCCGCACTATTTGTCGCCATGGAAGCGTCTGGCATTGGCGCGGCGATCCGGCAGTCGCGCTGGCTGTATATGCTCGCCAATGTCGGTCACATCGTTGCGCTGGTGTTCTTCGCCGGGGCCATTGCGGTGATGGACACGCGTCTCGCCGGTGGCCTCTCCGCGACGGCGCCCGGCCCGTTGCTGCGCAAGGCACGGCAGTTTGCGATCGCAGCCTTTGCCGGCCTCATCATCACCGGCCTCGTGCTGTTTACGGCCGAAGCCAGCCATGTGGTGCTGAACCGCGTGTTTCAGATCAAGGTCGGGCTGATACTGCTGGGCTTGCTCAATATCGTCTGGGTCGAGCGGGCCATCATGCCCAAGGTCGCTGCCTTGCCGCCACTGGCGCCGATGCCGGCCGGCGCCAAGCAAGGTGCTCTGGCGTCGCTGGCGATCTGGCTCAGCGTCGCGATCTGCGGTCGCGCGATCGCTTATTTCTGACGACCTTTTGTAAGGTGGGCACGCTACGCTTTGCCCATCCTACGGTCAGTGCTTCAATGCACGCCCGTGAAGAACCGCGCAAAACGCAGGCCGGACCACCAGTTGGTCACCGGCTGGCTGCGGACGCCGAGGTCCCATGAACCGACAATGGCATCGACGCGGCCGACGAGATTGTCCATCGGCAGCAGGCCGACACCGCCCTGCCGAACAGGCACACGGCTGTCCGCGGAATTATCGCGGTTGTCGCCCATCACGAACAGGTGGCCGGTTGGCACGGTCACATCCGGTGTGTTGTCGAGCCGGCCGTTGTTGCGCAGCTTGAAGATCGGATGTGCGACCCCGCCAGGCAGTGTTTCGACATAACGCTGGGCGGGCTCCGAACTGCCGCTGTCGTCTTCGGCCGCACCGATGCCGTCGGCCTGCACGGCGGCAGCCTTGCCATTGATCCAGACCTGGCCGCCGCGCAATTCCACATGATCGCCGGGCAGGCCGATCACGCGCTTGACCCAGACCTGCGAGCGATCGCCGGGCCAGCGAAACACCACCACATCGCCGCGCTTCGGCGTTGATGCGAAGACGCGGCTCGTTTCCGGAAACGCGACATGGATCGGCAGCGAGGCGGTGGAGTAGCCATAGGGGAATTTCGTCGCCAGCAAGGCATCGCCGATCAGAAGCGTCGGCTCCATGGAGGCGGAGGGGACGTAGAATGGTTCGGCCAGCGCGCCCTTGCCGAGAAACACGATGCCGACAATGGCGGCGATCTGCGCAATCTGGCTGCCCCAGCGCTTGGCGGTGCTGCCCGCCGAATCCGTCGTGGTTTCCGTGCTCACGAGCCCGTTCCTCCGATCGTCACCTTGTCCATGCGCAGCGTCGGCTGGCCGACGCCCACCGGCACGCCCTGGCCATGCTTGCCGCAGGTGCCGATGCCGTCATCGAGGGCGAGATCGTTGCCGATCATGCTGATGCGGTGCAGGTCGGTGGGACCATTGCCAATCATCATCGCGCCTTTCAGCGGCGCGCCGATCTTGCCGTTCTCGATCTTGTAGGCCTCGGTGCACTGAAACACGTATTTGCCGGAGGTAATGTCCACCTGGCCGCCGCCGAAGTTCACGGCATAGATGCCGTTTTTCACCGAAGCGAGGATTTCCGCGGGGTCGCGCTGGCCGGCCAGCATGTAGGTGTTGGTCATGCGCGGCATCGGCACATGGGCATAGCCCTGGCGGCGGCCATTGCCGGTGGGCTTCATGCCCATCAGGCGCGCATTCTGGCGGTCCTGCATGTAGCCGACCAGGATGCCGTCCTCGATCAAGGTGGTGCGGTTGGTTGGCGTGCCTTCGTCATCGATGGAGAGCGAGCCGCGGCGCGACGAGATGGTGCCGTCATCCACCACGGTGACGCCCTTGGCGGCCACCTGCTGGCCGAGCAGGCCTGCGAAAGCCGAGGTCTTCTTGCGATTGAAATCGCCTTCGAGCCCGTGGCCAACGGCTTCATGCAGCATCACACCGGGCCAGCCAGGGCCAAGCACAACGTCCATTTCGCCGGCGGGTGCGGGAATCGAGTCGAGATTCACGACGGCCTCGCGCAGCGCGCCATCGGCGGCGGCGCGCCAGTTGGCGCTTTCGATGAAGCGGGCATAGCCCTCGCGGCCGCCATAGCCCTTGCTGCCGCTTTCCTGCCGGTCACCCTGGCCGGCGACCACGGTGATATTCACGCGCACCAATGGGCGGATGTCGCGATAGCTCTCGCCATCCGGCCGGATGATTTCCACCACCTGCCAGCTCGCGCCGAGCGAGACCGAGACCTGGCGCACGCGCGGGTCCTTGTCGCGCACATAGGCATCGATCTCGGCCAAGAGCTTCACCTTGGCCTCGAAGCCCGGGGCATCGAGCGGATTGTCGTCGTTGTAGAGCTTCACATTGGTGTGAGAGGGAGCCGCGGCGAAGGTGCCGTTGTAGCCGCCGCGCACCGCATTCACGGCGTCCGCGGCGCGGATCAGCGCCGGGATCGAGACGTCCGAGGAATGCGCATAGCCGACCGCGTCGTCCTTCACGGCGCGGAGGCCAAAGCCCTGCGCGGTGTCATAGGTCGCCTGTTTCAGCCGGCCATTGTCGAAGCCGAGTGCCTCGCTCTGGCTGTATTCGAGAAACAACTCGCCATCGTCTGCCCCCTGCAGCCCCCTGAGCAGTTCGCGGCGGACTTCGTCGCGGTCGAGATTGGCACGGTCGAGCAGGGAGGTGGTGACGAGGCTGGTCATGCAGGCTCCAAAACGGCAGGCATTGCTGCGCCGGAAGGCGGTTTCACCTTGTAGCGGCAACCCGGGATCGGGTCGCCTTACATTGGCGTAATCTCGGACGATACAGGTGTTCGCCGGGGAAGATAGGTACGGGGTTACAAAATGGGAGGGGCTTTCCGGCGGGCCTTGGTTCCAGTTTGGAGCGATTACAAACTGGTGCTGTGGTTCGCCCTGTGGCGGTGCGGTAAGCGTAGGTCATTGCCGCAGCGGGCGCTGAGACCCGACGCAGTTCGTCCTCCAGCTTGATATCCCCGCTGCTCATGGCCTCCCCGATCAAATCCGCTTTCCTTCAGGTTCACTCCATCATCGGCCTCGCGATTGCGTTGGTGGTCGGCCTGATGGGCCTCACCGGTGCGATGCTGTCCTTCGAGGACGAGATCGTGGCCGCGCTCAATCGCGATGTGGCGAAGGTCGAGTTGCGCTCGGCCCCGGTGCTGACGCCGGATCAGATCGTGGCGAAGCTGCAAGGCCAGCCCGGTGCCGGCAAGGTCCAGTTGATGTTGCTGTCGAGCGAGCCGGGCGTTGCGGTGCGCGCGCGCTTTGCGCGCAACGAGGTCGGTGAGCGATCGTCGGTTTTTGTCGATCCCTATGACGGGCGGATCCTCGCGCCTGTGAGCGGCGAGGGGTTCTTCGCCACGCTGCGCAACCTGCATCGCTTCCTGCTGCTGCCGGGCAACGGCAATGGTTATGGCCGCCTGATCACTGGTGTATCGGCGATCGGCCTGCTGGTGCTGCTCATTTCCGGCATGGTGCTGCGCTGGCCGCGCCGTGTGCGCAGCATCAGGATGTGGCTGAAGCCGAATCTGGCGATGCCGGGTCGCGCCTTTCACTGGTCGCTGCATAGCGTGGTCGGCACCTGGGTGCTGCCGGTCTATGTGGTGATCATTCTGACTGGCCTCTGGTGGTCGTTCGACTGGTATCGCACCAGTGCCACCTGGCTGCTGTCGAGCAAGCCGCCGGTTGCCGCGAAGGCGCCTGCGAAAGCCAAGGCTGGCGCCAGGCCTGCGAGTGCGGACGAGGCCACGGCGACGCCATCGCTGGATCGCGCATGGGCGACATTCCTCGCCGATCAGGGCAGTCACTACGCCAATGTCTATCTCGCGGTGCCGAATGGCCCGGGCCCCGTGCGCTTGCGCTCGTTGGCCAAGGACGCGCCGCATGATGTGGCCCGCGACGATTTCCGCATCGATGGCGCCACCGGCCGCGTCATTGCCGTCGAGCGTTACGCGGACAAATCCGTCGGCGACAGCATTTTGCAGCGGGTCCTGCAGATCCACACCGGTGCGGCGTTCGGGCTGGTCGGCCGCATCCTGTTCATGATCGCGGCCGCGCTGATGCCGCTGTTCACGGTCACCGGCTTCATCCTGTATCTCTCGCGTCGGCGGTTGAAGGCGCAGTCAAAGCCAAGCCGCAATCACCGTCGCGCGGCGGGACTGGTGGCGGGGGAATAGCCTGTAGCCCGGATGGAGCGAAGCGCAATCCGGGGACCGGCGTT
>Ga0209564_1000385_pt1 | contig 80273 bp, 76 predicted proteins | sample AraplaCol_mMF_r2_FD_184272 | JGI IMG/M metagenome (GOLD analysis project Ga0209564, IMG submission 184272) | Arabidopsis root microbial communities from North Carolina, USA - plate scrape MF_Col_mMF_r2 (SPAdes) (version 3) | ecosystem: Host-associated > Plants > Roots > Endosphere | place: USA...
GATTGCCGTCACCAATACGCCGCCGGTGGAGCAGGCGCCGAAGATCTCGGACTCCGAGCGCGCCATTCTGGAGCGGCTGCAATCGCGCCGTCAGGAGCTCGATGCACGCGCGCGCGAACTGGAGATTCGCGAAAGCCTCCTGAAGGCCGCTGAGAAGCGCATCGAGACCAAAGTCGATGAAATGAAGGGCGTCGAGGCAGGCATCAAAACGGCGACGGAGCAGAAGAGCGAGGCCGATGCGGCGCGCTTCAAGGGCATCGTCACCATGTATGAGAGCATGAAGCCGAAGGACGCCGCCAAGATCTTCGACCGGCTGGAAATGCCGGTACTGTTCGAAATTGCCTCGCAGATGGCACCGAGAAAGATGTCGGACGTGCTCGGCCTGATGCAGCCGGAAGCCGCGGAGCGTCTCACCGTCGAGCTGGCGCGGCGCGCGCAGGGTGGCGAGCGCGCGACCTCGACAGCGGAACTGCCGAAGATCGAAGGCCGGCCGGTTCAGCCGGTGCGGAATTAAAGAAAATCATTAACAACTCCTTAGAGGCCGGCTTCTAGATTTGGCGCGAGACGGATGAAAGCCGTTCCTCGTTCATCGGGCTGAGAGACTCTTCGACAATGCCGCGCAGAATGGCCGCTGCATCCTGGACGCGCTCCCACACATGGTCGTGGGCGGTGTCGCGCTGCGCCGGTGTGGCTGTCGTGCTCACGCTGTCGACGGGATTTTCGCTGTCCGCATTCGCGCAGGGCGTGAAGGGTACCGCCGCGCTGTCCACATCCGGTGGCTACGCGCGGATCGTGCTCAAGCTCGCCGAGGATGTTGAGTCCGAGGTGAGCCAGGCCGGCTCGGTCCTCATCGTCCGCTTCAAGCGCCCGGTCGACGTTCCCGTCGAAATCCTCGGCGATTCTGCACCTGATTATATCGGCTCGGCGCGTCGCGATCCCGATGGCACGGCGCTCCGGCTCGCGCTGTCGCGTCGTGTGACGGTCAACTCGATGACCGCCGGCGAGCGTATCTTCATCGATCTTCTGCCTGACGGCTGGAAGGGCGCGCCGCCCGGATTGCCGCAGGAGGTTGTGAAAGAGCTGTCCGACCGCGCCCGCGCAGCCGAACGCGCGCTGCGCCAGCAGCGGGCCGCCGCCGAAGGCCAGAAGAAGCCGCCGATCCGCGTGCGTGCCTCGGTGCAGCCGACTTTCGTGCGCTTCGCCTTCGAGACACCGCCGAATGTCGGCGCGTCTTCTCTGCTCGACGACAAGCGCCTGACGCTGACATTCAATGCCGGGCTTGTTTTCGATCTTGCCGATGCAAAGCTGTCTGCGCCGGCCAATGTCGCTTCGATCGGGCAGGCGACGGACGGCAATCGCACGGCGGTCGAGATTGCGCTGATCGGCGATGTCGACGTGAAATCGTTCCGCGACGAGAAGAGCTACGTGGTCGATATCGGCTTCCAGCAGCAGGACAAGCCATCGCCGCTCGCGCAAGTGCCGGCCACTCCGCCCGCGGAGAAGAAGCCGGCGGAAGCAAAGCCGGTCGAGACCGCTCCTGCGCCTGCGCAAAAGTCGAGCGAGATCCAGCAGCCGACCTCTGAAACGATTGCGCGTGACATCGCGCAGGAGAAGAAGATCGAGGCGCCGGCCGTCGCTCCTGTTGCGACGGTGGATGTGCCCAAGCCCGAGGCGTCGAAGCCCGAGCCAGTGAAGATGGCCGAACCGGCACCAGTTGCTCCGGCGCCCGTCGTGGCTGCAGCACCGGTCAAGGAAACGCTGCCGGCCCCCGCGCCCGCTGCGCCTGCTCCGGCGCAGGCCGCAGCACCTGTCGAGACCGCTGGCCTGCCTGTCGAGATCAAGCGCAGCAGCGAAGGCGTGCGCATGAATTTCGCGTTCCCGGCGCCGACGGCGGTGGCGCTGTTCCGCCGCGGCGAGATGCTGTGGCTGGTGACCGATTCCACGAAGCCCATCGATGTCGCCGCGATCCGCCGCGACAGCGGTTCGGTGGTCGGCGATGCCGAGGCGATCAAGCTCGACAAGGGGCAGGCGGTGCGTATCCGCCTCAACCGTCCGCAACTCGCCTCGCTATCGACGGATGATGCAAGCAGCGACGGGCGGGCATGGACGCTGACGCTCGCCGATACGCGGCAGACCCAGTCGCAACCGCTGTCGGCGGTGCGCAATATCGCTGATCCCAGCAAGGCCAGCGTGCAGGTGCAACTCGCACGGCCCGGCGTGAAGCACCGCATCACCGATCCGGATGCCGGCGATGTGCTGACCGTCATCACCGCGATGCCGCCGGCGCGTGGTTTCATGCGACGTCAGGACTTTGTCGAGTTCTCGCTGCTGGAGTCGATTCACGGCGTCGTCGTTCAGACGAATTCCGATGAGATTGCTGTCGATACGACCAGCGACAAGGTCACACTCACGCGGCCGGGCGGACTCACGCTGTCACCGGCAGATGCAGCGCCGCAGCGCGCGTCGACGGTGGCGCGGCCGATCTTCGATGTCGGGCAGTGGCGGATCGACAAGGAAGGCCCGTTCAATCAGCGCCTCGACAAGCTGATCGACTCGGCAGCCACCGCCGATACCGGCTCCATTGCCAATGCGCGAATGGATCTCGCGAAATTCTATATGGCACGCGGCATGTATCACGAGGCCAAGGGTGTCGCCGATCTCGCCATCTCCGACATGAAGGTGGGTGAGGAAAGCGCAGCCGCGCTGGTGATCCATGCGGTGGCGAGCGCGCTGATCAATCGTCCCGAGCAGACGCTGAAGGACATTGCCCAGCCGGCGCTCGGCCCCGGCTATGACGCCGAATTATGGAAGGCCTTCGCCTTCGCCAAGCAAGGCAAGTGGGTCGAGGCCCGCGAGCGCTTCAAGAACTCGGAATTCACCCTTGCGGCGCTGCCGCCGGATCTGCAGCGCATCGGGCTGATGATGGCGCTGCGCGCCTCTCTCGAAGTGAGGGACTATGCCGGCGCATCGGCGCGCGGCAGCGAGCTGGACGTCGTCGGCATCCCGACAGAGATGAAGCCGTCGGCGACCCTGCTCAGCGGCTGGCTCGACGAGGCGCTTGGACGCGAGAAGGATGCGCTGTCGAAATATGCCGAGGTGACCGGATCGATCGATCGTCCGTCGGCGGCGGAAGCCAAGCTGCGCGAAATCGTGCTGCGCCAGAAACGCAACGAGATCAGCGACGACGATGCACTGAACGAACTCGAGACCCTCGCGGTGACCTGGCGTGGTGACGGTGTCGAAGTGCGGGCGCTGCAGATCCTCGCGCAGATGTATGGCAGAGCGGGGCGCTATCACGATGCGCTGATGGCCGCGCGGACGGCGACCGAACGTCAGGCCAACAGCGAAGCTGCGCGGCAAGTGCAGGATGAAGCGCAGGCGCTGTTCTCCGAGGTTTATCTCTCGCCGAAGGGCGACAAGCTGCCGCCGGTCGACGCGCTGGCGATGTTCTATGAATTCCGCGAGCTGACGCCGATCGGCCGTCGCGGGGACGAGATGATCCGCCGGCTGGCCGATCGTCTCGTGGCGGTGGACCTGCTCGATCAGGCTGCCGAGCTGCTGCAATATCAGGTCGATCATCGTCTCGAAGGTGCGGCCCGCTCGCAGGTCGCAGCGCGTCTTGCCACTGTCTATCTGATGGCGCGCAAGCCTGATCGCGCCATCGCCGCGATGCGCACCACGCGCATCAATGATCTCTCCGGTGAGTTGCGCCAGCAGCGCCTGCTGCTCGAGGCGCGCGCGCAGAGCGATATCGGCCGCCGCGATCTCGCGCTCGATATCATCGCCAATGTCGCCGGGCGCGAGGCGATCCGGCTACGTTCGGATATCTACTGGTCGTCGCGGCGCTGGCGCGAGGCGGCGGAGCAGATCGAGCTCTATTACGGCGACCGCTGGACCGACTTCACGCCACTGACGGCGAGCGAGAAGAGCGATGTCATTCGCGCCGTGGTCGGTTATGCGCTGGCTGAAGATGCTCTCGGTCTCGCGCGCTTCCGCGAGAAATTCGCGCCGCTGATGAGCTCCGGCTCCGACAAGATCGCGTTCGATACGGCGAGCAAGCCGGCGACCGGCAACAGCTCGGAATTCGCGGCGATCGCGAAGATGGCGGCCTCCGTCGATACGCTCGATGGCTTCCTGCGCGAGATGAAGCAGCGCTTCCCCGAAAGCAGCGCCAAGGCGACCGTGCCCGGCGTCGCCGACATGGCACCGACCGGCTCGCTGCCATCGATGCCAACGCGGCCGGTGGTTAAGGTGCGCAAGATCGAGATGGGGCGGTAGGGGAGGAGCCTCGCTACAGCCCGTAACTCTGCACCAGACTTCCCGCCACCAGCGACCAGCCATCCACCAGCACGAAGAAGATCAGCTTGAACGGCAGGGACACCACCGCCGGCGGCAGCATCATCATGCCCATGGCCATCAGCACCGACGCGACAACGAGGTCGATGATCAGGAAGGGCAGGAACAGCAGGAAGCCGATCTCGAAGGCGCGTTTCAGCTCCGAGATCATGAAGGCCGGGACGAGGATGCGCAGCGACAGCTCTTCAGGCGTCGCCGGCGGCGGCTCGCGGGACAGGTCCATGAACAGCTTCACGTCCTTCTCGCGGACATTCTTCTGCATGAAGGTGCGCAGCGGCCCCGACGCGCGCACCAACGCTTCCTCGACGGTGATGTCATTGGCGATCAGCGGCTTGATGCCGTCGTCATAGGACTTCTGCAGCACCGGTCCCATCACGAAGGCGGTGAGGAACATCGCGAGCGCCACAATCACCGTGTTCGGTGGCGCCGTCGCCGTGCCCAGCGCCGTGCGCAGCAATGACAGCACGACCACGATGCGCGTGAACGACGTCATCATGATCAGGATCGACGGCGCGATCGACAGCACCGTCAGCAGCGCAATCATCTGCACTGCGCGCTCGGTGACGCCACCGCCACCGCCGCCGAGATTGATGCTGATATCCTGCGCCATCGCCGGGCTCGCAAGGAGCCCGGCGGCGATCAGAACGGAGGTGAAAAATACTCTACGCGGAAGGTTGGCCGGTCTCACGAAGACGACTTCGGCCGTCCCAGCAGGGACGCCATTTCGTCTTCGAGATTCTCGAAACCCGACTTGGTCGGCGGCGTGACCGCCGGCGCCTCGGTGCGGCTCGCACTCGCGATCGAGATTTCCGGCGCACGGGGGCGCGCGGCGGCCGGCGCATCGGGGGCGACCGATGGCGCGCCGATGCGTGGCTCCGGGGCGTCCGGGCGGGCCGGCTCGGCGGACGGGCGGCGCAGCGCGGCTTCGAGCCGCTGGGCCATGTCGGCGAGATTCTGGTCGGCGGCTGAAATCGCAGCCGGTGTCGAGGGCGTCGTTGAAGCGACTGCCGGAGCGGCGGCGGGCGGCACCACAGCGGGCGCTTCCGGCTTGGCGGCGGCAGGGATCGGCGCAGCCGAGATATTGGCGCGCTCGAGCGGACGGGTCGGCGGCATCGTGCGGATCGGCGGATCTGCGCGCATCGGGCGCGGCATCATCGGCTCGCTGCGCGGCATTTCGGAGCGCAGGCTATCCGGACGGGCGGCACGGAGTGGCGCGGGGTCGCGCACCGGCGCGAGAGTGGGGGCAGGCTCCGGGCGTGCCGGCGGTTCGGGCGTGACGGCAGTGATGGTCGGTTCCGGACGGCGCTCCGGCAGCACAGCAGCGGGGCGACGGGGCTCTTCGCTGAAGGACGGGCGGGCAGGGCGGGCTGGCGGCACCGGCTCTGGCGCGATGTCCGGTTCGGGGAGCTCAACGGGCTCGGGAGGCGTCCAGCTCGGGGTGTCGGCGAAAGACGGACTGCGCGAGGTTTCGCGCTGGGGCGCCGGGTCGCGCTCGCGGCCGGACGCCGCACGCACGATGTTGGGTTCGACCACGATGTCGGAGGGGCCGCCGATCATGATGAGATGTTCAACATTGTCGCGGCGGACCAGAACGAGGCGACGGCGGCCATCGACGGCAGCGGCATCGATCACGGCGAGGCGCGGCATCCGGCCACGGGCGGAATTGGCCCCAAGTCGATTGCCGCCGAACCGGCGCACCAGCCAGGCCGCGAGGCCGATCAGTGCCAGCACGAAGACGAAGGCAAGAATGAAAGTGACCGGTTGTTGCATCCCAAAATCCCCAGACAAACGGCCGCTGGTTCCACTCACGCATCCGGTGCCTGTCGATTCTGCAATCGATCAAGACCGGACAACGCGGAAATCGCGCCCCGTCTGTTAACGCCCCCCGGCAGAAACTGCCGATGGTTAATAATAAACTATGAATCGCCGCAGCCAAAACGACTTCTAGCCGCCCCGTCGCCTGGCTGAGCTTTGTGGTTAATCGGGCAATTCGGGCGAAAAAGCGATGCGAAGCGTAATAATCCCGCATTTTCAGGGATTGCTTCACGTTTCGGTAACCATCTGCGCCGGAAGTTAACTGCCTGTTAACCATGCAGCCGGCAAATTCTGCCTAGCTTCGGGCAAGGTGTCCGGGCGCAGCGGAGACGTCCGATGGCGATCAGCGACATGCCGATGTTGTCGGTGTTGCGCACCAAGATGCAGTGGCATCAGGAACGGCAGCGTGTGCTGGCGGAGAATGTCGCCAATTCCGACACGCCCAGGTTCCGCCCGCGCGATCTGGTGGAGCCGAAATTCGACAAAGCCGGTGGACCTGCTGCCGGCGGCGCCATGGGGACGCTGCCCATGATGCGCGCCCAGGGCGTCAATCTCACGCCGTCGGGCGCGGTGGCTACCTTCGATCAGAACGGCCGTGTCGGCTACGAGACACGACCTGCAGGTAATGCCGTCAATCTCGAGGACGAGATGCTGAAGGTCTCCGCCAACCAGATGGATTTCGCTGCAGCCAGTTCGCTCTACAGCCGCAGTCTCGGTCTCCTGAAGACCGCCATCGGCAAGCGCTGAGCCTTGAAGTTGAAGGGATAGGCACATGAGCGACAACAGCAGTGACTTCGCCAGATCGATGGGAATCGCGACCTCGGGCCTGCGTGCCCAGGCCGGTCGCATGCGCATCATCTCGGAAAACATCGCCAATGCGCAGTCCACCGCTCAGACGCCGGGCGGCGATCCCTATCGCCGCAAGGTGCCGACCTTCACGTCGGAGCTCGATCGCACGCTGGATGCGCGCACCGTCGGCCTCGGCCGCGTCCGCCCCGATATGTCGACCTTTCCGACGCGCTACGAGCCCGGCAATCCCGGCGCTGACGCGGCCGGCAACGTCAAGGTGCCGAACGTCAATTCACTGGTCGAGATGAGCGACATGAAGGAGGCCCAGCGCTCCTATGAAGCCAATCTCAACATCATCAGCGCCACCCGCCGGATGATCCAGCGCACCCTCGATATCCTCAAGGCCTGAACAGGACACTCACCATGGCAGCCCCGAACGTCGCCGCGAACGCCTATGCAAGCCTTGCCCGTATCATGGACAGCGCGGGTGGTGTCGGCGGTCTCAACAAAAGTGCGGAAGGCGGCGTCGGTCCGTCCTTCGGCGCCGTGCTCAAGGAAACGCTCGGCAGCGTGCTGGACGCCGGCCGCAAGTCGGACGCGCAGACCGTCGCCATGGCGAATGGCAAGGCGAATGTCATGGATGTCGTCACCGCGGTGGCCGAGACCGACGTTGCCGTCTCGACGCTGGTGTCGGTGCGCGACCGTGTCATCCAGTCCTACGAAGACATTCTGAAGATGCAGATCTAGTCGCGGCGCGCTGCCCCCTCAGCGTCATTGCGAGCGGAGCGAAGCAATCCAGTTCTTTCTTTGTGGCTCTGGATTGCTTCGTCGCTTCGCTCCTCGCAATGACGGCGTGTAACACGAATTAGGAACCACCCCATGACAGGCCCCGAAACTCTCGACGTCGCCCGCGATGCGATCTGGACCATCGTGCTGGTTTCCGGGCCGCTGATGGTGGTCGGCCTCCTCGTGGGTGTCGTGATCTCACTGGTGCAGGCCCTAACCCAGGTGCAGGAGCAGTCGCTGGTCTTCGTTCCGAAGATCCTTGCGGTCTTTGCCACCATGGTGCTGACGCTGCCTTTCATGGGAGACGTGCTGTCGGGCTACATGATGCGGATATCGTCGCGAATCATCGGGGGGTGATACACAGCCCTCATGCGCATCGACGTCTCGCTCCTGCCGGCTCTCGCCGCCGCCTTCATGCTGGTGTTCGCCCGCATCGGCGCGATGGTGATGCTGCTGCCCGGATTCGGCGAGAGCAACATCCCGATGCGCATCAAGCTGTCGATCGCTCTGGCGCTGACGCTGATCCTGCTGCCGGCGCATCGCCCGGCCTATAATGTCGACATGACCTCGATGGCGCCGATGCTGGTGCTGCTGCTGCGCGAGATCGTCATCGGCATCGTGCTCGGTGCCACAGCACGGGTGACGATTTCGGCGCTGTCGGTGGCCGGCTCGGTCATCGCCCAGCAGCTTGGCCTCGGTTTCGTCACTTCGGTGGATCCGACCCAGGGCCAACAGGGCGTCCTGATCGGCAATTTTCTCAATCTGCTCGGCATGACGCTGATCTTCACCACGGACACGCATCATCTTGTGATCGCCGCGCTCAACGACAGCTACAAGATTTTTACGCCGGGAGAGATCCTGCCGACCGGCGATGTCGCGAAGCTCGCGACGGATGCCTTCACGACCGCCTTCAAGGTCGGCATCCAGCTGGCGGCGCCGTTCCTGGTCTTCGGCCTTGTCTTCAATATGGGGCTCGGCGTGCTGGCGCGCCTGATGCCGCAGATGCAGGTCTATTTCGTCGGTGTGCCGCTCTCGATCATGATCGGCTTCCTGATCTTTGCGCTGGTGCTGTCGGCGATGATGGGCACCTACATGGATTACTTCGCTGGTGTGATGCACCAGATGATGCCGCGGACATAGGAGGGCGCCTGTGTCCGAGGACAGCGAGAACGAGAAAACACACGACCCCACACAGAAGAAGCTCGACGACGCCCACCAACGCGGCAATGTCGCCAAGAGCCAGGAGGTCAATACCTGGTTCCTGCTGGCCGGCGGCACGCTCGTGCTGTCGTCATTTCACGGATCGATCGGCACCGGCCTTCTGACGCCGATGAAGAATCTGCTGCAGAATTCGTGGATGATGCGCACCGATGGGCCGGGGCTCATCGAACTGACAAAAGAACTCTGTTTTTCGCTGCTGTCCACGCTGGGGCTGCCGTTTCTGTTTCTCATCATGGCGGTGCTCGCCGGCAATCTGATGCAGCATCGGCTGGTGTTCTCGACCGAAGGCCTGACGCCAAAATTCAGCAAGCTGTCGCCGATGGAAGGCGCCAAGCGCCTGTTCGGCAAGCAGGCGCTGGCGAACTTCCTCAAGGGCCTGTTCAAGCTCGTCGTCGTCGGCACGGTGATGTGCCTGGTACTGTGGCCCGAGCGCTTTCGTCTCGATTCCATGGTGCGCATCGATCCGAGCGCGATCCTCGGCATTTCGATGAGCCTGACGCTGAAGCTGCTCGGCGCCGTTCTCGCATTGCTGGCCTTTGTCGCCGTGGCGGACTTCTTCTTTCAGTACCGGACATGGTTCGAGAAACTGAAGATGTCGCTGCAGGAGGTAAAGGAGGAGTTCAAGCAGTCCGAAGGCGACCCGCATATCAAGGGCAAGATCAAGCAGCTGCGCCAGCAGAACATGAAGAAGCGCATGATGTCTGCCGTACCGCAGGCGTCGGTGATCATCACCAACCCGACCCACTATTCGGTGGCGCTGAAATATGAGCGCGGCATGCAGGCGCCGATCTGTGTTGCCAAGGGCATGGACGCGATCGCGTTGAAGATCAGGGAGGTCGCCGGCAAACACGACATCCCGATCGTCGAGAATGTCCCACTGGCGCGGGCGCTCTATGCGACCGTGGAGATCGATCAGGAAATCCCGTCCGACCACTATCAGGCCGTGGCCGAAGTGATCGGTTATGTCATGGGCCTCAAGCGCGGCCTGTCCGGGCGCCCGGCATGATGCCCGGAGAAGATTGGAACATGGTGCAAATCGGCCGATTGGACGCAAAAGAGCGGTGGAACCGCTTGCGCGGCCCCGGCCGGTTGGGGCACTCAGGAGGCGCGCGCGAGCGCGCTGCAACCACGATAGATAGGCGACACCCCGTCCGATGAGTGCCGAGACCGACCACGATGGCCAGATCTCGCTGGCGGAGACCAAGGCCACCCAGGAGCCCGTGCGCCGCAGCGGCAGCATCATCCTTGTCCTGCTGATCGCGGCAGCGATCGTCGCCTGCGCCGTTGCCTTCATGACGCTGGGCCGTGCCCAGGCGCAGCCTTACATTCTCGCCTTGCTGGCGCTGCTGGCGATGGTCGGCCTGTTCATGCTGTTCGCATTTGCCGCCGGCATCATGCGTTTCGGCGATCGTACAGCCGAAGATCCGATCATGCGCGCGGTCACCAATGGTGCCTTCGATGGTATCGCGGTCACCGATGCCCATGGCCACGTGGTCTATGCGAATGCCGCCTATCTCACCCTGACCGGCGCAGCTTCAGTGCAGGAGGCGCGGCCTGTCGAGCGCGTCTTCATCGGCAATCCCGATGTGTCCGAAGCGGTGTTCCGCCTGCTCAAGGCAGCGCGCGAGGGCAAGCGCCAGCAGGAAGAAGTGCGTGTCACCGTGGCCGACGGCTCCCATGGCCGCTGGCTGCGCATGCGTGTGCGCCCGCTCGGCACCGGCAAGCGCGAGGCGAAATCCACCGTGTGGTCGGTGGCCGATATCTCGCGCGACCGCCAGCGACAGGAGGACGTGTTCCAGGAGCTGCAGCATGCGATCGAATATCTCGATCATGCGCCGTGCGGTTTCTTCTCCGTCAATCCGAAGGGCGAGCTTGTCTATGTCAACGCGACGCTCGCAAACCTGCTCGATCACGATCTCGCCGAGATCGGTTCCGGTGGCCTGAAGTTGTCGGACATCGTGTCGGGCGATGGCGCCTCGCTGCTGACTTCCATCGTGCCGATCCCCGGTGAAGTGAAAACCGAGGTGTTCGACATCGATCTCAAACAGCGCGGCGGCAAGGCCGTGCCGGTGCGTCTCTATCACAAGCTCGCTTTCGGCGCCGACGGCGTCCCGGGCGCGTCGCGCACGCTGGTGATCAGTCGCGCCCGCGACGAGCGCTCCGATCCGCAGCGGGCGGCCGAAGTGCGCTTCATGCGCTTCTTCGATCATACGCCGATGGCTATTGCGACCGTCGATCTCGGCGGCGCCGTGGTGCGGGGCAATGCGCGCTTTGCCAAGCTGGCGCAGACGCTGAGCGACAATGGCAATGTCAACAAGTCCATCCTCGCCGCGTTGAACGAGCGCGACCGCGCGCAGTTGCTTGCGCCCATCGGCCAGGCCGCACAGGGGCAGGGTGATATCGCGCCGGTGGAATTGCAGCTCGCCGGTGCCAAGGAGCGCTGGGGGCAATTCTTCGTCACTGCCGTGCAGGAAGAAGAGCGCGAGACCGAAGCCGCCATCGTCTACATGCTGGAGACCACCGAGCGCCGTGCGCTGGAGAACCAGGTCAATCAGGCGCAGAAGATGGACACCATCGGCCAGCTGGCCGGCGGCATCGCGCATGACTTCAACAACGTGCTCTCGGCCATCATGATGGCCAATGACTTCCTGCTGAACGCGCACAAGCCGACCGATCCGTCGTTCCAGGACATCATGCAGATCAAGCAGAACGCGACGCGTGCGGCAACGCTGGTGCGCCAGCTGCTTGCCTTCTCGCGCCGCCAGACGCTGCGTCCGACCGTGCTCAATCTCGGCGATGCGCTGTCCGACATCGATCTGCTGTTGAAGCGTTTGATCGGCGAGAAGGTGAAGCTCGAAGTGATCCATGGCCGCGATTTGTGGCCGGTGAAGGTGGACATTTCGCAGTTCGAGCAGGTGATCGTGAATCTCACGGTCAATGCTCGCGACGCGATGCCCGATGGCGGTTCGCTGACAGTACGCACCGGCAATATCTCGACCGAACAGGCCGAGAGGCTCGCTTACAAGGGTATGCCTTCCGCCGACTATGTCGAGATCGCCGTTACCGACACCGGCACCGGCATTCCCGCCGAGATCGTCGAGAAGATTTTCGAACCGTTCTTCTCGACCAAGGATGTGGGCAAGGGCACCGGTCTCGGCCTCTCCACCGTGTACGGCATCGTCAAGCAGACCGGCGGCTTCGTCTATGTGGACTCGAAGGAAGGGCAGGGCACCACGTTCCGCATCTTCCTGCCGCGCCACCATCAGGACAAGGAAGCTGCGCCCGATCCGGCCATCGCGGCTGCCATCGCCGCGAAGGAAGCGGCCAAGCCGAAGGCCGATCTCACCGGGCAGGGCACGATCCTGCTGGTGGAGGACGAGGAAGGGCTGCGCAGCCTCAATGCTCGCGGCCTGCGCTCGCGGGGCTATACGGTGGTCGAGGCTTCCAACGGCGTGGAAGCGCTGGAAATGTTCGAGGAGCAGGGCGGCGCCATCGACCTCGTCGTATCCGACGTGGTGATGCCCGAAATGGACGGTCCGACGTTGCTCAAGGAAATGCGCGCGCGCAATGCGGAGCTGAAGATCATCTTCGTGTCCGGCTATGCCGAGGAAGCGTTCGAGAAGAGCCTGCCGGAGAATCAGCAGTTTGCGTTCCTGCCGAAACCCTTCGCGCTCAGTGCGCTGATCGAGAAGGTGAAGGAAACGATGGCGCCGGACTGATGTCCAGCGTTGTCGTCTGTTCCGTTGCAACGCAGTACAAGTCGTTGAATTTCAAGCGTTCCGCGCTTTAGAACAGCCCTAAACCCGCGACCGAGGGCCGCAGCCATGCGGCGTGAAGCGCGCTTCCTTTTTGCTGCGGCATCGCCATCTTAGGGGCGATTTCCCCCTGCCGGGGATTGAGGGAAAAGACATGACTTTCACGTTCAGCATGCGCGGCGCGATCAAGACGCTCGCCGTTGTTCTGTCGCTGGCGATGCCGCTCGCGATGGCCGTCTCCACGGCTGTCGATGCGCGTCCGGGCGGCAAGGGCGGCAGCATGGGTTCGCGCGGCTCCAAGACCTTCGCGCCCACGCCGGGCACCGCCACTGCGCCGAATGCGGCGCAGCCGATGAATCGCACCATGCAGCAGCCGGGTGCGCCCGGCATGGCTGGCCCTGCGGCTGCAGGTGCTGCCGCCAAGGGTGGCTTCTTCAACCGTCCGGGCATGGGCATGCTTGGTGGCCTCGCCGCCGGCTTCCTCGGCGCCGGTCTGCTCGGCATGCTGTTCGGCGGCGGCTTCCTCAGCGGCCTCGGCAGCATGATGTCGATCATTGGCCTGCTGGTCCAGGTGGCGCTGATCGTCATCGTTGTCCGTCTGGCCATGAAGTGGTGGCAGCGCCGCAACCAGGGCCAGACCGCGTCGGCCTATGCCGGTCCGTCGGGCTCGCAGCAGTATGGCGCCGGCAACGGCCCGGATGCGAACCAGACCGCCCAGACCAACCACGCCTATGGCGCGCAGCCCCAGGAAGCTCCGCAGGCTGCCCCGCGCAGCGCGCTTGGTGGCTTCGGTTTCGGTGCCTCGCGTCAGGACGAGCGTCCGGTCGAAATCGGCCCGAAAGACTATGAGGACTTCGAGCGCCTGCTCGGTGAAGTTCAGGCGGCCTGGTCGAATGAGGATACCGATGCGCTCGGCAAGCTGGCGACGCCGGAAATGACCTCGTATTTCGCGAAGGATCTCGCGGAGAACAAGGCTGCCAACGACATCAACAAGGTGTCGGACGTGAAGCTTTTGCAGGGTGACCTCGCAGAAGCCTGGCGCGAAGGCAACGACGAATATGCCAGCGTGGCGATGCGCTTCTCGCTGGTCGACAAGACCCTGGAGCGTGGCACCAACCGCCTCGTTGCCGGCAGCGAAACCCCGACCGAAGCCACCGAAGTGTGGACCTTCATCCGCACCAATGGCGGCAACTGGGAAGTGTCGGCGATCCAGCAGGCGTAACGCCCACTCAATCCGAACGATGCAAGCGCCGCGGGGCAACCCGCGGCGCTTTTGTTTTGGAAGCAGCATGTGCGATGATGTGGTTGGCGGTCGGACTGTGCAGCCTATGCAGCCGCAATCGACCTCATTTCGATGTCGGCAGCGTTTCGGGCCCCCGCTTGCGCCATAGCCGTTGCCATGGTGATTGTTTCCGGGATCTGCGCCAACGGCACCGGACGGGCGAACAGGTAGCCCTGGCCCTTGTCGCAGCCTTCGCCGAGCAGGAAATGCCACTGCACCGAGGTTTCGATGCCTTCGGCGAGCACCGGGATTTTCAAACTGTGCCCGAGCGCCAGCACCGTGCGAACAATGGCGCAGGCGGTGGCGTCGTCCGGAATGCGGCGTACGAAAGTCTGGTCGAGCTTGATCTTGTCGAACGGGAATGCGTGCAACGTGCCCAGCGACGAATAACCGGTGCCGAAATCGTCCATGGCGACCGAGATGCCCATCGCCTTGAGCTTGCGGAGGATGTGCAGCCCGCGAACCTGATCCGACATCAGGGTGGATTCCGTCACCTCGATTTCAAGGCGACGCGGCGACAGGCCGGTTTCCAGAAGGATGGCATGGATCGTTTCGGCGAGATCTGCGCGACCGAATTGCACAGGCGAGAGATTGACGGCGATCGTGCCGGGCAGACGTCCCTCTGCGGCATCGCGGCACGCCGTGCGCAGCGCCCATTCGCCCATATCGAGAATGGCGCCGCTCTCTTCGGCGAGCGGGATGAAATCAGCTGGTGAAATGCGCCCGAGCTTCGGATGATTCCAGCGCATCAACGCCTCGGAGCCGCAGATGGCGCCATCGGAGAGTGTGGTCTGCAATTGATAGTGCAGTTCGAGTTCACCATTGGCGGTGGCCGTCTGGATATCGCGCATGAGCGCGCGACGTGCGCGGGCGGCATCGCCCATTTCGCGATGATAGGCGCAGATGGCGCCGCGTTGCTTCGCTTTGCCGGCATCCATCGCCAGCTTGGCATTGCCCAGCAGATGATCGCGCTCGGGCGTATCGGTGGGGAATATCGAATAGCCAATCGCTGTCGTGAGTGCGATCCTCTGGTCGTGAATCAGGAAAGGGGCGGCAAGAGCGGCCGCGATGCGCTCTGCGAAGCGCTGCGCGTCTGCCGGCTGGCCGCCGGACATCTGCAGAGCCAGAAATTCGTCGCCGCTCTGCCGAGCCAGGAATTCGTCGGTGCCGATCACTTGACGCATCCGCGCCGCCGCCTCGATCAGCAGCAGATCGCCGGCGCTGTGGCCATAGAGATCGTTGATGTCCTTGAAGCCATCGATATTGATCGTCAGCGCCGCCAGTCTATGCGCGCGTTCGTGGGATTCCGAGGCCCAGAAAGCGAGACGTTCGTTGAAGGCGATGCGGTTGGGCAGGCCGGTCATGCTGTCGTTGAACGATAGCTGATGAATGCGCTCGGCGGACTCCGTCCGGGTGCGAAGATCAATCACATATGAGGAGAAGCCGCTGCCCATCACCAGCAGCACTGCGAGCACGACTCCGGCGCCGAGCATTTTCGCCGGTATCAGCTCCGGTGCCATGGACATAGATGGTTCGGCGATAACATTCGACGACACCGTCAATGCGTAATGCATGGTGCAGATCATGAAGGCCAGCACGATCGCCGCGCCATGCCGGCACCAGCGCGTGACCGGACGGTTGGCGCGATTGACCGACAATGCGGACAGGCCGAGGCCAAGCACCAGGATCAGGCCGATCCCGTAACCGCTCCATTGCGTGGTGCCGCTGAAATGCCAGGCATCGACGCCGATATAGTGCATCAGCAGAATGCCGACGCCCATGATGCTGCCACCGACCTCAGGCGCCAGCGTGAAATGCCGGCTGCCGATCTCGAAGCCGACCAGACAGGACAAGATCGAGATCGCGAGGGTCACCGCCACCGGAACGAGATCGAAGCCGCTATTGAGCTGCGGATCGAGCGCGAGGATCGAAATATAGGTCGACGCCCACAGTGCAGCACCGGTGCCGACCGACGCCATGAACAGCCATCCCAGCCGCGTCGATCCCTGTGTCGCACGAGCGCGGGCAAAGTGGCGCATGCCGACCCAGGTGCCGAACAGGCAGATCGATCCCGCGAGCAGAACGAGGATGTGATGGATGGCGAAAATGATCTGATCCGGCATGAAATGCTCTCCTGCGTATCATGCTACGCAGGAGGGTCTTAATCGGTTGTGTGCCGGTTCTTTTATCCGCCTGGATTGGTCGGGCTTCACCGAAGAGGGTTGAAGCCGGGTTATCAGTTTCACTCGCCGGGGGTGGGCGACGTTGGGCTACCGCGCAGAACGAATTGGTCGGTAATCCGTTAACCCAGCTCAAGAACGCGAGAAGAGGTTCCGGCATGCGCTATGAGCTCTATTACTGGCCGATGATCCAGGGCCGCGGTGAATATGTGCGGCTTGCGCTGGAGGAGGCGGGAGCAAGCTATGTGGACGTCGCCCGCGGCAAGGCCGGCATGGGCGCGATGACGAAGATGCTGGAGGCGAAAAAAGGGCTTCCGCCGTTCGCGCCGCCATTCTTCAAGGCCGGCGCGATGGTGATCGGCCAGACCGCCAATATCCTGTTCTATCTCGGTGCCCGCCATGGTCTCGCACCCAAGACAGAAGCCGCGCGGCTGAAGCTGAACGATCTGCAACTCACCATCGCTGACTTCGTGATGGAAGTGCATGACACCCACCATCCGATCGGTGTGTCGCTTTACTACGAGGATCAGAAGGGAGCGGCGAAGCTGCGCACCAGGGAGTTCTGGAACGAGCGCGTACCCAAATTTCTCGGCTATTTCGAGAAGCTGCTGAAGGCGAGCGATGGCGCCTATATCACCGGGCGCAAGGTGACCTATGTCGATCTCTCGCTGTTCCAGATCGTCGAGGGCCTGCGCTATGCCTTCCCGAAACGGATGAAGAAATTCGAGCGCGAAATTCCAGGGTTGATCGGCCTGCGCGATCGTGTCGCCGGGCGACCGAATATTGAAGCCTATCTCGCCAGCGATCGCCGCATTCCGTTCAACGAGCAGGGAATCTTCCGGCGCTACAAGGCGCTCGACAAGTGATTGTAGGGTGGGCAAAGCGAAGCGTGGCCACCGTCGAGTCCGTGCACGTCAGGGCGCGCACGCTTCGCTTGCCCACCTACAATCGGATCACACATATTGATCGATCCGCGTGCCCTGGCCCGGCGGAAGCGGCGGGCGCGGAGGCGGCGGCGGATTGCGCTCGTCGGCGTCCTGCTTCCTGACATTGGCCGAGCGCGGCTCGATCGGCTGGACAGGGGTGGCTGGTGGGGTCGAGATGCTCGAAATACTCATCTGAATTCCATCCTGACGAAACGATTCGGCTATTATCGGTAACGGCCGGCAACGAAGGTTGAAACGATCCGTACAATTTGCAGCGATCGCGTGCCGCCCGTTGTGTTGATAAATAATGTCTCAACCGCTTCGCTCGATTTCACGATAAATGCCGCGATCTGACGAAGGTCGAAGTGAGTTTCGGATCGGGTCCGAACAGTGTTCAGGATGCCGACGATAAGGGCGTGCGCTGTCGTGTAGTCGGGGCCGCGCCGAGGTCGGCCATGTCGTGCGGAGCCAGACTGGCGCCGCCGACGAGGGGAAGCTCCTGTTCGGGAGTCTCGTTCTCGACAGCGTAGACACGGAATTGCCCGCGTCCTGCGCCCTTGGCTTGGTACAAGGCGAGATCGGCCTGTCGCATGATTTCGCTCGCAATCGTGCCGCCGGTGGCGATTCCAATACTGGCGCCGGGGCGAACAAGCGAGCCCTGCCAGTCGAACGGGATCATCACCTCGGTGATGATGTCTTGCGCTGTCGCTTCGATGGCTTCCTGTGTGTGACCTGCCTCGAATACGACTGCGAATTCGTCACCGCCGAGGCGCGCAAGGCCAAGCGCGTGCTGCGCCTTGCGCATAAGCCGGCTGGCCACTGTCACGAGGCAGGCGTCGCCGGCCGCATGACCATAGGTATCGTTGATCTGCTTGAAGCCGTCGAGGTCTATCAGCAGAAGCGCGGGGCGTTTTCCCGTGCTCGCGCTTGCCAGTGCTTCTTCGATCAGGCCGTCGAAACCCGTACGGTTGTAGAGATGGGTGAGTGGGTCATGCTGCGACATATAGCGGACGCGTTGATGATCCAGCACCGCTTCAGTCTGATCGATCGCGAATTTGACGATCTTCTTTACGCCACCATTCTCATCCCGCACGGGATTGTAGCTGGCGAGCATCCAGATGGTTTGCCCGGATGCGCCGATCCGTTCGCACAGCAGGGAGGCGGACGATCCACTGCGCAGGCTATCCCAGAACATACGGTAATCCGGCGTTGTCGTCATGTGCGGCGGACACAGTCGTGAATGAGGTGTGCCCTTCAACTCGCTGATCGAATAGCCCGTCAGATTCTGATAGTTGCGGTTCGCATAAAGGATGTTGCCGTCGCAATCGAACTCGACTACCGCCTGCGAAGCCCGGATGGCCGCGATCTGCCCGGCAAAATCCGCGTCGCGGCGCTTCTTCCAGGTAACATTGGAAGCGACCTTGAGGACGCGCTCGGTTTTGCCGTTCGCATCGCGTACCGGGGAATAGCTGCCATGGATCCAGCATATCTCGCCGGATTTCTTGACGCGCCTGAACTCGCCCGAAATCGTTTCGCCGCGCGCCAGCCGCTCCCAATGAAACCGGTAGGCCGCCATCTTGGTGTCGCGCCGCGGCACAAACATCGCATGGCTTCGCCCGATCAATTCGGCCTCGGAATAGCCCATCAGATCCTGGAAGAGCGCGTTCGCCCTGATAATCGTTCCATCGATCCCGAATTCGATGATCGCGTATGAGGCTTCCAATGCGTCCAGCTTCCGCTGGTTCAAATCTTCATGCTCAAACATTTTACGCCGTCAAAAAAATGGATTGTTTTATTGTCGAAGAATGCAACGGAAGCTTTCTGACTCACACCTGTTGCAAAGCCATGAGCAGGAAACGAACAATGCAATCTATTTTGCCGCGCGTGATCGAATTGCCTGCAATTGCAGGGACGCGCGATCATCTGCGACAGGTCGTCGCGTTTCTCTATCATTCAATCGAATGACTATTATTGCATGGTTCCAGAGCGTTTATCGCCTTCCGGGAGCTAACTTTCGCGCAACAGCGGATTACTCGTCTCGCCCGCGTGACATCGAAATCGCGGCACTGGTCTTGTCGCGCGTACAGCGAAAATCGAGCCGGCGGAAGCGCATCTTGATGTCGTTACCGCGCAGCAGCCCCATCCGGCTCAGGCAGCGCTGCGAGCCGCGCAGCGTGTCCTGCTTCGGAATGGTAAAGACGACCGCACCTGCGCTGGCGACGAGTTCGGTGAAAGCCGGCGCGGGTTTTCGCGTCGGCGATTGCGCGAACAACTCATTGGTCACCGAGCGGCTGGTGCAGCCGAGCCGCAGCTGCTTCGCGGCGGGATGAGAGAGATAGATCACATTGGCCGTGGTCCGTCCGATACCCAGCCCGTCGATCTGGTTCTTGAGCTGCCTGGCCAGATCGTCACAGCGATCGGCATGCGCCGGTCCAGTGGCCGATGTTAGCGCCAGAACCGCCGCAGAGAGCATCCCGCATCTGAAATTCATGATCATTCCCCCCGCGAGATTGAAGCCTGCACTGGCGCCGTGCGCAAGGTCCGGGAACGGGTGGGCCCCGCCCGACGTTAGGGGGCAGGGACCGGGCATGCGCGTCTGGTGGGGTCGGGGCTGGAATGAAGCGCAATATCGGTTGGATCGCGAGGGACATCGGCAGCCAGCTCTGGTTCACCGTCGCCCTCTACAGTCTCCTCGGCGTCGTCGCAGCCCTGGGGGCATTGTTTACGGATCGGCTGATCTCCCAGACATTGTCCAGCCAGATTGGCGCCGATGCGGTGGACCGCATCCTCGGCATCATGGCGGCGAGCATGCTCACGGTGGCGACCTTCTCCATTTCCACCATGGTGCAGGCTTTCGCCTCCGCGGCGACCGGGGCAACGCCGCGCGCTGCGCAACTGGTGATCGAGGACCGCACGGCGCAGCAGGCACTGGCGACCTTCATCGGCGCTTTTGTGTTCAGCCTTGTCGGGCTGATTGCGTTGTCCACCGGCGCCTATGGTTCGAGCGGCCGGCTGGTGTTGTTCGCGGCCACCATCGCGGTCGTGGTGCTGATCGTGGTGATGCTGCTGCGCTGGATTCACCGGCTGTCGCGACTCGGTCGGCTCGGCGAGACCATCGATCAGGTCGAGCGGGCGACCCTGGCGGCGATCGAACGACGTCGTGCAGAGCCCTGCTTTGGGGCGCGCCGCGCGCCGTCGGCCGAGCCCGCGGGGCATCCGGTTGTCGCGGGCGAGGTCGGTTATATCCGGCGCTTCGATATCGCCGCATTATCCAAACTCGCGGAAGCCCATGACGTCGATATCTGCGTTTCGGTGCTGCCCGGCACCTTTGTCACGCGAGGCCGCAAGCTGGCGGTCATTGTGGGGCTCGGCGCTGCGCACGCCGAGCCGGACGACCTAGCGCGCGGGATCGCCGACTGTTTCCTGATCGGTGACCAGCGCTCTTATGAGCAGGATCCGCGTTTCGGCCTGGTCGTGCTGTCGGAGATCGCCGCGCGCGCCTTGCCGCCGGCCGTGATCGACGCCGGCACGGTGATCGATGTCATCGGCACCATCGTCCGGTTGTTGTCGCGCTGGACGGACGGCGCGGATCGGACCTCGGATGACATCCGTTATCCCCGCATCGCGGTCCCTGCGATCGCCGCGGACGATCTGCTCGATGACGGTTTCGGTTCCATCGCGCGACAGGGGGCCAATGTCCTGGAGGTTGGCGTCCGATTGCAAAAGGGGCTGCGCGCGCTCGCTGCTCTCGGCGATGCCGACATGACGGAGGCCGCCCTGGCTCATGCCGAACAGGCGCTGGAACGGGCGCGCCAGCGGCTCGATTTCGAACCGGACCGCGAACGGCTTGTTCGGGCCGCCGCCGGAGAGATGTAGGGAGGTGCGGGATGCAATTTTGAACCCTTCAAAACTCTCCGGAAACCTCCTAAAAGGGCTCCAAATTTCTGTCCCTTGAGGCCCGTCCCATGAACGCTCCCGCCGCTTTCCCCGACCAGCAGAAGCCGGTTCCGCCCTATAAGCACACCCCGCTGTTCCCGCTGGGCAAGGACACCACCCCCTACAAGAAGATCACCTCTGAGGGCGTGAGCGTCGAGAAGGTGCTGGGCAAGGACATGCTGGTGGTGTCGCGCGATGCACTGAAGGCGCTCAGCGAGGCCGCTTTCGGCGACATCAACCACTATCTGCGCCCGGGCCATCTGCAGCAGCTGCGCAACATCCTCGATGACAGCGAAGCATCGCCGAACGACAAGTTCGTCGCCTTCGACTTCCTAAAGAATGCGAACATTGCCGCCGGCGGCGTGCTGCCGATGTGCCAGGACACCGGCACCGCCATCATCATGGGCAAGAAGGGCTGCAACGTCATCACCGATGGCGAGGACGAAGCCGCGCTCAGCGAAGGCGCACGCGATGCCTATCTGCGCCGGAACCTGCGTTACTCGCAGGTCGCGCCGCTGACCATGTACGAAGAGAAGAACACGGCCAATAACATGCCGGCGCAGTGCGAGATCTATGCCGAGGGCGACGACGCCTACAAGTTCATGTTCATGGCCAAGGGCGGCGGCTCCGCCAACAAGAGCTTCCTGTTCCAGGCCACGCCGTCGGTGCTGACCAAGGACCGTCTGCTCGCATTCCTCAAGGAAAAGATCATGACCTTGGGCACCGCCGCGTGCCCGCCCTATCACCTTGCCATCGTCATCGGCGGCACTTCCGCCGAGCTGTGCATGAAGACGGTGAAGCTCGCTTCGGCGCGCTATCTCGATGCGCTGCCCACCCAGGGCTCGCCGGACGGCAATGCATTCCGCGATCTGGAGATGGAGCAGGAAATCCTCAAGATGACGCAGTCCTCGGGCGTCGGTGCGCAGTTCGGCGGCAAGTATTTCTGCCACGACGTCCGCGTCATCCGCCTGCCGCGTCACGGCGCGTCCCTGCCCATCGGCCTCGGCGTATCCTGCTCGGCGGATCGCCAGGTGCTCGGCAAGATCACCAAGGACGGCGTCTATCTCGAAGAGCTCGAGCATAATCCGGCGCAGTATCTGCCGCAGCTGGAGCAGGAGCTGGGCGGCGAGGTCGTGAAGATCGACCTCAACCAGCCGATGAAGGACATGCTGGCCACGCTCAGCAAATATCCGACCAAGACGCGCCTCTCGCTCACCGGCACCATGATCGTCGCGCGCGATAGCGCCCATGCCAAGCTGCGCGAGCGCCTGGAGAAGGGCGAGCCGCTGCCGGATTACTTCAAGAACCATCCGGTCTATTACGCCGGCCCGGCCAAGACCCCGGAAGGCTACGCCTCGGGCGCCTTCGGCCCGACCACGGCTGGCCGCATGGATTCCTTCGTCGATCAGTTCCAGGCGGCCGGCGGCTCCATGGTGATGGTGGCCAAGGGCAACCGTGCGGTGGCCGTGCGCGAGGCCTGCAAGAAATATGGCGGCTTCTATCTCGGCTCGATCGGCGGCACCGCGGCAAATCTCGCCGAGCACTGCATCAAGAAAGTCGAAGTGGTCGAGTATCCCGAACTCGGGATGGAAGCGATCTGGAAGATCGAGGTCGAGGATTTTCCGGCCTTCATCATCATCGATGACAAAGGCAACGACTTCTTCAAGGAACTGAACCTCGGCTGAGTCGTCCCCGGTTTCCGCAACCTTCCATCGCCATGGAGGGTTGCGGGACTCTTCTACTCTCGCTAGAACAAAAAGAGTACGCGAGAGATGCCCGTGACCGAATTTGCTCCTTATTTCCCGATCGCCACGCTGGCCTTGGCCTTCGTTGCCGCGCTGTTTGCGATCGTGGCCGTCATCGTGGTTGCGCGCCGTCCGGTTGCGCTGGAGCGCGCCGAGGTCAGCGAGCTGCTGCGTTTCGAGGGCGACGCCATTCGCCAGGCCTCCGATGCGGAGATCCGCGCGGTACGACAAGAACTGCTGCAGACCATGAACCAGCAGCAGGGCGCCGCGGCGGATATGATGCTGAAGCTTGAAGACCGCTTACTCAAGCAGGTCGATAACTTTGGCCAGCGCTTGGCCATATCCAACCAGACCACCGAAGCCCGTATCAACGACATCGGCACCAAGCTGAATGCGGATATCGGCCGAATGGAGCAGGGCTCTACCGCCAATCGCGAGGCGTTGCGCACGATGGTCGAGCTCAAGCTCGATCAGTCTGGTGCTGCGCATGCAGACTCCGCGCGCAACCTGCGTGAAGAGCTCAACAACAGTTTCCACAGCCTGCGCCAGAATGTGGCCGGCACGCTGAGCGAGATCAGCAATCACCAGAAGGAACGCCTCGACGCCACCAAGCTGGCGATCGACGAACTGACCCGCACGCAAGGACTGAGCGGCGAACAGCTGCGCCAGACGGTGGAGGGCCGGCTCGATCAGCTGCGCACCGAAAATGCCGCCGAGCTCGAGAAGGTTCGCACCACTGTCGATGAAAAGCTGCAGACCACGCTGGAGACGCGGCTAAACGAGAATTTCGGCCGTGTGGTCGAACAGCTCAACAAGGCCTACGAGGTGTTCGGCGAGATGCGCAGCATCTCAACCCACGTTGGCGACCTCAAGAACGTCCTCACCAATCCCAAACTGCGTGGCACCTTTGGTGAGGTGCAGCTGGCGATGCTGCTGCAGGATTTCCTGTCGCCGACGCAATATATCAAGGACGCGCAGATCAAGCCGAATTCGGCCGAGCGCGTCGAATATGCGATCCGCCTGCCGATGCTCGACGGCGACGAGATGTTGCTGCCGGTGGACGCGAAATTCCCGCGCGAGGATCACGAGCACATGCTCGAGGCGCTGGAAGCCAATGATGTCGAGCTGGCGACGCATTTCCGCAAGCAACTGGAAAACCGCATCAAGTCTTTCGCCAAGGATATCGCGAAAAAGTACATCAATCCGCCGCGCACCACCGAGCGCGCCATCCTGTTCTTGCCGACCGAGAGCCTGTTCGCCGAGGTGCTGCGCATTCCCGGCCTGTTCGATCACGTCCAGCGCGAATGCAATGTGATGCTGGCCGGGCCGACGACCTTCGCCGCCATCCTGCACGCCTTCCAGGTCAATCACCGCTCCATGGTGATTGCCGAGCGCTCCGGGGATGTCTGGAAGATCCTCAGCGCCGTTCGTACCGAATTCAAGCGCTACAACGATACGGTGGGCAAGGTCGCCCGCCAGCTCAACACGGCGGCGGGATCGGTGGCCGAGCTCGACAAGCGCAGCCGCTTGATGGACCGCGCGCTGCGCGATGTTGCAATCATGCCGGATGACGGCAGTGCTGCGAAAATGCTGGGGCTCAACGGGGCGCTGCCCGATGACGGCGATGATGCCCTCACTCATGCGATCGGCGGGGCAGCACGAGACGCGTTGCTGGATGAAGACGCGCCGTCGCCGGACTGACGCGCATGATCGCTATCGGTCTCGATGGTTTCCGCAACGGCTGGGTCGCCGTCACCATCGATGGCGATCAGCGCAGCATCGCCTTTCCACCAAACGTTTCCTGGTTGGCGACGCGGGACGTCCACCGCGCGGCCATCGATATTCCCATCGGCATGACTGAGGACGGCGATCGCCTGTGCGATCGTCTGGCCCGCGCGCAGTTGAAACCGCATGGTGCGCGTGTGTTTTCCGGCGCACGCCGCTGGCTGTGGGACAAGTTCGATGATCCCGCCAGCGCCAACCGGGAGGCGGTGCGCCGAGGTGAGACGCGCATATCGCTACAGCTCTGGCACATCGGCGCCAAGATCATGGAGGTGGATGCGTTCATTCGGACCCATCGCCATCTTGATCTCCGCGAAGCTCATCCCGAACTGGTCTTCCTGCGCTTGAATGCGGGCAAGCCGTTGCCGTCAAAACACTCGGAAGAGGGGCTCGCATTGCGTCGCGTGCTTCTCGGCGCAAATGGCTTTTCCGATCTCGATGACTGGTTGACCATCAGACGTCGCGGCACCGGTGCGAAGCGCGACGATGTGCTCGACGCCTGTGCTGTGGCGCTCGCCGCAAACGCACCCGGCGGTGCTTTGCCCGGAGCCAATGCCATGCGGGATGCGTACGGACTACCAATGCAGATCTGGTTTTGACGCCGCGATCCCTCGGGGCGCCGGCCGGCTGTGCGGCGAATCATCGAAGCGGACTCGACACAGCGCGACTCACATATTCATCGTCCATGCCGTCGGTTAACCACGATCTGCAGGATTCGATTCTGCCCGGACTCGCAAGCCTGTGCAGCAAAAAGAAAAGCGGTGACGACTCGGCCCGTCCTGTTTCAATGGCGATCGGAACTGATCCGGGATTCGGGGCGAGCGATGATCGATGCTTTGCGGATGAATGTGACGGTGGTGGCGTTGCTCGCGACAGCGAGCGCGATCAACGGCGTCATGTTCTATCACTATCTCTGAGACTATCATTGCGCTGCCGCTGCGGCGGCGCGCAGCCGTCGCGCGACCAGCACGCGGAAGATGACATACTGGATCGCAAAGGCCGCCACTTTGGCGCCGATCAGCACCACCGTCACATAGAACGTCCATAGCTTCATGTCGCCGCTGAGCGCCACGCCAATGGTGCCTGCGCCAAGTGCGAACATCAGCGCAGCCCAGGCATAGCCCGCGATCGTGACGTAGTCCGGGATCGTTTCGCGCACGATCGGCGGGACGTAGCGCAGCGCCCAGCCCTTGCGCAGCATGATGGCGCCGATGGCGAAGTGGCCGATGCTCGGTTTCGCCAGCACGAAGCGCGGATCATGGGTGAGCAGCGTCGCGCCGCCCAGCACCACCACCAGTGCGAGACTGGCATAGGTCATGACGTCGAGCCGCTCCCTCTTGATCCGAGCATAGATCAACTGAGCGATGGCACCGACGATGGCGACGCAAGTCGCCAGCAGCACGTCACCGGTGATCAGATAGAGCGCCAGGAAGACGATGGTCGAGAAGAAATCCTGGCCGAGCTTGGCGAGTGCGTCCTTCATCACTTGGCTCCGGATACCGTTTGCGGGCTATCATTGCATGTAAAGATACAGGTGTCGCGGCGGGAAACCCTGCTTGCTATCGTGCGTTGGTCGCGTATGGCCAAGAAAAGCACGCCGAAGACAAGCACACGCAAGGCCCCCTGGAAACGCAGCAATCCGCGCAAGCGCGCCGGCAAGGCGTCGAAGCATCTCACGCCGGCGAAGAAAGCTGCCGCCAAGGCCAGCGCCAAACGCGCCGGCCGACCTTATCCCAATCTCGTGGACAATATGCGCATGGCAAAGTCAGCGAAGAAGACCGCCAAGAAGTCGGCGAAAAAAGCGACGAAGAAGATCGCGAAGAAAACTACCAAGAAGAAGTCAGCCCAGAAGACCACGAAAAAGGCAGCCAAGAAAAGGGCTTCCCGAAAGGCTGAGAAGGACCCCAAGGGTGGTCTTACAGCGGTGGGGCGGAAAGCCTTTGCCAGGAAGGACGGGGCGCATCTCAAGCCCGGTGTGACCAAGAAGTCGTCCGAGATGACGCCGACCGAGATGCGCCGCAAGGGCAGCTGGGCAGTACGCTTCTATGGTCGTGCCAAGCTGCCGCCTCTGCTCGATAGCGAGGGCCGCCCGACGCGCCACGCCTTGTCGGCCCATGCCTGGGGCGAGCCTGTGCCGAAGACCGTCGCGGCTGCACGAAAAATAGCGGCCAGAGGCGAGCGACTGCTGGAGCGCTATCGGAAGGCAAAGAAGCGCGCGTAAAGCCGTGAATATGCGCATTCTTTGGCCGGCGCGCCGCTGGCACGCGTGGTGGAATCGATCTAGAAGGTGAGATCATTCTCCGTCAGCAGTGTCAGTTCCCGCCTCATGCCTGTCTCCACCGCCTCGAAGCCCTATCGCATCGGCCGCTCCAAGACCGGTCTCGGCCTGTTCGCCACCCAGCCGATCAAGAAGGGCGTCAAGATCATCCAGTATTTCGGCCCGCTGCTGGATTCGAAGAACGAGAAGCACGACGCCATCGAGAACAAATATCTGTTCCAGATCAGCAAGCGCTGGACCGTGGACGGCTCGATCCGCAAGAACGTCGCGCGCTACATCAATCATTCCTGCAAGCCGAACGCCGAGTCCGACGTCAATCCGGCGAAGAAGAAGATCATCATCCGCTCGATCAAGAAGATCCAGCCGGGCGAAGAGATCAACTACGATTACGGCACGGAATATTTCAAAGAGTATCTGAAGCCGATCGGCTGCAAATGCGAGGGCTGCGAAGCCAAGCGCGCGAAAAAGCGCGCCAAACTCCGCGCCGAAAAGGCCAAGGCCAAGGAAAAGGCCGAGCGCAAGGAGCAGAAGCAGGCCGACAAGGCCAAGCGCAAGAAGGACAAGGCCAAGGCCAAAAAGGCTGACGCCAAGAAGGCGCTGAAGAAAGCACCGAAGGCTGCCGCGAAGAAGGCCAAGGTTGCCAAGAAGGCGAAGACCGTCGGCAAGAAGGCGGCGGCAAATAAAGCCAAGGCTGGCAAGGTCAAATCGAAGAAAGCGTGAAGCACGCCGTCACCTCTCCCTCGCAGGAGAGGTGACGGTGAGTACGCTGGGACTTTACGAGTCCTCTCAGGCCGCCTGAGCCGCACTGCTCTTGCGCAAGCCAATGAACTGCAGCTCCGCAAACACGCCCACAGCAATCGCTTGCGCGGCGACGAACAGCTGCCCCAGCAGGTTCGGGTTCACGGCGCCGGAGAACAGCAGGCCGATGCTGCCGAGGGTCCAGGCGGCGTTGCCGATGATGACTGCAAGCACTAGCAGCTTCGGCATGGTGGCGCGGGTTCCCAGCCAGCCGATGAATGCCACATAGACGATCAGGAACAGGCCGGATTGCAGCAGCAGCGCATCGGGCAGGTGGGTCAGTCCGGCCACGAGACCGGTTGCGAAAGTGAGCAGCAGGGCCATGGCGCCGCTGACGACGGCGTCGATCTGGATGGCGCGGCGGAGCAGCAAGGACGGATTGATCATGGTCGTTCTCCTTCGGTTATTGGTTGCGATGTGCCGAAGATGGCCGCCCCGCGGAGGCAAATCGATTACCTCGGAGGTCATGGAAGCGCGAAAATCTGCATGTTAGCGTTTTGCCATGATCACACAGCTCGCAACTGCGCCCCACAGCCGCCCCATGGCCATCGGCGATCACCTGCGCGAATGGCGCCAGCGTCGCCGTCTCAGCCAGCTCGATCTCGCCGGCGACGCCGAGATCTCCACCCGCCATCTGAGCTTCGTCGAGACCGGCCGTTCGGCGCCGTCACGCGACATGGTGCTGCGGCTCGCCGAGCGGCTCGATGTGCCATTGCGCGAGCGCAACGTGCTGCTGGTGGCCGCCGGTTTCGCGCCGGCCTTTCCGCAGCGGACGCTCGACGATCCCGCTCTCGCTTCCGCGCGGCAGGCCATTGATCTCGTGCTGAAAGCCCATGAACCGCATCCGGCGCTGGCCGTGGACGGGCACTGGAATCTGGTTTCGGCGAACGACATGATCATGCCGCTGCTCGCGGGCATTCCTGTTGAGCTACTGACGCCCCCCATCAATGTGCTCAGGCTCAGTTTCCATCCGCAGGGCCTCGCGGCCCGCACGGTCAATCTCGGCGAATGGTGCGCGCATCTGCTTGAACGGCTGCACCGGCAATGCGAATCGACGGCAGATCCCGAGCTCATCAAGCTGTATCAGGAGCTGAAGACCTATCCGGTGCCGGCGCGCGCAGCGCCCATCGCTGCGGACAGTGTCGTGGTCCCATTTCGCATGAAGCTCGGCGATGACGTCTTGAGCTTCATGTCCACCACCATGACCTTCGGCACGCCGCTGGACATCACGCTCGCTGAAATCGCCATCGAGACCTTTTTTCCGGCGGATGCTGCGACCACCCAGAAGCTGCGGGCGCTGGCCGGCTCGTCCTGACTGAGGGAACCGCGGTCTTGCCGCATCGGTCTGTGCGGCCTATCTGTGGTCAACCAAGAATGCAGGGAGCAAGCCATGAGCACCATCAAGCCGCTTCAGATCGATATCGTCTCCGACGTCGTGTGCCCGTGGTGCTACATCGGCAAGCGCCGTATCGAGAATGCGCTGGCACTGGCCCCCGAAGTGCCGGTCCATGTGAACTGGCGGCCGTTCTTCCTCAATCCCTGGATCCCGCCAGAGGGCATCGATCGCTCGACCTATCTCGAGACCAAGTTTGGTTCGGTGGATGCCTATAAGGGGATCGCGCAGCGCGTTGTCGCGGCGGCGGAAGAGGAGGGGCTGAGCTACAAGCCGGACTCGGTGAAGCGCCAGCCCAACACCATCGACTGCCACCGCCTGATCCTGTGGGCGGATGCGATCGGCAAATCGGCCGAGATGAAGCAGAAGCTGATGGAGTTGTACTTCCGCGACGGCGGTGATCTCACCCAAACGGAGACGCTGGTCCAGGCTGCTGCCGATATCGGCCTCGATGCGGATGACGTGCGCAGGCGGCTCGCCACCGATGAGGATGTCGCGAAGATTTCCGCTGATGCCAAGGAAGCATCCGATAAAGGCATTTCCGGCGTGCCGACTTATGTCTTTGCGCAGAAATATGCGGTGTCCGGCGCGCAGGATCCGGACAAGCTGGCGCGCGCTATCCGGCAGATTTCAGCCGAGATCAATGCAGAGGCTGCGGAGTAGCTCAGCGGCTGCGCAGCCGCTGCACGATCCGCTTCGCCTGTTCGCGCATGTGATGCCGCAGCGATAGCGCTCCATAGGTCAGCGCCGCCACCGGATCGTTCCTGTATAGCGGCAAAACCACATCGCCGATGGCGAGGCGTGCGCGCCAGATCGGGTCGATCATCGGATGTCCCGGCGCGGCCGTGGAGTCCGCCGAGGCAATAGCGGGGTCGGTGCAGAGGTGGCGGGTGACGTCGAGGGTGAGCTGGACGCCCGGCGAATATTTGCCGAAGCGCTCATCGATGCCGATCTTGAAATAATAGGCACGGTCGAGATGGCGGACCATCACGCCTGACGCCACTGCGGCATCGCCGATTTTCAGTGTGACGATCTCGCATTGGCCACGGGCGGCGAGGGCGCGCGTCGCCCGGCGAATGAAGGCTTCGTCGCCGGCCTGCTGCTGCAGGGCTGTGCCGCGCTTGCCTTTCCAGCCACTGGCTTCCAATGCCAGGAATGCGTCGAGTGCAGCGGTCACTTCATCGGGCGTGCGGGCGACCTCGAATGTCACCGTGCCATGTTCGGCAAGCCGATTGCGCTGGCGGCGCAACTCTTTCAGTTTTTTCGCGCCGAGCCCGTCGCGCAGCACCTCATCGGCATCACGGGTGGCGTCGAGGCCCGCACGGACATGGGAAGTGATGACGCGTGGGGCCAGTCCCCGTTCGGCCAGTGCATCGTGCATCGCAGCCATCGCGGGCCCTTCCAGCGCGACATTGCGAAACACGATGGCGCGGACGCCGTTCTGCCTGGCCTGGGTGAACAGCGCCACGGCTGCTTCGCGCGCTGCATGGCGGTCGAGCAGCGGTGTCGACAGCGTGCCATAGGCGTCCGCATTGACCAGCACAGGGAGCGGCAGCCGATAGGCGCGGCGGAGCGAGACGACGGGCAGCAGGCCGATCAGGGTGCCATGGTGCCATGCGGTCAGTGCCGAAACATCGGTCAGGCCGTGCGCCGTGGCGTTCACCGCCAGTTCCCATTCGGCGAGATAGTAGCCATTGGGCTCGACGGCCCGCGCTTCCAGCGCGTGCCAGGCGTCCACCGGGACATCCACCAGCGACACATGCGCGTCCTGCCGCGCCGCGGACGGGCGTTGCTGCGCCACCGGCTCGTCGGCTGCATGCATGGCTACCGAACTGGGTAGATCGACCACGTCCCGTTTCCCCTCTGGAATCGTGACAATAGACGAAACATGCCAAGATCTGGTTTGCACCTGCCAGCAATGCGTATCATTCCGGTCACCGACCGTTCACCAAGGCGACCCGGAAAATGCCATGATTTCAATGGCTATGACACAGATGCGCTGTCCCGGGCCTGCGCTCGCTGGCCGCAGGGACTAGGAAATTGGCGTAACAACGCGCTATTGAGGGGGCAGAGGGGTATTCGCATGAAAGCATTCGTTCTCGCCGTGGCCGTTCTGGCAGCCTTCGCGACATCGGCATCCGCTCAGGTGAGCACCGGTCGCGAGGAGAAAAGCCCGCACGCCAATCCGCCCGAGCCGCCCAAGCCCGACGACAAGGCCTACAAGGCTGCGCTCCAGCGCATTCCGGATCCCAAGCAGAAATACGATCCGTGGGGCGGCGTCGCGCCCGCGGCGCCAAGCCCGGCACCGGCCGCGGCGGCCAAGAAGAAATAATCGGCGCTCCACGATCTGCCGCGCGGCCCGCCGTGAACCGCGCCAATCCCCGTCGCGACCAAAAAAGCGAGTAGCGGCAGCCCGTCGCATTGTTGGTGCGCGGGCTGCCTGATTTCACTTGCAGTCAGGCGGGATCGATCCGCCGCGCATGCCGGCCGGGCCGGGGAGGTCGTTCGATGATGGGGCGTGTCGTTCGCAAAGCCGTGATCGCTGCTGCCGTGCTGTTCAGCAGCTCCGCCGCCTTCGCCGAAAGCCGGGTGGCGCTCGTGATCGGCCAGTCCGCCTATAAGGCGGTGACCCCGCTGCCGAACCCCGCCAACGACGCCAAGGCGATGGCGGCCATGCTCACCGATGCCGGCTTCGAAGTGCAGTCGGCCTCCGATCTCACGCAGAACGAGTTGCGGGCGAAGCTCAGCGCATTTGCCGCCACCGTAGCCGCCAAGGGACCGGACACCACGTCGCTGGTGTTTTATGCCGGCCACGGCGTGCAGGTCGATGGCGAGAACTATCTGATGCCGGTGGATATCGATCCCAAGCGCGAGATCGACGTCACGCTGCAAGCGGTGCGCCTCAACGACATCCTCAACACGCTGAATGCGCTACCGAGCAAGAGCCGCATCATCCTGCTCGATGCCTGTCGCAACAACCCGTTCCCGGCCATCAGCAAGGCGCCGCGCGGCCTTGCCCATGTGGACGTGAAGTTCGGTGCGCCCGGAACGATGCTGTCCTTCTCGACTGCGCCCGGCGCAGAAGCCGAAGACGGCAGCGGCGCCAACAGCCCCTATACGACAGCGCTACTGAAGGCAGGCCGCGAGCCAGGCATCCCCATCGAGGAAGCGTTCAAGCGCGTGCGCCTGGATGTCAATCTGGCCACCCAGGGACGCCAGACTCCGTGGGAAAGCTCGTCGCTGGTCAGTGATTTCCGCTTCTTCGGCACGGCGGCCGACATCAAGCCGCCGGCTGGCGAGGCCAAGGCGGGCGAGGTCAAGGCTGCAGACACAAAGGTGGGTGTCCAGGTCGCCGCCCGTGGAAGCGCTGATGCCGGCGAGCCCAGCGCTCCGGCTAGGAAGCGCTCCGCCGAGGATTGGAAGAAGGAGCTGAAGGGCAAGGACATCCAGCAGGCGCACGACATGATCGTGTTCGACGGCTCGGTGGAAGCCTATGAGGCCTTTGTCAGCCTCTATGCTGCGCCGCCTTTCGGACCGGAGGCCAGAGACTGGCTCGATCGCCATTACCGGATGGTCGCCTGGAACATCGCCGTGATCACCAATACAGTGTCGTCCTACGAAACATTCCTGGCCAGATATCCAGACAGCGAACAGGCCGTGACGGCGCGGGGACTGATCGAACGCGTGCGCAACAAGCCGGAGCCGGCAGCGGGTGCTGCTGCGACGACCAATGTCGCCGCTCTGGCGTCACCGGCGCCGACCTGTCCCTGCAACGCGCCACCATCGGCCGCTCCAGCCTCGAAGAAGGCCGAGAAGCCGGCCAAGGCCGATGCCGCGAAGAAGCGTGCTGAGCGTACGCCGCCCCGCCGCGAGATTATCGAGGAAGAAATCGTGGTGCGGCGTCCGCCGGCCGTCTACTACGCACCGCCTGCGCGCATCTATGGTGGCGGCGGATATGGGGGCGGCTACAGCCGTGGCGGTTACGGCGGCGGCTACAATGGCGGCGGCCGCTACTAGTCGAAGGCGATGCCGATCTGGCGGTCGCTGTTCCACACCGGTCGGCCGCGACGGATGAACTGGTCGGTCTCGATCACCAGATGAAACTGGGCTGGAATGCCGACCGGGCTGGCCACATCGACGCGTGCACCCGAGCTTGAGATGTTGCGCACGGTGCAATCCACGCCCCCGCCACCGAGGAAAGTCAGCATGCCCCGCTTCAAGACCCGCTGGCGCGGATGTTGCCGTCGTTCGATCATGGCCGTTGTCCGTATCGTCTCCATGCGGCAGTCTTAGCCGTATCATCTTGCCGTTCATTGAAACCGATCGCAGAGATCGGGGCCTGGCGATTTACGTTTCGTGAAGATGTGGCAGGCAATTACCGGCAAAATTTCAGGGAAACTTCAGATTCTCCCGGTTCCCGCGGTGCCAGCGTCGCGGGCGAGCGCTTCAGGCACGGGCCTGCATCAGCGGGCCGCTGGCGTTCATTTCCATTGGGGGAGAACTGCCATGAAGACCCGCGCCTTGCTCGCATCGCTGATCGCATTCGCCGTCACGCTTGTTGTCACGCCGGCTAAGGCGGCGGTGCTCGACCTCTCGGTGATGTCCTGCAAGCAATTCATCGAGTCCAAGCCGGACGATATCGCGATGGTGCTGACCTGGATCGACGGCTGGTACAAAGGCGATTCCGACGAAGCGCTGATCGACACCGAGGTGTTCACCGAGAACGCCAAGAAATTCGGCGCTTATTGTGCGACCAATCCAGGCGTCAGCATCGTCACCGCTGCCGAGCGGATCCTCGGCAAATAGACATTCCGGGCTGCGGCCTTGTGTCCGGACATGTCCGGATGGGCCTGCAGGGCAGAACGGCACTGCTTTCGCATGCTTGGCGTGCGCGAAGGGCAGGTGGTATAAGGGCTACGACTTTCACGGAGCCTTTAATATCATGAGATTGCTCAGCGTCGTCGCCGTGCTCGCGTCACTGACCGGACCTGCCTCCGCACAGATGCTGAATCTGTTGCCGGAGCTGAAGACCATGACGCCGGAGGAGAAGGAGCAGGATGCGATCCGGCAGAAGGCCTACCGCGATTCCTTGCGCCAGATCCCGAACAACAGCAACTCGGTCGATCCGTGGGGCAATGTCCGCAGCGATGCGCCCAAGGCCGCCGCTCCGGCCAAGCAGCCGCGCACCAAGACCGGCAACGCAACGCATTAAGCCCTACGCTGGAACCGTGTGGCGCCCTGATAGTCGTTCGGGCTCAACTGTTCCATGACGACAGCGGCACCTCGAACATGCCGCCGGCATCTTCATTTTCCACGACGATGGCGCCGGTGAGTGCGCCGGTGGTCCGCACCAGTTCGGCCGCGAGTTCGCGCGCATGCTTCATGGCATCCTGTTCGGACGCGAAGCTGGTACCTTCGTCGTCGAGAAAGGTGCGCTCGGAGATGATGTGAAAATAAAATCGCGGCAACGGAGACGACCACATCTGGGACGCGTCAAGCTGATTGACAGCACCTGAGGTTGCCGTCGGATGATGGTACCGCTAACGCAAGTCATTCGGCGCGTCGACAAGAATCGTACGATTTTGCGGCTAATGCGCGGCTTTTTTTAAGTTGCAGCCGTGTGGTTCCGGTTGTGGGGCCCGCGCGGTAGTCGAATGTGGTAAAAAGATACGGTGTTGGGCGGTTATCCGATGCCTGATCCAATGCCTCCTGCAGGTGGTGGTGATGGCTGACTACGTGTTCTGGGCGGCGATCGCCGTGATGATCGCCGCCAGCATTTTTTTCGCGCCGCGGATCGCGCGAGATCGTATCGTCATGCAATGGGCGCTCGACGGCCGACCGGTCTGGCATGGACCGAGATGGCTCGGTCTCTGGGGCCTGATCGGCTTCGCGCTCGCCTTGCGCTGATGATCTGGGCCGCCATGACCTGGGCACCTGATCGTGTCCACAGTGCCGATCTCGGCCTGATGATCATGGCAGTGACGGTGACCATCTCGCATCTCTTTGTTCTGGCGCGTGCAGCCAACGCCAGGTGACGCAGCAATTGCCCTTGCGGGTGTCCGGCCGCTATGGAACGGCAGCAATACGCAGGGAGCATCGATGCGCACCGCCTTTATATTTATCGGAGCTGCGATCGCGGAGATCGTCGGCTGCTTCGCCTTCTGGGCCTGGCTCCGCCTTGGCAAGCCGTTCTGGATCCTGCTTCCCGGTATCGCATCGCTGATCCTGTTTGCCTGGCTCCTGACGCTGGTCGAGAGCGAAGCCGCGGGCCGGGCCTATGCCACTTATGGCGGCATCTACATCGCCATGTCCGTGTTGTGGCTCTGGTTAGCCGAAGGCTTTCGCCCGGACCGCTGGGATATCGCGGGGGCCGCGATCTGTCTGGTCGGCGCCGCGGTGATCATCGCCGGGCCGCGCTGAGTCCGTGCTGGCTCTTTTCGACGCGGCAGTGTAAAAGCCCATAGCTTCTTCTCGTATCCGAAGAGGCTAACATGAACGACCTGAGCACGTGGTTTGAACAGCAGCACCACGGCCTCCACACATTCCGATCCCTGCAGCAGAAACTATCCGATCTCCGCAGTCGCGCGCCCGAACACAGCGCGCTGTGTCAGCTGCTGAGCAATCTCGTTTCGCCTTACATCGATGTCTACGACGAGGCGCCGCTGCCTGCCGCGGATGCCGCGCGTGCGCACCGGCGGCTGGCAGAATTGCTGGCGAGCATCGATCTGGCCGCACCGGCAGAGCAACAACTCGCGGACTTCAACCGCATCGCCCGCTGCGATCTGGTGAACTGACGCAGCGTTAGTCGATCACGCCAGGCATCAATCGCTGACGCCCTCACGACCGCGCAGCGTCATCATCGTCGCCGTGAGCAAGGCGACCAGTCGCTCCTCACCGTTGCTGACCGCGAAGACGTCCGATTGCGTGAGCGTCAGCGTGCGCCCGGACCTCACCACGCGCCCGCGCGCAATGATACGCTCGCCCACGGCCGGAGCCACCAGATTGATCTTGAATTCGGTGGTCAGCACGCCGGCGTCTTCGGGCATCAGGCTCAGCGCCGAGTAACCGGCCGCGCTGTCCGCAATCGCGCTCACCGCACCCGCATGGACGAAGCCATGCTGCTGCGAGATCGCGGGTGAGGGGACCAGTACGATCTCGACGGCGCCGGGCGCAACGCTGCCAAGCGAGGCACCAAGGGTGGTCATCAGCCCCTGTTTGGCAAAGCTGTCGTGGATGCGGGTGGTGATGTCCATGGCGGATGTCCTGGCGTGACGAACGGTGATTCCGGCAGGATAGTATCGGCATCGTCGAGGATGAAATGCTCCCGCGCGGCTTGCTAGAGAGCGCTCATGAGGACCAAGGCGCAATCGCCGCAGGCGCATCGGCGACCGAGTTGTCTGTTTTAGTAGACAAATCTGCGCGGGCCGCTATAGGACTGGCTGGTATTTGGCAGCCAGTCGACCGGACATCCGCCCGTGGCCTACAGCATCTACGGAACGCCGTATCATCCGACAGAAAAAGTGTTCTACGGCACCGTGGAGACGCTCGATCATGCCGTTATCGAGCTGAAGCGCCTGCGCAAGGCGGGGGTGGCGGACGTGTATGCCATCGGCATTTCCCCCGAACTGGCAGCGATGCCACTTCCTGCAGCGGTCCCCGCGCGCTGACGTCCCGAATTCTTCGATGCCACGCCGATTTGCCGATCAGAGAGGGAGTTTGTCGAAATCTCAAAGAACATATTGCGAACATAGAACAGATAGGGTACATTGAATCATCCGAGCGGCGATGCGGTCTTTGTCGCTCTCACATTTGTCCCTGTCGCGAATCCCTTCATAAGGAGCTAGATCAATGGCTGCCAATTCGTCTGCCCTGCGTATCGTTGAAGGATCCTCCATGGACAAGTCCAAAGCCCTGGCGGCTGCGCTCTCCCAGATCGAGCGCCAGTTCGGCAAGGGTTCCGTGATGAAGCTCGGCAAGAACGACCGCTCGATGGATATCGACGTGGTGTCGTCGGGCTCGCTGGGCCTCGATATCGCGCTCGGTGTTGGCGGCCTGCCGAAGGGCCGCATCATCGAGATCTACGGGCCGGAATCCTCTGGCAAGACCACGTTGGCGCTGCATTGCGTTGCCGAAGCGCAGAAAAAGGGTGGCATCTGCGCCTTCGTCGATGCCGAACATGCGCTCGATCCGGTCTATGCCCGCAAGCTCGGCGTCAATGTCGACGAACTCCTGATCTCGCAGCCCGATCACGGCGAACAGGCGCTGGAAATCGCCGACACGCTGGTGCGTTCGGGCGCGGTGGACGTGCTGATCATCGACTCGGTCGCAGCCCTCGTGCCGCGCGCTGAACTCGAAGGCGAAATGGGCGATGCGCTGCCGGGTCTGCAGGCGCGCTTAATGAGCCAGGCGCTGCGCAAGCTGACCGCCTCGATCAACAAGTCCAACACCATGGTCATCTTCATCAACCAGATCCGCATGAAGATCGGTGTGATGTATGGCTCGCCGGAAACCACCACCGGCGGCAATGCGCTGAAATTCTACGCCTCGGTCCGCCTCGATATCCGCCGCATCGGCGCGATCAAGGAGCGCGACGAAGTGGTCGGCAACTCGACCCGCGTCAAGGTGGTGAAGAACAAGCTGGCGCCGCCCTTCAAGCAGGTCGAATTCGACATCATGTATGGCGAAGGCGTTTCCAAGATGGGCGAAATCCTCGATCTCGGCGTCAAGGCCGGCATCGTCGAGAAGTCGGGCGCCTGGTTCTCCTATGACAGCCAGCGCCTCGGCCAGGGCCGCGAGAATTCAAAGGCCTTCCTGCGTGCCAATCCGGACATGACCGCCAAGATCGAAGCGTCGATCCGGCAGAATTCCGGCCTGATCGCCGAGCAGATCCTCGCCGGCAAGCGCGAAGCCGAAGACGGCGACACCGAAGGTTCGGAGCCGGCGGACGAGTGATCGGATCATCCAGCCTGCGCCATGCGCAAGCTGGGCAATGGTTGCCACACCGTTTCGCGGCGGGAGGTTGTGAGGGTCTGTTGCCGATGCCTCGCAGCGCTCGTCGCACACACAAAGGGCTCCGCTTGCGGAGCCCTTTTCGTTGGGAGATTACGCGCCGGGCCTGTTCACCGCATGACACGCGACGCCTTGGATCAGCGGCGGCACCTCGCGCCGGCATAGATCGAACACCTCCGGGCAACGTGGATGAAAGGTGCAGCCGGATGGCGGATCGATCGGATTGGGAATCTCGCCGGACACTGCGATGCGCGCGCGCCCTGACATTGCGAGATCCGGCACGGCGCCAAGCAGCATGCGCGTATAGGGCATGCGCGGATGGCTGAAGAGTTCGCGGCCCTCGGCGAGCTCGACGATACGGCCGAGATACATCACGCCGATGCGGTCAGCCATATGACGTACGACCGCAAGATTGTGGCTGATGAACAGATAGGTCAGGCCGAGCCTGTCCTGCAGGTCGCGCATCAGATTGAGGATCTGCGCTTGTACCGAGACATCCAGTGCCGATGTCGGTTCGTCACAGACGATGAAGTCGGCCTCCGAGGCCAGCGCGCGTGCAATGGCGATGCGCTGGCGCTGGCCGCCGGAAAACTGATGCGGGAACTTGACGCCGTCATCGGGGTGCAGGCCGACGAGACGCAGCAGCTCCCCGACGCGCGCGCGGATATCGCGCTCACCGGTGATGAGGTCGAAAGCGCGGATCGGCTCGGCGATGATGCCGTCCACCCGCAGGCGCGGATTGAGGCTGGCATAGGGATCCTGGAAGATCATCTGGATCCGGCGCCGCAATGGTTTTCGCAGCCCCGCCTGTTTCGGATCGCTCATGGAGACGCCGTCGATTGAGACGTCACCGGCGCTCGGCGGCAGCAGGCCAACCACCATCCGCGCCACTGTGCTCTTGCCGGAGCCGGATTCACCCACCAGCGCAAAGGTCTCGCCGCGCCGGATGTCGAAGGAGACGCCATCCACCGCCCTGAGATATTCCCGCGGTGTCCGCTCGATGACGCGGTTGAGCCAGGGCTTGGAGACATCGAATACGCGCCGGAGATCGCGCGCCTGCACCAGCACTGTCATGCTGTGAACTCCGCCGGGGCCGGGGTCGATGACGCGGGATCGTGGAGATGACAGGCCACACGCTGCGTTCCTACCGTGATCGGCTCCGGCCGCTCGACGCGGCAACGGTCGAAAGCGAAGCTGCAGCGGGGATGAAACGCGCAGCCCTGTGGGATCGCCGAGAGGCGCGGCATGCTGCCGGGGATCTGCACCAGGCGCTGCGATGCGTCGCCAGTGAGTGTCGGGATCGCGCCCATTAGTCCTTTCGCATAGGGATGCAGCGGATGCTGCACCACGTCGCGCACGGGGCCGATTTCGGCGATGCGGCCGGAATACATCACGGCGACGCGGTCCGAGGTCTCGGCGATCACGCCCATATCGTGGGTCACCAGCATCACCGCGGTGCCGTGGTCGCGGCCAAGCCGCTTGATGAGGCCGATGATCTGGGCCTGCACGGAAACGTCGAGCGCCGTGGTCGGCTCATCGGCGATGATCAGTTCGGGTTCGGCCGCGATCGCCAGCGCGATCACTACGCGCTGCCGCATGCCGCCGGAAAATTCATGAGGGTAGGCATCGATGCGTTTGTCCGGCGCGGGGATGCCGACTTCTGCCAGCAGCTCGATGGCGCGCTTGCGCGCCGCGCTTTCGGAGAGGGAGAGATGGGTGCGAATGGTTTCCACCAGCTGGTCGCCGATGCGATAGAGCGGATCGAGGCTGGTGAGCGGATCCTGGAAGATCATCGCGATGCGCTTGCCGCGGATACGTCGCATATGTGCCGGCGGCAGATTGTCGATGCGCTGGCCGGAGAGATGGATCTCGCCGCCACTGATGCGTCCGGGTGGATCGATCAGGCCGATGGCGGCAAGCCCCGTCACCGATTTGCCCGCGCCGGATTCGCCGACCACGCCGAGCACTTCGCCGCGGGCGATGTCGAAGGACACGCCATTGATGGCATGCAGCGTGCCGCGCCGACTGGCGAATTCGACATGGAGATCGCGAACGGACAGGACGGGCGTGTTCATGAACAGGTTCCCGTCATTGCAGTTTCGGGTTCAGCGCATCGCGCAGCCAGTCGCCGACCAAATTGATCGACAGGATCAGCGAGGCCAGAGCAATGCCGGGAAAGGCGATCACCCACCATTCGCCGGAAAACAGATAGTTGTTGCCGATACGGATCAGCGTTCCGAGCGATGGCATGGTGTCCGGCATGCCGGAGCCGAGGAATGACAGCGTCGCTTCGGTGATGATGGCCAGCGCGAGATTGATGGTGGCGATGACGAGGATCGGTCCCATGGTGTTTGGCAACACGTGGCGTAGCATGATGACGCGCGCGGGCAGGCCGATGAGCTGCGCGGCGGCTACATAGTCCTTGTTCTTCTCCACCATCACCGAGCCGCGCACGGTGCGCGCATATTGCACCCAGAAGCTCAGGCCGATGGCGATGACCAGCACCATCAGCATGGTGGTGGCGTCGAGGTGATTGCCGAGCAGTGATTTCACCACGCCGTCGATCAGCAGCGCGATCAGGATCGCGGGAAAAGTGAGCTGCACGTCGGCGATGCGCATGATCAGGCTGTCGACCGCGCCGCCCACATAGCCGGCGACGAGGCCCAGCCCGATTCCGAGCACGGCGGCGAGAGCGACGCCGAGAATGCCGACGATCAGCGAGATGCGCATGCCGTAGAGGATGGCGGAGAACACGTCGCGACCTTGCTCGTCGGTGCCGAACAGGAATGGCTTTTGGCCTTCGGCGGTCCAGAGCGGCGAGATGCGCGAATTCATCAGGTCGAGCTGGGCGGGATCGAACGGATTCTGCGCGGCGAGAACAGGCGCCAATATGGCTGCCAGCACCAGCAGTAGCACGATGCTGGCGGCGACGATGGTGAGTTTCGAGCGACGGAACGAATAGAAGATGTCGCTGTCGATGGCACGGGCGAGCAGGCCGGGCGTGTGGGGGAGAGGCGCGTCGGTCATGTCACCCTCACGCCGGCCGGTTGACGGTCGCGCGCAGGCGCGGATCGACGATGGTGTAGAGGATGTCCACCACCAGATTGATGGTGACGAAGATCAACGACACCACGAGCAGATAGGCGGCCATGATCGGGATATCCACATTCTGCACCGCCTGCACGAACAGGAGGCCCATGCCCGGCCACTGAAACACCGTTTCGGTGATGATGGCGAAAGCGATCACCGAGCCGAATTGCAGGCCAGCCACCGTGATGACCGGCACCAGCGTGTTTTTCAGTGCGTGGCCGAAATGGATCGCGCGGGTGGTCAGCCCGCGGGCGCGGGCGAAGCGGATATAGTCGGTGCGCAGCACTTCCAGCATCTCGGCGCGAACGAGGCGCATGATCAGCGTCATCTGGAACAGGCCGAGGGTGATGGACGGCATGATCAGCGCCTTCCAGCCGGAGACGGTCAGAAAACCGGTGGTCCACCAGCCGAGCTTCACCACCTCGCCGCGGCCGAACGACGGCAACCAGCCCAAGGTCACTGCGAACAGATAGATCAGCAGAATGCCGATCAGGAAGGTCGGCAGCGATATGCCGATCAGCGACACCGCCTGCAGCAGCTTGGCGGTGAACGAGTCGCGACGCAGCGCCGAATAGATGCCCATCAATATGCCGAAGAACAGCGCCAGTACGGTGGCACAGGTGGCGAGCTCCAGCGTCGCCGGCATGCGTTCCTGCAGCAGCGAGGAGACCGGCTGGCGAAACTGGTAGGAGACGCCGAACTTGAACTGCGCCGCATTGGTAAAATAGCGCGCGAACTGCACCACCACGGGATCGTCGAGGCCGAGCGAGGCACGGATCTCGGCGCGCTGTGCCGGTGTGGTGTCGATCGCCACCATCTGGTTCACCGGATCCCCGGCAAAGCGGAACATGGTGAAAGCGATGATGCCGACGGCGATCAGCACACCGATGGACTGCAGGGCGCGGCGCAGGATGAAAGCGAGCATGCGGTCCTTTCGCTTTCAGAACGTAGCCGTCATTGCGAGGAGCCCTTGCGACGAAGCAATCCAGCCCTTGCTTACGGCTTTATGTATTGCTTCGTCGCTCCGCTCCTCGCAATGACGAAAAGAGAGACCTGTGACGCCGCTCACTCCGACTTCACCGCCCAGTAAGGCAGCACCTGGTTGTCCGGCCGCTGCACGATCTTGACCTTCTTCGATACACCCCAGGCCAATGCCTGCTGGTGCAGGGGGATATAGGCCCATTCCTTTGCGGCGATCTCAAAACCCTGCTTGATCAGCTGGTCGCGCTTGGTGGTGTCGGTCTCCTGCAGCACCTGGTCGGTGATCTTGTCGAACTCCTTGTTGCAGTAGCCGCCGAGATTGGTGGCGCCGCGCGGGCTGTTCGGATCGTCGCGGCAGCCCATGATGTCATGCATCACATTGTGCGAGTCCTGCGTGCCCGGCGTCCAGCCGAGCAGATAGAACGAGGTATTGAAGCCGCCGGTCTTGAACACTTTGGCGAAGTAAAGCGCCTTTGGCTGCGCATTGAGGTTCACCTTCACATTGACGCGCGCTAGCATGCTGACCACCGCCTGGCAGATCGCAGCGTCGTTGACATAGCGATCATTGGGGCAGTCCATGCCGACCTCGAAACCTTGCGGATAGCCGGCATCGGCAAGCAGCTTCTTGGCAGCGTCGAGGTCGTATTTCGGCCGGGTGAAATCGCCCGCGAGCTTGAACAGTGGCGGTGCGATCATCAGTGCCGAGGGGGTCGACAGGCCACGCATCACGCGGCTCTTGATCGCCTCGATATCGATGGCCTTGTAGAATGCCTCGCGGACGCGGACATCCTTGAACGGGTTCTTGCCCTTGATGTTGGAGAACAGCAGCTCGTCGCGGATCTGGTCCATGCCGAGAAAGATCGTGCGCAGCTCCGGCCCGGCCAGCACGCTGGCCGTGGTCGTGCCGTTGACGCGGGCGATGTCCTGCACCGGCACCGGCTCGATGATATCCACCTCGCCGGACAGCAGGGCTGCGACGCGGGTGGCATCGGAGGCGATCGGGGTGAAGATGATTTCCTTGAGATTATGCTCGGGCTTGCCCCACCAGTCGGGATTGACCTTGAACACGGTCTTCACGCCGGGCTGGTGGCTCTCGATCCTGAACGGGCCGGTGCCGTTGGCGTTCAGCGACGCATAGCTTGGCGAGGTCGCGGCAGCCGGCGTCGGTGCCGTGGCATTGTTCGCCTCCGCCCATTTCTTGCTCATGACATACCAGACGTCCCATTGCGACGTCAGGATCGGGTTAGGCTTGGTGAGCACCACATCAATGGTGTGGTCATCGATCTTGACGAACTTCGCATCCGCCGGGATCACCGTGGTGAAGTCCGATCCCTTGGCGCGCACGCGGTCGGCGGAAAAAATCACGTCATCGGCGGTGAAGGGATCGCCGCTCTGGAACTTGACGTTCTTCCGCAGATAGAAGCGCCAGCGGGTCGGCTCCGGCGTTTCCCACTTCTCTGCCAGTGCGGGAATGAGCTGCAGATCCTTGCCGCGGCCGACCAGGCCTTCATAAACCTGGCCATGATGCGCGATGGTCGTGGTCTCGCGCAGCGTATAGGGGTCGAGGGATTTGAGGTCGCCCTGATTGGCGTAGCGCAGGGTCTGCGCCGCAGCTGGCAAAGGTGCCGCTGCGAGGACAAGGGTCAGTGCTGCTGCAGCACCCGCAAGAGTCCGAAGAAACGACATCCGTATCTCCCTCGTCACGCCGCAGCCCAAAAGCTGAGCTGCTCAGTCATTGTTGGCGGAGTTCGGTTTGCGCGCAAGGGCGATTTCCAACCCCGGGATGTAAATCCCAATGTGCACGTGCAAAGCGGAGGCCAGCTTTGTGCAGGACGGCTTGGTCGCTTGCATCGGAGCGGCGACACCGGCGATACTGACGGATCGTATCGATTTGCAGACCGGATGAGGGGAATTGGCAATGAAGGTAACCGTCACCGTGGACTGTACCCCGCTCGAGGCGCGCGAATTCCTGGGACTGCCCGATGTGCAGCCGATGCAATCGGCGATGATGGATCAGATGCAGAAGAAGATGATGGAGAATATGGACAAGTATTCCCCGGAGTCGATCATGCAGAGCTGGTTCTCGTTCGATCCGAAGGTCGGCGAACGGTTTCAGGACATGTTCGCGAACATGGCCGGACTGGGCGCCGGGACGAAGGAGAAGAAGTAGGCGGGCTCAGCCCGCCCGCCGCATCTCGTCCATTGGCGGGCGCAACTTCGCGCTCGCTCCATGCGCATGTCGTGCAACGGCATCGATCACCATGCTCCACATGGAAATCGGCAGCGCATGGCCCATGCGGTCGATCATCATCAGCTTCGCGCCGGGGATCGACGCTGCGGTGTCGCGGCCGGCTGCGGGATGAACCAAGGGGTCGACCTTGCCGTGGATCACCAGCGTCGGCGCCGTCACTTTTGCAAGGCGCTCCTTGCGGCTGCCGGATGCCAGGATCGCGCGCAGCTGACGGCCGACGCCCTCTGAATGCAGGCCACGGGCATAGGTGCGTTCGGCACGATCGAGGTCGCGCGCCTCGTCGTCCGGAAAACTGCCGACGCGCAAGAACAGCCAGGTCTGCTTGAAGCGCTCGATAAAGGCCTCGTAACCGTCCGGCTGTCGCTGCAGCAGTTTCAACGTCACCTGACGGCTCGGCTGCGGCAGACGAGGATCGCCCGTGGTCGACATGATCGACGTCAGCGAGCGCAGGCGCTCGGGATAAGAGATCGCCATCTCCTGCGCGATCATGCCGCCCATCGACGCGCCGACCACATGCGCCTTGCGGATATGCAGCACGTCGAGCAGCGCCACGGTGTCCGCCGCCATGTCGGACAGCTTGTAGGGGGCTGCGACCGGAATGTTGAGAAAGCGGAGCTTGGCCAGTTCGTACAGCGAGAATTTCTTGCCGCCAGTCATCTTCGACGACAGCCCGATATCGCGATTATCAAAACGGATCACGCGAAAGCCGCAGGCCGCGAGCTCGCGGCAGAAATCGTCGTCCCAATGAATCAGCTGCGCGCCGAGCCCCATGATCATCACCATGGGTTCCGCATCGCTATAGCCGAAGATGTCGTAACAGATGTCGACCCCGTTCGCGCGTGCGATGCGCGGCGGCTGATACGGAACATCGACCTGTTCGGGGAGGAGACGGGCAGGCTTGTACATGTCAACTGTATGACACGGAAAGCCTGAATGAAAAAGTTACAACAGCGTGTTCATGCGCTCAAATCGTCGCGGGACTTAACGATGTGTTGTCGCAGGGCCTATTGTGACAGTGGTTTTGACGATTGTGACAGCAATTATGACAGAGCGCCGGGGAGTTCCGTTGTCACAATCGCGCGCAGCTAACCAAATCGTCGCTGTCGCCATTCGATCAATTTAGCGCTGACCTCGTCCGGCTTCTCCTGCTGGGTCCAGTGTCCGCTGCCCTTCACAAGATACTTTTCGAGATCGGGAATGATCCTGTCCATGCCCTCGGCGGCGGAGGGCGGCAGCACGGCGTCGTTCTCCGCCATGATCATCAGCGCCGGCACCCGCACGGTGTGATCGAGCCCGTCGGCGCGCCGCCAGTTGGCACTGATATTGCGATACCAGTTGATGCCGCCGGTGAAGCCGGACGCAGTGAAGGCATCGACGAACACCTGCATCTCGTCTTCGGACAGGATGGGCTCGCGGCTGTCGCGCGCGGGATCATAGGCGGCGACCATGTCGGGCAATGCGAGATTGGTTTTGGGCGCAGCGCCGATGCCGGCGGTCGGCTCCTCATTGCCCGAGAACGCATCGAAGCCGGAGGCGCGCTGCGGCGGTTTGCGCATGAAGAACTCGAAGGTGCGGCGGACGTCATTGGCGAAGATGCCGTCGGGCCGACGTGCGGGATCCTGGAACTGGACGATATACATGCTGTCGCCGAACCGCTTGCGATAGATCAAGATCGGATCGATCGGTGCGCGATCTGTATGCGGCGTGTTGATGCCGACGACGCCGGCGACGCGGTCGGGATGGCGCAGCGGCATCTGCCAGACGACGAAGCCGCCCCAATCATGGCCGACGAAAATCGCCTTGTCGATTTTCAGATGATCGAGCAAGGCGACGAGATCGCCGGTGAGGTGCTCGATGCTGTAGTCCTCGACAGCCGCGGGTTTGTCGGTTGCGCCATAGCCGCGCTGGTCCGGCGCGATGGCGCGGATGCCGGCCTCGCTGAGCGCCTTGATCTGGTGACGCCAGGAGAAAGCGAGCTCGGGCCAGCCATGGCAGAGGACCACCGGTGGCGCGTCGGTTTTGGGGCCAGCGTCGTAATAGCCCATGCGGAGGCCGGGGAGGTCGGCGAACTGGAGGGGCGGCATGGTGAGCATGAATTAGGTCTCCGTCATTCCGGGGCGCGCCGCAGGCGCGAACCCGGAATCTTGTTGTGAGTTTCGCTATGATGAGATCCCGGGTTCGCGCTGCGCGCGCCCCGGGATGACGTGCGTGCGGTTAGTTGACCTGCCGCTCTTTGCCGATCCAATATGGGTCCCGCAGCTGCCGCCGCAGGATCTTGCCCGACGCATTGCGCGGCAGGGCCTGGATGAAATCCACCGTCTTTGGCGTCTTGAAGGCGGCGATGCGCTGGCGGGTGAAGGCGATGATATCGACGGCGCTGATCTCCTTGCCGGGCTTCAGCGCCACCACGGCCTTCACGGCTTCGCCCCAGGTGTCGTCGGGCACGCCGACGACAGCGACCTCCGCCACATCCGGGTGATCGCAGATCGCACTCTCCACTTCGGCCGGATAGATATTTTCGCCGCCGGAGATGATCATGTCCTTGATGCGGTCGTGAATGTAGAGGAAGCCATCCTTGTCGAGATAGCCGGCGTCGCCCGTACGCAGCCAGTTGTCGCGGTCGAGCGTACGCGCGGTCGCATCCGGCAGATTCCAGTAGCCAACCATGTTGGACGCCGAGCGCGTCGCAATCTCGCCGACTTCTCCCGTGGGCACCGGCTTGCCGTCGGGATCGAGGATAGCGATCTCGATGCCCGGCAGCGCCTTGCCGGCAGAGCGCATGCAGTCGCGGCCCTCGACGTGATCTTCCGGCGCCAGCACCACGATGGTGCCGGTGGTTTCCGTCATGCCATACATCTGCACGAAGCCGCAGCCGAACACGGCGATGCATTCCTTCAGCAGCGCGGCGGGGATCGGCGACGCGCCATACATGATGTATTTGAGTTGCGAGAAATCCATCTCGCGCGCCCGCGGCTGCCGCACGATGAACTGCATTGCGGCCGGCACCAGGAACAGCTTGCTGATGCCGTAGTCGCGGAAGAAGTCGAGCACCTTGTTGGGATCGAACTCCCGCGCGATCACGCTCTTGGCGCCGTGATAGAGCCCGAACACCGCCCAGCCCACGCCGCCGATGTGAAACACCGGCATCGCCACCAGCGAGACGTCGGTGTCGGTCCAGACATTCCAGTCCGGGTTCTCGTCGGTGCCGCCGATGCGCAGCAGCGACAGGAAGTTCTGGTGCGACAGCATCGCGCCTTTCGGTTTGCCCGTGGTGCCCGACGTGTAGAGTTGGATCGCGACGTCGTTACTCGTCATCGCAAGGTTCGGATCGCTGTCGCTCTGCGCATCGCGCCAGGCGACAAAGTCCTGCCACTCCGGTGCGCCGCCTTCCATGGTCATGATGGTGCGTACATGCGGGAGCTGATCCTTCAGCCCGCGGACCAGATCGATGAATTCGGGGCCGACAAAGAGGACGGCAGCCTTGGCGTCATCGACAATGAAAGCAATCTCCGGCCCGGCGAGGCGCCAGTTCACGGGGGCCGTGACGGCCTTAGCCTTCACGGCGCCGAGCAGGAGCTCGATGAAGAGGTCGCTGTTCTTGCCGAGATAGGCGATGCGCTCGTCGGGCTTCACGTCGAGCGCAATCAGGCCATTCGCGACCTGGCTGGCGCGGCGATCAAGTTCTGCGTAGTTGGTCTCTCGCCCTTCGAACACCAGGGCGGTGGATGCACCGCGGGTTTTGGCTTGTATGCGAACGACATCGGCCAGCGTGGCGGCTTCCGCGACGGACATGACTTCCCTCCCTCCATTTATTAGTTGCGGGGAGTGTGATGGCGTCGCGTGAGGCTGGCAAGATCAGAAAGGTGCTGCGCTGCGGTGGTAGCCCGGATGGAGCGAAGCGCAATCCGGGGACCGGCGTTTCAATCAACTCTTCTGTCTCCGCATTACGCTGCGCTCCATGCGGGCTACAAGGCGTACAGCGGCGTTACCCCCGCTTCGCCTTGTCCTTCTCGTTCTGCGCCATGATGCTGGCCTTGGCCGCATCCCAGTCGGCGTCGCTCCATTCGCGCAGCTGATAGAAATTGCCACCCATCGCCAGCGCCTGTGCGCCGTCCATGGCGATGGTTTCGCCATTGATCCAGTCGCAGCCGCCGGAGATCAGGAATACGGCGAGGTTCTGCAGCTCCTCCATGGTGCCGGTGCGGCCCATGGGATTCCACGCCTTGGTGCGCGCGCCGGCTTCATCGCCCGGCTTGATGCGCTTGCTCATGCCCTCGGTGGGAATCTCGCCCGGCGCGATGGTGTTGAGGCGGATGCCGTAACGGCCCCATTCCGTGGCGAGCGACATAGTCATGGCATGGATCGCCGACTTGCTCATGGCCGAGGGCACCACATAGGGGCTGCCATTGCGCACCCAGGTCACCGTGATCGACACCACATTGCCGCGCGTCTTGCCGGCGATCCAGCGGCGGCCGACGGCATGGGTCACATAGAACGTGCCATGCATGACGATATTCGCCACCGCATCGAAGCCGCGCGGCGACAGGTCCTGCGAGCGCGAGATGAAATTGCCGGCGGCATTGTTGATGAGATCGGTGAGGGGGCCATCGGCCCAGATGCCCTCGATCATCGCATCGACTGCCGCGCTGTCGCGGATGTCGACGCCATGGCTGGTCACCTTGCCGCCGAATTCGGCCATCAGCTCGGTGGCAGTCTCGTCGCACACGCTCTTGCGGCGACCACAGATATGAACCCCGGACCCCAGTTGCAGAAATTTGGCGGCCATGGACTTGCCGAGGCCGGTACCGCCTCCCGTCACGAGAATATTCCGGCCGGCGAGGAGCTGCTGATTGAACATGGGATGGTCCTGCTTTTGGATGTTGCGGACGTATTAATTAGTTGATTGACTAAAACCTCACAAAGTCGACGCTGTAAAGCGCAAGAACACCCCCAAACGTGTTCGCGAACAAGTTGAGGAAAGGAAACCTCCCATGGAAGATCGCGTCCAGGTGTCCATCACCGGCGGCGTCGCCGATGTCCGGATGGTCCGCGCGGACAAGATGAACGCGCTGGATGCCGCGATGTTTGCGGCCCTGGTGGATACCGCCGACAAGCTCAGCCGCGAAAAGGGGCTGCGGGCGGTGGTACTGTCCGGCGAGGGGCGGGCGTTTTGCGCCGGCCTCGATATGGGACGATTCGCCGCCATGAAGGAAAGCGGCGGCGACGGCATTGGCGGCGCCCAGAAGCGCGATCTGTCGATCCGGACGCACGGGCTCTGCAACCATTCGCAGCAGGCGGTATGGGGCTGGCGGCAATTGCCGGTGCCGGTGATCGCCGCCGTGCATGGCGTTGCATTCGGCGGCGGTTTTCAGGTCGCGCTTGGCGCCGACATGCGTTACGTGGCGCCCGACACCAAGATGTCGATCATGGAGATCAAATGGGGCCTAGTGCCGGACATGGCCGGCACCCCGATCCTCGCCTCGCTGGTGCGCGACGACATCCTTCGCGAGCTGACCTATACCGGACGCATCTTCACGGCGCAGGAAGCGCTGAGCTACGGACTAGCCACGTGCGTCGTCGATGATCCTCGGACTGCCGCATTGGAAGTCGCCCGCGAAATCGCCGGCAAGAGCCCGGACGCGATCCGCGCCACCAAGCGCATGCTGAACAATCTCTCCGTCGATCCCGGCCCGGCGCTGCTGGCGGAATCCGTCGAGCAGATGAAGCTGATGGGTGCGCCCAACCAGACTGAAGCCGTGCGCGCGAACATCGAGAAGCGCGCGCCGAATTTCGCGGATTAGACTCTGTCGTCATTGCGAGGAGCGAAGCGACGAAGCAATCCAGAAAGCCACAAGCGAAGTCTGGATTGCTTCGTCGCAAGGGCTCCTCGCAATGACGCTGAGGAGCCGTAGCAAGACCAATAACAACAATCCGGAAGCGTCCCATGTCCACCTCTCTCCGCCACGGCGTCATCTCCGGTGACCGCCTGCGCTCGTTCGACGACATCAACTCCCGCGCCAGCCGTATCGCCTCGGGCCTCGCAAGTCTCGGCGTCAAGCAGGGCGACAGCGTCAGCATCCTGATGCGCAATGACATCGCGTTTCTGGAATCCGCCTATGCGGTGGCACGGTTGGGCGCCTATGCGGTGCCGGTAAACTGGCATTTCAAGCCAGAAGAGATCACCTATGTGATCAGGGATTCCGGCAGCCATGTCCTGATCAGCCATGCCGACATGCTGCATCAATTGCGCGATGCGATTCCGGCCGGCATCACCACCATCAGTGTGTCGACGCCGCGGGAAATCGTGACCAATTACAAGGTCGATCCTGCGAGGCTCGGCACGCCCTATGGCGCCATTGATATCGAGAGCTGGATCAACGAGCAGCCGCCCTATGATGGCCCGATCGTGCCGGCGCCGCACAACATGATCTACACGTCAGGCACCACGGGTCATCCGAAAGGCGTCCGCCGTTTTGCGCCGACGCCGGATCAGCAGAAATCCGCAGATGCGATGCGCGCCCGCGTCTATGGCCTCAAGGAAGGTTCGCGCGCGCTGCTGCCCGGGCCGCTTTATCACTCGGCGCCGAATGCCTTCGCGCTGCGCGCGGGCAAGCTCGGCGGCCTGCTGGTGATGATGCCGCGCTTCGACGCCGAAGAGTTTCTCCGCATCATCCAGGACGAGAAGATCGACACCATCTTCATGGTGCCGACCATGTTCATCCGCCTGATGAAGCTGCCGGAGGATGTCCGCAAAAAATACGACGTCTCCTCGCTCCGTCACATCATCCATGCCGCCGCGCCATGCCCGGCCGATGTGAAGACCGCGATGATCGACTGGTGGGGGCCGGTGATCTTCGAATTCTACGGCTCGACGGAATCCGGTGCCGTCACCTTCGCCAATTCCGAAGATGCGTTGAAGAAGCCCGGCACCGTCGGCAAGATCGCGCCGGGCGCCGAGCTGCGCTTTCTCGGTGATAACGGCGATATACTGCCACAGGGCGAGATCGGCGAAATCTATTCGCGCATCGCCGGTAATCCGGACTTCACCTATCACAACAAGCCGGAGAAGCGTGCCGAGATCGACCGCGACGGCTTCATCACCTCCGGCGATGTCGGTTACATCGATGCCGATGGTTATGTCTTCATCTGCGACCGCAAGCGCGACATGGTGATCTCCGGCGGGGTGAACATCTATCCGGCCGAGATCGAATCGGCGCTGCATGCGTTGCCCGGCGTGCATGACTGCGCGGTGTTCGGCATTCCCGATGCGGAATTCGGCGAGAGCCTGATGGCGGTGATCGAGCCGCAGCCCGGCGCGGTGCTGGATCTGGCCAAGGTACGCATCGATTTGAAGAAGGCACTCGCGGACTACAAGGTGCCGAAGCAGATGGAGATCCAGAGCAATCTGCCCCGCGAAGATTCCGGCAAGATCTTCAAGCGGCGTCTGCGCGATCCGTATTGGGCGAAAGTGGGGCGGACGATCTAGGATCGCGCGCTCAACTTCATCTTGCATTGCAGCAAGACATGCGACCAAATGCGTCCCCGGCCACCTTTCCGGAGCTGCTCTGTGTCCATGACTTTGCCGAACGATCAGGAAAACGCCCCGCTGCATGGCGGGCCCATCGCCGACCCGCAGGCGGACGCGCAGCTGCGCGAGGATATCCGGCTGCTTGGCCGCATTCTCGGCGATACGGTCCGTGATCAGGAGGGCGCCGCGGTGTTCGATCTGGTCGAGGCGATCCGCCAGACCTCCGTCCGCTTCCACCGCAACGAGGACAAGGATGCCCGGCGCGAGCTGGAAGCCATTCTCGACGGCATGTCGACGGCAGAGACCGTCCGCATCGTCCGTGCCTTCAGCTATTTCTCCCACCTCGCCAATATCGCCGAGGATCAGAACAATATCCGCCGCATGCGCGCCCAGCGCGCCGATGCCGCCTCCGCCAATGGCACGCTGGCCCATGCGGTGGCGCGGGCGCAGGAAGCCGGCATCGACGCAAAAATGCTCGGCAAGTTCTTCAGTCAGGCGCTTGTCTCGCCGGTGCTGACCGCGCATCCCACCGAAGTTCGCCGCAAGAGCACCATCGACCGCGAAATGGAGATCGCGGCATTGCTCGATCGTCGCGAGCGCATGCAGCTCACGGCCGAAGAGACCGAGACGCTGGACGAGACCTTGCGCCGCGCGGTGGTGACGCTGTGGCAGACCAATCTGCTCCGCCGCAGCAAGCTGACGGTGCTGGATGAGGTTACCAACGGTCTCGCTTTCTACGACTACACCTTCCTGCGCGAAGTGCCGCGGCTGCATTGCCGGCTGGAAGACAGCCTGAGCGAGCAGGGCGGGCCGGAAGCGCTGCCGGCGTTCCTGCGTATGGGCAGCTGGATCGGCGGCGACCGCGACGGCAATCCTTTCGTCACCGCAGATGTGATGGAAGGCACCGTCATGCTGCAAAGCCGGCGGGCTTTCAGTTTCTATCTCGACGAACTCCATGCCCTCGGCGCAGAGCTGTCGATGGCCGCACATCTGTCCGAGGTCTCCGACGAGCTGCGTGCACTGGCGGAGCGCTCCCCCGATCCGTCGCCGCATCGCGCCGGCGAACCCTATCGCCTCGCGATCTCCGGCATCTATGCGCGGATGGCCGCGACGGCGCATGCGCTCAAACTGCCGAACCGCCGCGCTGCGGTGGGCGAGGCGCCGCCTTATGCGTCGGCCGCCGAGTTCAAGGCCGATCTGGATGTGCTGGACCGCTCGTTGCATGCCGACAATTCCCGCGTCATCGCGCGCGGCCGGCTGCGCACGCTGCGCAGCGCGGTGGATTGTTTCGGCTTCCATCTCGCCAGCCTCGACATCCGGCAGAACTCGGCGGTGCATGAGCGTACCGTGGCCGAGCTGATCGATGCGGCGATGCCCGGCAAATCCTATCTCTCGCTGGATGAGGATGCGCGCATCGCGCTGCTGGTCGCGGAATTGAAGAATGCGCGCCCGCTGTCGTCACTCTTCGTGAAATACAGCGAGGAGACGCTTGGCGAACTTGCACTGTTTCGTATGGCCGCCGAGGTGCATGCGAAATTCGGCGCCGCGGCGATCCCCCAATGCATCATTTCCATGTGCAAGGGCGTCTCCGACATGCTGGAGGTCGCGGTGCTGCTGAAGGAAGTCGGCCTGGTCGATTCTTCCGGCCGCAGCGGCATCAATATCGTGCCGCTGTTCGAGACCATCGAGGATCTGCAGGCGTCGGCCAAGATCATGGACCGGCTGTTTGCTCTGCATGACTATCGCCGCCTCGTGGACAGCCGCGGCGGCGTGCAGGAGGTCATGCTGGGCTATTCCGACAGCAACAAGGACGGTGGCTTCGTTACCTCGGGCTGGGAACTCTACAAGGCAGAGATCAAGCTCATCGATGTGTTCGAGCGCCATCACATCCGCTTGCGCCTGTTCCACGGACGTGGCGGCTCGGTCGGTCGCGGCGGTGGCCCGAGCCACGACGCGATCCTGGCGCAGCCCGGCGGTGCCGTGGACGGCCAGATCCGCATCACGGAGCAGGGTGAGATCATCTTCAGCAAATATTCGAATGCCGAAGTCGGTCGCAACAATCTCGAAATCCTGGCCTCCGCCACGCTGGAAGCGAGCCTGTTGGCGCCTAAGCACTCTGCGCCGCGCAGCGAGTATCTCGAAGCGATGGAGGAAATCTCCGCGCTGGCCTTCAAGGCCTATCGCGGGCTGGTCTATGAGACCGATGGCTTCGTTGATTACTTCTGGGAATCCACCGTCATCAACGAGATCTCGACGCTGAACATCGGCAGCCGTCCGGCTTCGCGTAAGAAGACCCGGGCGATCGAGGATCTGCGCGCCATCCCGTGGGTGTTCTCATGGGCGCAGTGCCGGTTGATGCTGCCGGGCTGGTTCGGTTTCGGCAGCGCCGTGGCGGCGTGGCTGAAGGCGCATCCTGACAAGGGCATGGCCTTCCTGCAGGAGATGCACCGCGAATGGCCGTTCTTCCGCACGCTGCTGTCGAACATGGACATGGTGCTGGCGAAGAGCTCCATCGCGATCGCCTCGCGTTATGCGGAGCTGGTGGCGGATCAGGCTTTACGGGAGAATATCTTCGGCCGCATTCGCGCGGAGTGGCATCTGTCCATCGAGTCGCTGCTCGACATCATGGAGCAGGACGGCTTGCTGCAAGGCAATCCGCTGCTGGAGCGCTCGATCCGCAACCGCTTCCCCTATCTCGATCCGTTGAACCATGTGCAGGTCGAGCTGCTGCAGAAGCATCGCGCGGAAGGCGATGGTGGCGACGAACAGGTGCTGAGAGGCATCCAGCTGACGATCAACGGCATCTCGGCGGGGCTACGGAATAGCGGTTAGGTTGTCCCTCCCTCAAGCCGCGAAGCGGCGCAGTGGGGAGGGTGGCTGGCCGAAGGCCAGACGGGTGGGGTGCCCCACGCTCTGACGTCACGTGGGGCACCCCACCCGTCTCGAACGCTGCGCGTTCGATCCACCCTCCCCAGTCGCTTCGCTCCGGGGAGGGAGAAGAACGCCCTCAACAGAAATGCGCGCCCTGTGTCTCCACATAGACGGCATACAGCGACTGGCTCGCCGTCATGAACAGCCTGTTTCGCTTCTTGCCGCCGAAGCAGACATTGGCACAGGTCTCCGGCAGCTTGATCTGCCCGATCCGCTGGCCATCCGGCGCAAAGATCTGCACGCCGTCATAGCCGTCGCCGACCCAGCCGGCGCCGACCCAGATATTGCCTTCGGTATCGACACGCAGCCCGTCGGGAAAACCTGATTTGCCGTCCAGCGTCATGTCGATCAGCGGTTTGCCACCCGTGAGCTTGTCGCCATTGACGTCATATTGCCACACGACGTTCTTCGCATTCGGATAATGCGTGATGCCGGTGTCGCAGACATAGAGCTTTTTGTAGTCTGGGCTGAAAGCGAGGCCGTTCGGCTTGAACGGATCGTCCGCGACCTTGCTGATCTGACCATTGGTCGGATCGATGCGATACACGGCTTCCTTCTGATACGGCTGGGTGACGCCGGGGGCCGCGCGCTGGCCCTCATAGAGATTGATAGCGCCGTAGCCGGGATCGGTGAACCAGATGGCCTTGTCGATGGGATTGACGACCATGTCATTCGGGCCATTGAGCGGCTTGCCGTTCGCCTGCTCGGCGAGCGTCGTGACGCCGCCATTGTGTTCGAAGCGCACCAGCCGCGTGCGTTGTGCCGAGAGCTGTCGCCCTTCGGTGTCGAACGAATTGCCGTTGCTCTCATCCGAGGGATAGCGGAAGCGCTCTGAAATATGGCCGTCGTCGTCGAGATAGCGCAGCTGCCGGTTGGCCGGGATGTCGCTCCAGATCAGATACTGGCCCTGCGCATTCCAGGCCGGCCCTTCGGCCCACAGGCATCCCGTATAGAGCCGCTTGATGACGGTGTTGCCGACCCTGGCTGTGAAGCGTTTGGCGTCGATGACGACGATGTCGGGATCGGGATAGCGCTGTGGCTGCACGTTGCGCCCATAGTCGCGCGCGAATGCCTTCGGCGCCACGAGCGTCGAGGCGGCGAGCGCGCCGGCTGTCTGCAATATGCGCCGGCGATTGAGAGACGTCACATTTGACGTGGGATCGGTGTCACGCGCAGCAAATGGATTTTGCATCGTCGTCCTCCCGTGAGCCTGGCTTTGTTGCCAGTTGAGTGCGGAGGCTAGCGTGTTGGGGCGTCGATACCAGCGAATTCGATGCTGCCGCGCAGTGATGGCGATGCACAAAAAGAAAAAGCCCGGACAACGCGAGGCGTCATCCGGGCTTCATCATTGCTTCAATTTGCGTGGATCACACTTCCTGCTTGCCCGACGCGAAGATCGCGATCAGCGTGATCACCGCAGCGGCCAGCACGTAGTAGCCGATATAAGCCAGACCATAATTGGCCTGCAGATAGGTGGCGATATAGGGCGCCAGCGATGCACCGAAGATGCTCGCCATGTTGAAGGTCATGGACGAGCCGGTGTAGCGAACGGCGGTCGGGAACGGCGCAGCCAGGGCCGCACCGATCAGGCCGTAATTGATGCCGAAGATCGCGAGACCGATCAGCGCGAAGGCGTAGATGCCCGCGATGCCGCCGCCGAGCAGCGGTGCCACGAAGAACGAGAACACGATCACCATCAGGCAGTTGGCGATCAGCAGGTTGCGGCGGCCAAGCTTGTCGCCGAGCAGGCCGGCAAGGATGTTGGTGGTGCCGAAGGCGATGGCGCCGGCGATCTGCACCTTGAGCGCGTCGAGCAGCGACATCTTCGCCACGCCGACATTGTAGGAGAGCAGATAGGCCGTGCAGACATAGAAGAACACGAAGGTCATCAGGCCGACCAGCGTGCCCAGCAGCAGGCTGCGCTTGTGCTTCTTGAGCAGCTCGATGCCGGGAACGGCGACGCGCTCGGCCTTGTCGATGGCCTTCTGGAATTCCGGCGTCTCGGTGATGGACAGGCGCACCCACAGGCCGATCACGATCAGCACGATGGAGGCGAGGAACGGCACGCGCCACGCCCAGCTCAGGAATGCTTCCGGAGAAACGAAGTGCAGCAGCAGCCAGAACGTGCCCGACGCCAGGAACAGGCCGAGCGGCGCGCCGAGTTGCGGGAACATGGCGTACCAGTTGCGCTTGCCGGGAGGCGCATTTTCGGTGGCGAGCAGCACGGCGCCGCCCCATTCGCCGCCGAGGCCGAGGCCCTGGCCGAAACGGCACAGCACCAGCAGCGCCGGCGCGGCGATGCCGATCTGCGCATGGGTCGGCAGCAGGCCGATCACCACGGTGGAGATGCCCATGGTGAGCAGCGCCGCGACCAGCGTGGTCTTGCGGCCGACGCGATCGCCGAAATGGCCGAACAGGATGGCGCCGAACGGACGCGCGAAGAAGGCGATGGAGAACACCGCGAAGGACGCGAGCAGCGCCGCCGTGTCATTGCCGGCCGGGAAGAACAGCTTCGGGAACACCAGCACCGCGGCGGTAGCGTAGACATAGAAGTCGAAGAACTCGATGGTGGTGCCCACCAGGCTCGCGGTCAGAACGCGCGCCGGGGAGTTCAGGGCCTTGGAATGCGGCGCAGCCGCGGAGGGCATGGCGCCCGCGTGATCAGTCATTGTCATGTCCAGCAAATATGGCCCGGCCTGCGGATACGCGGCATGGAGCCTTGTTATTTGCCGGTCACATAACTGACTTGGGCGGGAACTGGAATTCTTTATTGCGAAATTTGGGCAGGCACGGGTCAGATAAGATCGTGTTGCATAGCTGTTTTTAGAATATAATTACGTTTTCGATTTTGGGTTGTGAAGTTACGCACAACGCAGCGTGCATCTCCGCCCCTCATGGTGAGGAGGTGCCCATAGGCGCCGTCTCGAACCATGAGCTGGCAAGCTTCACCGCCATCCATCGAGACGCCCGCTTTCGCGGGCTCCTCAGGATGAGGGCGGAGCGTGCGGAGGAGCCGCTTACACCGGATCCCAGCTGAAAATGTCGGCCGAGCGGTCCAGCTTGTAGAACGACGACTTCAGCGCCGGCATGCCGTGTTCGGCAAGGGTCTGCGGGGTCCAGCCTTCGTCGCGATGGATCGAGCGGATCGGGCGCGACTGGCCCATCAGGAAGATCTCGTTCATGCGCGCGGCGAAGATCTGGCCGGACACGTCCTTGCCGGCATCCGACAGCAGGAAGGCCACCAGCGGTGCGATCTTTTCCGGTCCCATGCGCTGCATGCGCTCGACGCGGGCCTTCTCGGCTTCGGTCTCGGTCGGAATCGAGCCGATCATGCGGCTCCAGGCGAAGGGCGAGACGCAGTTCGAATTGACGCCGTAGCGCTGCATGTCGAGGGCGATCGACTTCGACAGGCCGACAATGCCGAGCTTTGCCGCGGCATAGTTCGCCTGGCCGAAATTGCCGACAAGACCCGAGGTCGAGGTGAAGTGCACGAAGGAGCCGGAATTCTGCTCGCGATAGATGCGGGCCGCGGCATGCGAGGTGTAGAACGAGCCCATCAGATGGACCTTGATCACGGCCTCGAAGGCGTCGATGGACATCTTGTGGAAGATGGCATCGCGCAAAATGCCGGCATTGTTCACCACGCCGTCGAGACGGCCATAGGTGTCGACCGCCTGCTTGATGATCTTGCTGGCCGGAACGGCTTCGGCGACGGATTCGAAATTGGCGACGGCCTTGCCGCCGGCCTTCTTGATTTCCTCGACGACTTCTTCCGCCGGCGCGGCAGAGGTGCCGGCACCGTCGGTCGAACCGCCTGGATCATTGACGACGACGCTGGCGCCTTCAGCGGCGCAGAGCAGCGCGATGCCGCGGCCGATGCCACGACCCGCGCCGGTGACGACGACAACCTTGCCATCGAGCATTTTGGTTTTTGCCATTCTTTCGTTCCTCTTGGTTGGAAATCAATTGTCGTCATTGCGAGAAGCGAAGCGACGAAGCAATCCAGTTCTTTCTTCGCTTGGCTCTGGATTGCTTCGCTGCGCTCGCAATGACGACGAATTACGTCTCGTTGGTGAAGATGATGGTCCCTGACGCGGCGAACATGCCGCCAACGCCGTGGCAGACGGAGATCTTGGCGCCCGGCACCTGGGCCGGTGCGATGCCGCGCATCTGGCGGACGCTCTCCTGCAAAGCGTACATCCCGTACATGCCGGAATGCATGTAGCTGAGGCCGCCGCCATTGGTGTTGAGCGGCAGCTTGCCGCCCGGCCGCGTGTTGCCGTCGGCGATGAACTTCCCGGTCTCTTCATGCGGCATGAAGCCGAGATCGCCGAGGCCGTAGAGCGGCAGATGCGCGAAGGCGTCGTAGATCATCAGGTGATCGACGTCCTTGTGCGTGATGCCCGCTTCGCGGAAGGCAGTGGGGCCCGCGACCTTGAAGGCGCGTGAGGAGTTGAACGTCTCCATCTGGCTGACCATCGGCGTTTCCACGCTCTCGCCCGTGCCGAGGATGTAGACCGGCTTCTGCGGGAAATCCTTGGCCCGATCGGCCGAGGTGAGGATCAGCGCGCCGCCGCCATCGGTGACAAGGCAGCATTGCAGCAGGCGGAACGGATAGGCGATCATGCGCGAGTTCAGCACGTCCGCGACGGTGATCGGGTCCTTCATCATCGCGCGCGGATTCTTCGCCGCCCATTCGCGCTGGACCACGGCCACCGAGGCGAGCTGCTCATGTGTGATGCCATAGGTCTTCATGAAGCGCAGCACGGGAATCGGAAACATGCTTGGCGGGCCATAGACGCCATAGGGCGCCTCGAACTGGCCCTGCAGCGAATCCGCGGGAATCGAGCGCGGCAGTTTGCCGATCATCGACTTGCCGCTTTCCGCATGCGTGATCAGCACGGTCTTGCAGAGCCCGGCCTCGATGGCAGCCGCTGCGTGGCGGACATGCAGCATGAAGGAGCAGCCGCCCACCGATGTGCCGTCGGCCCAGGTCGGCGTGATGCCGAGATAATGCGCGAGCTGCTGCGGCGTTTCCACCGCGGTGGCGATGCCGTCGATGTCCGACAGCTTCAGTCCGGCATCCTTGATGGCGTTGAGCGCGGCGTCCGCATGGAGCTGGATCTGCGACATGTTCGGGATGACGCCGAGTTCGGTGGTCTCGGCTGCGCCGACGACGGCGACTGCGTTTCTGCGCATGATCTCAGCCCTTCGCTGGTCGGAAAACGGGGAGGGTGAGATTGTCGTCCACCTTCTGGAACGCGACTTCGAGCTTCATGTCGAGCTCAAGCGCCTCCGGTGTCTGCTCGCAATCGATGATGTTGCTCATCAGCCGCGGGCCTTCGTCGAGTTCGACCACCGCAATGGCATAAGGCGGTGTGAAGCCGGGAGCCGCCGGGCGATGATTGATGACGTAGCTATAGAGGAAACCTTTGCCGGATGCCTTGAACACCGAAACATTCCGCGAGGCGCATTTCGAGCAGAACGGGCGCGGCGGGAAATACACATGCGAACAGTCGTCGCAGCGCTGCAGGCGCAGTTCGCCGGCCTTGGCGCCATCCCAGTAATGCTGGGTTTCCGGTGTCGGTTTCGGGCGGGCCCGTGCGGGTTCGGCCATCTGTTTTCTCCCAGTGCCGGGATGGTCCCGGCTCGTTGTCGCGCAGGACATTCCACATTTGAGGCGTGGCGGTCCAGCGTCCGTGTTGCATAGCCGTATCTGCGGATCGCGGACCAAATTTGACACCAATCTGGTGGGATGGTCTGACTGACACCGAGCGCTGCAACCCCGTCGGGAATGTTGCGGCCAAATACCGGGAAACGAAACAAGCGAGGCTTCATTGCGCAGCATCAGGATCGGCTCAGGCGCCGGATACTCCGGCGATCGCATCGAGCCGGCGGTCGAGCTCGCCGAGAAGGGCGACATCCAGTATCTCGTCTTCGAATGTCTCGGCGAGCGCACGGTGGCGCTGGCACAGCAGGCGCGGATGAAGAATCCGGACAGCGGCTTCGATCCCCTGCTCGAGGAACGCATGCGTGCGGTGCTGCCGATCTGTGCGGCGAAGGGCATCAAGATCGTCACCAATATGGGCGCGGCGAATCCCGAGGCTGCCGCCCGAAAGACGGCTGACATCGCCAAGGCGATGGGCCTGCCGAAGCTGAAGATCGCCGCCATCGTCGGCGATGACGTGCTCGATGCCTGCAAGGGCAGCGACCTGCCGGTGCTCGAATTCGACAGCACCATGCGCGGGCTCGGCAACAAGGTTCTCTCGGCCAATGCCTATCTCGGTGCCGAACCGATGGCGGCAGCCCTGAAGGACGGCGCGGATGTGGTGATCACCGGCCGTGCCTCCGATCCCGCTCTGTTTCTCGCGCCGATGATCCATGCCTTTGGCTGGTCGATGACCGACTGGAATCTGCTCGGGCAGGGCATCGTGGTCGGACATCTGCTCGAATGTGCCGGCCAGATCACCGGCGGCTATTTCGCCGATCCCGGCTTCAAGGATGTGGAAGGCCTCGCGCGTCTCGGCTTCCCCATCGGCGAAGTCAGCGAGGACGGCACGCTGGTCGTCACCAAGGTCGACGGCTCCGGCGGCGAAGTCTCGGCGCGCACCTGCAAGGAGCAGTTGCTTTACGAAGTGCATGATCCCAGGCGCTACCTGCAGCCCGACGTCGTCGCGGACTTTTCACAGGTCCGCATCGAGGAGATCGGCAAGGATCGCGTGCGCGTGACCGGCGGGCAGGGCACGCAGCGGCCCGATACGCTGAAGGTCTCGGTCGGCTATGTCGACAGCTATATCGGCGAGGGCCAGATCTCCTATGCCGGTCCCAATGCGGTGGCCCGCGGCCGTCTCGCCCTCGATATCGTGCGCGAGCGTCTGAAGCTCACCGGCGTTGCGACCACCGAAACGCGCTTCGATCTTATCGGCGTCGATTCCCTGCACGGCCAATCCCTTGGGGCACGCTCCGAACCCTACGAAGTCCGCGTTCGCGTCACCGGCCGCACCGATACGCTGCGCGAAGCCGTCCGCATCGGCAACGAGGTGGAGACGCTCTACACCAACGGCCCGGCTGGCGGCGGCGGCGCCACCAAGTCGGCGCGCGATGTTGTCGCGGTCGCATCCGTGCTGCTGCCGCGCGCGCAGGCGGCGCCATCCGTTCGTTTCGTGGAGGCCTGAGATGAAGCTGCGCGACATCGCCCATTCCCGCACAGGAGACAAGGGCAACATTTCCAACATCTCGGTAATTGCCTTTGACGCAAAGCTTTTTCCGTTGCTATTATCGCAGGTGACCGCCGAGCGCGTGCGTGACCTGTTCAAGGACATCGTTCAGGGCGAGGTGGTCCGCTATGAACTGCCCAATATTTCCGCACTGAATTTCGTGATGGATCAGGCACTTGGCGGCGGAGTCACGCGATCGCTGGCGCTCGATGCGCATGGCAAGTCGCTCAGCTCCGCGCTGCTCGATCTGGAAATTACCGGCCGTATCGGCGATACCGACGAGGCGCCGTGAACTGATCCGGTCACGGCCTGACAAGGATACCGTGACCATGTCTGCACCGACACTCGCCAGCCTCGCCGCCGATCTTGCCGCCGGCCGCACCACCTCCCGCAAACTGGTCGAGGACTGCCTCGCCAAAATCGCTGATCCCAAGGGCGAGGGGCAGCGGGTCTATATGCATGTGGACAAGGACGCCGCGCTGGCCGCTGCGGACGCCATGGACGCGCTGCGCAAGGCGAATGCCGCGCCGTCGCGCTTTGCCGGCATTCCGGTCTCCATCAAGGATCTGTTCGACATCAAGGGCCAGGTGACCCGCGCCGGTTCGCGCGCGCTCGATGACAGCGCGCCGGCCGAGCAGGATGCGCCGACCGTGGCCCGCCTGCGTGCCGCCGGCTTCGTCCTGATCGGTCGCACCAACATGGTCGAATTCGCCTATTCCGGCATCGGCACCAATCCGCATTACGGCACGCCAAAAGGCGCCTGGAAGCGCGAGGTCGGTCATGTGCCGGGCGGTTCGTCCTCGGGCGCCGGCGTTTCGGTGCTCGACGGCATGGCCCATGCTGCGCTCGGCACCGACACCGGCGGCTCCTGCCGCATTCCCGCGGCGTTCAACGGCATCGTCGGCTACAAGCCGACCCAGCGCCGCGTGCCACTCGACGGCGCCGTGCCGCTGTCCTTCACCCTGGACAGCATCGGCCCTCTGGCGCGCAGCGTCGCCTGCTGTGCGGCCATGGACGCCGTGCTCGCGGGTGAGCCGGAGTTTGAACTCAAGCCACGCGCCATCAAGGGCATGCGCCTCGCGATCCCGACCACGATCGCGATGGACGAACTCGATCCCGTCGTGTCCGAAGTCTTCGAGCGCACCATCAAGCTGCTCACCGAAAAGGGCGCGCTGATCGAGCGCATTGAAGTGCCGGCCTTCAACGATATCCCTGTCATGAGCAGCAAGGGCGGCTTCACCGCCGCCGAGAGCTTTGCCTGGCACCGCGAGCTGCTGACGGCGAAGGGCGATGTCTACGATCCCCGCGTGTCCGTGCGCATCGCCCGCGGTGAGGCGATGACCGCCGCCGACTATATTGACCTCCTGCCGATGCGCCGCTCACTGATCGCGCGTGCCGAGGCGACGATGGCGCCCTATGACGCGCTGGTGCTGCCGACATGCGCCATCGCGCCGCCATCGATCGCCGAGATGGCCGATGACAAGGTGTTCGCCAAGAAGAACCTGATGGCGCTGCGCAACTGCACGCTGATCAACATGATCGACGGCTGCGCCATCTCGCTGCCGATCTCGCGCAAGGACGAGGCTCCGGTAGGTCTGATGCTCGCCGCCGCCGGTGGCAGCGACCGCCGTATCTTCGAACTCGCAGCGGGGATCGAAGAGACGATCCGCGGCTAACGCCGTCCCTCATCCTGAGGAGCGCGCACTTGCGCGCGTCTCGAAGGATGGCGGAGGAGCGCAACAGCTCATGGTTCGAGACGGCGCTGCGCGCCCCCTCACCATGAGGGACCGAGAAATTCACGTTCTACTCAAGCTAAGGACTACAGCTTATGACCACCATCGCACTCACCCTCGACGCCAAGGGCGCCCAGACGCCGCTTTCGATCACCTTGACCCAGGGCGTCATCGCCGGCTGGACCGGCCGCGATCCGGTCGCGCGCGATCATCACATCAAGGAGCTGCAGGAACTCGGCATCGCCCCGCCGGCAACGACCCCGATCTATTACCGCTGCTCGGCGCGCCGCTTCACCACCGACGGCATGATCGAATGCACCGACGTGAATTCGTCGGGCGAGGTCGAGTTCTGCCTGATCGCCTCCGGCGGCAAGACCTATGTGGGCGTTGGCTCCGACCACACCGACCGCCAGGTCGAGACCTACAACATCACCGTCTCGAAGCAGATGTGCGACAAGCCGATCGCGCCGGTGGTGTGGGCGCTCGAAGAAGTGCTGCCGCACTGGGACGAGATCATCCTGCGCTCCTGGGCGACCATCAAGGGCGAGAAGGTGCTGTATCAGGAGGGCAAGCTCAGCGGCATGCTGCCGGTGGCCGAGCTCATCAAGAAGGGCTTTGACAAGGATGCGCTGCCGGACGGCACCGCGATGTTCGGCGGCACGTTCGCCGCCAAGGGCGGCATCCGCCCGGCCGACCGCTTCGACTTCGAGATCGAAGACCCCGTGCTGAAGCGCAAGATCAGCCACGGCTATGACATCAAGACCCTGCCGGTGGTCGGTTAAGGTCGAGATACTCGGAAATCGGGTGGCCTCGGCCGCCCGATTTTTCACAATGCAGCCCCAACTGTTGCCGATGATCGGCACGCGTCATGGAGCGGCTGCATCATGCCTATTGCGACTCTTGCCAAACGCCCGGCACCCTCGAATGATCCGCGCCTCGATACGATCGACTGGCAGCGTATCGGCGACGATCTCGACGCCCAGGGTTGCGCTGTCTTCGACAAGCTCCTCACTCCCGGCGAATGCCGCGCGCTGTCAGCGCTCTATCCCGACGATGCGCGCTTCCGCAGCCGCATCGTGATGGCCCGCCACGGTTTTGGCCGCGGCGAATACAAATATTTCAACTATCCGCTGCCCGATCCGATCGCGGCGCTGCGTCCCGCGCTTTATGGCCCGCTCAGCGCCATAGCCAATCGCTGGAACGAGACCATGGGCATCGATGTCCGTTTTCCCGCCGATCACTTCGCCTTTCTCCGCCGCTGCCACGAGGCCGGCCAGACCCGCCCGACGCCATTGCTGCTGCAATACGAAGCCGGCGACTACAATTGCCTGCACCAGGACCTCTATGGCGAGCATGTCTTCCCGCTGCAGGTCGCGATCCTGCTGTCGCAGCCCGGCGAAGATTTCACGGGCGGCGAATTCGTGCTCACTGAACAGCGCCCACGGATGCAGTCACGCGCTGAGGTCGTTTCGCTGAAGCAGGGCGACGCCGTGGTTTTCGCCGTGCATCACCGCCCTGTGCAGGGCACCCGCGGTAGCTATCGCGTCAACCTGCGTCACGGCGTCAGCCGTGTTAAAACGGGCCGGCGCCATACGCTCGGCGTGATCTTCCATGATGCCAAATAAACCAACAAGTGAGTGAATGACCGACCTGTTCGCCGCCATCCATGATGACCAGCCCGCGCGTGAGCAACTCGGCGACGGCGCCGTATTGCTGCGCGGTTGCGTCGACGATGACGAACAGGCGCTGCTCGCCGATCTCCGCACCATCATCAAGGCCGCGCCGTTCCGCCATCTGGTGACGCCAGGCGGCCATACGATGTCGGTAGCCATGACCAATTGCGGTCGCGTCGGCTGGGTGTCGGACGCGCGAGGCTATCGTTACGATCCCGTCGATCCCGACAGCGGCCGGAACTGGCCGGAGATGCCGCCGTCCCTCCGCAGTCTCGCCGCACGCGCTGCGGCGGCAGGGGGGTATGAGAACTTCACCCCCGATGCCTGCCTCATAAATCGTTACAAGCCCGGCGCAAAACTCTCGCTGCATCAGGACAAGGACGAACTGGATTTCGACGCACCGATCGTCTCGGTCTCGCTCGGTCTACCCGCCACATTCCTGTTCGGTGGCCTCACGCGCAGCGAACCACAAAAGCGGTATCGTCTCACCCATGGCGACGTTGTCGTCTGGGGCGGGCCATCGCGGCTCGCCTATCACGGCGTCGCGCCGCTACCGGATGGCACGCATCCGGTGATGGGCGCCCAGCGCATCAATCTCACATTCCGCAAGACGAGATAGCCGGTTTAATCGCGCGATTAAATTTTACTGGCCAAGCCGGCGGCGCGTGACTACGTTTTCTCTATAAAAAACAAACCGAGGAAACGACCAATGACCCGAACGGGCATACTGGCTGCCGCTCTCTTTGCGTGCCTGAATGGCTCCGCGCTCGCCGAGCCGATCACAAAACCCCTCTCCATCGCCGTGCTCAACGACAAGAGCTCCGTGTTCTCCGATGCCGGTGGCACGGGCGCCGTGGTGGCGGCGCAACTCGCCATCGACGACATCGGGGGCAAGGTCCGCGGCCAGCCAGTCAAACTGCTCGGACCCGATCACCAGAACAAGACCGATATCGGCATCTCGCTGGCGCGCGATCTCTATGATCAGCAGAAGGTGGATGCGATCTTCGACATCGGCAACTCCGCCATTTCTCTCGGCGTGCAGAACCTGGCCCGCGAGCGCGGCAAGGTGCTGGTCCATGTCGGCTCCGCCACTGCCGATGTGTTCGGCAAGCAATGCGCGCCCACTGCGGCCATGTGGCTCTACGACACCTATTCGCTGGCGCAGGGCATTGCGAAAGCCGTGGTGAAGGATGGCGGCGATACCTGGTTCTTCATCACGGCAGACTATGCTTTCGGCATCGCCATGCAGGCGGAGGTGTCCAAGGTGGTGGAGGCTGCCGGCGGCAAGGTGGTGGGCTCGGTGAAGCACCCTGTCGGCACCATGGATTTCTCTTCTTTCCTGCTGCAGGCGCAGGGCTCCGGCGCAAAGGTGATCGCGCTCGCCAATGCGTCGGGTGACACCGTCACCAATATCAAGCAGGCCCGCGAATTCCAGATCGGCGAAGGCAAGCAGAAGCTCGCTGTGCTGATCTTCTATCTCACCTCGGTGAAGGCGCTCGGTGCGGAAGCCACGCAAGGCGTGCAATATCTGGAGGGCTATTACTGGGACAATGACGATGCGAGCCGCGATTTCGGCAAGCGCTTCATGGCCAAGCACGGCAAGATGCCGACGCACTCCCAGGCCGGCGTCTACAGCGCCGTGAAGCACTATCTGCGCGCCGCCGAAGCGGCCAATGACAATGACGGCCTCACGGTGATGCGGAAGATGAAGGAAATGCCGGTGGACGACTTCTTCGCGCCCGGCGCCAAGGTGCGTGAGGACGGCCGCCTGATGAACGACATGCTGCTGGCGGAAGTGAAGAAGCCGTCGGAAGTGAAAGGCGAGTGGGATCTTCTGAAGATCAAGGGCAAGGTGAAGGCTGCGGATATCATGCGCCCGATCAGCGAAGGTGGCTGCACGCAACTCGATCCGCCGGTGAAGCAGTAGTCACACACTCTCCACGTCATCCCCGGGCTTGATCCGGGGATCCATCTTCCTACGCGTGGCAGAGATGGATGGGCGGGTCAGGCCCGGCCATGACAGGTGAGGGGCTCACGGTTTCTTCGGATGAATGAACGCCCACGGGCTCACTTCCGAGTCCCGTGGCACATCCACCGCGATCAGATACGGCCCGCCATCCGCCAGCGCCTTCTCCAGCGCCGGCCGAAACTCCGCCGGTGACTTCACCCGCGCAGCACCCACCCCGAACGACTCCGCCAGTTTCACAAAGTCCGGGTTGACCAGATCCGCCGCCACGACGCGGCCGTCGAAGACGTTGAGCTGGTCACGGCGCACATTGCCATAGGCATTGTTGTCGAACACCAGCACCACAACGCCGATCCCGAACTGCACGGCGGTGGCCAGCTCCTGCACCGCGAACATGAAACCGCCATCGCCGGTGATCGCCACCACCGGCCGGTCCGGATGCGCCACCTTGGCGCCGAGCGCGGTGGGGAAGCCGGAGCCCAGCGTGCCCTGATAGCCCGAAGTGATGAAGGTGCGCGGCTGATAGACCGGGAAGCCGTACCAGGATGTGAAGCCGACCTGCGACAGTTCGTCGGTGACGATGGCGTTGTCGGGCAGCACCTCGCGCAGGATATCGAGATAGGCCATTTGCGGCTGCACGGCCTGAATGTCCTTTGCCGCCCTGGCCGATGCCGCACGGATCGTCTCGCGGCGGCCGGACGTCTTGCTGTAGCCAGCCTTGCTCACGGCAGCCGTGAGCGCCCGCGTGCCCTCTGCCGCATCGGCGATGATCGGCGCATCCACTGCGAGGCGCCTGAATTCCACCGGATCTATATCGATGCGAACGGACTTCAGCCCGTCCGGCTTGAACGGCCAGCGGAACGTCGCCGGCAATTCCATGCGCGAACCGATGCCGATCATCAGGTCGGTCTGCGGCCACAGATGATACGCCGCCGCCATCGTGAGCCCGAGTTCATGCGCATTGCTGACAATGCCGCGTCCGGAGCGGAACGCGACGACAGGCGCATCGATCATCTCGGCAAGTTCGAGAATGTCATCGCCTGCGTCCATGGCGGCCGCACCGATAAAGATCATCGGCGCCTTGCTCGCCTTGATCAGTGCCGCTGCTGCCTTGATGCGATCAGGATCGGGCGAGGGCGCTGCGAACGGCGCGAGTTTCGTTGCGTCCGCGGTTTCGGCGCGCTGCGTAAACACATCCCACGGCATTTCAAGCGCCACAGGGCCGCGGCGGCCGGACATCATCTCCTGAAACCCGCGCGCCACCTTGACCGGTGCGTCGGCGGGATATTCGATCCGCTCCGCCCATTTGACGAAACTGCGCAGGGTCGCGAGCTGGTCCGGCATCTCGTGCAGGTGGCCGCGCCCCTTGCCAAGATAGTCCGTCGGCACCTGGCCGGTGAGGCACATCACCGGCTCGTTGCAGCCGAAGGCCGTCAGCATCGCCGCGCTGGCATTGAGAATGCCGGGGCCGGGCACGACGCTGAACACGCCGGGCTTGCCTGAAGCGCGCGCATAGCCGAAGGCCATATAGCCGCAGGCCTGTTCGTGCCGCGCACCGATCACGTTCAGCTTCGCCTGATGGAACGCGTCGAACAGCCCGTAGACCTGCGCGCCGGGGAGGCCGAACACGGTGTCGATCCCGTGGGCCTTCAGCCCGCTGACGATGGCTTCGCCGCCGGTGAGAACAGTCATGCGCACTCCCAAATCTTATTGTTCGTCGATCACGCCATTGCGCAATGTGCCGATGCCGTCCGCTTTGATCTCGATCACATCGCCGGGCACAAGATAGCGCGGCGGATCGAAGCGCGCACCGGCACCGGTGGGCGTGCCGGTGACGATGACATCACCCGGCACCAGCGTGGTGAAGGTCGAGATATAGCTGATGAGATAGCGGAAGCCGAACATCAGTCGCGACGTGCGGTCGTCCTGCCGCAACTCGCCATTCACATGGGTGGTGAGCCGGATGTCGGCGATCTGGCTTTCATCCAGATAAGGCACGATCCACGGCCCGAGGCTGCCGGTGGAATCGAAATTCTTGCCCTGCGTGACATTGAACTTGGCGTGCCGCACCCAGTCGCGAATGGTGCCTTCGTTGCACAGGGTCAGCGCCGCGATGTGGTTCAGCGCATCGCGCTCGGCAATATGGCGGCCCGCCTTGCCGATTACCAGCACCACTTCGCCTTCATAGTCGAGTTGCTGCGACGCCTGCGGCCGCACCAGCGGCGCGCCATGGCCGACAAAGGAGCGCGGCGTGCGCATGAACATGGACGGAAATTTCGGCGCGTCCTGACCGTCCTTGTATTCGGCATTGCGGTCCGGATAGTTGACGCCGATGCAGATGATCTTTTCCGGCGCCGGGATCGGCGGCTGCAGGGTGACGTCATCCAGCGCAAAATCCGCGGGCTGGTTGGCCGCTGCATCGATCAGGCGCTGCAACGCATGGTGCGCGATGGCCTCGCGCAGCGTTGGATAATCGCCGCCATAGCGCGCGGAGAGATCGACGATGCCGTCATCGGTGACGGCGCCGTATTTGAGGGTGCCGTTGACGGTGAACGTGGCGAGGCGGCCGTGGGTCATCGATTATGCTCCGAGTTGGCAGTGACGCTCCGCTTTACCCTCCCCCTTGCGGGGAGGGTGGCCGGCCCACTTGGGCCGGGCGGGTGGGGGTGCCCCACGTGACGTCGGAGCGTGGGGCACCCCCACCCCGGCCTGCGGCCGACCCTCCCCGCAAGGGGGAGGGTATTCACTGCGTCCGTGGTCCGTGCCCGACACTGACCAGGCCATCACTCTAATCCGCAATCGTCACATCCGCCACGAACAGCGGATCGCGCACAGCCTGTCCGTTGAATGCCGAGCCCTGTTCGAACCACGAGCGCGGCGCTGGCGCACCCCACAGCGTCTGTCGGCGCGGGTCCTTCAGCGACCAGCGCAGCGGTTCGTGGTCGCTGTCCATGGTCTGGTAGTCGCAGGTATAGAGCTCGAGCCGGTGCCCGTCGGGATCGCGCACATAGAGGAAGAACGCATTGGAAATGCCGTGCCGGCCGGGGCCGCGTTCGAGATTGGCGAGATAGCCGGACGACGCCATCACATCGCAGAGATGCACGATATTCATCGCGGTCGGCACCCAATAGGCGAAGTGATGCAGCCGCGGTCCCTTGCCATTGGTGAAAGCGAGATCGTGGACATTGCCCTTGCGATGCATCCAGGCCGCGGCGATGCGGCCATTGTCGCCGTCTTCCTCGGCATATTCGGTCAGGCGGAATCCGAGCCGCGCATAGAAATCGATGGTGTCCTGCAATTCGGCGGCGAAGACGTTGAAGTGATCGAGCCGCTGGGGGTGACAGCCCTTGTAGAGATCGAAGCGGCGCAACAGATGCGGGCGCTTTTCCATGGATGCATAGAGTTCGAGCTGGAAGCCGAACGGATCGGTGGCCTGCAACGTTCGGCCCTGGAACGGACGATCGACGAAGGAATAGCTGATGCCATTGGCGGCGAAGAAGGCGCCGGCTCTGTCGAGATCATTTTCGCTGGCGACGCGGAAGCCGAGGCGATGGCACCCGGCGATGGCCGCCTTGCGCAGCACCAGCGAGTGATGCTGGTGCTCCTCCACAGCGCGCAGATAGACGGTGTCGCTGTCGGCGTCCTCCACATGGAGGCCGACAATGTCCTCGTAGAATTTGCGGCTGGCCGTGAGATCAGTGACATCCAGCACCACATGGCTGGCGCGCAGGATGTTGAAGGGCGGATCGAAGACATGAACCGGCGCGGGCATGGATCAGGTCCCCATTCTCTGGATCTTGTGCGTCCCCTTCGCCAGCGAGACGTGTTTGGTCTCCATGTAGAAGTCGAACGAATAGTCGCCGCCGTCGCGGCCGATGCCGGAGGCCTTCATGCCGCCGAACGGCGTCGGCAGGTGGCGGACATTTTCCGAGTTCAGCCAGATCATGCCGGCGTCCAGCGCATCGGCCACGCGCAGCGCGCGGCCCATCTCGCTGGTCCAGACATAGCCTGTCAGGCCATATGGTACGTCATTGGCGATGGCGATGGCCTCCGCCTCGTCCTTGAACGGGATCACTGTCAGGAACGGCCCGAAGACTTCCTCCTGCGCCACGCGCATCCCGGGCGTTGCATCGATCACCAGTGTCGGCTGCACATAATGCCCGCCGCCGGGGCCGTCATGCGCCTTGCCGCCGACCGCGATGGTGGCGCCGTCCTTGCGCGCCACGTCGAAATAGCTGCAGACCTTGGCATGGTGTCGCTCATGAATCAGCGGCCCGACTTCGGTGGCCGGATCGAGCGGATGCCCGATCTTCAATGCCTTCACGCGCGCAACAAGCTTCTCGATGAACTTGTCCGCAACGCTGCGCTGGATCAGCAACCGGCTGGATGATGTGCATCGCTCGCCATTCAGCGAATAGATCATGAAGACCACCGCATCGAGTGCGCGGTCGAGATCGGCGTCATCGAACACGATCACCGGGTTCTTGCCGCCGAGTTCGAAATGCACGCGCTTCAGCGTCGGCGCGCCCTGCGCCATGATGGCCGAGCCCGTCGCGCTCTCGCCCACAAAGGCAATGGCCTTGATGGAGAGGTGCTCGGTCAGCGCCTTGCCCGCTTCCTCGCCGATGCCATGCACGGTGTTCAGCACCCCATCGGGCAGTCCGGCTTCCTTCGCAAGTTTCGCCAGCAGGTCCGCCGTGATCGGCGACCATTCCGCGGGCTTGTGCACCACAGTGCAGCCGGCCGCCAGCGCCGGTGCGATCTTCCAGGTGGAGAGCATGAACGGCGTGTTCCACGGCGTGATCACGCCGACAGGGCCGATCGGCACCCGTGTCGAGATATTCCAGTGTTCCTCCGCCGGCGTGTTCAGCCCGTCGCGCGCCTCAAGGCAGCGATCGGCATAGAACCGAAAATTCTCCGCGCCGCGCACGGCCGCCTTGGACATGAAGCGCCAAGCCTGGCCGGTATCAATACATTCCAGCGTCGCGATGTCGTCGGCGTGATCCTCGATGGCATCAGCGATCCGGTGCAGCAATTTGCGCCGCGCTGCTGGTGCCATGTCGCGCCAATCCCTGAAGGTGCGCTGGGCCGCCTTGGCCGCCTTGTCGATATCCTCCTTGGTACCGCGCGCGACACTGGCCAGCACAGCGCCATCGATCGGCGAGGTGGTCTCGAAACTCTCTCCCGATGACGCTGCAACCACCGCGCCCTCGATGCGATGGCCGATGCCATCCGCGCGCAGGGCTTTTAGCAGTGGCGCGGCGCGTTCCTGATTGGCGGCAAACACCGCGGCGGGATCGGCAGGGGGCTTAGCCATTGTCGGCCTCGGTTTTCAGCATGTCGTGAATGTTGTTGCGCTTCCAGCTCGTCGCGGAATCATTGATCTGGATGTCCAGCGAGAGCGCGAATTTGCTGCCGGCCAGAAACGCCGGATCGAAGAAAGCGGAGACAGCGTCGAAGATATGCGCGCCCGCTGTCTGCCGGGCCTCGAGCGAACGGCCTTCACCGATCCGCAGGAGGATATCGACGAAGCCGGCATCGGGCAGGCCGTCGGCGATGGCGTAATGCTCGCAGCGGATCGCGCGCACGCGGATCCCGCCCAAAGGGAAGATGCCGGTCTCCACGGCGGCCTTGCGGACCACCTCGCACAAGGCACCGATATCCGCGGCGGTCCCGACATTGGCAGAATATTCGATGCTGAAATGAGGCATGTCCCATCCCTGACCAGCGCCATCTTTGAGCGGCTTTCCGTGAAGACGATTAACATGTTAAGTGATCGCGATCAAACACCATGCGTGAATTTCGATTGTGCAATGCAACTCGCCGACCCGTGAGCCCATCATGACCACTGCGCCCAGATCGCGTGCACCCGCGAAGCTTCCCATGCGAGATTTCTCGCAATCATTGCCGATGTCGCTTCTCCGGGCGCGGGAAGGCGTGATGCGCCACTTCCGCCCGTCGCTGCGGGCGCATGATCTCACCGAGCAGCAATGGCGCATTCTTCGCGCGCTCGCGGCGTCCGGCGACATCGAGGTCACGGAACTGGCGCGTGTCGCCTTTCTGCTCGGCCCCAGCCTGTCGCGAATCCTGCGTGATCTGGAGGAGCGCAAACTGATCGCGCGCCATCTTCTGAAATCGGATTTGCGCCGCAGCATCGTTTCGATCACGCCAAAGGGATTGAAGCTGATCGAAACCGTCGCGCCGACATCCGAGGCCATCTACGGTGAGATGACGAAGCGTTTTGGTGCGCGCAAACTCGTCGAATTGCAGGCGATGCTGCATGAACTGGAAGCGTGCCTGGAGGCCATGCCTGCCGAGGATCGGGACGGGGGCGATTGGTCGTCTGCATAATTTTGGAGCAAAGCCGTTTCTGCAGCGCCGACATGAATTCATCGTACGAATTTCACAGTCACTGTAGACAGGCATCGAATTTTTCGCTCAACTCCACGTCGTCAAAATCAAAAGAAGGCTGGCGCTCAAGTCCGGCCTCTGTGGGAGGATTTGATGACGCTGACCCGACGTGGATTCACGGCCGGCATTGCCGCCGGTTTGGCTGCCCCTTACATCATCGGTAGCGCGCGCGCACAGGGCGGCGGAACGATCAAGATCGGCATGTGCGCGCCGATCACCGGCCCCGCGGCCGAAGCCGGCAAATATGCCACCGGCGGGGCCAAGCTCGCGGTCGAGGCCATCAACAAGGCCGGCGGCATTCTCGGCAAGCAGATCGAACTGATCATCGAGGACGACCAGACCACCAATCCCGGCATCGTGCTGGCTTTCTCCAAGCTCGCCGCCAATCCGGAAATCGTGGGCTTCCTCGGATCGATCCGCTCCACCCAGGTGCATGCGATGGCACCCGACGTGCTGAAGCTCGGCAAGCCGGTGATGTTCGGCGGCACGGATCCCAATCTGACAAAACTCGGCAATCCCTGGCTGTTCCGCTTCCGCCCCAATGACAGCTATTCCGGCCGCGTCATCGCCGAATATGGCGTGAAGACGCTGGGCAAGAAGAAGTGGGCGGTGCTGCATTCCACCGACGCCTTCGGCACCGCCGGCGGCAAGGCGCTGACCGAGGCGCTCGGCCCGCTCGGCGCCACCGTGGCGATCGATCAGGGCTATGCAAATCAGAGCCAGGATTTCACGCCGGTCGTGCTCGCCATCAAGCAGTCCGGCGCCGACATTCTCGGCTCCTATTTCACCTTCGAGAATGATCTCGGCATCTTTGCCCGCCAGTTGCGCCAGCTCGGCGTCAACATCCCGTGGGTCGGCTCGCCCTCGATCGTGAACGTTACCGCGCTGAAGCTCGCGGGCCCGGCGCTGTACAACACCTATGGTGTCGCCGATTACGCCGAGGAATCGTCCGATGCCGCAAAGGCGTTCGGCAAGGCCTATCGCGATGCCTACAAGGTCGCGCCGGACAACCAGAGCTCCTGGCCGTTCGATGCGATCAATGTGCTGGCGACCGCCATCAAGAATGCCGGCGCCACCGATCCGCAGAAGATCCGCGAGGCGATCCTGGCCATCAAGAAATATCCGGGCGCCGAGGGCGAGTACAATTTCGACAAGAACGGCGACGGTCTGCACGGCTACAACATCGTGAAGAACGACAAGGGCAACATCGTTTTCGACAAGCATATCGAGTTCGACAACTGACGGCTTCGCCGTCATCCCGGGGCACGCGCGACTTCCGCGCGTGAACCCGGGATCTCGAAGTGCTTAGCGCTGCCTCTCAACCGTCATTGCGAGCGCAGCGAAGCAATCCAGAAGGCCACAAGCGCAGAAAGAACTGGATTGCTTCGTCGCTTTCGCTCCTCGCAATGACGATCTTGGAAATCCTCGATGGATCTCGTCCTCCAACTCCTCTTCACCGGCATCGGCATCGGTTCGGTCTATGCGCTGGTCGCGCTCGGCTTCGTGCTGATTTTTCGCGCGACGAACGTGGTCAATTTCGCGCAAGGCGAATTCTCCATGGTCGCCGCCTATCTGATGGTGGTCTGCGCCGTCGATCTCGCGCTGCCTTACTGGCTGTCCTTCATCATCGCGCTGGCCGGCATGGCTGTCATCGGCGTCATCTTCAATCTCGGTGTCTATTATCCGCTGCGCCATCGCACCTATCTCCCGGTGATCATCGCCACCATCGGCGCTTCCATCCTGATGGCTAATGGCGTGCTCGCGCTGTACGGACCGCAGCCGCAGGTGCTGCAGGGCTGGTTCGATACGCCCGGCATCCAGCTCGGCCCGGTCTATCTCGACAACCAGTATCTGCTCATCATCGCCGTCACGCTGGCGCTGGTCGTGTTCAACTGGTGGTTCTTCGAACGCACCATGATCGGCAAGAAGCTGCAGGCGACGTCGCAGGACAAGGAGATGGCCTCGCTGCTCGGCATCTCCGTCTCCACGATGATCATGATCACCTTCATCTATTCCGCGGTGCTCGGCGGTCTCGCCGGCATCCTGGTCGCACCGATCCTGTTCGTCTCGATCCAGATGGGCGCCACCATCGCGCTGAAGGCGTTTGCGGCCACCATCATCGGCGGCTTCGGTGATGTCACTGGCGCCATCATCGGTGGCATTGCGCTGGGGGTCATCGAGACCTTTGGCGCCGCCTATATTTCCGTTCCCTACAAGGACGGCTTCGCCTTCCTAGTGCTGGTGCTGTTCCTGATCTTCCGCCCGCAGGGCATCTTTGGCGAGCGCGTCGCGGAGAAAGCATGAGCACCACCGAAAACATCCAGTCGGTCGCCGACATCGCGCGCCCGAAGCCGCTGCTGATCCGCCACGCACCGTATTTCATCGGCGCCGCGATCCTTGTCTTCCTCGCGGCCTCGATGCGCTTCGATGGCTATATCCTCAACATCCTGATGCAGGCGACGACCTTCGCCATCGCCGTGTTCGGCCTGTCCGTCGTGCTCGGCCTGTGCGGCCAGATCAATCTCGCGCAGGCGGCGTTTTTTGGCTTCGGCGCCTATGCGGTCGGTCTCGGCACCACGGACTATCAGCTCAATTACTGGCTCTGCCTGTTCGGCGGCTGCGCTATGGCGCTGGCGGCCGGTGCGTTGCTCGGTCTCTCCACGCTGCGGCTCGGCGGGCACTATCTCGCGATGGTGACGATCTCGTTCCAGCAGATCATCACGCTGATCATGATCAACGCCATCTGGCTGACAAAAGGCCCGGACGGTGTGTCGAAGATCGGTCGACCGTCGATCTTCCTGTCGTCGCAGGCCTATCTCGCCTTCTGCGTGGCGGTGCTTGCCATCGTCGGCTATCTCGTCTGGCATCTGCCCGATACGCGGCTCGGCCGCGCCATGCGGGCGGTGCGCGACAATGAGTTGGCCGCCGGCGTCAACGGCATCGATGTGTTCCGCACCAAGATCTACGCCTTCGCGATTTGCGCCTTGCTCGGCGGTCTCGGCGGCGGCCTGTTCGCCGGCGGTTTTGCTTACATCTCGCCGGATCAGTTCTCCTTCGCCGAATCCATCGTGTTCCTGACGATGTCGCTGCTCGGCGGTGTGGCATCGCCGATCGGCTCGGCCATCGGCACCGGCCTGCTGATCCTGATCCCGGAATGGCTGCGCTTCCTCAAGAGCGTGCCTGGCCTCTATCTCGCCATCTACGGCCTGTCGGTCATCCTCATCATCCGCTTCATGCCCGATGGCATCTGGGGATGGGTCAGCACCGCCTATGATCGCCTGCGGCCGCCGAAGAAGGTGATGCCGTCGACCGCGCCATTGGTGCTGAAGCCGGCTGCGACCGGCGACGAGATGGTGCTGCGCGTCACCGGCCTGTCGAAACATTTCGGCGGCCTGAAAGCCGTCGATGAAGTCGACATCGCCGTGCATCGCGGCGGCGTGCATGCGCTGATCGGCCCTAACGGCTCCGGCAAGACGACGACTCTCAACGTGCTGTCGGGCCTTTATGAAGCGACCTCCGGCAAGGTCGTGCTGGATGGCACCGACGTCACCACCATGCAGCCGCATCTGCGTGCGGCGGCAGGCCTCGGCCGCACCTTCCAGAACATCCGCCTGTTCCGTTCGATGACGGCGCTGGAAAACGTCGTGATCGGCGCCGAACGTCCGGGCAATACGCTGGTCGGTAACGGCAATCACACCGCGCTCACCGAACGCGCGCTGGCGGCGCTGACCTTCGTCGGCCTCGGCTCGCGTGCCAATGAGCTGATCTCGAGCTTCTCCTATGGCCACCAGCGCCTGATCGAGATCGCCCGCGCACTCGCCGGCAATCCGACGCTGCTGCTGCTCGACGAGCCCGCCGCCGGTCTTAACTCCAGCGAAAAGCTGGAACTGCACGAACTGCTCAAGCGCATCGCCGCGCAGGGACTGACCATCCTCATCATCGATCACGACATGACACTGGTGTCGGAAGCCGCCCAGCACATCACCGTGCTCAATTTCGGACGCCGCATCGCGGACGGCGAGTCGATGGCCGTGCTGCGCCATCCCGATGTCGTCTCTGCCTATCTGGGAACTGCGTAATGGCGCTGCTCGAGATCAAGGACCTTCATGTCCGCTACGGCGAGATCGTCGCCCTGCAGGGCATCAGCTTCAAGGTCGAGGAAGGGCAGGTGGTCACGCTGCTCGGCGCCAATGGTGCCGGCAAGTCCACCACGCTGCGCGCCATCTCCGGCCTCGCCAAGCCCGCCTCCGGCGACATCCTGTTCGACGGCAAGTCGATCGCCGGCCTCGGCCCGGAAGCGATTGTCCGCATGGGCATTTCCCACGTGCCGGAGGGCAGGCGGGTGTTTCCCGGCCTGACGGTGAAGGAGAACATCATGCTCGGCGGCTCCAATCGCAAGACGAGCAAGACGGAGCTCTCCCGCGAAGCGGATGCGATGTTCGACCTGTTTCCCGACATACGGAAATTCACCGATGCGCTGGGCTGGACCCTGTCCGGCGGCCAGTTGCAGATGGTCGCGGTGGCACGCGGGCTGATGGCCAAGCCGCGCCTGCTGCTGCTGGACGAGCCGTCGCTCGGCCTCGCGCCGGTGATCGTACAGGCGGTCTTCCGCATCATTACCGAGATCCGGCAGTCCACCACGGTCTTGCTTGTGGAGCAAAATGCGCGCATGGGACTTTCTGTCGCCGATCATGGCCACGTGCTGGAAACCGGCCGTATCGTGCTCGACGGCAAACCGGAGGATCTCTGGGCCAATGAGGCCATTGCAGCCGCCTATCTCGGCGGTCACGGCAAGCCCGCAGCCGGGCTGCCCGCGCATTAGGCCATAAGCCCACCAACAAGGACGAATGTCCCGCCATGGTTACAGTTCAAGTCGATAAGCTGATCGCCTTCGTTGCCGAGGTTTTCGAGCGCGCGTCTTCCACCAAGGAGGAAGCGAACCGCATCGCCACCTATCTCACCACGGCGAATCTCACCGGCCATGACAGCCACGGCGTCATCCGCGTGCCCGTCTATATCCGCTGGCGCAATAACGGGATGATCATCCCGAACCAGACCATCGAGATCCCCGTCGATACGCCGTCACTCGCCGTCGTCGATGGCCGCTTCGGCTATGGCCAGACCGTCGGCCCGCAGGCGGTGAAGCTTGGCATCGAGAAGTGCAAGGCTGCCGGTCTGTCGGCGATCGCCACCAAGAATTCCGGTCACATCGGCCGCATCGGCGACTGGGCCGAGATGGCTGCGGCAGAAGGTCTCGTCTCCATCCATTTCGTGACGGCCGCTGGCTCCGTGCTGGTCGCGCCCTATGGCGGCGTCGAGCGTCGTCTGTCGACCGCGCCTTATTGCGTCGGCATCCCGCGTGCGGGCGGCCCGCCGGTGGTGCTGGATTTCGCGACGTCGGTCGTCGCCGAGGGCAAGGTGCTGGTTGCCTCGCGCGGTGGCAAGAAACTGCCCGAGGGAGCGCTGATCGCACCGAATGGCGATCTCAGCCAGGATCCGTTCCTGCTCTACGGCCCGAATGTCGACGGCACCCGTGATCATTCCAAGGGGCAGGGCGCTATCCGCGCCTTCGGCGATCACAAGGGCTCAGGCCTCGCGCTGATCTGCGAATTGCTCGGCGGCGCGCTCACCGGCAACGGCGCCACCAAACATGGCCGCCCGTTCGCCAATGGCATGTTCTCGATCTATATCGACCCGAAGAAGATCGACCCCGCCAATTTCTTCGATGGCGAGGTCGCGCGCTATGTGGAGTTCTTCAAGAGCGCGAAGCCGGCGGCCGGCGTCGATGCGGTGATGATCCCCGGTGACAACGAGGCAAAAACTCGCGCCGATCGCACCGCGAATGGCGTGCCGCTGCCGGATGAAACATGGGCTGCCATCGTGCAGACCGCACGCGATGTCGGCGTCAGCGAAGAATCCGTGAAAAACGCAACATCGTAGTTATTCTCCGTCATTGCGAGCGCAGCGAAGCAATCTAGAAAGCCACAAGGGGAAAAACTGGATTGCTTCGTCGCTTCGCTCCTCGCAATGACGATCCATTTTGAGCGGCGATAAAGGAAACGAACAATGGCAAACAAGGTCAAGGAAATCTGGGCAAAGGGCGGCGCCGTCGTCAATGCGTGGCTGGCGATCCCGTCGGGCTTCTCCGCCGAGGTGATGGCGCAATGCGGCTTCGACAGCGTCACCGTGGATATCCAGCACGGCGTGCAGGACTATCAGTCCATGGTCACCTGCTTCCAGGCCATGAACGGCCATGACGTCACGCCGATGGTCCGCGTGCCATGGAACGAGCCCGGCATCATCGGCAAGGTGCTCGATGGTGGCGCCTATGGCGTGATCTGCCCGATGGTCAACACCAAGGAAGAAGCCGAGAACTTCGTTCAGTATTGCAAATATCCGCCGCGCGGCACCCGCTCCAACGGTCCGATCCGCGCCGGCATG
>Ga0209564_1000387_pt1 | contig 79895 bp, 52 predicted proteins | sample AraplaCol_mMF_r2_FD_184272 | JGI IMG/M metagenome (GOLD analysis project Ga0209564, IMG submission 184272) | Arabidopsis root microbial communities from North Carolina, USA - plate scrape MF_Col_mMF_r2 (SPAdes) (version 3) | ecosystem: Host-associated > Plants > Roots > Endosphere | place: USA...
CTTCCGCCACCGTCGTGGCCTGCCCATGCGCGGCCAGCGCACCCGGACCAATGCCCGCACTCGCAAGGGTCCGCGCAAGGCCGCTGCAGCTTTGAAGAAATAATTGAGAGGTCGTCATGGCAAAATCACCAAGCAATAACGCCGCACAGCGCGTTCGCAAGAAAGTTCGCAAGAACGTGGCCGATGGCATCGCCCACGTGCACGCTTCTTTCAATAACACGATCATCACCATCACGGATCGCCAGGGCAACGCTTTGTCCTGGGCTTCCTCTGGTGGCCAGGGCTTCAAGGGCTCGCGCAAATCCACGCCTTTCGCAGCGCAGGTCGCTTCGGAAGTGGCTGGCCGCGCCGCCATTGAGCAAGGCATCAAGAACCTTGACGTCGAAATCAAGGGCCCTGGTCCCGGCCGTGAATCGTCTGTTCGCGCTCTGGGCGCACTGGGCATCCGGATTAATTCCATTGCCGACGTGACCCCGGTTCCGCACAACGGCTGCCGCCCGCAAAAGCGCCGCCGCATTTAATCCCCTGTGCCTGGCTGTAAGGCGGTTTGCTTCAAGCCGCCAGACGCCGGGCATTTTTACCAAGCCCACCGCCGGCGGCTTCCGACCTCCGGCTCCTGCATGTAAATGCAGCAGATGAAAAAAGGAAACTCAAGTGGCACGTTACCTCGGCCCCAAGGCCAAACTATCCCGCCGTGAAGGCACCGACCTGTTTCTGAAGAGCGCACGCCGCGCCATCAGCGACAAGGCTAAGTTCGATTCCAAGCCAGGCCAGCACGGTCGTACCTCCGGTACCCGCACGTCCGACTTCGGCCTGCAACTGCGCGAAAAGCAGAAGGTCAAGCGCATGTATGGCGTGCTCGAGAAGCAGTTCCGCCGTTACTTCGAGGAAGCTGACCGCCGCAAAGGCAACACCGGCGCCAACCTGCTGTTCCTCCTGGAATGCCGCCTGGACAACGTCGTATACCGCATGGGCTTCGGCTCTACGCGCGCTGAAGCACGCCAGCTGGTGTCGCACAAGGCCATCACGGTTAACGGCATCTCGGTCAATATTCCTTCGTACAGGGTCAAGGCCGGCGACGTGGTCGCCGTGCGCGAGAAATCGAAGAAGCAGGCTCGCATCACCGAGGCTCTCGAGCTTGCCAAGCAAGTCGGCCTGCCTGCCTGGGTCGATGTCAACGCCGATAAGGGCGAAGGCACCTTCAAGAAGGTTCCTGACCGCGACGAGTTTGCCGCCGACGTCAACGAATCGTTGATCGTCGAGTTGTACTCACGCTAATTTTCGTTCCTGCGGTACGGGGCACCGTACCGCCAGGGTGTGCTTCGCCGGCCTTATCGGTGTAACGAACCGAGGGTATTGAGAGGAAGACTGCATGCAGACCAATTTGTTGAAACCAAAAACCATCAATGTGGAGCAGCTTGGCACCAACCGCGCCAAGGTGACTCTGGAGCCGTTCGAGCGCGGATATGGCCACACGCTGGGCAACGCGCTGCGCCGCGTACTGTTGTCGTCCATGGTCGGCCACGCCGCCACCGAAGTCACCATCGCTGGTGTCCTGCACGAGTACTCGTCGATCGACGGTGTGCAGGAAGACGTTGTCAACATCCTGTTGAACCTCAAGGGTGTGGTGTTCAAGCTCCACAACCGTGATGAAGTCACGCTGAGCCTGCGCAAGGACGGTGAAGGCCCCGTGACCGCCGCCGACATCCAGACCCCGCACGACGTGGAAATCATCAACCCTGAGCACGTGATCGTGAACCTGTCGCACGGCGGCAAGATCGACATGCAGATCAAGGTCGAAAATGGCCGTGGCTATGTGCCGGGCAACCAGCGCCGCTACGGCGACGAATCGCCGAAATCCATCGGCCGCATCGTGCTGGATGCCTCGTTCTCGCCCGTCAAGCGCGTGAGCTACACCGTCGAAAGCGCCCGCGTCGAGCAGCGCACCGACCTCGACAAGCTCGTGCTGGAAATCGAAACCAACGGCGCGGTGACGGCGGAAGACGCTGTCCGTGCTTCGGCCAAGATCCTGGTTGAGCAGCTGGCAGTGTTCGCACAGCTCGAAGGCAATGAACTGGCCGCGTTTGACGCGCCTGTCCAACGCAGCTCGCAGCAGTTCGACCCCATCCTGTTGCGCCCCGTCGACGAGCTTGAACTCACCGTCCGCTCGGCGAACTGCCTCAAGGCCGAAAACATTTACTACATTGGCGATCTGATCCAGCGCACTGAAAACGAGCTGCTCAAGACCCCCAATCTGGGACGCAAATCCCTCAATGAGATCAAGGAAGTGCTGGCCTCCCGCGGCCTCACGCTCGGCATGCGCCTGGAAAGCTGGCCTCCCGCCGGCCTCGACAAGCGTTAATTACTGGAACCACAAGACCTTGCCTGAACGGAGGTCTCGCACGGGCAGTACCTGATACGGCTGCCCGGATTTTAAAAAAGGAAACTTATCATGCGTCACGGACACGGACTACGTAAACTCAACCGCACCAGCGAGCACCGCCTCGCCATGCTGCGCAACATGATGAACTCGCTGCTGCAGCATGAAGCCATCAAGACCACCTTGCCCAAGGCCAAGGAACTGCGCCGCGTGGTCGAGCCTATGATCACCCTGGGCAAGGAGCCCACGCTGGCCAACAAGCGCCTGGCATTTGACCGGCTGCGCGACCGCGACATGGTCGTCAAGCTGTTCGCAGAAATCGGCCCTCGCTACAAGGCTCGTCCTGGCGGTTACACCCGCATCCTGAAGATGGGTTTCCGCGTTGGCGACAATGCACCCATGGCTCTGGTTGAACTGGTGGACCGTCCTGATGTGTCGGAAGACACTACCGCTGACGCGGCCAAGGCAGAGTAAGCTACAATACAGATATACCGCGCGGTGGAGCAGCCTGGTAGCTCGTTGGGCTCATAACCCAAAGGTCGTAAGTTCAAATCTTGCCCGCGCAACCAACACCCTGGCTAACCAAGCCAGCAGCAAACGCCCACTTCACGTGGGCGTTTTGCTTTGTGTCCATAATTGTGCCCATTCCGTGCCCTCTCTGTGCCCGCTGAAATCGATGCATAACCTTTGCGACCGTTGGGTAGATGCCGTCAAAGCTCGACCATGACACAAGAGGCGCTCGAAGTCGGGTTAGTACTCCCTTCGCCACCTCGCGCGCTACTCCTGCGCTTCATCTGTGGATTTTCGCGCGAGATTGACCCATCTTTCCACTCATCGGTTGATGCCGTGATCGCCTCCGAATACGCCCAAACTTTAAGGCTTTGGCGAAGCCTACGCGGGCCAGTGCTCGATGGAAAAGTGGATCAAACAAGCGCGAAAATCCACAAGCCGGCTGCCACGCACCGCGAATCCAGCGCGGTAATTCCAGGTGAAGAATACCTTTAACGCACCTGCCACGTCGGCTGTTTAGTGGTGGAACTATCTTGGCGCCGTATTTCGTTTATCGATAGGAAAGCACTAGACCGTGGACCAGTCGTGCCCAGCCATCAAGCATCACGAACAGCAGCAATTTGAATGGCAGAGATATTGTCGTGGGCGCGATCATTGACATGCCGAGCGCAAGCAGGACTGTGGCGACGATCAGGTCGACGACCACGAACACCAGGTAAATGACGAAGCCGATCTGAAACGCCCGCGTCAACTCGCTCAGGGTAAAGCTGGGGACCAGCACCATGAAGTCGTCAGAACGGAGCTGTTCGGCGCGCGCCTTGGGCCAGATCGTCGACGCCGACTTCAGGAAGAACTGCCGCTCGCGCTCATTGGTATGCTTTTGAAGAAACTCTTTGAGAGGCGCCTTGGCAGCGTCGATGACGGCAACAATGTCGTTTAACCCTTCTCCCTTGGCCCCGAAGCTTCGGTTGCGCAACGCGTCGCTCACGTCCATGCCTACCGGGGCCATGATGTAGACCGAAAGAATGATTGCGATGCCGTTGAGCACCATGTTGGGGGGCGTCTGCTGCAGGCCCAATGCGGTACGCAACAGGCCGAACACGATGACAAGCTTCGTGTAGCTGGTCACCATCAGGGCCACGAACGGCGCGATGCCGAACGCGACGATCAGCGCGACCAGGGTGAGAGGCTCGGGAAGTCCGCCCTGCATCTGGCACTCTCAGACTTCGCCTGGCGCGAAGTCGGACACGCGCACGCCGAGGCGGTCGCCTACCGCGACCAAGTAACCCTTTCCCAACACGTTGCCATGCGCCAGGATGCGCACGGTGGTTCGGTTCAGTGGCTGGCTGAGATCGAACACATGGCCGGCGTGGATACTCTTGAGTTCGCCCAATGACAACGACAGGTCGCCTACCTCGAACCGCAAATTGACCTCGAATCCATCGAGCCGGTCGATGGGCAGGTGGCCGCTTTCGGCGCTGGAAGGGTGGGTGGGCGTCTCTGGTTTCATGGCGCTGTCTCGTAGTTGCTGAACGGTGATGAGCGATCCTTCCGCAATGGCGGACAGGCGGTGCCCGGCGGCACCCCCCAGCTCGGCGGTGACCTCGATGCCCGCGCCAGACGATCGCCACTGCTCGATGCTGATGATGTCGCCGCGGCGAATCTTGCTGATCTCACGAAGCAGGATGGGCGTGCTGCCGATGAGGAAGGACAAAGGCAGCCGCAGCGAGTCAAAAGCCCAAGGGATGGGGGAACTGCCTGGGCTGCTCTCGGCAGGCACCAGTGTGTCCAGGGTCGTCGCATCCTCGAACTGCACGAAACCTCGCAGGGCATCGCTGCCGTCGGCCGCGATGGCCTTGAAAAAACCTGCACGTTCAGGATCAAACTCAAAGGCTGCCTGATGCGTCGCAGGGTCCTCCGCCGGTCGCCATTCAAAGTGCAGGCGCAGCAGTTTTTCTAGAGCTTCAACCACGGGCTGAACCGCATCGGCCAGCAAAATGTAGCGCAGGTCACTAGGCAACAGGTCAGTGCGACGTTCTCCGAGAAGTTCCGCAACGCTGGGGGCGTCCAGCCCGAGGTGTCCCACATGCGTGCCAAGCTTGAATCTAAAGCTGTCGTGTGCCCGGTTCGCAGCGCCAGCTTCGGCATGCCAGAGAACCTGGTAACCCGCATGTCGTGTGCTGATGGTGCAGGGCTTGGGATTCCTGTAGAGCTTGTTGAGCACCCGCACGCTGGCCGGATCCGTGCGCGGCAGCGACGGCGCTTGCCCCAGCTCTGTCACTGCGTCAACTGTCTGTGTCGGCATGCCCGCTTTCAATGGAAGAGTTGTTAGGCCGGTCGCTTCGCGCCATGGCACGGCAAGCCGACACGGCAGCTTAGCGAATCAAAGTCGAATGTGAAAGTACGTGAAACCGTGGTAACGGTTAAATGCAAATTTTTACGCTGATGCCTACGGGAACTCGTGGGTTGTCATGCGAGCCCCAGGGCTAGACTTTGCTGACGCCGGATGTCGAGCGTCAGCTGCAACTGACGCAACACCCCGGCCGATCAAGGGAACCACCAATTCATGGCGAGCCAGGCAGAAAAATTTCAGCAATACCGCGGCGGACTTCATGACCTTCTGGGCAACCTAGGGCGTTACAACGACCTGCTGCTCGCCGGCATGCTCGTGGTCGTGGTCGCGCTGTTTGTGCTGCCACTGCCTACGCCGCTACTTGATCTGCTGATCGCGGCAAATCTGGCCACCAGCCTGGTGCTGCTCATCGTGGCAATGTACGTTCCGTCGGCTATTTCGCTCTCCACTTTTCCATCTCTCCTGCTCTTCACCACGCTGTTCCGGCTGGCACTCAACATTGCATCTACCAAGTTGATCCTGCTGCATGCCCACGCGGGCGACATCATCGACACCTTCGGAAAACTGATCGTCGGCAACAACGTGGTGGTCGGTGGGGTGGTTTTCCTGATCATCGCGATCGTGCAGTTCATCGTCGTGGCCAAGGGCTCCGAGCGCGTGGCGGAGGTGGCCGCACGGTTTGCCTTGGATGCCATGCCCGGCAAACAAATGAGCATCGACGCCGATGTGAGGGCTGGAGTCCTGTCATCGGCTCAGGCCCAAAAGCGCCGCCAGTCCCTGGAGCAGGAATGCCACCTGCACGGCGCCATGGACGGCGCGATGAAATTCGTCAAGGGTGACGCCATCGCCAGCATCGTGATCGCCTTGATCAACATCCTGGCTGGCATTGCCATTGGCACGTTGATGCACGACATGAATCTGGGAGCCGCGCTTCAGCGCTATGCCATCCTCACCGTGGGCGACGGCATGGTGTCCCAGATTCCGTCACTGCTGGTGTCCATTGCCGCCGGTATCGTGATCACCCGCGTGAGCACCGGCGACCGGCGCGACACGCAACTGGCGCAGCAGATCAGCCACCAGCTGATGGCCCATCCCCGCGCGTTGATCATTGCCGGCCTGGCCGTGGCCAGCTTCCTGGTCGTTCCCGGTTTCCCCAAGTGGGTGTTTGCCTTGCTCGCGGCCGTCCTGGTCGGCCTGGGCTTGGCCATGCGCACGCTGCGCGATCGACGGCGCCGCACGCCGGCATGGATTTCGCGCAACGAGGGCATGCTCGCAGAGGAAAACGAAAGCGATCATGCGATTGCCACGCCGCTGGCGCTGCGGCTTTCCGACAGCCTGCGGCCGGCTGTGGATCGGTACGCGCTCGATCACCATCTCGCGGCCGTGAAAACGGCCGTCGAGTCGGACCTCGGCCCGGTTTTCCCCCGGCTTCAGCTCGCTTTTGCAGGCGGATTACCGGAAAACAGCTACGACCTGCTGGTGCATGACGTTGCGGTGTCGCGGGGAAGCCTCAAGCCTGGCTGGTTCCTGCTCGATCCGGCACAGGCAGCGGCGCCGCCCGCCGGGGCCGAGGTTGCTCAGCCCTTCGGTCCTTTTGAACGGGCAGTCTGGTTGCCTGAGGAGAAAGAAGGCCTGCAGACCTGGACCGGCGAAGAGGTGATCGGCCGGCATCTCGAACATGCGGTGCGTCGTCATGTAGCGCAGCTGATTGGCCTGCAGGAAGTGCAGAGGCTGCTGCATTCCGTGCAGCGTGACGCGCCCGAGCTTGCGGCCGAGGTTTCGCGTGCGGCGACTGGCCAGCGCATTGCGGAGGTCTTGCGCCGCCTGCTGCAGGAGGGCGTCCCCATCCGAAACCTTCACGCCATTTTCGAATGCCTGGCGATTTGGGCACCCAAGGAGCAGGATGCGATTGCGCTGACCGAACTGGTGCGCATCCATCTGGGACGCTTCATCACCAGTCGCCACGTTGGCGCGAACCGGCAGTTGGAGGCCATCCTGTTTGAGTCCAGCCTGCTCGAGCGCGTGGAGAACGCCATCGAGCGGTCCCCGCGCGGCAACCTGCTGCTGCTCAGTCCCGCAGTGGCGCAGGACGTGCGGGAACAGATCCGGCGCATCCTGGACTCCGCCGCCGGCCATGTGGTCGCCATCGCCTCGTCCGATGTTCGACGGTATGTCAAAACCTTGATCGAACCGGTGGCACCGCATCTGGCGGTGTTGTCGTACCAAGAAGTCGACGAGGACGTATCCCTGCAGCCCGTGGGCTGGGTCACCAATCCGCAGGCCACCTAATGAATCAACTACACAAGGCCACCCGTGACGCCGCAAAACATACTGGACATCACCCGCGAAGGCTTGCTGCTCGTGCTGTGGGTATCGCTACCTGTGGTGGGCGTAGCGACGACCAGTGCCATCGTCGTGGCCGTCCTCCAGGCGGTGACGCAGGTGCAGGACCAGAGCATCGGCCAGTCCATTCGCCTGATCGTCGTCATGGTCGCGATCATCGCCACCGCCGGATGGATGGGCGGGGACGTGATGCGCTTCGCCGAGCGCGCGTTCCAAACCCTGGCGCAGCTGCGGTGATGCTAGTGATGATGACCTCCCCCTTTGCGCTTCTTCGCCATCGAACCTGGTTTCTGTTGGGGTTTGTCCTGCTGCTCGTCGTCCAACCGGGTCTGGCTGCGGAACTGCGCTGGAACAACCGGCCTTTTCAGATCGTCGCCAACGAAAAGCCGTTGCCGGACTTCCTGCGGGAGTTGGCGGCCTCGCAGGGAACCACGGCCGTGATCGATCCCAAGGTGACGGGCGTGATAAGCGGGAAATTTGGGGGGCCCGCCAAGACGATCCTGAACAGCGTGACAGCCGTCAACGGGCTCACCTGGTACTTTGATGGCACCTTCTTGTTTGTGGACTTGGCGGCCGACGCCAAAAGCGAGGTCATCCCGATCGCGCCGGAAACTGCGGGCCGGATCGCCGAGACGCTTGTGCGCCTGAGCATCTCGGATGATCGTTACCGCATCACCATCAGCGAGCATGACGCCTCAGTGCATGTCACCGGTCCCAAGCGTTATGTGGAGATGGTGCGCCAGGCAGTGCGTCTGGCGGATCAGCGCAATGCGCAGGCCGACGGCGCCGAAATACGCCTGTTCCCGCTCAAATACGCCTGGGCTTCGGATTTCCGCATCAACCGCTCCGGCAAGGAAACCGTGATCCCTGGCGTAGCCAACGTCTTGCGCAGCCTTTACGGCCGCAGCTCCAATCAGTCCGGCTCCGCCGGGGGGCGTGGGCCCAACGCTCCGTTTGCGGTGGGCCCGAATCGGCAGATCAGGATGCGCAGCGGCGAGACAATCAACGCTCCGAAGATCGAGGTGCAGGGGCTGGGCGCCAGCGCCGAGGGCCCCACCAGCAGCGGCGGTCTTCCCACCTTCTCGGGAAACGAGCTTCCGCAATTCCAGGCCGATACCCGCATGAACGCCGTGCTGGTGCGTGACACTCCCGAGCGCATGGCCCAGTATGCGCGCCTGATCGAGTCGATGGACATCCGGCCGCGGCTGATCGAGATCGAGGTAGTCATCATGGACATCAGCTCCGACAACCTCAGCAGTCTGGGCGTCGACTGGCGTCTGCACGGGCGGCATCTTGACCTTCAGACGGGACGCGGGGACCGCAGCCCCCTAACCTGGGAAGGTGCCACGACCGAGGCCGGCCAGATCGGAGGGCGCAACTCGGCCGGAGAGCCGACGACCCCGCTCGGCGGCATGCTCACCGCCGCAATCGGTGGCAGTGTGCGTAACTACCTGCTGGCCCGGGTGTCGGCCCTGGCCTCGGACGGTAGCGCGAATTTCGTGGCGCGTCCCAAGGTCATGACGCTGGATAACACCGAGGCCGTGCTGGAAAGCCTGAGCGAGTTCTACGTGCGTGTGGACGGGTTTCAAGACGCAGGCCTTTTCAGCGTCACCGCTGGAACTGCGGTGCGCGTGACGCCACTGATCATCGACGAAAAAGCGGGCCGGGCAGTCATGATGTCCGTGGACATTGTCGACGGCGATCTCAGCGCGCAGGCGGTGGACCGCATTCCCATCGTGCGGCGGCGGACGGTGAACACCCAGGCGCTGGTCGAGGAGGGCACCAGCTTGCTGATTGCCGGCTATTCCTCGGAAGAAAAAAGCAATGTCACCGCGGGTGTTCCGCTGCTGAAGGAATTGCCCGTCCTCGGCAATCTCTTCAAGTACACGGACAAAAAGCAGGTCAACATGGAGCGCTTTTACCTGTTGACGCCCCGGCTCGTTGTGCCGGGCTCGCAGGCAGCGCCTTTTCTGCCCACGCCCGGTCCCGGAGGTTGAGCATGAGCAGCGAAACGACGTTCCAGGAATCCCCCGGGCTGCAGGCGCAGCCGTTGCCCACGGCCGGCTGGTGCCTTCGCTTCCTGAGCGGCGCTGTCAAGGGCCGCACCATCGTTCTTAAGCCCGGCACCAACGTGCTGGGCTCGGGTGCTGAGTGCGAAGTGATGCTTCCTGGCAGCGATGTCCTGCCGCGCCACCTGCTGCTCACCGTTGGCGAGGTGGTGGTGTCCATGCAGCGGCTTGGGGCGGCGTCGGCCCGACTCAACGGCGAGGACATGCAGCTTCCGCGTAAGAGCGTGGTGGCAGGGGACATCGTCACCATCGGCCAGATAGATTTTCAGCTCGACCGGAGCTACCCGGCAGGCGTCCGGGAGGACCGCATGTTCGCTCCGCCGCCCGAACCCGTACCGCTCGGGCAGCCTGGACCCGCGGTACCCGCGCCCGACCGGCTGCGCTGGTGGTTGGGCGGCGCGGTCGCCGGGGTGGCCTGTCTCGGCCTGCTGGTGCTGATGCTGGGAGCCGGCGGCGGAACCGCTACGAGCGGAGGTGCCAGCGTGAATCTGGCCGAGCTGGAAAAAGCGCTGGTGCCGTTTCCTGAGGTCGAGGTGGTCGCCACGCCGGGCGGGCGTTTCAGCGTCGGGGGTTATGTGGAGTCCCGCCAGCGCCGCGATAGCCTGCAGGAAGCCATGGTGCCCTACGCGCACCGGGTGACTGTGAAAGTGCACTCGGCCGAGGACATGGTCGAGCAGGCGCGCCGCTACGTCGGCGACCCGGGCGTGGCCGTCACTTATGCCGGTCAGGGCCGCCTCGTACTCACCGGGACGGTCGAGGACAGCGCAGTGCGGCAGAAAATACGCCGCCTTGGCGAGGACCTGCATCCGTCGGTGCTGGTGTCCGACAAGGTGCAGTACCGCGAAAAATCCCAGCCCGACAATGCCGGCGCCGATCAGCGTGCGCGGTGGGACGCTTGGCAAAGCGTGCTGCCCGCCCGGATGGTGGGCATTACCGATGACGGCAGCGGTCTGCGGCATATCCAGCTGTCCAACGGCAGCCGTTATTACGAGGGATCGGTGCTGAAATCCGGCGCCGAGCTCAAGCAGATCGACGCCAACGGCCTGGTGCTCAGTGGCGGCGTTCCTTCCGACAAGTCAGCGAGGTGACGACATGAGCCCGCGCCCTGTGTCATCCGCATCCCAGGATTTCGTGCACCGCACGAAATGGCTTTCGTCCCGTGCGAAGGCTTTCGCTCCCAGAAACCTACCAACCTTTATTAGGAGATCCTAGATATGCCAGGCTCAGTCGACACATCCATTCAGCAAATGAACCAGGCCGCGGCCGACAACGCCCGCCTGATGTCCGCCAGCATGGCAGCCTCCACCTCGGTGCAGGCTGCAGCTGCCACCGCCCACACGGTCAACGGCGCGAGCGCTGCCGGCGGCGAGGTCGCGAAGACCACGGGTAATGACATCCGTCAGTCTGCCAAGTCCTCGTAATGTGGCCTGCGCGGCGCCCCGGCGCCGCGCTTTTTTAAGGAGGTGAACCATGACAGATCCTACCGCCATCGCCGCCGCAGGAGCGCCGCCCCCGGAAGTCGCCGGTGTGGCCGCCCAGCAGCCGGCCGCAGCTTCTGCCCGATTCGACCCGGGCGAGACCCGGATGTTCGCCAGCATGATGCAGGCTTCGCCAGGCGCTGCGGCGAGCCCTGGCGCCAGCAGCACTCCCGGCGCCCTTGGCGATGCGGCCAAGTCGCTGGCCGCGCAGTTTTCGGGTAATGAGCGTTCCTACGAGGATCTGCGCCGCAGCATGCTCGAGTCGGTGGACCTGTCCGACCCGATCAAGACCATGTTCGTCATGACGGACCATTCGATGGAGGCCCACATGATGTTCGCCAAGATGCACATCTCGACCGGCCTGGCCAGCGCCGCCACCAGCCTCTTCGGCACTTTGCTGAAGAATCAGCAGTGAGGCGGTCGTGAACGATTTTTCAGGCGCCCGCCCGTGGCCGACCTGCCGCCGACTGGCGGCCCTTGTCATGGTGCTTGTGTTGACCGGCTGCAAGGTGGCGCTTTATTCCAATCTCAACGAGCACGAGTCCAACGAGATCGTCGCAGCCCTGTCCGCCGAAGGCATCGCCGCCTCGAAGAGCCCCCTGGAGGGCAACAACTGGCAGGTCGCAGTAGAGGAGGGGCGCCTTGGCGCTGCCCTCGATGTGTTGCGTGCCCAAGGCCTGCCGCGCGAGCGTTTCGCCACCATGGGCGAGGTGTTTCAGAAGCAGGGGCTGGTCTCGACACCCTCGGAGGAGCGCATGCGCTACATCTATGCGATGTCGCAGGAGCTGTCGCAGACGCTGACCAATGTCGATGGCGTGGTCGCCGCCAGGGTCCATGTCGTGATCCCGGCCAACGATCCGCTCAGCGACCGGGTGCGGCCGTCATCCGCGGCGGTCTTCATCAAGCACCGGCCGGATGTGGACATCCGGCTTCTGGCGCCGGCCGTCAAGGAGATGGTCGCCCACAGCATTGAAGGGCTGACCCATGACCAAGTGTCGCTGTCGATGTTTGAGGCGCGCCGTGCTCCCGTCGCTCAGGCCGGGACGGCTGGCGCCGCAGATGGCGGCTTGATCTTGGGCCTGTTTTCGACGCGCACGGCGGCCGTGCTGCTGGGCCTGCTGCTCGTGGCAGCGCTCTGCCTCATGGCGCTGCCCACCTTGCTGCGCCGGCAGGGCCTGGATTGGCGAACCTGGGCGCGGCGCCAGGTGTTCCGGCGCTGAAGGCGAGACCACATGCCAGCCGCGAGCACTGCACCTCTCCAGCCACAGGCCCGTCCCGGTCCCATGGATCTGGTGCGGCTGGTGATGCGCTTTAACCTGCAACCCGAAGCAGACCTTCACCCCAGTTGGCTGCCCGCCGACTGGCCGGCGCCGCACCGCCTCCCCGCGCGCATGGGTCCGGCCGGGCGCGCTGTCTTGGCGGAGCTGCTGCGCCGGCGCCACCTTCTTGCGACAGGCGCCGACTACAACTTCGATTCCCGCGTCAAGCGTTTGGCCTTGCTGGACTCGCCCTCACTCCGGCGGCTGGCCGCGTACGTCGGTTGGGGCGTCCATCTCCCGCTCTTCAAGCTGCGCAGCGCCCCTGGGCCGCAACTGCGGCGGCAGGCCCGGCGTCTTGACGCGGACTCGGTGGACTTCGTGCGCGACCGCATGCCGCAGCTGACCGAGCTGAAGATGGACCTGAGCATGCTGCAGCTGCGGCCTGCTGCTGCGGGACGCTTGGTTACGGACCGGGGCTACCGGCTGCTGCTGGGGGCTTGCGCGCCGGAAGGTGATGCCGTGCTGCGGCGCATCCAGCGCAAGCTGCCGCGGCGAATTTCCATCCTGCCGGTGCCCGAACTCGCGCCGACCCAGACCAGACAACTGCACGAGCTCATGCTCTCGTGCATCGTTCCCGAAAGGTTGCCGCAATGGGACTGGCTTTTCTGATCACGACCGAGAACTTGCAGCTCCTGAGCGAGCGCAAGGTACTCAAGGAGGCGGAATACGCCGCGCTGCTCGACGCCTCGGCCGTGGTCGAGGCCGCACGCCGGGAGGCGCGCCGGATCGTCCAGCAGGCCCAGCTAGACGCCGAAGCAAACTGCAGGAAAGGTTACGAGGAAGGCCTGAAGCGCGCCAAGGCGGAGTACGCGCTTCAGCTCGTGTCGGAAACCGTCGCCGCAGAGCGCCAGCTGCATGCGCTGCGGTCGGCGATGGCGCAGATCGTGGTCAAAGCGGTCGGTCAGCTTATTGCCCACGCTCAACCAGAGGCATTGTTCGAGGCCGCGCTGCTCCGCGTGGACGCGCTGATCCGCAGCGAGCCCTTCATCACTGTGCGCGTCGCGCCGACCCAGGAGGCCACCATGCGCATCGTGCTGGCACGGCTGCAGCAGGAAGCGAACTGGCACATGGCGGTGAGCATCGTGGCGGATGCCACCTTGCCCGCCGGCGCCTGCATCGTCCAGACCGCCTCCGGGGTGCTCGAAATTGGTGTGGATGCGCAACTCGAAGCCTTTCGGCGGGCCGTGGAACGCAGAGGCATCGTGGACCCCGCCGGAGCCGGGACATGAGCGCGCTACCGACCGCGCAGCGCGGGCCCGCGCTGCCCGACGCGACCCTCGACATCGTCGCCGACCTTGAGCAGGCCTTTGGTCGGGTGACGCCGGTCACCATGCGCGGCCGGGTGAGCAAAGCGGTCGGACTCCTGGTCGACGCTTCCGGGATCCAGGCCCACGTTGGCGAACTCTGCGAGCTGGTGACCCCGGGGGAGGCCCCGCTGCTGGCTGAAGTCGTGGGATTTCGTGACAACACTGCCATCCTCACACCGCTGGGCCCGACTACCGGCATCTCCGCCCTGACCGAGGTGCTGCCGACAGGCCGCGGTCTCGTCTGCCCCGTCGGAGCCAATTTGCTGGGGCGGGTGCTCGATGCGCTGGGCCGACCCATGGACGCGTTGGGGCCGCTGGCCACGCACATGCAGATGCCGGTGCACAGGGAACCGGTCAGTCCGCTGCAGCGGCGGATGATCGATGCGCCGCTGGCCACGGGCATTCGCGCCGTCGACGCCCTGCTGACCCTGGGGGAAGGCCAGCGCATCGGCGTGTTCTCGCCGCCCGGAGTGGGGAAAAGCACCTTGCTGGGCATGCTGGCCCGCAGCTCCACCGCCGACGTCAATGTGATCGCCCTGATTGGCGAGCGAGGGCGCGAGGTCAAGGAATTCATCGAGCACAACCTTGGCTCGGCAGGATTGGCCAAAACCGTCCTGGTGGTGTCCACCTCCGACCGGCCGCCCATGGAGCGGATCAAGTCGGCCTATGTCGCGACCACCATCGCCGAGCATTTCCGCGACCAAGGCAAGAAGGTCTTGCTGCTGGTCGATTCGCTCACGCGTTTTGCCCGCGCCCAGCGCGAGATAGGCCTGGCCAGCGGCGAGCCGCCGACCCGCCGCAGCTACCCGCCGTCGATTTTTTCCATGCTGCCGCAATTGCTCGAGCGAGCCGGCCAGGGCAAGACAGGCTCCATCACCGGGGTGTACTCGGTACTGACCGAAGGCGATGAGGAAAACGACCCGATCGCCGAGGAAGTGCGGTCCATTCTCGACGGCCATATCGTCCTGTCGCGCAAGCTGGCGGTTGCCAACCGCTACCCAGCGATCGACGTGCTTGCCAGCATCAGCCGGGTCATGCCGCTGGTCACGGCTTCCGAGCACGGCGCCGCCGCGGCGCGTTTTCGCAGCCTGCTTGCCAAATACCAAGAGATGGAGTTGCTGGTACAGATCGGCGAGTACAAGCGCGGCAGCGACCCATTGGCGGACGAAGCGATTGAGTCGCGGCCTGCGATGGTGGACTTTGTCTCACAGGCGCCTGGAGCCAGCCATCCCTATGGCGAGTCCTTGGCGGCCCTGCTGCGTTTCGGGGAGCGACGGGCATGAGCATCGACTGGAAGCTTCTCATCGATGTGCGCGAGCGCCAGAAAATCGCGGCGGCGGGTGTGGTCACGCGCGAGCGCCAGGCTGCCGACGAAAGCCAGGCGCAACTGCGGCAGGCCCAGTGGCAGGTGCAGCAGAAGCAGCAGCACAAGGACGGACATTGGCAGGGCACCAGGCAGGCGCTGGCAGGTGGCCAGTGCCGCGTCGCCGAACTGGTCCGGGCGGGCGAATGGAGCAGGGCACTCGACGCCCAAATCGCCAAGGCCAGCCAGAACGCGGCCCAGGCGGGGCAAGCTCACGCGCTGCGGGAACAGGCGCTGGAGGAAAGCCGCCAGCGCCTGCGCGCGGCCCATGGCGAAGTCGAGAAGGCCCGGCAGATGCAGCAGCGTGCTCGTGCGGAAGCGTTGCGCCTGGTCGAGGTCCGGCAGGACGAGGCGGCCGGGGATGCCGCGACCAGAACGTGGGCCTTGGGCCGCCCGGCCTAGGAGATCCGGCATGGAAAGCATCGAAATGGCCGAGATCGAGAAGTTTTTTTCTTCGGTGGTGCTCACACTGCCGCGCCTGACCGCCATCTTCGCGGTGCTGCCGTTTTTTTCCGGCACCATGCTCACCGGCGTCGTGCGCGGCGGGCTGCTGTTGATGCTGGCCATCTTCATGTCGCCAGTGGCCGGGGACATGCCGGCCTTCCCGCTGGGCACCATGATCCTGGTCGCCGGCAAGGAGGCGCTGATTGGCCTGATGTTGGGCCTGGGTTTCGCCATCTTCGTCTGGGCGATCCAGAGCGTCGGCGACCTGATCGACTTCCAGACCGGGTCGTCCAACGCCTCTTATTTCGATCCCGTCGCCGGCCACGAGAACGGGCCCACTGCGGAGTTCCTCGGCTGGATCGTCATCACTTTGTTCGTCTCGGCCGGAGGGCTGCTGGCCATGCTTGGAGCGGTTGTGGATTCCTACCGCCTTTGGCCTGTGGCGTCGTTCTTCCCCGATTTGGGGGTGGTAATCGAACAGTTCGCCGTTCGCCAGGGCGACACCCTGTTCGTCTGGATCGTCAAGTTGGCTGCGCCGGTGATTGTCGTGCTGCTGCTGGTCGAGCTGGGCATGGGTTTGATCGGCCGCGTGGCCCCGCAGCTGAACGTGTTCGTGTTTTCGCAGCCGCTCAAAAGCCTGCTGGCCCATCTCATGATGCTGTTGTTCCTCTTTTTTGTGTACGAGTCGCTGCAGGAATTCCTCAGCCCGAAAAACGGGGTGCTGGATTTCCTGCGCGGCACACTCAAGGCCGCCTGAGCCATGGCCGAGAAAGACCAGGACCCAACCCCCAAGCGCCTGCGCGATGCGCGCAAGCGCGGCGAGGTCGCGTTCAGCGCCGACGTGGCCAGCACGACGGTGTTCGCCGTGATCGTGGTGTCGATATGGATGGGCGGCCATTTGATCTTCAGCCTCTTGCGAGAGCTGTGGCTGCATGCCACCAGCACCACCTTGCTGGCTCGGCCGAACGACCGCTTTGGCGAGATGCTGCTGCATACCGGAGAGGTGCTGCTTTGGGGCACGCTGCCGGTCATGGGCATTGCGGCGGTGGCCGGGATCGTCGGCTCCCTGTTCCAGGTGGGCGGCGTCGCTGCATGGGAGCGGCTCAAGCCCGACGTGAATCGCCTCAATCCCGCTGAGGGCCTCAAGCGCATGTTCTCCACGCGAAACCTGGTCAATCTGCTCAAGATGAGCCTTAAAACGGCGTTGCTAGCGGCCCTGATGTTCGTCGTAGTCCGCGGCTTTCTCGACGACTCACTGAAGCTGGGCTATGCGCGGCCGGGAGGCATCATGGGCGCAGCCGCTCACATGGTGCTCATCGCCTTCGCCTGGGCCGTGCTGATCTATGCCCTCATGGCGATGGTGGACTATGCACACGAGCACTACGAGTTCATCAAGCAGCAGCGCATGTCCATCGAGGACATTCGGCAGGAATACAAGGAGATGGAGGGCGACCCCATCAACTTGGCCCGGCGGCGGTCATCCCATTTTGAAGCGGTCTACGCCAGCCTTGGTGATCGCGTGCGCACGGCCTCGGCGGTCATCCATTCGGCCCGTACCGCAGTTGCCCTGCAGTACCTTGGCGAGACCGATCTTCCGCGCGTGATCGTACGTGGTGAGGGGGATGTCGCCGCGCAGATCCGCCGCTTTGCCACCGAAGGCCTGATACCCATCGAGTTTGAGCCTGGGCTCGCAGAGCGCCTTTATGAAGAGGTGCCAGAGGACCAGGCGATTCCTCGGGCGCTTTACGCACCCGTGGCCAAGTTGCTGCGCTGGGCGCAGGGCCAAGAATCTTGAAAAACCAATGATTGAAAGGAACACGCCATGGTCATGATTGCGGATGGAGGCGGCAGCGTACGCGTGCCCGTGAATGCTCCCAACCTTGCTAATCAGGCGCAGCGGCCCGCGAGTTCGCCCGAGTCGGATGCCGCGCAGCGCGCGCGTGAGCTGCAGCGCCAGCTCGAAGCGCTGCTAGAGAAGCTGCGTGAGGCGCAGCGCCAGGCGGAAGAGGCCCACAAGCGCGCGATCGAGGCGCAACGCAAGGCCCAGGAAGCCAGAGACCACGCCCGGGCCATGGAAGCGCAGGCGCAGAAATCCAAAGACGCGGCCGACGCTAACAAGGCTTTGAAGGCGCAGCAAGACGCCGTGCTCAAAGAGGCGCGGGCCAAGGCCGCGAGTGCCGAGTCCAACCTGAAGGACAAGGACGTTACGCTGCTGAAGGCTCAGGTCGACCAGAAGAAGGAGCAGCAAAAAAGCCCCGAGGCCAAGGCTTCCGCGGACTCCGACAAGAGCGTGCGGGACGCCCAGGGCAGCCGTGAAGAGGCCCAGAGAACCAACGACTTGTCGAAGCTGTACCTCGACGCGCAGGAAAAAGAGAGCAAGGCAAAAGATGCGGAAGCCAAGGTGGTCGAGCTCACGCCCGCGGCGGGCCGCCCGCCCGCCACCGTCAGCGACAAAGAGCGGACCGAGCTCGCCGATGCGCAGGCCCAGGCGACCACGTTGCGTGCCGACGCCACTGCGGCAGGCAAGAAGTTCACCGACGCGGTCGGCACCGACGCAAGCACGGAGTTCTACGGCGGCCCGCCCGCGCCGCCACCCCTGCAGCCGCTCGTACCGCAGCAAACCGCGCAGATCGGCACGGATCCGCTGCATTCGCCGCTGCTCCAGTTGCTGCAAGTGCAGTCGCGTCCGTCGCTTTTATCGGCCGGCGGCCCGCCGCTCTCATCGCTGTCCTTGACCGCGCAGAACAGCCCCTTGCAGGCGCCGACGACCTTTCCTCAGGCGCTGAACGCGCCTGCATTGGGGACGAACGGGACGTCGCCCACCTCGCCGCTGGACAGCCTGTTCCAGCTTAAGCCCACAGCGGTGACGCCGGCGGTCACCAAAACCCTGTCTTCCATCGCCGATGGCAAGACCGTCGACCAGATTGCGAAGGAGCGCAACATCGGCGCCGACAAAGTGTACGCGGAAGCCAACGCGGCGGGTATCAGGATCGAGTCGAGCGAGCCGTCCACGGACGTGCATGTCACCACTGTGAGGAAAGGCGATGCCGCGCTTTCCTACATCAACGATTATCACAGCGGCTCGCTGTCGTTGAACGGCTCGTTTGCCGACGCAAAGGCTCCGGGCGGGCGCAAAACCGTCCAGGCCATGCAGGACGGCAACGGCCTGCTGAGCCAGACGGCGAAGGACGAGAGGACTGGCAACAACGTCACGCACACCATCGACGTGAAGGCCGGAACGCGCACCGAATCCGTCACGGGCGACTCCGGAACACGCACGGAGACTACGACCTCCCTGACTGGCGCGCCAGTGCTGCGCCCTGTGGGCGAGTACGAAGACTATCTCGACGTCGCGAAGGCGGCGAACCTCACACCCGAGCAGCTGTTCGCGCTGAATCCCACGGTCGACTACGGCAAGCCGCTGGAGGCGGGACAGCAGCTCGTGGTCGCGGGCGTGCCCACCACCGTCAAGACCTACGGCGCAGACGGTTCGGTGCTGGAGAAGAACATCGCGAGCGATGGTACGCTGAAGGTGGTGAACACAACCGCTGATGGGCACCGCGTGGTGCTCATGGGTGACCCCGAGCCCAAAACCGGTCCCGCGGAGGCGGCTCGCAAGGCGATCTTCGACGACAACAAGCCGATCGCGGAGACTGCCAAGAGCCTAAACCTCAGCGAGGAACAACTGCTCGCTTTGCTGCCGCCAGGTACCGTCAACGTGACCAAGCCGACTTCCGACACCGGCGAGGTCGAGACGCGCACCATCTACGACCCGAGCACCAACCGGACGGTGATCGAGTACACCGACTGGAAGAACGGCGGCAGCTCGCGCGAGGTGATTGACGAGCACACGGTCTTCAAGGTGCACGGCTACGACGATGCAGGCAATCCCGCCATCGTGGAAATCCCCGGCGGTGCGGGCTATGCACAGCAGCAGGCCGACGACAAGCTTGCCCTCGTGGGCACCTACGGCAAGCAGATCCGCGAGCTCGACGATCTTGTACGCGACGCGCGGCACATGGGCGAAACCCTGCCCGACGTACAGGCGCAGCGCCGGGACTTGGTCGCCAAGCGCGATACGGCACAGGAGCAGGCCGATATTGCCCAGAGCATGGCCGCCTCCACGCTCACCAAGTACAAGCAGACAGTGATCGACAAGAACACCGCCATTGCCTACCAGCGGCAGTCGGTGGCGCGGCCGGGCAGCGAGGAGCAGAAGGCGGCGACGACGGACCTTAACGACATGCTTGCGCGTTCGGACAAGATCGACCGCCTGGTCACCGCTGCGGACAAGGACGTCGATTTCGTCACTGCCAGGGTCGCCAGGGACGACGCCAAAGACGCCAACCAGCTGGCCAACCAGAACCTGCAGACGGAATTCGAGAAGTGGAAGCGCAACTGGCGCTGGGGCGGCCTGGACGAGAAGGAGATTCAAAAGCGCGAGGCGCAGGGGGTGCAGCCGCCCGGGGCGATGTATCGCAACGACGAGGAAGAGAACCAAGCCGCATGGCGGGATTTCAAGAAGGCGCAGGAAGTCAATAGCGAGATCTATGGTTCCTCGACGACGAACGGCGTGAATCCATCGCGCGATGCCTGGCTGAACCGCAATGCGGCCAGCGATGCCGAGCAAAAAGCCATCCTCGACTACGACAACGCTTCTATCGCCAAAGGCGCGGCCGACGCCCACGTCATTCAGGGCGACGTCGACCGGCTGCAGGCGAAGAAGAACGACTGGACCAAGGCCAACCCGACGTTGTTCTCCGAATCGTTCGGGGAGCAAAAGAAGCTTGACACGCTCACCGACCAGCTCGCGAACAAGAAGATCGGCAGCTTGGAGGCCGGCGAACACAAGAAACTCACCGAACATCTCATCGATGCTTCGGCGCCCGATCGCGAAGAGCCCGAATCGCTCAAAAAGCTGCTGGATGACTACAACAACGACAACCAGGAAGCCGCGGAGAAGGTTGATCAGCAGATCAAGGACCTGGGCCTGGCGCGCACGCTGCGCCAGTCCAAGGCCGCCGAGGACTACATCGCGCAATGGGCTGTGCGCAACACCGCTCTGCAAAAGCAGCTCGAAGCGTTCGAGGCACCGGTGGGCACGAGCAGCGTGCGTGCCGCCGAGCACCGCATGGACCAGAAGAATGCATTCCTTGCCTCTTCCGAGCAGGGGCAACAGCTGCAGAAGGCGCAAGATGTGAAGTCCACGGCCAAGGGTGAATTGACGACGCTGAGCGAAAGCGACGTGTCGCGTTTGCAAAAGGACTACGACGGTGTCAAGAAAGGCCAGGAGAGCCACACCTGGCTGCGCGACATTTTCGACGACTCCGCCGACGAGGCGGTCGACTACACGAAGGAGCAGCTCGATGGCGTGAAGAAGCTCAAGGAGCAGCTGGCATCGGGAGAAATCTCGCTCACCAAGTACGCGGAAGATGAAAACAAGCTGATGGATGCGTATGGGCTCAAGGCCGTCGACATCGCCCAGGAGCAGCGCGAGAACGATGAATACTGGAGCGTTGTCGACGAAGCCGCGCGCATAGGCGTGTCGACGCTGGCGGGCATTGGCGCCACCATTCTTTCCGGAGGCAACGTGGCGGTGGGCTTCGGGGTCGGCCTGGCCGTCAACGAGCTCTGGGACACCGCAGGCGACGCTGTCGCCGCGGCGCAGGGTCGCAACATCTACGCCGACGGCCATACCTCTTTGTTGACACTGGGCTACAAGGTGCGCAATGGCGATGCCACCTGGGACGATGTCAAGTTCACACTGAAGGACGAGGCGGTCGACATCGCCTCCGCCGCCGTGACGCCCACCGGCGTGGGCGCAGGCATGCGCACCACCGCCGCACTGGGCGCCAAGCTCGCGGCCAAGGAGAGTGCGCAGTTCGGCTCAAGGACTGCATTCACGATCGGCGAACGGGCGGCGATGGTCGGCAACCGCGCCGTGATCGGGGCGCGCGCCGGCGTGACATCCCAGGTTGTGGACGGTGCGGGCCGCGTGGGCATCGAGACGATGCACGTCGGGCTCGACGGCCAGTTCGGCACCGAGCAGGGCGACAAGCGCATCCAGTCGGCCATTGCCAGTGCGGCGCTGGGCGTGCTGACAGCGCCGCTCACCGGAAGCATCTCCGCCGCGGTGCCGCTACCCACCGTGAGCGGCGGCGTGCTCGCGAAAGTAGGGTTCGGCAGTGCCCTGGCGCTCCAGTTCGGCAACGACGTTATGGGAAGCCACGGCACCGGTCAGTTGATCTCGCTGGTCAACAACGGCCGTTGGATGAACGAGGGCGAGACCAGGGCGGCCTGGATCCAGGCCTTCCCGGGTACGCTGAACAACATCGCGCTGCACCCGCATATGGCAGGCAAGATGGCGGCGGCACAAGCCGCGCAGCAGGCTCATGCACAGAATGCGGGGGCACCCGCGAATGTGGTCAACGTCGGCCACGCAGGAGCTCCGGGGCGTCCCGCGGTGCCGGGCGCGAACCCGGTGCCTGCGGTAGCGGGCCGTCCGCAAGTGCATGCGCCCTCGGCCCCGGCGGGCGGTATGGGCAGTGCCCCGCGCCCCATAAATGTCAAGACGAACAACCTACCGGGTCTGGCGGGGCACAACATCGACAAACTCGTGGTGGTGAACGCCACGTCCCAGGATCTGTCCACGGGACTGGGCACTCACGTCCGCGCGGCTGAGGCGCTCGCACCGGGCGGCATGGTCGAATTCCGGGTGGCGTTGGACACTCAAAAGGTCCTCGCGGCTTCGGGCGATCCGAATGCGCCCGGTGGAGGCGCCAGGGGCAAAGCCGGCGACAAGAGCGGCTCGGACGAAAGCGGCCTGACGGGCAAGGGCGATGAGCACGCGCAGCAACTCAAGAAGCACCAGGAAGCGCAGGATAACGCCATCCGCGTGCGGCTGCGCGGCGTGGGCCTGGACGATATCAAGATCACCCGCAATCCAAAGCCCGGCGCCAAAGATCCGGAAATCATCGTGCAGGCGACCAAGCCGAAGTTCCCGAAAGGTCCGGAGAGCGTGTTCGCCAGGCCAGCATACGACGGCTACGACCAGCGCCAGTCCTACCTCACCGGCGACGAAATGGTGGCGATCTATGGATCGGGCACGCGGCCCGATCCGCGCGCGCTGGAGGCCGCGCGCAACGAGGCGCGCGCCGGGCGGCGGGATATGCGCCTCGGTGTGACGGCGCGCAACCGTCTGAACGTCGGCCGGGTCGAGCCCTGGCTGGCTTCGCCGACGATGCAGTCCGTGAGCACTGGGGTTGGAACGCGCACCAATCTCCGCGCGATCGCCCAGGGCGCCTACTACAGCTTTCAGCTGCGCTCGATGGACCCGCTGAAGAACGCGCTTGGCAAGGAACTCTCGATTGCGGTGCGGCCCGACGAATACCGGCGCACGAGCATGCTGCAGTGGGGCGTGTTGCCGTTCTCGCGTGACACCATATTTACCGTCTTCGCGAAGGACCTGATCAATATCGCGAAAAAGGAGATGTTCGCGGGCGGGACGCCGGGCTATGGTGTCAACATGCGCTCGGCCAAGGTACTCGGCCCGGCCGCCGACGGGTCGGGGCAGGTGGTGGAAGTGACTCTGAGCGTGAAGCTCGACGGAGAACACATCACGTTGCCCGCGGGCCAGAAGGACTTTCTCGGTGGCGAGGCGCACAACACGCCGGGCGACCATGTGAAGGTGCCGAGCAGCCTCATGTTCGACCGCGTGATCGAAGACCGGCGCTTCGCGCCGTTCATTCCGGCGTTGAAAAAGGCATTGGGCTACAACGGCGTGTTCACAGCATCGGTGGAGCGGCGCTGGCAGATGCTGCTCAAGGATGTGATCGGCGCAGGCGACATCGTGCCGGCCCGGTTCTTCGAGCAGTTCCAGAAAACCTTTGCCGACGCCAAGTACAAGATGCAGGTCGTGGTGCCCCATGCGGACACCGCGCGGCTGCACGACCCGACGGCTATCGCCGTGCGCGATTTCGTTGCCAAGCCGGACGTTGCCGGTCTCAAGGCCCTGGTCGCCAGCGGCCATGTGGACCCCGGGAAGGCGCTGGTTTTCGTGCCCGAACGCGGCGGCAATCACCACCGAACCGCGGTGCCGGGCAAGCCGGCCCAGAATGAACTGGTCGACCTGACCGGCAAACACCGGCGGGTGCCGCACGAGTCCACCAGCAACGTCTGGGTGATCTTTGCCGACAACAAGCTGGAGCGCAGCTTCCAGCGCGGGGTGTACCGGGTCAAGGACTTCGGCTACAGGATGCTGCCCGAGTCGGCCCAGCGTTCCCGGCCGTCGCCGCATCACGTGGTCGGCCGCGGCAACCTGATCGATGCCATGACGGGCGGAAAGGGCCGGCCCGACGCAGACGGATCGCTGCGTCTCACCGCGGTGTTCCCGGTGCCGAAGATCTTCCATGCGGGCCTCGTGGCCGGTAGCGTGGAGTTCCGCCTGCAGATAGGCGTGGAGGCCAAGGGCGTTTCCAGATCGGTGAACAAGGGCGGATCGAGCAGCGTGAAAGTGTCGCAGGACGGCACCGCGGCCGTGGACGTGCCGAACTGGGTTCCGCGCGTGTTCGAACGGTCGCTGGCCGGATCGACACCGCTTATCCCGACGGGCGGCACGAAGCAGCTCGGCAAGTTCTTCGACGACCTGCAGCCTCATCTCGACCCTGCGCAGCGCGCCGCCGTGGCCGCACTTCGCGAAAAGTACATGAGCGGCGACAAGCCGGTGATCGGCGACGCCAAGTTTCTGCGCGCTCACGTGGCGCAGGACATCGTGAAGGTGCTGACCGGCCTGCAGCCGGGCAACGGGGACAAGGCCCAGGCGCTGGTGACGGGGCCGCGACCCGAAGAGGTCTTGCCCGTGGCGCCCGCCGCCGTGGCGCGTCCCTCGGGTTTGCGCCGGGCGGACCTGAACTACGTCGACGGCGAAGTCACCGTTCAGGGGCAGCCGGTGCGGGCCAGCGACATCGAGCTCGCGGTGCCGGCCGACAGCATCCTGATCATCGCCAACAGGGCCAACCCGCCGGGCGCCGAGCGCATTGCGGCAGACGTGCGCGCCGCGGGCCATCCCGAAGGCGCGGACGTAGTGATCTACCTCTGCGACGCAGGCACGCCGGTACGTCTCGATGCTCCCGTACCCGCATCGCTGGCGCGCGAGGTGAGCAACAGGCTCGGTGCGCGCGTGCATGCGGTGGACGGCGACGTGGTGCTGGGCGACCAGATCGTACTCGGTGGCCAACCCGTCACCCAGCGGCCGAACCTGCCACTGACCGATGTTTCGCAGAACGCGCCGCATCGCGCGACCGATGCCGACTTCGATGCGCAGAAGCGCTTCTGGCTGGAGCCCGGCGGCCGGACGCGGGAAGCCGATGCGCCGCTGTCGCCCGAAGTTCGCGCCAAGGGCGCATGGGTCGGCGACAAGACCATCGATCCACTGCACCTCGGCATCGAGGACCGTGTGGTCGACATGCGCCCGATGACTGCCGAGAACGCGCAGGAGATTTTTCCGCTGCTGGTCAAGGAACTGGGGGTCAGCCCCGAGTACAACGCGCTGGGCGCGGAGGGAATGATCGACAAGTGGCTCGGCGAGATTGCCGCCGGCACGCGCTACGCACGCGTGATCTATCCGGCACCTGGCTCGACACCGGCCTCCGATGCACCCATCGGCCTGATCTCGGTGCACAAGGAGGCCCTGATCGGCGACAGCTACCGCAACACCTTGCCTGCGGAGCTCTATCGCGGCAGCAAGCCGGCCGGAGAGACGAGCAAGGAGGCGCTGCAGGCCCGCGGTGAGGTCTGGCAGTTCTCGACCTATCTCGGTTCGAACAAGAACCGCTACCCGGGCGGCGTGATCAACAAGGCAGCGCGCATGCAGTTCATGAGCGACGTGATGCGCCAGGAGGCTGCCAAGGGCGCGCCGGTAGAGGCGTTCTATTCGCGCGTGAGCGGCGGCGCGCCTTTTGTCACCGATTCGAACGGCGTCACGATCGAGCTCAAGGGCCACAAGTTCAACGTGGCGAGCTCCTTCAGCCAGGAATCGCAAACTGTTGGTCGCGGGCCGATTGCCGTCGGCTACGAGGATAGCTCGCCGTTCAAGAGCCCCGACTACCCCGACGGGGAGCCGGCACGCCACATCTACATCTACGAGACCGATGCTAGCCTCTACGGGCCCGAGGGCAAGGGAACGCTCAAGTGGCGCAGCAAGATCGAGCAGGCTTTTGACAAGGTACCGGAGTCACGCGGCCTGCTCGCGCCCATGCGGCCGGCGGACCTGAACTACCTCGAAGGCGATGCGACAGTGAACGGTCGCGCGGTGCCGGCGCGCGCGATTGAGCTGGCGGTGCCGCCCGACACCATTCTGGTGATGGCCGACCGCGGCAATCCACCGAGCGCAGAGCGCGTCGCGGCAGACCTGCGCGCCGGCGGACACCCCGCGGGTAAGGACGTGGTGCTCTACCTTTGCGAGGGTGGAACGCCCGCGCGCGCCGATGTGCCGGTGCCCGAATCGCTGGCACGTGAGTTGAGCAACAAGATCGGCGCGCGGGTGCATGCCGTGGATGGCGACATCGTGCTCGCTGCCCGGAACACGGTCGAGGGCAACACAGTGGTGCAAAGGCCGAACCTGCCGCTGACCGACGTCTCGCAGAACGCGCCGCACCGCGCGAGCGACGTGAACTTCGATGCCCAGCAGCGTTTCTGGCTCGAGCCGGGCGGCCGCACGCAGCAGGCCGAGGCGCCGTTTTCGCAGAAAGTGCTCGACAAGGGCGCGACAGTGGGCGACAAGTCCATCGATCCGCTGCACCTGGGTATTGAGGCGCGCGCGGTCGAGCTGGTTCCATTCGATGCGCAGCATGCGCGCGACGTGCTGCCATACCTCGCAAAGGAATTGGAGTTCAGTCCCGACTACATGCGGTTGAAGGCCGACGGCATGGCGCAAAAATGGATCGACGAGATCGACGCAGGCAAGCGGATGGCCTTTGTGATTTATCCCCCGCCGGGCTCGGCGGCCCGGCGTCAGCCGCTCGGCATCATTGCCGTGCACAAGGAACCGCTGATCGGCGACAACTACATCGGCACGCGCGAGCCCGCGCAATACAACGGCACGGCGCCCGCGGGTGCGCTGGGCAAGCAGGAACTGCTCGATCTCGGCGAGGTGTGGCAGTTCTCGACATACCTCAGCGAGGACCGTTCGAGCATGCGCAATGGCAAGTCGCCATTTCCCGGTGGCGTGGTCAACTCTGCCGCGAAGAAGCAGGTAATGGATTTCGCGCTCGCAGAACTTGCGCGGCGTGGCGAGCCCATCAATGCCTTCTATGCGCGCGTGCATGCCGGTGCGCCGGAAGCGGTTCCCGAGCTGGGGTGGAAGCAGACCGTCAACTCGAAGAGCCTGGGAAGCCAGGAACGCATGGCCGGAGGCGGGCCCGTGGCCGTGGTGCACGAGCAGGGGCCGCGGATGGCGGACGGCAAGACGCCGACCCGATACGTGGCCATCTTCGAGACACCGATCGGCCTCTATGCGGAGGACGGCGCCGGCACGGCGGCTTATCGTTCGTTGATAGACATCCAGATCGGCAAGTACCCGGCGCAGCGCTGGCTCGGACCGGAGGAATGGCAAGGACAGCCGTTGGTGCACCGCCCAGCCGACCTCAACTACCTGGAGGGGAATGCCACGGTCAACGGCCGCCCGGTGCGGGCGCAGGACATCGAAGTGGCGGTACCCGAGAAGGCTTTCGTGGTAATGGCCGACGAGGCCAACCTACCGAGTCTGGACCGGATCGCGGCCGACATGCGCGTCGCCGGCTACCCTGAAGGGCAGGATGTGGCGCTCTACATTTGCCGGGCTGGCGAACTGGTGGATCGGCAGGCGGTCGTGCCGCAGTCGCTTGCGCTGCAACTCGGCGAGAAGCTCGGCGCTCGCGTGCACGCGGTGGAGGGAACCATCACGCTGGGCCAGAAGATCGACCTCGGGAAAGGCGATTTTGTCACTGCCACGCCCCAGTTGCCGCTGATCGACGTCTCGACCGGACATCCGCATGCGGGGGAGAATTTCGAAACGCGGCAACGTTTCTGGCTCGCGCCCAACGGCCGCGGCGAGCGCGTTGATGCGCCGCTCGGTGCCGAGGTGCGCAATAAGGGGGCGCGCGTCGGGGAGGGGAATTGGGTCGATCCGTATCTGCTGGGTATCGAGGAGCAGGTCGTTCAACTGCGGGCATTCGACGACCGGACCGCAGGCGAGGTGCTGCCGTCATTGACGGAGCAATTCGCGGTCAGCCCCGATTTCCAGCGCGGCGGTGCCGAAGGCCTGACGCGCGCATGGCAAGGGCAAATGGCCAACGGAGAGCGGTTCGCCTTCGTGATTTATCCGGCTGAGGGTTCGCCGCTTGGCGATCTGCCGCTGGGCGTTGTCTCGCTTCACCGCGAGCCTTTGATCGACGAAAGCTACGTGAAGACATTGCCCGCATCGTATTACACCGATGGCAATTTCCCGGCGCGGGAAGTGTCTCGGCAGGAACTGCTTGCCAAGGGGGAGGTATGGCAGTTCTCGACCTACCTCAACGCCAACAACAAGAAGGTGCCAGGCACCAACAAGGCCAGCAAGATGCTTACCATCGAGGAGGTGTCTGCGGAAAGTGCGCGGCGAGGCGAAGACATCTTAGCCTTCTACGCGCGTGTGCACGGCGGCGGACCGCTGGTGCTGGTTGAGCCGCATTTCAAGGCCAACCTTCCGAGCCTGCGTGGACAGGAATCAATGGCGCGCCAGGGGCCCATCGCAGTGGGCTTGGAACGAGGTTCGCCCGTGACGGGCGGCGCTGACCGCTACGTACTGATTTTCGAGACTGACCGCGGGCTCTTCCTGCCCGGCGGTGCCGGGCGGGAGAAGTGGACAGCGGATATCCAGAAGCTGGTCGACAAGGACCCGGATTCGGCGTCGTGGCTGGGCGCGCCGCAGACGACCACCGCGTCGGGCCTGGCGCTCCCCGCCGGAGTGGATCTGTCGGCCGTCCGGCCAGCAGTCAAGCCGGAACCCGAGGCTTTGGCCACCATGACGCCGAGGGACAAGCTTGCGCATCCGGCCGCGATGGCGGACGTGCCGCAAGGTGTGCTCGCCATCGATCCTGACAGCGTTGCCAGCCAGAGCTACGACATCCTGGCACGCGAACTGGGCTTGACTGATTCGCAGGCGGACGCCATGCGCGGGTGGACGCTGGCGCATCGAGATGCGGTCACGGGGTTCTACGATGCCCGGCTCTCGAACCTGAAGGCTGACACCGTTCTGCGCGCGCAGGCGCGTGTCGCCGAGAGCGGCGAGGACGCATACTACGTGTCGGCCCATCTGGCCAACCTGGGTGGATTGAACGCTGCGATGAATAACGTCGCCGATGCGGCCAACGTGCACTTCCGCGGCCTCACCGATATCCTTGCCGACCAGCTGGATGCGACCGGCGGCACGGTGGTGCCGATGCGCACCGGCGGCAAGGAACTCGGCGTGGCGGTCGTGGGCGTCAACGAGCCTGCGCTGGCCAATGCGGTCGGCGCGACGCAGCGGCAGGTCGCTCAATACGCGCAGGATCACGGCTTGGCGGACATCCCGCACCCCAAGCATGCGGAGGAATCCGGCGTCGGTCTGCGCATCGGGTATACATTGGTGTCTCCCGACAAGACTCTTAACCACATTTTCACCGAGGCCGATCAAGGCGTTCGCAGGAGCAATCAATATGTCACAACAGACACGGGACGAACGGCTGGGGCTGACCGGCCTGAATCCGGAGCAACGCAGGCAACGCCTGCAGCAACTGCAGCAGCAGGTCGACGAGGAGCGTCGGCGGGCGAAGACGGCGCTGGAGGCACAACGCGCGGCGCGGCGCAGCCCGACGATACCCAAGGCGTGACCGCCGCGGTCCTCCCAACGCGCTATGCCACGAGCGCGCACAATCATGCACGCATCGATCCGGAAGCGGCCCGGATGCAGGAGTTTGCTGACGCGGCCCGCGCTGCGGGCCTGGACTCGCGGCAGTTCACCGGGCTGATGCAGTACGGACATGCGCCCCGGGACAGCGTGACGGGCTTCTACGACGCTCGCCAATCCGGCGTCAAGGCCGACACGGTAGGCAGGCTGCAGGACCACGTGGCCAACTCCGACGACAACGGCTTCTACGTGTCCGCCGATATCGCCAACCTGAGCGGCCTCAATCAGGCCATGCAGAGCCGCGGCGGGAAGTCCAATGCGCATTTCAAGGCAATGGCTTCGCTGTTCGCGGACGCACTAGCATCCACCGGCGCCACGGTCATTCCGCTGCGCACCGGCGGAGACGAGCTGGCCGCCGCGGTCGTGGGCCAGGTCGACGAAATGGGGCTGCGCACCGCACTGGACGCAGCCGGCCGGCGCATTGCGCACTACACCCAGGAGCAGGGGCTGGCCGACATTCCGCACCCCAAACGCAAGGGCGAGAAGGGCGTCGGCATGCACATGGGCTACGCTGAGGCGCTGCCCGGCCGAACGCTGGACGGCATCTTCACCGAGGCGGACCTGGGGGTGGATGCAAGCAAGAATGCGGCGCGCGTCAGTGGTCTGCGCGTCGACCTGGAAGGCGGGGAGCCGGTCACCTTGAGGACCAGCGACGGAGAACAGCTTTCGGCCCGGAGGTTGACGGTAGTCGAGTCCGACGGCACGCGGCGGCCAATGACGGGGACGGAGATGCTCGATATGGCGGGCCGCGACATGCTGGGCCATGGCAGTTCCGCTGACGTTTATCCGTTTGGTGAAGGGCAAGTGATCAAGATCTATCGGAATTCCCGTGCGCCCGATCCGGACCAGTCGCATCTGTTGATCGATCTGCCCGACGGCGCGACGGTTCATCCGCGCATGGCTACGGCTGCCAAGGAGGTGACTGCAGTAAGGAAGCTTCGTGGTGCGGCGGGCGAGTGGACCTTCGTCGACGTCAAGGGACCGTTCCTGGTGGGCGACCGCCTGGCCCTGGTGACGCCGCGGCACCCGTTTGCGGGCAACAAGCTCGAACTGGATCTGGAAACGCGAACCTATTCCGGCGAGGGCAGCGAGCTACTCAATGAGCGCACCGCACGCTCCGCGGGCGCTCTTACCGACCGCTTGAATGCAGTGGACAAGTTTCCAGCCGATCCGCAGCATCTGGCCAATCCGGATGGCTCCGTGATCGGGTTCGATCCACTGGAAGTGTCCAGCGGGGAGCTGGCCCGAAACTACCACGAGGGCGAAGCGCTCAAGCTGGCGCGTACCGGGCGCCAGAACGCCGCACAGCGCCCGGCGCCTGACAGGCCGGAAGGCGGCAAGGTGCAGTTCGTGGCTGGCCCCGCGCCCGGGCGCGTGATCGGCGCGGGCGGGCTGGAACTGTCGGGGCCCGACGGCGTTCACGCCACCGTGGCCGGAGCCAAGTGGGCTGCGATCGAACCCATGCCTGCGCCGTTCGATCGTGACGGAAGCGAGAGCGCCGCCTACGTGTACGCCACGGAAGGCGGCAGCGTACAGGTCGGTGCGGACGGCTCGCACACAATTCCGCTGGAAGCCATTCTTGCGGGCCGGCAGGTGGATGCGTTCGGCCGCTTCATTCCGGACGAGACGGTGCGTTTCCGCGCCACCGGTGACGCATCCGGCAACAGGCAGATGCCCGAAGGCCTCATTGACCTGACTAAGCTCGGCCAGAAGAAGGAAGGGCCCGGCCGCGCCACTGGGACAAGTACCTAGGCCTGAGCCTCAGCGGGAAACGGGGCTGGTGCAGCCGCCTGTGCCAGCACCCAATCCCTGAACACCCGCATCCCCCGCGTCTCGCGCGACCCTTTCGGCGAGCAGACGTAGTAGCCGCGCGGCGTGAGCGCGGTGCGGTCGATGGGGATCGCAATGCGGCCCGCGGCGAGCTCGTCTTCGATCAGGCAGCGCTGCACCGCCGCAAGGCCGAGGCCGGAGATCACGCCCTGCACCAGCATCACGACCTGGTCAAAGTCGGCGGCGGGGCGGGGGTTCGCGTCGCGCAGGCCCTGCGTGTCGAACCACAGGCGCCAGTTGTCGGGGTAGTTGGCGTGAAAGAGCAGTGGTCGCTGCAGCAGGTCTTCCGGTGTGCGCAAGGCGTGCGGGCCGCGCAGGTCTTCGGGCCGGCAGATCGGCACGATCTCGCGCCCCACGAGGTAGTCGGACTGGATGCCCGCCGGATGCCATACCGTGCCGCCGAGTCGCACGCGGATCCAGCAGTCGATGTCGGGCATGTCCAGCGGATCGTCGCGGCGGTAGGGGGCGAACGAAATGGCGACTTCGGGGTGGCGCCTGCGAAAGTCGGGCAGCCGCGGAATGAGCCACTTGGTGGCCAGGGTCGGCGGCACCGACAGGCGCAGCTTGTGCGGTCCGTGCTGCGCGCCGGCTGCATCGGAGGCGGCTTCGAGCTGCTGCAACGCGGGGGCGACGTTTTCCAGGTAGGCGCGACCCGCCTGGGTCAGTGTGCTGAGCCGGCCGTGGCGCTCCAGCAGGCGCACGCCCAGCTCTTCCTCGAGCCTCGCCACGGCACGGCTTACTGCACCCTGCGTGACACATAGCTCATCAGCAGCCTTGGAGAAACTCCCGAGCCGAGCCGTGCTGCAAAAAGCATGTAATTCATGCAGTGAAGGGGAACGGATGCGCATGCGTTACCTGGTAAAAAGCTATGAGCTGGCGGCATAGTGCCCAGCTTATTTGTCGTGCCGGTGGGCTCTGTCGTTCGCATAATAGTCTCAGTTCGCGCTCCACGCTGATGGCTAATGTAACGACGGAGTCACTGATGAAAACACGGCGTAACTTTTTTTTTACAACGGCATTGGTGCCATTCGCCTTCGGCCCGCTGACGACCTATGCGCAGGTTCCAGCGGCATTCCCCGACAGGCCCGTCAAGCTGGTGGTTCCGTTTCCCCCCGGCGGGTCCACCGACATCGTGGCCCGGCTCCTAGCCGAGAAAATGTCGCTGATCATGGGTCAGCAGGTGGTGGTCGACAACCGTGCAGGCGCGGCCGGATCCATTGGCATTTCTACGGTGGCACGTGCCAAGCCCGACGGCTACACCATCGGCATGGCAACGGTCAGCACTCATGGTGCGAATCCTGCCGTATACGCCAGCTTGCCTTACGACCCTTTGAAAGACTTCCAGCCCATTACCAATGTGATGTCAGTGCCCAGTGTGTTTGTGGTCAATCCGAAGCTTCCCGCCAAATCAATGAAGGAGTTCATCGAAATGGCCAAGGCCAATCCCGGCAAATACACCTTTGCGTCGCCGGGTAACGGCTCGCTCGGGCATGTCAACGTTGAGCTGTTTATGAGCTTGGCGGGGATTCGCCTGACCCACGTGCCCTATAAGGGCGCGGGCCAAGCCGCAACTGACGCGGTGGCGGGGATAGTGGACGCCATGACCGATAACCTCCCGTCATCACTGCCGCATATCAAGTCGGGACAGCTGCGCGCGCTGGCCGTACTATCGCCCCAACGGTCCACCTTGCTGCCGGAGGTCCCGACCTATGCCGAGCTCGGGTTCAAGGCGATGAGTGAAGGGGGATGGTTTGGTCTGGTCGCTCCTGCCGGTACGCCTGCGGCAGTGATCGACAAGCTAATGGTCAGTGCACACCAGGCCATGCAGGACCCCACATTTAAGCAGCGCACCGTCGATATCTCCGGAGTGCCCATGGCTAACACGCCCGATCAATTTTCCTTGCAGATACGGGACGCCATTGCTAAATACACCCGTATCGCCAAGGCGGCGAACATCAAATTATGATGGATTCCTACACCGTTAATTGCGATGCCGTGCGCATCACAGAGCCGCCCCCCGGCGTGTGCCGGTTACCTTTGATCTGTGATTCACCGCACAGTGGGACGAACTATCCCGCGGACTTTGTCACAAGGGTGCCCCGGAAACAGCTGCGCCTGGCCGAGGACACGGACGTCGACGCATTGTGGGAGGCTGCGCCCAGGCACGGCGCTGTGCTTCTGGCCGCCCAGTTTCCACGAGCGTACATTGATGCCAATCGAGCCGTGGACGATCTGGACCCCGCCATCTTGGCCGGCCATTGGCCGACAGCGCTTCATCCGACTGAGAAATCGCGCTTAGGGTATGGTCTGGTCTGGAGCCGGGTGGCCGCGGACCTGCCTTTATACGACCAGCCGCTGCCTGCTGCGATGGTGCGTTCGCGCATTGAGCGGTGCTGGAAGCCCTACCGCGCTGCGCTTTCGGCTGCGACAGCGCGCGCTGCCGCTGAGTTCGGTGCCATATGGCACCTCAACTTGCATTCGATGCCAAGCAATGCGTACCAGAAACTCGGCATTGTGCCGACGCGGCCGCTGGCCGATTTCGTGCTTGGTGATCGTGACGGAACCACCTGTGAGTCTATGCTGGTGAGCGTGATTGAATCCAGTGTGCGCGCCCATGGCTACACTGTGGCGCGAAACGATCCCTACAAAGGCGCCGCCCTGATTGCAGAGATCGGGAATCCCGGCAAAGGGTTTCATAGCCTTCAGGTGGAGGTACGACGAGGCCTGTACATGGATGAGGTAACGCGGGAGCGCACAGCAGGCTTTGCCGCGCTGCAGTCCTGCATGGAAGATATCCTGGCCGCTGTGTCTGCCTACGTGAGATCTCAACTCCCCGCGCCAACAACATGATCCTTTTCGCTCATCAGCACGCCGGCGGCGCATCAGGTGCCTCGAACACCACTTTCGACGCCATTTCGTCCAACGACGAGATCATTGGCCAGCCCGCGAGCTTGCCGCCTCCGCGCTTTTACCAGGACGAGCAGGCATTCTTACCGCAACGGACCCGGCCCTGCGCTGCTCGCAGCCCTGGCATGGTCGCCGAACTGCTGGAGGCATCCAGCGTTGATGAGCGCGAACAACTTATGCGCCGCATGCTGCGCGCCATTGGTTTCGAATGGCTGGCCTACGGCGCGGTGTCCTTGCAGAACGGTTACCCCTCGCCTCTGAGTTTTTGCACGAGTTATGCCAACCCCGAATGGACGCAGCGCTATTTTTCGCAGAGATATAACGAACTGGACTCTCGCCAGCTGGTACTTCCGGTATCGGGTCTTCCCCTGGCGTGGGACGTCGGCGACATTGAAGTTGCACCTCCCGATCCCTTCGCTGGGAAGCAGGCCGCGGCCATGCGAAAGCAGTTCGCAACAGGTCTTCGCACTTGCGGCATCGGCAGCGGCTTGCTCTTCCGGGTGGGGTCGCCATCCCATGGAAACGAGTACACCGTCGTCAGCCTCCAATCCAAGGCCAGCCGCGACAATTGGTACAGCGACAGCGTGGTTGGGCAAGGGCTGATTCTGGGGTTGAGCCTTCATGAGTACCTTTCACTCGGCTCGACCTTGCCTCCTGAGCTCTCGGAAGCCCGGATCGAGATGCCAGCAATGTCGAGCAGGCAGCAATACATCCTTGAACTGCTGCTCCAGGGCCGCAGCGACAAAGAAATTGCGTATAAGCTCAAGCTGTCAGCGCATACGGTGGACTATCACATGCGCCAGCTGCGGCGGCGCTATGCTGCCCGCAACCGGGTGCAGCTCGTCACTGCGGCTCGCCTGGCCCAACAGGGCCGTTGCTGAGTTAAATAGCGCCGCATAAAATTTCACCATGCGGGCACGTGCCTTGGCCTCTCGGTAGCAGCTTGAAGGCGGCACGTACCATTCAAGGGAACCAACGTACTATCGCCTCCGGGAGGCGATAAGCTAGTCAGGATTCAGCTTATTAGGGGTTGCCCACCTCTGGTAGCTGGGCTCGTGCCTTCTGACAGCAGGTGATTTCTGCGTTGCGAGCCAAGCCTATACGTCTAGAGATCTCGCGGATGCCCGCGCCAGATTTTACGCCGTACCGAGCGCGGTGCCGTGGGCCAGCGCTCCGCGCTTGTCATGTTTTGGCACGCGAACTCTTGCGATTTCGCGCGGTCACCAGCAGGCGGCTTGGCCTGCGTGCCGCAGATGTGGCAACACGGTTGCCGTGCTTCATCGATGAGGTCTACAACGCCAAGCGGCTTCACTCGGCACTTGGCTACCGCTCACCCAACGAATTTGAATTGCAACTCGCTCAGGAGGCTGCTTAGTCCTAGCGCATCGTGGTCCAGCTCGAGGGGTCATTCCATAACTGGGTCAGATTTTGATGAAATTCAACACTTATCGAGACAATATTCACCGTTCCTTGAGAAAAGGTGTTTGCATTGTCCTTGCGCAGACAATCTCGCCTCAAATGTTCTTTCAATTGGCTAACCTTCTAGCTGCATCCGCCATAGCTTCTGCGGTGGACGTCTCTTGAACTGAGTCGGATGCTAATGAAGGGGGTTGTCATGTTGTACCTTATCGAACTAATCCAGTTCTCGAGGGAGGATCTGGCCCAGCTCAAAGAACTAAGAGCTCAGATGCGTGGCAGTATGGGCCGCGCGGTTCGCTGGGTTGAATGGGAGCCGCACAGCGCCAACGCCAACTCATGGCCAGACATCACTCTGATCAATGCGGCGCGCCTGGGCTGGAATGAACTTAAAACCATCGTCAATCAATGCCCCGCCGACACCGTCGTGATCACAGGTCGAGACAGCCCACTGCTGGGTTTGCCGACCTTGCCCCAGGTTGATGCGTTGGACGACCTGCTGGCATTCATCCCTAGACATGTCTCTTGGACCGGATCGCGAATGGTGTCCGGAAACGTGAATGGCTTCCATCGCTGGCACGGAGAAGACATCAACACGACTCCCGTGCCTCTCAAGCCGGGCCTCTCAACATCTGGAATCGGCAGATAGCAGCTATTCCGGGATCGTTTTGAAGTCCCTTTCCAGAATGAACACCAAGCTTAGACAGCTTGCATCCGTGTATGTCCAGTACCTACAAATTTGAGCTGTTGACGGGGATGGGACTTAGCGAATCGTGCGCGCTTCAAATGCTGCCTCGTGTGAAGACGACCGGTTTCGATCCGCAGGAAATCGTCTGGTCCAAAGGAAGCGGGGTGGCCGCCTGGACCTACATCGTTTCCGGGCTCGTGGGCGCCAGTGTCCCCATCCAGGAAGGCGGCAGCATTCATGTGGATATATATGGCAACCGTACCTGGTTTGGAGAAGAGGCGCTGCTCAATCGCTACCCCTCATCCTTCGAGTACGTGTGTCTTACCCCGGTGAGAACAGTGGAAATACCGGCCGCTGACGTTCTCGCGGCTTTTCAGCGCGAACCAGAATTCGCCCGCCATATTGCTTTGCTGATGGCTTGGCGAAGTCGTCGAAGTGCGGAAATGGCCGTGCTGATGAAACAAGGCAGTCCGGCCTTGCGAGTCGTCATGGGACTGGCTTTGTTCGCCGAGGCGCTGCAGTACCACTCATCGCGTCCTCCCACGCAGGGGGCGGAAGGCGTCTCTGTCGAGATACCCGTCAAGCAATCGATCGTGGCTTCCATATGCGGTGTCTCGCGCAGCGCCTTCTCGGAGGTTGTCCGGCAGCTGGCCTCGGCGGGGTGGGTGCGCCTGGACTATGCAACGCTGGAACTGTGTTCGGTCCGGGCCTGGTTGCGGTTTCCCTTGAAGCATCGGCAAGCCCGCATGAACATCAAGAAGCCCTCCGTGGGCGAGCTCCTTCTTTTGATGGAAGAGGCTTCTACGCCTTAGCCTGGAGCATGAGCGTAAGTGCTTGCATGCTGTCCTTGCCGCCACCCATTTCCCGCGACCCTGCTGCGTAATTTCGGGCGCGCACCTTGGTGAAACGTTGCACTCGTGTGACGAAGATCGAGCGCGCGATCATGTCCTGGTCCGTTCGTTCCCCGAATCTGGCGTTTCGTACCTCATAGGCCCCGTTTCGTTCCTTATGAGCCTACGGCTCCGGCTGTTTCGCTATCTTCCATCAACGTTGTGCATAGCAAGAGCACGAGGTCACGAATCCATGAAAAACACGCCAGAAACCATTTTCCGCGGCTGCGAAATTGTTATTCGGGTAATGCGATCCATCGCTTGCCTTTTCGAGAACTACATCACGGCAGTCCCGAATACGCCCCGAGATTGTCTTCGCGCAGACAAAGCCTCGGTCGATTTTGTGTGAGCTGAATATGCTTGGCATCGGCTTCGCAAGCAGGCAATCGATGCCTGTCGTGAATCTCAAAAGGCTTTGTCCAGGGAACCAGAACCATGATGTATTTTATTGAGCTCAGCCAGTTCTCCGCAGAAGACCATGCCGTAACCCAGGCACTCAGGGCGCAGATGGGGCGCCGGGAGCGCAACAGCATGCATTGGATTGAATGGAAAGGCGATCAATCCAGCAAAAGCTTCTGGCCCGACGTCGTATTGATCAATGCGGCGCGCCTGGACTGGCGGCATCTCAAATCCATCGTCAATGGGTGCAGAGCCAACACCATTGTTCTCACCGGCCGGCGCGACCCTATGCTTTCCTTGCCGACGTTGCCCCGTATAGCAAACCTGTGCGAGCTGTTCCCGCTCATGCCCGCCCATGGACTTTTCACAACGGCGAGGCCCTCCGCCAGTTTCCACACCTCGCAAAGCCATCGCCCCGGGTGGGTAGATACGACGCCCATGCCGGCGCAGGCCCTGCTCTGAGTGACTCCTCAGCAATGCGCCGACAAGTTCAATGGTATGAGCACTTCAAGCCTGTAGGACTTCCTTATGTCTAGTTCATATATCTATCAGTTGTTGACGGGATTGGGCCTCAGTGAACGCTATGCGATCCAGATGCTGCCCCGCGTGAAAATGAGCAACTTCGATGTGGGCCGGGTTATCTGGCCCAAAGGAGGGCAGGTGCAAGCCTGGACATACATCATCTGCGGTTTGGTAGGCGCCAGTGTGCCGCTACAGGAGGGAGGTTGCATCCAGGTCAATATCTATGGCCCCCGCACCTGGTTTGGCGAAGAGCCTCTGCTCAACCGCTATCCTTCGTCCTTGGACTATGTGTGCCTGACTCCCGTGCGCGTGGTGAGCATATCGGCTGCCGATGTCATGGCGGCGTTCCATGACCAGCCAGAGTTTGCCCGCTTTGTCGCCCTCCTGATGGCCTGGCGCAGCCGGCAGCACTCGGAGCGTGTCGTTCTGGTGAAGCAGGGCAGTCCGGCCCTGCGAGTGGTGATGGGACTGGCCTTGTTTGCCGAGGCGATGTACTACAACTCGGCGCGCCCACCCACACAAGGCCTGGACGGGGCCTCCGTGGAGATTCCAGTCAAGCAATCCGTCGTTGCCTCGGTCTGCGGCGTGTCGCGCAGTGCTTTTTCAGAACTGGTGCAGCATCTGGCCTCGGCCGGATTCGTGCGGGCGAACTATGCAACGCTGGAACTGCTTTCAATCGAAACCTGGCTGCGGTTTTCCCGAAAGTACCAAAAGTCCCGCATGAATGTCACAAAGCCTACGATAGAGGAGCTCATGACGCTGCTGCAACAGGAGTCCCTGATGGTTTGACGCGCTTCGGGGCAGCGCACGGGTAAGCAGAGTGTCGAGGCATCCCGGCTCCGGTGTTGTGGGCGGTCCCTTCTCCGAAATCCTCTTCAACCGAGCCGTCGGGCAATCGAGCCTTGCCAGGACGGCGAGCACGGCGCCCCTCGCAACCCATGCGTGACCAACCGCGCACTCCGTGCCTAACCGTATCTAAACGACAAAGATTGTTTTCCTAAAGACAATCCGGCTTTTTCTTCCCGCGGAAAGATCTATGCTGAAAAACGCAGTAAGTCTAAAGAAATATCTGCACTGGTGAGAAGGCCTGATCTGACTTTCATATTGGAAACAGTTCGAAAGGCCGCCTGTTCATAGTTGCTTATCAAAAACCTGCCAATGCTTTGGGGACATGCTCATCCCCAGGATCACTTGAGATCAAAGGAGAGACAAGAATGCGGGCGCCAACACCGGTTATGCCGTTCGATGAGCCAGGCTTAGGATCTTCAGACCGAGCCACTGAGCGGTACGTATCCGCACCCATGGACACCGGGCTCGCCTGCCTCGTGATGCTCTCGCAATTCCACGCCGTCGCAGCCGATCCTGAAAAGCTGCGGCATGAATTCAGCCGCAACGGCCAGGCTCTGGGTATCATTGAGATCCTCAATGCGGCCAAGAGCCTCGGGTTGGTGGCCGCGCAAAGGCGTCCGTCGCGCGCGCGTCTGGCACTGGCTGCCCTGCCGGCCATCGCCATCGGGAAAGACGGCCGCTTCTTTATCCTTGCTCGCATCGACCAGGGCAAGGTTCTGGTCCAGGACCCCAGCGCGACGGGGCCGCAAATTATTGACCTGCCGGAATTCGAGTTCCGCTGGTCCGGCGAGCTGATCCAGATCACCTCCCGCGCCTCGCTGGCGGGTGAACTCTCCAAGTTCGACTTCAGCTGGTTTATTCCCGCCGTCGTCAAGTACCGCCGTGCCCTGCTGGAGGTGCTGCTCGTCTCCCTCGTTCTGCAGTTCTTCATGCTGGTCACGCCTTTGTTCTTCCAGGTGGTAATGGACAAAGTGCTGGTGCACAACGGCTTGACCACCCTGCATGTGGTATGCATAGGTCTCCTGGTCATTTCGGTGTTCGACGTCCTGCTTACCGGCCTGCGCAGCTACGTTTTTGCCTACACTTCCAGCCGCATCGATGTCGAGCTGGGCGCGCGCCTCTTCAGGCATCTACTGAACCTGCCCATGGCCTACTTCACGGCCAGGCGCGTGGGCGATTCGGTCGCCCGCATCCGCGAGCTTGAGAACATCCGTTCCTTCCTCACCGGAAACGCCATCACGGTGGTACTGGACCTGCTGTTCTCAGTGGTCTTTCTCGCGGTGATGCTCTACTACAGCGTCTGGTTGACTCTCATCGTAGTGGTTTCACTGCCCTGCTATGCCTTGCTCTCGATGCTGTTCACGCCTCTGCTGCGCGCACGGCTCAATGAAAAATTCAACCGTAGTGCGGAAAACCAGGCCTTCCTGGTCGAAACCATCAGTGGCATAGACACCGTCAAGTCCATGGCGGTCCAGCCCCAGTGGGCGCAGAAATGGGACAAGCAGCTCGCCGCCTACGTCGCTGCCGGCTTTCGCACCACCACCATCGGCACCCTGGCCAACAACGGCGTGTCGCTGGTCAGCAAGCTGGTCACCGTGGCCACCATCTGGCTTGGAGCCCAGCTGGTCATCGAAGGCAAGATGTCCGTCGGGCAACTTATCGCCTTCAACATGCTGGCAGGTTATGTCGCGGCTCCCGTCATCCGCCTGGCGCAGCTGTGGACGGAATTCCAGCAGGTCGGCATCTCCATGCAGCGCCTCGGTGACATCCTCAACACCCGCCCCGAGATCGCCGATAACAAAAGCGCCATGCCCACCATAGAGGGGGCCATCGAATTCGACGCCGTGAGCTTTCGCTACCGTCCCGATGCGCCACAGGTGTTGCGCGGCATCAGCTTCAACGCGGCGCCCGGTGAAGTCATCGGTATCGTCGGCCGGTCCGGTTCCGGCAAAAGTACCCTGACCAAGCTCGTGCAGCGCATATACCTGCCCGACCAGGGGCGCGTGCTCATAGACGGCGTCGACCTCGCCACCACCGACGCTACCACCGTGCGCCGCCAGCTCGGCGTGGTGCTGCAGGAAAACATGCTGTTCAACCGCAGCATTCGCGACAACATCGCGCTCATCAATACCGGAATTCCGCTGGAAACCGTGATCGCCGCCGCCAAGCTGGCCGGCGCGCATGAATTCATCATCGAGCTGCCCGAAGCCTACGACACCATGGTGGGCGAGCACGGTGCCACGCTTTCGGGCGGCCAGCGCCAACGCATTGCCATCGCGCGCGCCTTGATCGGCAACCCCCGCATCCTGATCTTCGACGAGGCCACCAGTGCGCTCGACTACGAGTCCGAGCGCATCCTCAAAGACAACATGAAGCTGATCTGCGCTGGCCGCACCGTGCTTGTCATTGCCCACCGGCTATCCACCGTTCGCGACGCGGATCGCATCATCGTCGTCGACAAAGGGCAGATTGTCGAGCTGGGCTCCCATGAAGAGCTGCTGGCACGCCCTGACGGACAGTACGCCCATTTGCACCGGATGCAGGGGGCATGACCATGAATGCCTTCAAGCAACATGTTGGCGCGGTCGGTGAGCTGCTGCAGCGCTACCGGGCCATCTTCGCGATCGCCTGGGCGAACCGCCGGCAGTCCGACACCCGGGGTTACAGCGCCGGGGAAGCGAAGTTCCTGCCCGCCGTGCTCGCGATTCAGGAAACCCCTGTGCCAGCCGCGCCACGTGTTCTGATCTGGCTGCTGGTCAGTTTCGCGGCCATTGCCGTGTCGTGGGCCGTACTCGGAAAAATCGATGTCGTCGCGGTCGCCACCGGCAAGATTGTCCCCAGTGGCTCTACCAAGGTGGTGCAGCCGCTCAGTGCGGCTGTTGTCAAAGCCATCCACGTCCAGGATGGCCAGGCCGTCAAAGCCGGCGATCTGCTGGTGGAGCTCGACGCCAGCACCGAAACCGCGGATATCGAGCACGCCCGTGGCGAACTCGAAGCGGCCCGGCTGCAGGCTGCCCGCGCCAGCGCCTTGCTTGATGCGATGGTGCGCGGTGCCGCACCCGTCCTGCCGCGCCTGCCTCAAGCCTCGGCTGATCGCCTGGGCGAAGCGGCGCGCATGCTGGAAGGGCAATACGGCGAGTACGCCGCCAAACTCGCCCGCAGCGAAGCCGAAGTCGCCACTCGCCAGGCCGAGCTGCGCGCCAGTCAGGAACAAGTCCTCAAGCTCGAGACTACCCTGCCAATGATGCGACAGCGCTCGTCCGACCTCGACAACCTCGCCAAGGACGGCTACGTGTCCCAGCACACCTTTCTTGAGCGGCGCCAGGCCTACCTCGAGCAATCGGGTGAACTGGCCGTGCAACGCGAGCGCGTAAGGCAGCTGAAGGCCTCCGTCAATGAGAGTCGACGCCAGAGCGAAGCCTTCAAGGCCGAGATTCGTCGCATCACCCTTGACAGCCTTAAAGAAGGCCAGCAGCGCGCCGACGCGCTCGAGCACGAACTCAGCAAGGCCGAGTCGCGCGGCACCCTGACCCGGCTGCTCGCTCCGGTGGCGGGCACGGTGCAGCAGCTGGCACTGCACACCGTCGGCGGTGTTGTCACACCGGCGCAGCAACTCATGGTCATCGTGCCGGGGGACCATCCCCTCGAGGTGGAGGCCATGCTTGAAAACAAGGACATCGGTTTTGTACGCGCAGGCCAGGAAGTCAGCGTCAAACTCGAAACCTTTCCCTATACCACTTACGGCGCCATTGCAGGCGTGGTGACGGATGTCTCACGTGACGCTATCGCCGACGAAAAGCGCGGTCTGCTGTATGCCGTGCGTGTCCAACTGGCACGCACCCGCATCGACGTGGACGGCACCGAGGTGCCGCTCGGCTTCGGCATGGTGGCCCGTGTTGAAATCAAAACCAGCCAGCGCCGGGTCATCTCTTTCTTCCTCAGCCCCTTGGTGCAGGGCGTGCAGGAAGGTTTGCGCGAGCGATAGGCGGCGTAGCAAGGCACCCGTGCCTTCACCTCACTATTGCAACCGCCAGCAGACTACTACCACGCTCAATACCGTTCAGAGAAACGCAAGGTCCTGAGAAAGCCCGCGCTGCTCTGGAACGCTGTTGCATCGTGACTGGCCGGTGGACTTGCTCAGCCGTTATGCGTTGTTTCCCGGCAAGCTGAGTCGGTGCCTGCTATTAGGACCTGAGGGCTGTAGTTGGAACAACCTGAGCCACTGCATTGACGAGCAACTCCCCAGTCACCCGGTGTGTTGCGCTTCTTCACGCGCTCTTCCTCGGACGTCGAGGTGAGATGCTTGGGCGCTCAGGAATTTACAAAAGAAGTTTTAAAAACAAACATGGATTGTCTGTGCAAAGACAATCCCCCGGCCGATCGATAGCTGGCGTTGCTAAGCTGACAACCAACTTTCCCATGGTGTCTTGGCGGCCTCAGTATCGAAAAAAAGTCCTTCATGAGCAGTTTCTTTTACTACCGTTTTGCATGCTCTCGGACCTGGATGAAAGGTCCCCGACGCCAGTGCCGCAATGGTCTGTGTGCGTTCATCGACTGCGGAACGAGCGGATGCGCGGGATGAAGAAAGTAAACATGCCCGCTATCACTCGAACTGCCGGTAAGGTTCAGGCCGCCGCCGCTTTGGCTGCCCCTGCCGCTTTGCTTGCCTTGGCTCTGGTGTTTACGTCTTCTCGCGCCTGTGCGGCCGGCCTGGGGCAAGAGCCAGCTGCGGGCCAGGGAGTACGCCTTGTCATGACAGACTTTTGCGCCGCCTGTGATGGCCTGCAAGCGCAGGCTGGCCAAATCAATTCCCCGGTGCCACAGGCCAGCGCAAGCCTGGGCTTGCGCCAATTGCTGCAGATGGCCATCGAGACGCATCCCAGCATTGCCAGCGCGCGCTTTGACCAGCAGTCGGCACAAAGCATGATAGAAGCCGCGCGCCAGCAGTTCCTGCCCGCTCCCGGGGTACAGACCGATTCACTGTCCGGGCGCAGTGCCACCACCTTTCGCCTGACCCAGCCGATCTGGACGGGCGGCAAACTCACCGCCGACCTGCGGCTTTCCGAATTGCGTGAACTGCGCGCCCGCGAGGCCATCTCCGAGGCGCAATTCACGCTCGCGACGCGCATGGCGGGCATCGGCCAGTCCTATCTGCTGAACCTCGGCCGGCGCGTTGCCCAGCAGCGCAATGTCGAGACGCTCAGCGGCCTGCTGCGCATGATCGAGCGGCGCAGCCAGGCAGAAGTCTCCGCGGCGGCAGACGTCAACATGGTGCGGACACGGCTCGCCCAGTCCCAGGCCGATCTGGAAGCCTTTCGTGCGCTGGAGAACTCCGCGCTGGCGCAGCTGGGCAGCGCGATAAGCCGATCCCTGCAACCCGGTGCGATCGAGCCGCCGGCGGTTCCGCCGCGCCAACCCATGCTCGCGCGGCTGCTTGAGCATGCTGTGCAGAACAACCCCCAGGTTCGGCTTGGCGAAATCGATGTCCGCCTGGCTGCCATTGAAATAGATCGAACACGGGCCGCCGTGTGGCCGACCGTCTCCCTGCGGCTGGAGCGCCAGGTCGGCGAATACCCGGGTTCCGCCGCGGCGGGCAACCGCGTTTTTGTATCGCTGCAGTACGCGCCAGGTTCCGGTCTTTCGCTGGGCTCCCAGATTGAGGCCGCGGAGCAGCATCTGCAAGCTGCACAGCGCACCGCTGAAGCCGGCCGGCGCGATGTCACCGAACGCGTCGAATCCGAGTGGCGTGAACTGGACTCCACACTACGGCGCTTGCCCGAGCTGCAGCGCAGCCGCGAAGGCGCCGCCGAGGTGCTGGAATCCAACCGGCGCCTGTTCGTCACCGGCCGCCGCAGCTGGATTGACCTGCTCAATTCCGTGCGTGAGATCGCCCAGGCCGAACAGGCCGAAGCCGAGGCCCGTGCGGGCGGCGTCGGCGCGTATTACCGCTTGGGGCTGCTTCTCGGCGTACCTATGTGGCTCCCAGAAAGTGAACTTCCGTGAATGCTCCATCCAATCCCCAACCGGCTTCCATCCCGCACAGCATGCTATGGCTGGCGCGCCGCCTGCCTGACATCGTCAAGGACTTGCGGCCCCTGCAATCGCACATGGCGTCCGAACTCGATGTCCGGCTTGCGGCTGCACAGGAAGGAGGTCTTAGCCGCGACAAGCTGCTGAGCTGCGCCAACTACGCTTTTGAGTCCATGGGAGTACGTTCGCCCGCCTGGGTCGAGGGCATAGCGACGGCCAGGCTGCCCGCCGTCGCCATCCATCCCGATGCCGGCGCCTTCATCCTGCACCAGCACACACCCGCGGGTGGGTGGCTGCTCGAAGATGCCGCTGGCCGCCGGCATGTCACCGTGCTGCCCGAGGGCGCCCTCTACACCGAAATTCATGCCACATACGCCGAAGGCGTCAATCCTTATCGCACAGCAGGAGAATTGTTTCGTGGCGCCCTGCGCGACAACCGGCGTTTCTTCTTCCACGCGGCCGCCGCTTCCGTCGTCATCAACCTGTTCGGCTTGCTGACCTCCCTCTACAGCATGCAGGTCTATGACCGCGTGATCCCCACGCAAGGCCTGTCCACGCTCTACGCGCTGACGGCCGGCATCGCGATGGGCATCCTGCTCGAACTGGTGGCCAAATTTGCGCGCGCCACGATCACGGAGCACGCGATCCGGTCCATGGATCTCGGGCTCTCACACAGCATTTTTGAACGCCTGCTGCGCGTGCGCATGGACCAGTTTCCCGCCAGCGTCGGCACACTGTCAGCACAGTTGCGCAGCTACGAGATGATCCGCTCCTTCGCCTCCTCGGTCACGCTCTACCTGCTGGTCGACACACCGTTTGCGCTGCTTTTCCTGGCTGTCATCTATTTGCTGGGCGGGCCGCTGGTTGCGGCGGTGCCGGTGGCCTTCTTCATCGTGGCATTGATGGTCGGCTTTCTCTTTCGCCGCAGCATGGAGCGCCATGCCCTCTCCGGCCAGGCCGCTTCCAACCGCAAGCTGGGCCTGCTGGTCGAGGCGGTCGAGAGCGCCGAATCCATCAAGGCCAGCGGCTCTGGCTGGCAGTTCCTGGCGCGCTGGAACGGCCTGACCCGCATCAACATCGACGAAGACATGCGCCTGCGACACCTCGGCGACTCCGCCACCTATTACGCCGGTTTTTTGCAGCAGCTCAGCTATGTGTTGCTGGTGGCCACCGGCGCTTACGTCGCCACCACATCCACCTCGCTCACATCCGGCGGCATCATTGCCTGCTCCATCATTTCCGGCCGCGTGCTCACGCCGGCCGGCATGCTGCCCGGCCTCATGGTCCAGTGGGCCAACGCCAAATCGGCCATGCGCAGCCTCTCGCATATCTTCACGCTCGAGCAGGATAACCACGCCGTCGAGCACCCCCTGGCCATCGACCGCCTGCGCGGTGAGATGGCCGTGCAGAACCTTGAGTTCGGCTACCGTGGCCACCCCACAGTGCTGCAACTGGAAAACCTGCTCGTGAAGCCCGGCGAGAAGGTAGGGCTCCTAGGGCCCGTCGGCAGCGGCAAGAGCACTCTGCTCAAGCTCTTGTCCGGCATGTACATGCCCGCCAAGGGCCGCGTCTCCCTTGATGGCATCGACCTGCAGCACATCTCGCGCACCCATTTGAGCGACCGCCTGGGTTACCTGCCGCAGGACGTTCGCCTGTTCGCCGGGACGTTGCGAGACAACCTCACCACCGGCATCGTCGGAAAAACCGAGCAGCACCTGCTCGCCGCTTGCGAACTCACCGGTTTGAGGCCCGTGATCGCGGCGCACCCCAAGGGCTTTGACATGCTCATCGCCGAAGGCGGCACCGGTGTGTCCGGTGGACAGAAGCAACTGATCGCGCTGACGCGCATGGTGCTGGCCGCACCCGACGTGTGGCTGCTTGATGAGCCCACGGCCTCCATGGACGAAGGTCTCGAGGCCCGCACCATCGCCGCATTGCGCTCCTCCGTCCAGGTTGATCAGACCCTGATCCTGGTAACCCATAAGCCCGCGCTGCTCCAGCTGGTGGACAGGCTGGTCATCCTGTCGCCGACGGGCGTCGCCATGGACGGCCCCAAGGCGATGGTTCTTCAGCAGCTTGCCGCCCGTTCCCGCCCCGCACCGGCTCACCGGCCCGGCGCACCCCTGGAGGCCGTTGCATGAGCCCCTCGCAATCCACGCAAACCTCCCTGCGCTCGGCGCAGCGCGTCGTCGCTTTGCTCATCCTCATCATTGTCTGCTTTGTAGGGTGGAGCCTTTGGTTCGATGTCGAGCAGATCGCGCGCAGCACCGGCCAAGTCATCGCCAGCTCCCGCACCCAGCTGGTGCAGGCTGCCAATGACGGCGTGATTGAAAAATTCCTGGTGCGTGAAGGCAGCCACGTCAAGAAAGGCGACGTCCTTGTCATGCTGGAGCGCGAACAGGGGTTGGCTTCGCTCAGCGACAGCCGTGCCAAGGTCGCCGCCCTCAAGGCCGCGCTGGTGCGCCTGCACGCCGAAGTGCTGGGCCGGCCTCTGGTATTTCCGCCCGAGGTACAGCAGTTTCCCGCTTTCGTCAGCAACCAGACCGAACTCTTCCAGCGTCGCCAGCGCGCCGTCAACCAGGAGGCCGCCGCGCTGCAATCCATGCTGGCATCCACACGCGACGAACTCTCCATCAGCGAGCCCTTGCTCAAGAGCGGCGACATTTCCCGCGTCGAGATCATCCGCCTGCAAAAGCAGGTCGCGGAACTCGAGGGCCAGATCACCAACCGCCGCAACAAATATTTCCAGGATGCGCAGGCCGAAATGACCAAGGCTGAGGAAGACCTGGCCACGCAGGAGCAGGTGCTGGCTGATCGCACCACGACCTTTGAGCGCACTGAAATCCGCGCTCCCACCGCCGCTACCGTGCGCAACATCCGCTTCACCACCCTCGGCTCGCGCGTCAAGGCGGGCGACGTGGTCATGGAACTCACCCCCAGCGGCGGCGATCTGGTCGTGGAGGGCAAGTTCAAGCCCGCCGACATCGCCGGCATCCATGTGGGCCAACCTGCAGCCGTCAAGCTCGACGCCTACGACTACACCATCTACGGCATGTTGTCGGGCACCGTGAAATATGTCAGCGCCGACGCCCTCACCGAAGACACGCGCGCCGGTGAAAACATCTACTACCGCGTGCAGGTGCAAATCGATCCGGTGCAACGCCACCGCGTAAGCGGGCATAAACCCATCGACATTCAGCCCGGCATGACCGCCAGCATCGACATACGCGGCGACAGCCACTCGATTTTCCGCTACCTCACCAAGCCCATCACCAAGACTTTTTCCGAAGCCTTTTCGGAACGCTGATTCCCTCTGACCTTTTTTCTAACCCAGGAGACCCCCAATGAACCAAACGTCCCATCAAGCTGACAACGCCGTTGCCAACGCAAACACCGTAGCGCCGGCTCGCGCAGATGCGCCGGTGGCAATCGTCGCCGTGCAGGGAGGCGCAGTGCAAGCAGGCAGCAACCAAGCCGCCGTTGCGGCCAAGCCACTACCCGCAGGCAAACCATTGGTTCCCACGGCAGCCGCTGCGATACAGATGGAGCAGGAGGCCGCTGCCGGACAGGCTCGTCAGAACGCCGACAAGCTTCTGCGCAAAAAACGCCTGGGTGAGCCAGATGGAGGGCAGGATGCCGCATCGTCGGCCGACGTGTCCTACGACGTGGCAGTCGCCAACACCAGCGAACCCGCTACGCCGCCAGCGGAAGTGCAGGGAACGACAGCGGATGCTCCGGCAGCCGGCGCCTCCACGGCGCCAGCTTCGGCGGGTTCCGCATGGCTCCCGGTTCTCGGCGGTGGCCTGGGGCTGGCAGCCATCGGCGGCGGGGGTGGCGGCGCCGCTGCCGTCGCAGCGACTGCCGCCACCACCAGCACTTTTGCCGTGAGTTTTTCCACGGTTGCCGGCCCGGTCACCGCGGCGCTCAATTACAAAATCTACGACGCGCAGGGCAATGTTGTGGCCACAGGCGTCACCGATGCCACCGGCAAGGTGACCGTGAACCTCGCCAGCACCTATGCCGGCCAGGCATTGTTGATCAAGATCACCGATGCCAACGGCACTGCTGCCGACTATCGCGATGAAACCACCGATGGCGTGGGCACGGGGACCAGCCTGGGTGGCACCGCGCTGCGCGCCGCTTTTGTTGCAACTGGCTCGAGCCAGAGCATAGCCGTGACCCCTCTCACCGACCTGGCCGTACAGAAGATGGGTATCACCACCGATGCCGCCACGGCCTCGGTCTCGACCGTGAACTCCACGAACGCTTCAGTCGGCGTGGCCTTTGGCGTGGCCGATATTCTGGGCGCCGTCACCACCGTGCTGAGCGCCGACTACAACGAGGGGGACGGCCTCAGCGCCGCTGAAATCTACGCCCAAGTTCTGGCGAAATTTTCTGGGCAGGATCAAGCCAGTGGCAGTGTCGGTGCCACCGTCACCGCTTTCCTGGCGGCCTTGAATATCGTCGACCCCGTTGCGCGGCAAGCCGCTCTCGATAGCCTGTTAACCATGGGCACCACCAACTTCGAGGCGGGCACCAACACCGCGGCGGTCACCCTGATCAACAACCCAACCCTGGTCATTACCGACAGCGTGGGCGGTAGCACGGTCACCAACCACGCTGTCACTTACACCTTTACTTTCACCGATCCCGTCACCGGCTTTGACGCTGGGGACATCACCGTGACCAACGGCACCAAAGGCAGCTTCACCGCCGTCAGCTCCACGGTCTATACCCTGGTTGTCACGCCCTTGGTCAATGCAGAAGGTGCCGATATCGGCGTCACCGTCAATTCAGGCGTAGGCGGTATCGGCCACCACACCAGCATGACAGCCACCATCGCCCAGAACGCCGCGGCAAGGCCATACGACACCATCGTTCCCGCGGCTGCCACCATCAACGCAGTCGCAACGGACGACGTCGTCAATGGGGTAGAGCAGACGGCCACCATCACCGGCACCAACGAGGCTGGTGCCGCCGTGGATTTGAGCCTGGGCGGCAACACCCGAACGGCAACCGTTACCGGCACCACCTGGAGCTATACCCTCACAGCCGCCGACATCACCGCCATGGGCCAGGGCGCGGAGACGCTGTCCGTCACACAGACCGACGCAGCCGGCAATACCAGCGCGGCGGCCACCCGCGACATCTCGGTCGACACCCTGGCTCCCACCGTCTCCAGTGTCGTTCTGACCAGCGCCACTGGATCTCAGAACAACACGCTGAACGCGGGCGACACCGTAACGGCCACCGTCAACTTCAGCGAAGCGGTCACCGTTACCGGGACGCCACAGCTGGCGCTCGACATAGGCGGAACCACCGTACAGGCCAGCTACGCGGGTGGCAGCGGCGCCACAGCACTGACTTTCAGCTACACCATCCTGGCTGGGCAGACCGACGCAGACGGTATCGCCATATCGCTCGACAGCCTGGCACTCAACACCGGCACGATTAAAGATGCCGTCGGCAATGATGCCACCCTGGCTCACGCCGCTGTCGTCGACAACGCCAGCTACATGGTCGACACCACCGCGCCGGCGACGGCCTCCATAGATATGGTGGCCACCGATGACGTCATCAATGCTGCTGAGCAAACGGTGGCCATCACCGGCACCAACGAAGCTGGTGCCACGGTGGATTTGAGCCTGGGCAGTAACACCCGTACAGCGACTGTGACTGGAACAACCTGGAGCTACACCCTCACGGCGGCTGACATCACCGCCATGGGTCAGGACGCCGAGACCCTGTCTGTCACGCAGACCGACGCGGCCGGCAACACCAGCACGGCGGCCACGCGCGACATCTCGGTCGACACCCTGGCTCCCACCATCTCCAGCGTCGTCCTGAGCAGCGCCACCGGCGCCCAGAACAACACGTTGGACGCGGGCGACACCGTGACGGCCACCGTCAACTTCAGCGAAGCGGTCACCGTTACCGGAACGTCACAGCTGGCGCTCGACATAGGCGGAACCACCGTACAGGCCAGCTACACGGGTGGCACCGGCACCACGGCGCTAACCTTCAGCTACACCATCCTGGCTGGGCAAACCGACACCAACGGCATCGCCGTGGCGGCGGGCAGCCTGGCCCTCAACAGCAGCACCATCAAGGATGCCGTCGGCAATGACGCCGCTTTGGCCCATACCGCTGTCGCCGACAACGCGGGCTTTATGGTGGACACCACCAACCCTGCGATGGCCACCACCTCATTCAACACCGCCGAGAACGGCACCGCCGCGGCCACCCTCAGCGCCAACGATGCGGGGGCCGTGAGCTGGAGCACCACCTTGACCGGTGCGGACGCCGCGCTGTTTTCGCTGACGGCAGGCGGCGTGCTCACCTTCAACGCCGCGCAAAACTATGAAGCGCCCGGCGATGCCGGCGCCGACCGTACCTATGACCTCGGCGTGCAATTCACCGATGCCGCCGGCAACGTCGCCAACCAGGCCATCACGGTCAATTTGACCGATGCCAATGATGCGCCGACCACGGTGGGAACGGTGAGCGCACAAACCGCCGTCACCGGTCAGGCCTACAGCTTGGACCTGAGCACCTACTTTGCTGACGTCGATGCCGGTGATCACCGGCACTACAGCGCAACAGGGCTGGAGCCGGGCCTGTCTATCGACGCCAACACCGGCGTCCTCAGCGGCACGGCCAGCGCAGCCCATACGGCAAGTCCGGTCGTCGTCACGATGACGGATGACGGCGGCCTATCCACGACGCAGACCTTTAATTTCGGTGTCGTCTCTCAGCCTACCCTGTCCAGCAGCGTCGACAACGTTACCAACTTCGATGTCCGCTCCAACATTGTCTTGACAGCCAGCGAAAACGTGGACCTCACGGGCGTCACCCCGGCGACTAAATTCATCCACCTCGTCAATACGGGAGGGCCCGGCTATTACGGTGAAAACACCGCACACAGCTACGACATCGACGTCACGGATTCCAGCCAAGTCACCATTTCAGGTAACAAGATTACTTTGAACCCGACCTATGACCTGGATCTGGCAAACAACTACTACATCACGATCGACGCCGGCGCCTTCCACGGGCTGGTCAGTGGCCAGCCCAGTCTGGCCATCAGCAGCATCACGGCAATGGACTTCAGCACAGTGACGCCGGGCACCACGGACAACGTCAGTGCGGCGGTGCAGTCGCAAAGCATGGATGCCGCAGGCGCTTTGGTTAACAGCTACAAGTACCTTGATGTAGAAGGCATTGGCAATAACACCGGTTCCATGACCGCCCTGGGTTCGCTGAGCGGCGGCCAATACGCGCTGGTCATTAAAAACTACGAAGACCTCCGCGGTGGTGATGCCGGCACCGGCGGCAATGGTACCGACGGTGTGGCCGCTCATGACACCAACATAGGCGTCACCAATTTCGGCATCGACGATGTGCTGTATGTCGACAGCCAATTCAACAGCGCCACTGCGCGCTACGCCCTGGAGTACAGCCTCTTGGGTGATGGTGAAACAGTCGGAGGTGTTGCGGGCCAGAACCTGGTGTATTTCGGCATGGCGGCCAACCAGGCTGGCACTGCGGCTCATCTCGTTCTGGGCTTCGAGGGCAACACATCGAACACCATTTTTTCCGACCTCCCGGGTGTGAAAGCCGCGTTAGGCTGGACGGTCGACCCGGTTATCCAGGGCTGAGCCATCTCTCCTTAGCATCAGAAGCGAAACTTAATTTAAAGAGATCATCATGGCTACAACCAGCAAGTATTTTTTCCTGACGCCGACCGCCGATAACCTGAACTTCATGGACTTTGCCTTGAGCTATGGAAGCTTGAGCATGGAAGGTGAAGAGATCAAATTCTTCGGTTCATCGCGGGTGGACTCCATCTATGTGCGGCCTGGCCTGACCTATGACCTGACGCTCACCGGCGCCGGGGCGGACAAAATCTATTTCTCGGGTAACTTGGGTGACTACACACCCAGCACCAGCGGTGCCAACCTGACTTTGCAGCGCACAGTGGACAGCAAGAACGAAACGGTCACGCTTTCGGGCGGCACAGCGGTGCAGTTCGATAACCTCGTGTTTGCCGACGGAACGGTTAGCGCCAACGCACTGTATAACGCGGTCAAAAATACCACCTTGCTACCTACACCGATGGGGGAGACCTCCGCGGCGCCGGTGGGTGCAGCCGCCGTCGGTTCAAGCTTGAACGCCACTGTCAAAGCATTCGCCGTGGACTTGGCAGGCGAAACTTTCGCGCTCAGTCGGCCGAATATCAACTTCATCGTTAACGGCAGCAGTGGGGTGGACAAGGTCTACGTGGCCGATGGTGCCACCGTCGATGCCTCTTTGCTGGGGGGGAGCACCGACCTCATTTACCTGCGCGGCAACTGGGCCGACTACACCAAAAGCCTGATCACCAGCAATACCAAAATCCAATTCACTCGAACGGTGGATGGGCACACCGAAACCGTCACAGTCACTGCCGGCACGGCAGTCGTTTTTGACAGGCTGGTCTTTGCCGACGGCTCGGTCACCACCATCAATGCAAAAAACGCCATCATCGCCAATTCCAGCGGGCCGATCACCGCCGTCAGTGGTTACGATGCGGGCACCACCACGCCTGGCATTGCCCAGACTGTCACCACCGTCAACATCAGCACAGCCCCCAACCTCAGCGGCCAGTCCATCATCAGCGGCAAGGCTTTGGCCAATGCCACTGTCAGCATCGCCATCGACCCCGACAACAACGCAGCCACGTCCAACAGCTTCACCTACATCACCACGGCTGACGCCAATGGCGACTACAGCCTCAACCTGGCCACCGCCACCCCGGCCAGCGGCACGGCCAGCTTTGTAGCCGGCACCGCCAGCGTCAGCGTCACGCAGGCAGTGCCCGGCGGCGCCAGCCCTGCCACCGTCATCACGTTGCCGGTCAGTACTACCACCAGCTACAGCGCCAGCATTGCCAGCGACCATGTCACCGAAGGCGGCAACGCCGTCTTCACCGTCACCCGCTCGGGCGACACCAGCGGCGCCGGCACCGTGGCGTATGCCACGCAGAACGGCACGGCCGGCGTGGCTGATTACACCGCCGCAAGCCTGACTACGCTGAGCTTTGCCGCGGGCGAAACCACCAAGACCGTCACCGTCACCACCACGGACGACACGCTCGTCGAGGGCAACGAAACCTTCAACCTGGTGCTGAGCAGCCCCACGGGTGGCATCCTGGCCACGTCCAGTGCCACGGCCACCATCGTTGACAACGAGGGCGCGGTGTTCAGCATAAACAACGCGGCGAGCGGCGTGAGTTTCAGCGAAGGCGTTGGCACCCAGAACTTCACCGTCATCCGCGGCGGCCTGACCACGGGCACTGATACCGTGATGGTGCACTGGGGCGGCGGAACAGCCGCACTCGGCACCGACTACACCGTGGGCGCCGCCGACCAGACCCTGACCTTCGCGCCCGGAGAGACCAGCAAGACGGTCTCGGCCGGCATCGTTGACGACACGTTGGCCGAAGGCAACGAAACCTTCAATGTGCAGCTGACCAGCGCGTCGGCAGGCGCCCTGATCGATTCGACCAAGGCCAGCCTGACCGCCACCATCCAGGACAACGAAGGTGCGGTGTTCCGCCTTGACAATACGGCCACGGGCGTGAGTTTCAGCGAAGGCGTAGGCACCCAGACGTTTACGGTCACCCGCGGCGGCTTGACCACGGGCACCGACACCGTGGTCGTGCACTGGGGCGGTGGAACGGCCACGCTCGGCACTGACTACACCGTCACCGCCACCGACCAGACCCTGACCTTCGCCGCTGGCGAGACCAGCAAGACTGTCACAGCCACCATCAACGACGATGCATTGGTCGAAGGCAACGAAACCTTCAATGTGCAGTTGGCCAGCGTGTCGGCAGGCGCCCTGATCGACCCGTCCAAGGCCAGCCTTAGCGCCACCATCCAGGACAACGAAGGCGCGGTGTTCAGCATCGACAATGCGGCCACGGGTGTGAGCCTCTCCGAAGGCGTGGGCACCCAGACATTTACTGTCACCCGCAGCGGCCTGACCACGGGGGTCGATACCGTCGTGGTGCAGTCGGGCGGCGGTACGGCCAATGGCGCCGCCGGTGCGTCGAATGACTACACATTGGCGATACAGACGCTGACCTTCGCGGCGGGTGAAACCAGCAAGACTGTCACGGCCACCATCAACGATGATGCGATGCCGGAGGGCAACGAGACTTTCCAGGTGCAGTTGCTCACAGCATCGACGGGCGCCCTGATCAATCCGGCAGCTGCCAGCCTCACCGCCACCATTCTGGACAACGACCAGTCGGTCTGGAGTGTGGCCAGCACCGGCAATGTCAGCGAGGGCGCAGGCTCGATCACCTACACCGTCACCCGCACTGGCGGCACCAGTGCGGCCCACATTCAGTTTGCCACCGCAGGCGGCACGGCCACAGCAGGAAGCGACTACACCGCCGTCAACCAGACCCTGAGCTTTGCGGCCGGTGAGATGAGCAAGGCCGTCACGGTGGTCATCTCGGATGATGCGATTGCGGAGGGCAACGAAACGGTGGTGGGTGTCATCAGCAACGCCGACAGCGGCACGATCAGTACCGCCACGGCGAGTGCCACGATTCTGGACAACGACCAGTCGGTCTGGAGCGTGGCCAGCACCGGCAATGTCAGCGAGGGTGCAGGCTCGATCACCTATACCGTCACCCGCACTGGCGGCATCAATGCGGCCCACATCCAGTTCGCCACCACAAGCGGCACAGCCACAGCGGGAAGCGACTATACGGCCGTGAATCAGACGCTGACCTTTGCCGCCGGCGAGACCAGCAAGACCGTCACGGTGGCCATCACGGATGATGCGGCTGCGGAGGCCAACGAAACGGTGGCAGGCGTCATCAGCAACGCCGACAGCGGAACCATCAACACCGCCTTGGCCACCGCCACCATCCTTGACAACGATCAATCAATCTGGAGTGTGGCCAGCAGCGGCAATGTGGATGAAGGCGCGGGCTCGATTACCTATACCGTCACCCGCACCGGCGGGGCCAATGCAGCCCACATTCAGTTTGCCACTACGGGTGGTACGGCCACGGCGGGAAGTGACTACACCGCCGTCAGCCAGACCCTGACCTTTGCGGCCGGTGAGATGAGCAAGACCGTGAGCGTGGCGGTGACCGATGATGCAACTGCGGAGGCCAACGAAACGGTGGCGGGCGCCATCAGCAACGCCGACAGCGGCACGATCAGCACCGCCACGGCGAGTGCCACCATTCTGGACAACGACCAGTCGATCTGGAGTGTGGCCAGCAGCGGTAATGTCAGCGAAGGCGCCGGTTCCATCACTTACACCGTCACCCGTACCGGCGGGGCCAATGCGGCCCACATTCAGTTTGCCACTGCGGGTGGTACGGCCACAGCGGGAAGTGACTACACCGCCATCAACCAGACCCTGACCTTTGCGGCTGGTGAGATGAGCAAGAGCGTCACAGTGGCTGTCTCGGATGATGCAACCGCGGAGGCCAACGAAACCGTGGTGGGCGTCATCAGCAACGCCGACAGCGGCACGATCAATACCGCCTCAGCCACCGCCACCATTCTTGACAATGATCAGTCCGTCTGGAGCGTGGCCGGCAGCGGCAATGTCGATGAAGGGGCGGGCGTGATGAGCTTCACGGTTTCGCGCACAGGTGATACGGGCACAGCCACGATCAGGTTCTCCACCGGCGTCCTTGGCACCGCCGAGCCCGGGGTCGACTACCAGCCCGTGGACCAGACGCTGACATTCGCCCCGGGAGAAACCAGTAAGACCGTACAGGTGAACCTGATTGACGATACCCTCGCCGAGGGGACCGACACCTTCCAGGTGCTCCTGGACCAGGCCAGCACCGGTTCCATTGCGGTTGGGTCGGCCGGAGGGCTGATACTGGATAACGACCAGTCGAACTGGGACGTCGCCAGCGCCGGCGATGTGGATGAAGGCGCAGGTTCAATGACGTTTGTTGTGTCACGCAGTGGGTCATTGGGGGCGGGCACCCTCCTGTTCACCACGGCGGGCGGCACAGCCCAGGGCAATGTGGACTACACGGCCGTGAATCAGACCCTGAGCTTTGCCGCAGGCGAAACCAGCAAAGTCGTCACGGTAGCCGTGAGCAATGACGTTCAGGCCGAAAGCAACGAAACCGTGACAGTGTTCATCGGTAATGTAGACACGGGCAGCGGCGGCAGAAGCGCCACCGCGACCATCCTGGACAACGACCAGTCGATCTGGAACGTTGCCAGCAGCGGCAACGCGAATGAAAGCGCGGGATTCCTCAGCTATGTCGTCAGCCGTACGGGTTCCGCCGCAGCCACCGCGACGATCGAGTTCTCCACCGCCGGGGGCAGCGCCACGGCGGCCAGCGACTACACCGCCACCACTCAGACCTTGAGCTTTGCCGCCGGCGAAAGCAGCAAGACCATGCTGGTCGCCATCACGGACGACACGAATGCCGAATCGAACGAGACCGTCGGTGTCGTCATTGCGAACGCCAGCACGGGCTCAATCAGCAGCACCACCGCCAACGGCACCATCCTTGACAACGACCAGTCACTGTGGAGCGTGAGCTTTGCCGGCAACGTGGCCGAAAAATCGGGCTGGCTGGTCTACACGGTGAGCCGCACGGGTTTGACCGCCGGCGCGACAGTGGAATTCCTGACGGGTGGCGGAACCGCCTCTGCCACTGACGACTACATTCCCATTGCCACCACCTTGACCTTTGCCGCGGGGGAAACGACCAAGCAGGTTGAGGTGCGCATCGTGGACGACACCACCCCGGAACTCTCTGAAAGCGTGGATGCGATCATTCGCAATCCCAGCACGGGGTCCGTCGTCAGCGGAGTCAGCGTGAGCAGCATTCTTGATGATGACCAGGTTCTCTGGAATGTGAACGGCCCTGGTGCGGTTGATGAAGGCGGCCAGTTCATGGTTTTTACGGTGTCGCGCAACATAGGCACCAATGCCGCAACGACCGTGGCGGCAACGATCGAAGTGGCCACCGTGGGGGGCACGGCCACGGCCGGCGCCGATTACACGGCCATCCACCAGACCTTGACCTTCGCTGCTGGCGAGCTTAGCAAGTCCGTCTACGTGCCCCTGATCAATGATGGCCTGCGCGAGGGCAGCGAAACCATTTTGGCCATGATCAGCAATGCAACAGCGGGCACCCTGTCCAACCAGCTGACGACCGGCACTTTGCTGGACAACGATCAATCCACCTGGGCTGTGGCGTCAGCCCCTGCCGCCGATGAGGGTTCGGGCTTTCTGGTTTATACAGTCAGCAGGACGGGGGACACTTCCACGTCGGCAACCGTCGAATTCGCTACCGGCGGGGGCACGGCCACGGCGGGCATCGACTACACCGCCGGCAGCCAGGTGCTCAGCTTCGCGGCGGGTGAAACCAGCAAGAACGTGAAAGTTTCCATCGCTGATGATGGGCTGGCCGAGGGCAACGAGACCGTCGGTGCGGCCATTGCCAATGCAAGCGCAGGTTTGATTGCCACCCCCACTGCCACCGCCACCATTCTGGACAACGACCAGTCGGTCTGGAGCGTTGCCCTTTCCAACATCGGCGATCCGGGTGAAAGCATGGGCGTCTTGCTATGGACGGTAAGTCGTACCGGCGGCACGGGCGCGGCAACCATCGAGTTTTCGACGGTGGGCGGTAGCATGATCGGCGGCAGCGACTACGCGGCACAAAGCCGTACGGTGCTGAGTTTCGCTGCTGGTGAAACGAGTAAAACCGTCGCTGTGTCCGTCACCGACGATGCCGTGCCCGAACAGGTTGAGAATATATTCGTCGCCATCGGCAATGCCAGCAGCGGAACAATTGCGAACGGTGTGGCCGGATCAAACGTATACGCCGACGACCAGCCCCAGTGGACGGTTAGTACCCAGCCGATTGATGAAGCCTCGGGATTGATGGGCTTTTACGTGACTCGCCTGGGTGGCCTGGATACTACGGCCACGATCGAGTTTGACACGGGTGGCTTAAGCACGGCGGCGGCTGGCCAGGACTATACCCCGGCCAGGCAGACGCTGAGTTTTGGCATCGGTGAATCCGTCAAAACGATCTTTGTTCCCATCACCGACGATTCGACGGGCGAGATCGCTGAAACCGTGATGGGGGTGCTCTCAAATCCCAGCTCGGGCTTTCTTTTCGTCTCCACCGCAAGCGGGACAGTGTTGGCGAACGATGAAACGCGGGCGCGCTTCGCCATAGCGGCCACCCTGGGGTCCGTGGGTGAAGACGACGCCAAGGCCTTCTATACCATCACACGCAGTGGCGATCTGGGCAGCGCGCAAACCATCGACTATTACACTGTCGACGTTACTGCCAGCGGCATAGCCCTGGCCGGGGCCGACTACACGGCGGTCAACCCGACCACCGTGACATTCCTGGCGGGCGAAACCACCAAGGTCGTGAGTGTGAATCTGCTCAGTGACACGGGGGCGGAAGGCAGCGAGACCCTGACCGTGGGTTTGCGCAACGCCTCGGGCGGAGCCATTGTGACTCCCACCGCATCGGTGACCCTGACGGACAATGACACCCCGGTGGCGTCGACCAGCTACGGCATCGCAGTGAGCAGAGACAACGTCTACGAGGGCGCGGGCGCGCTTGCCTTCACCATCACGCGCAGCGGTGACACCAGCGCGGCGACCACCAGCTACTTTCGGACCAACGACGTGTCGGCTGTAGCGGGAACCGATTACACAGGCGTGGCGAACCAGATATTGACTTGGGGTGTAGGCGAGACGACGAAAATCGTGTTCGTGAACCTGCTGGACGATGCGAACCCGGAATCGGCTAAAACACTGACCGGCCAGGTTGCCACCGACAGCGGTTTCACAACGGGGACGGCGCAGGTCACGGCAACTATCCTGGACGACGATTCCCTGGCCACCGGGGTGAACGCCTATGGGATCACCAATACCGGCAATGTCTACGAATCCGCCGGTGTGGCACATTTCACCCTCACCCGCAGCGGCGACATGACGATCACCAGCACAAGCTACTTCCGCACCAACGGCGGCACGGCGGCGGATGGGGCGGACTACACGGCGGTCGCCGGCCAGACCTTGAACTGGGGCGTGAACGAAAACACCAAGATCGTGACGGTGGCCTTGACCAACGACGCAACAGCCGAGAAGGGGGAGACCCTCATCGGGCAAATCGCCACCGACAGCGGCTTTACAACAGGCACGGCAACGGCGACCAGCACCATTTTGGACGACGATGCCCAGGTGATGGGGGCTGGCGTGGCAGACGTCCTGACCACGGGAACGGCCAGTGGAAGCTACCTGGGGGGCAGCATTCTGAATACCGGTGACCTGGATGATTCGGTCACCATCGGAGCGGCCGTTAATGTCAACAGCGTCATTGACCTGGGTGCGGGCAACGACACGCTGAACACCGGTGCAACACAGGCCAGCTTCTTCGTCAATGGTGCGCAGTATATTGGTGGCGCGGGTGTGGACACACTGGCGCTGAGCACGACCACTCCTTTTAATTTCAGCACCACCGCCAGCCCCGGGAATTTTGTCAAGGGCTTTGAGATCGTGAGCATGACGGCTACGGGCAACCAAACCTTGAACCTCAGCCTGCAAGACGTGCTGGAGTTCACCAGCGGAAATGCGGTAGCCGACACGCTGCGCATCACGGGCAGCGCGGGCGACATCCTGAACCTGCAAGCGCAGGAGAAAACGCTCAGCACACCGGCGCCCGGCACCGGCAACCTGACCGACGTGGACGGCACCACTTACAACGTGGTCGCTTCCGCCGCGGGCAACGCGTTGGCCAATGACGTGAGTATTGGCGGGTCAACCTATGACGTGTACCAGTACCAGCACAGCGGGCACACGATCAACCTGCTGGTCAACACCCTGCTGACCACCAGCGTGGTGTAAAGCCTGGGGTTTGAACGGGCGCGGCGCCACTCCGCGTTCTATCCGGCTTCTCCCGCCCAACGCTGAAGGGCCGGAGAAGTCAGCGTTGAAGGTCCAGGCACGTGAGAATGCCGACTCCCAGAGCCTCGGCGACCGCACGAATGGATTGAGTGCGTGCAATCACTTCAAAGTAATGGATTGAGGGATTGAGCGCCGAAAAATTCCCGTTGGCACGGTGTTGCGGAAAGTAGAACTTCTGATTGACATTTGATAGGGACGACAATAATATATTTAACTTATATTTACATTTATCCACCACTGGACAGGATGCCGCGATGCAGGCGATGGCCGTTGCGGGCTCGCGTGGCATCCGTTGCAAAAGGAGACTTCAGGGATGGAGCTTAAGCGTGTTGTTATCGCGGAAGAAGATCCTCTGCAGGCGCAGGCGCTTGCCGACCTTGTGGCGCAGTTTTCCAGGCATTGGCATGTTCACGTGATCGTGCAGTCCCAGGCGGAACTGGAAAGTACCCTGGAGGCTGTTGAGCCCGACGTTGTTTTGCTCGACCCCCTTATGCCGGGCGCCGAGCTGTCCGGGCTGAGTTCACTGGACATTGTGCGCAGGGTCCCCACGCCACCGGTCGTCATCCTGGTCACGGGCGACCCTTCCCAGGCGCTGTTTGCGTTTGACAACGAAGTTTGCGACTATGTTGTCAAGCCCGTCAGGCCAAGCCGGCTGGTGCAGGCCCTCCAAAGAGCCGGCGACATGATAGACGCGCGGCGAGCTGTAGCGGCCAGGGCTTCTCTCCTGCCGTCCGTGGCCGCCAACTCGCCCCGCTGGCTGGCGGGGGTGCGCGGCCGGGACGTGGTGCCACTGGACCCCCAGGACATTTTGTACCTTCAGGCCGACCGGAAATACACGATTGCCGTTTTGGCCGACGGCGAGGTTTTGATGCGGCACGGCATCAGTGACGTACAGACCAACCTCGACGAAGCCTTGTTCAAGCGGGTGCATCGCAGCACCATCGTCAATATGAAGCGCGTGGATTTCATGCGTCGCGATGAAATGGGGCGTTTTCGGGTTCATCTCAAAGGCCGCCCCGAAACCCTGGTCGTCAGCAAGCCTTTCGAGCAGCAATTCAAGATCGGTTGAAAAAAAGCGGCCCTTCGTGCTGCCCGGCAGGTGCGGGCATTAATCCGGCACCACCGCCGTCACTTCAATCTCCACCCGTGCGCGGTCCTCCACCAGGCCCGCCACCTCCACGCAGGTCATGGCCGGAAAATTCCTGCCCATGACCTCGCGGTAGGCGCCGCCCAATTCCTTGAGGCTGGCCACGTATTCCTCGCGGTCCACCACGTACCAGGTCATGCGCACCATGTGCTCCGGCCCGGCGCCGCCGGCTTTCAGCACGGCCGCGATGTTTTGCAGCGCCTGCCTGGTCTGCGCGACAAAATCGTCGCTCTCGAATTCCTGCTTCGCGTTCCAGCCAATCTGGCCGCCCACGAACAGCAGCGCGCCGCGCGCGAGTATGCCGTTGGCATAACCCTTGGGTTCGGCCCAGTCAGGGGGTTGCAGTTTTTTGATCATGGGGGTCAGCTCCAGGGGATGTTTGCAAATAGGGCAGCAAGGCCTCGCGCAAGGCATCGGGAATGCGCAGTGGCTTGCCGTTGGGAACTTCGGAATACACCACCACGCCGTGCGCCCTGAGCCTGACGGGGGCCGCCGCGCCGGGGGTGGCCGGTTCACCGAGGATTTCATACCGCATGCCCAGGCTGGCGCCGCCGATGCGCGTGAGCTCCAGCGTGATCGTCAGCAGGTCGCCGTGGCGGCACATGCCCAGAAATTCGGTCTTCAGGTCCACGATGGGCACGCCCGCGCCGCCGGCGATCATTTCGTTTTCGGGAAAGCCGATGTGCGCCAGGAAATCTTCCTGCACCTCATGCAGCAGGTAAAAAAACTGCGGGTAAAAAACAATCCCCGCCGGGTCGCAGTGGTGAAAGCGCACGCGCTTGGGAACGCTGAACTTCATGGCTGGCGCAGCTTGAAGCGTTGCAGCTTGCCGGTCTCGGTGCGCGGCAGCTTGTCCACAAACTCCACCTGGCGCGGGTACTTGAAGGGCGCCAGCGTCGCCTTGACGTGGTCCTGCAAAGCCTTGACGGTGGCGTCGCCGCCCGCCTCGCCGGGCTTGAGCACCACAAAGGCCTTCACCACCATGCCGCGCTCCTCGTCGGGCAGGCCCACCACGCCGCATTCGGCCACGGCCGGGTGCTTGAGCAGCGCGTCTTCCACCTCCGGGCCGGCCACGTTGTAGCCGGCGGTGATGATCATGTCGTCGGCGCGCGCCTGGTAGAAGAAGTAGCCGTCGGCGTCCTGCATGAAGGCGTCGCCCGGGTAGTTCCAGCCGTCCTTCACATAATTGCCCTGGCGCGCGTCCTCCAGGTAGCGGCAGCCCGTGGGCCCCACCACCGCCAGCTTGCCCACGGTGCCGCGCGGCACTTCGGCGCCGTTGTCGTCCACCACCTTCGCGGTGTAGCCCGGCACCACCTTGCCGATGGCGCCGCGGCGCACGTCGGCGCCGGCGGCCGAAATGAAGATGTGGAACATCTCCGTCGCGCCTATGCCGTCGATCATCTCGATGCCGGTGGCCTCTTTCCACAGCTGGCGGGTGGCGTCGGGCAGGCCTTCGCCCGCGCTCACGCACAGCCGCAGGCCGGGCACGCCGTGTTGTTTGGCGAAGGGCGCCATCTGCCGGTAAAACGTGGGCGCGGTGTAGCAGATGGTCGCGCCCACCTGCCTGATCAGTTTCACCATCGCTTCGGGCGTATAGGGAATGGAGGGGTAATACACCGAGGCCCCGGCCCACATCGGGAAAATCAGCATGCCCCCCAGCCCGAAGGTAAAGGCCAGCGGCGGCGAGCCCACCACGATGTCGTCCGGCTTCGCCTTGAGTACATGGCGCGGCCAGGCCTCGCAGGCCGCCAGCACATCGCGGTGCGTGTGCACCGCCGCCTTGGGCTTGCCCGTGGTGCCCGAGGTAAAGGCCATCAGCGCGATGTCATCGGCCGACACGGGGCAGGGCGTGAACCGGCCGTCTTTCTGCGCCGACAACACGGCCAGCGAACCCGGCGCATCCATCAGGTTGAAGGGCACGATAGTGGGCAGCGCGGCGCTGGGCGCCTTGGCCGCCTGCAATTCCTCCAGCAGCGTGGCATCGCACAGCGCCAGCGCGGGCCGGGCTTTTTCAATGATCTCCCCCAGTTCCTTGGCGCGCAGCAGCGGCATGGTCGCCACCGCCACCAGACCGGCCTGCACCACGCCCAGCCAGGCCAGCGCCATGCCGATGGAGTTGCCGCCGCGCAGCAGCACGCGGTTGCCCGGCGTGAGGCCGAAGTCTTCCACCAGCACTTGCGCGATGCGGTTCACCCGCTCCAGCGCGTCGGCGTAGCTCAGCGTGATTTTGTCCGAGCGCAGCAGGGGCTTGTCCGCGCGGCCTTCGCGAAAGGCCTTGTCAAACAGGGACTGCACCAGGTTGGCCTGCGCCGGGATGCGCAGCTCAGGCAGCGCATACACCAGGCGCGGCAGCTGGTCGGCCGGCGGCAGGCGGTCATGCACAAACTGGTCCGGCTGCGCGGAAGGGGCACCGGCCGCTGTGGTGGCCGTGGCTGCCTCAAGGGGTTCGGATACGGAGGTGCTCATGATTGCAATGCGGCCTTTCCAATGATGAGTTGCTGCACTTCGGTTGCGCCTTCGTAAATGCGCAGCGAGCGTATGTCGCGGTACAGGCTTTCCACCTTGCTGCCCACCTTCACGCCCAGCCCGCCGTGCATCTGCAGCGCCATGTCGATCACCTTCTGCGCGTTCTCGGTCGCCGTCATCTTGGCCATGGCCGCCTCGGACGTGATGCGCGCGCCGCTGCCCAGGCGCTCGCTCTCGTCGCGCATCCAGGCGGCGCGGTAGGTCAGCAGCGCGGCGGCATCCACCAGCGCCGCCATCTCGCCCAGCTTGGCCTGCGTGAGCTGAAAGTCCGCCAGCGTCTGGCCGAACATCTTTCGTTCCTTCGAAAAGCGCACCGCCTCGGCCAGTGCGCGGCGCGCCATGCCGAGGGCGGCGGCGGCCACCGAGGCGCGGAAGATGTCCAGCGTCTGCATCGCCAGCTTGAAGCCGCCATGCAGCGCGCCCAGCTGCGCGTCGCCCGCCAGCTTGCAGTGCGCGAACTTCAGCGTGGCCAGCGGGTGTGGCGCCATCACCGCGATGTGCTCGCTGCTGTCCAGGCCGGTGTTCGCCGCATCAACGATAAAGGCCGTGATGCCGCGCGTGCCCCCCTGCGGGTCGGTCTTGGCAAAGGTCACATAAAAATCCGCGATGCCGCCGTTGCTGATCCAGGTCTTGCTGCCGTTCAGCGTCCAGCCTTCGCCGGTGTCGGTGGCCGTGGTGGCCATGGCGCCCACGTCCGATCCCGCATCGGGTTCGCTCAGCGCGAAGGCCGCAATCTTCTTGCCGCTCGCCACCAAAGGCAGATACGCTGCCTGCTGCGCCGGCGTGCCTGCCAGCGTGATCGCGCCGCTGCCCAGGCCCTGCATCGCAAACGCGAAGTCGGCCAGCGGTGAGTGAAAGGCCAGCGTCTCGCGCAGGATCACCAGCGCGCGCGAGTCGAGTTTTTCCAGCGCACCGCCCAAAGCGCCATCCTTGCCCGCCGGCACGCAATAGCGCAGCCAGCCTTCAGCGCCCAGCAGGCCCACCCACTCCTTGCAGGCCTTGCGGTCGTCGCTTTCGTCGATATGCTGCCGCGGCGCCCAGTCGGCCAGGCGCTCGCCCAGCTCGCGGTGGACTTCGTCAAAAAAAGGCAGTGCCAGGTGCGTGGTGCTCGATCGCATGTTCAATCCTCGTCAGCAGGTTGCGCTCAGTCGCCCTGGAACACCGGCTTTTGCCTGGCCGCAAAAGCCTTGTAGGCGCGCGTGAAGTCCTTGGTCTGCATGCAGATGGCCTGCGCCTGCGCCTCGGCCTCGATCGCCTGGTCCAGTGTCATGGCCCATTCCTGGTGCAGCATGGTCTTGGTCATGCCGTGCGCGAAGGTCGGGCCCTCGGCCAGCTCGCGCGCCAGCTTTTGTGCCTGCGCCAGCACATCCTGCGGCTCATGCAGCGCGTTGAAAAATCCCCACTGCAAACCCTCTTGCGCATTCATGGCGCGGCCGGTGAACAGCAATTCAGACGCGCGGCCCTGGCCGATCAGGCGCGGCAGCAGCGCGCAGGCGCCCATGTCGGCGCCCGCCAGGCCAACGCGCGTGAAGAGGAATGCCGTCTTGGCCTGGGCCGTGCCCAGGCGCATGTCGGCCGCCAGCGCCATCATCGCGCCCGCGCCGGCGCAAATGCCGTCAATCGCCGCGATGATGGGCTGCGGGCACAGGCGCATGGCCTTGATCAAATCGCCCGTCATGCGCGTGAACTCCAGCAGCTCAGGCATGCTCATCTTGGTCAGCGGACCGATGATCTCGTGCACATCGCCGCCCGAGCAGAAATTGCCGCCCGCGCCGGTGATCACCACGGCCTTCACGTCGGTCGCGCTGTTCAGCGTGCGAAACAGGTCGCGCAGCTCCGCGTAGGAATCAAAGGTCAACGGGTTCTTGCGCTCGGGACGGTTCAGCGTCAGCGTGGCGACGCCGTCTGCGAATGCGTAGGCGAAATGCTCCGCCTGGTGGTGGGCCATCGCATCGAAATGCGCGTGCATGGGGTTGGCCAGACCAATATAGTGTTTCATGTGGTTTCCAGTTTGCTGTCCGCGAGTTGGTTGTGGTGCTGCTTGACCTTGCCCAGCAGCTTGTGCAGTGATTCGACTTCGCGCGGCGACAAGGCTTCAAAGGCCGCGACGATCCAGGCTTCATGCTCGGCCGCCATTTCGTCAAACAGCTTGCGCCCGCGCGATGTCAGGCGCACGCGGTAGGCGCGCCTGTCGCCTTCCACGTCCACGCGCTCCACCAGGCCTTCGGCCACCAGTTGGTCGGTGATGCCGGTCACGTTGCCGCCCGTCACCATCATGCGGCGCGACAGCTCGTTCATCTTCAGGCCCTCGGGGCTGCGCTCCAGCTGCGCCATCAGGTCAAAGCGCGGCAGCGTGGTGTCGAACTGTTCGCGCAACTGGGTGCGCACCTGCTTTTCCACCAGCTGCGTGCAGGTCAGCATGCGCAGCCACAGGCGCAATGCCTCGGGGTGTTCGCTGTGGCTTCTTGCTTCCAGGTCCATGGGGTCTCCTTGGCGTGTTGCTTTTGTTTTCTTGCTTCTTGCTTTTTGATTGTTTATTTGATGGAAGGCGCCTGCGCCGCAAGCTCCTTCTGCTTGGCGATCTCGCGGTACAGCTGGTCGCGTCCGCTCAGGTACTGTTTGGGCCAGCTCACATGGCGGCTCTGCAGCTTGGCCGCCTCGTGCAGCGTCCAGGCCGGGTCCGCCAGGTGCGGGCGGGCAATCGCGCACAGGTCGGCACGGCCCGCCGCGATGATGCTGTTCACGTGGTCCACCTCCGAAATCGCGCCCACGGCAATCGTCTGTATGCCCACCTCGTTGCGTATGCGGTCGGCAAACGGTGTCTGGTACATGCGGCCGTACACCGGCTTGGCCGCGCGCGTGGTCTGGCCTGACGACACGTCGATGAAATCACAGCCCGCGGCCTTGAACAACCGCGCAATCTCCACCGCGTCGTCCGCCGTGTTGCCGCCCGGCGCCCAGTCATGCGCCGAGATGCGCACGCTCATGGGCCGGCCGGCAGGCCAGGCCTCGCGCATGGCCGTGAACACTTCCAGCGGAAAGCGGCAACGGTTGGCCACGCTGCCGCCGTATTCGTCCGTGCGCTGGTTCGTCAGCGGCGTGATAAAGCTCGACAACAGGTAGCCGTGGGCGCAATGCAGCTCCAGCCAGTCAAAGCCGGCCTCGGCCGCATAGCGGGTGGACTGCACAAACTCCGCCTTCACACGGTCCATGTCGGCCCGCGTCATCGCTTGTGGCACCTGGTTGCTCGGGCCGTAGGGCACGGCGCTGGCCGCCAGCAGCGGCCAGTTGCCGGTCGGCAGCGGCTCGTCGGCCGCTTCCCAGCCCACCTGCGTCGAGCCCTTGGGCCCGCTGTGGCCCAGCTGCATGCCGATCTTCGCGTCCACGCCCGCGCCATGCACAAAATCCACAATGCGCTTGAAGGCCTTGGCCTGTGTTTCGTTCCACAAACCCGGGCAACCCGGGGTGATGCGGCCCTCGGGGCAGGGCGCCGTCATCTCCACAAACACCATGGCCGCGCCGCCCAGCGCGCGCGCGCCCAGGTGCACCAGGTGAAAGTCCTGCGGCATGCCGTCCACCGCGCTGTAGGTGGCCATCGGTGAGACCACGATGCGATTCTTCAATGACAGCTCACGCACCTTGAGCGGCAGCAACATGGGCGGCGGCGCATGCGGCGCATTGCTCTTGGCCAACCATTGTTCGTAGCCTTGCAGCCAGGCCGCATCGCGTACCCGCAGGTTTTCATGGCTGATGCGCTGCGAGCGCGTGAGCAGCGAATAAAAGAATTGCTCGGCCTCCATGCCGCTGTAGCGGTCCACGTTCTCAAACCATTCGGTCGAGTTGCGCGCCGCGTTCTGTATTTTCAGCACCTCCACCGAGCGCAGGGCTTCATAGTCCCGCAGGGCAGCCTTCGCATCACCGCCGTGCTGCGCAAAGCGCTTGCTCAGCTCGATTGCGTCTTCCAGTGCCAGCTTGGTCCCGCTGCCGATGGAGAAATGCGCCGTATGCGCCGCATCACCCATCAGCACGATGGGTACTTGCTTGCCGTTGATGCTTTCCTCATGCACCCAGCGCTCGCACACCACGCGCGGAAAGCGAATCCAGATCGCCGAGCCCCGCACATGCGTCGCGTTGTTGATCAGCGGGTTGCCGTCCAGGTATTTGGCGAACAGGCGCTCGCAGAACGCAATGCCTTCCTCCTGGCTCATCTGGTCCAGGCCGTGCGCCTTCCACACCGCCTCCGGCGTCTCGACGATAAAGGTCGAGGTGTTCGCGTCAAACTTGTAGGCGTGCGCCGCAAACCAGCCGTGCTCCGTCCGCTCAAACGCGAAGGTAAAGGCATCAAACGTCTTGTGCGTGCCCAGCCACACAAAGCGGCAGGCGCGCAGCTCCACGTCGGGCTTGAAGGTCTCCGCATAGCGGTTGCGCACGCGGCTGTTCAGCCCGTCGCTGGCCACCACGAGGTCGGCCTTGTATTGCGCCGCGATGGCTTGGTCGTCCTGCACATCGGTTTCAAACACCAGGTCCACACCCAGCGCCATGCAGCGCTCCTGCAGGATGTTCAGCAAGCGCTTGCGCCCAATCCCGCAGAAGCCGTGGCCGCCCGACCGCACCGAGCGCCCCTTGAAGAACACCTCCACATCGTCCCAGTGGTTGAAGGCGTCGCCTATCAGCTGCGCGCTCACCGGGTCCGCCGCCCGCAGGTTCTCCAGCGTCTGGTCCGACAGCACCACGCCCCAGCCAAAGGTGTCAAAAGGCCGGTTGCGCTCCACCACCGTTACCTGGTGGGCCGGGTTTTGCAGCTTCATCAGCAGGGCGAAATACAAACCAGCGGGGCCGCCGCCCAGGCAAAGAATGTGCATGAAAGCGTACTCTCTGGATTAATCTTGCCTTAATTGTTTAGGTTTAAAGTAAATTCGTCAAGCAGGGTTTACCGCCACCTGGAAAGCTGGTGTAACCGGGGAAATGGGCAGGAGAGGGCCGCCAGCGCGGCCCGGCGATCTGCGGGCCGCCTGCAAGGGTCAGGGGGACTGGAAGCCCGCCGCCCGGTAAGTAAGCACCAGCGTGTCGCGGTAGCCACCGCCTGCTGCCTCGTCCGCCGGCAGTATCGGCGTCGTCTCGTGGATCACCCGCGCGTCGTCCAGCAGCAGCGCCGTCAGCGGCTCTTTCATCACAAAGCGCACGCCGTGCGGGCCGTTGGCGTCAAACACCCGGGTCTCGCCGCCCTTCACGCCCTGGCGGCCCACCATCATCACCACCACAAAATCCACCCCGTCGCGGTGCGCGCCCTCCGGCGTCGGCCGGCCCACGCCGCCCGCGGTGTCGATGCGGAACTGGTGCGCCTCGATAAACCAGCGCTCCGTCGGCCGCACCTGGGCAAACAGTTTGCCCAAATTTGCGATCAAATCTGTCCATGCCCCGGCCGTGGCCACGGCCGGCTCCACCGGCTCAAACCAGCGTTCAAAGCCGCCATGCAGCGCGTTGTAATCCGTGGGCTGCCAGTGCGCCCGGTGCGGCGTTTGCGCGAGTGTGCCCGCCGCCAGCTCTTGAATAAAGCACGAGTGCCGGCGCTTGCGGTAATGCCCGCCATCCTTCAGGTGGGCATCCGGCGGCAGCCGGTCCCATGAAGGCACCAGCGCCTTCCAGGCCGGCGCCCAGGTGGCACCCAGCTCCAGCGTGGCCGTCAGCTCGGCCGGGTTCAGCAAACTGAGGCCGTCCTGGCTGAGCGCCTGGCGGGCCGACTTGGGGACAGTGGCGATATTGAACATAGGCTGCTATTTTGCTTGACGCGGCGCGGCCCGCCAGCGCCCCGGCGCAGGAAACCTTTCAAACCCGAAAGGTGAAACTTACCTACACACAGGCTGCTCAAAACTTCCCATAATGGGCTCGTCTGCTTTTCTTTTGCCTATCCGTTCCAACTTGAGGAGCCATCCATGCTTTACAAATTCAAATCCAAAGACGCCGGCGATGTGATCATGCTCGAAGCCAACGGCCGCAAAGTGCTTGAAATCATCGGCAAAGACCCCGCCCCCAAAGGCATCATCCTGCCAGAGCAGATGCCCGCCGCCATCGCCGCCCTGCAAGCCGCCATCGCCCATGAAGAGGCCCACGACGCCAACGCCGAAGACGGCGTCGTCCCCGGCGACGGCCTGGGCCTGCGCCAGCGCGCCGTGCCTTTTATCGACATGCTGCAGCGCAATCTCAAGTCGGGGCATGAGGTGGTGTGGGGGGTGTAGCACCACAAGCGCCGCGGGCGCTTAGCTTCTTGAAAAGGAAAAAGCCCTGGTGACAGGGCTTTTTTCATGCTCGACCGTAAGGTGCAGCCGGCGCTTTAAAAATCATTCACCCCAGCCGCTTCAACGCGTCTTTGGCGGGTTCAACCCCTTGCATCGCCGCTTTTTTGTACCCCTCGATGGCGGTCACCTGATCCAGTGTGCCGCTCCATCCGTGGCCGTACTTTGATCTGTGTTCATTCGTCCTATGAGAGATGCGTATCTGCAGATGCCCAAACGCTATTGGCGTCTTGCTCGTCATCTCTTTACAGTCCGTCCGCAGTGCATTCTTCGGAGCTATTGTGACCAATCAGATTGAACCCTCTCGTGACGTACGCCGCGTACGCAGTGCTGCTCGGCATAGCGGCATCGTCATGTTGATAGTGGTATGTGTCGGATTGGCTTGCGTAGCAGGGCTTCAATACTTCAGGGAAATACAGTCACCACCCTTGCCGGTGGTTCAAGTAGATACTCCCGGACCAGCTGCAATTGAGCCGTCCTGGCATCTGCAATTAACCGACATCCCCGAACAGAAGGTATTTATCGGCTTCAAGCAGGCCGGGCACGTCTTTATTGACGCCTCGGATTTATGCTTGCAGCCCGGCTTTAGAGAGAACGTCCGCCATGAAGAATTGGAGCGCGAGGATGGCGAAAGGCCCCTTGCGGAGGCAAGCGATATTTCGCTACCCGACGAGTTGACCCAGAAAATTTGGTGGATTGTGAGCAGCGATGTACAGGCAGAGGACCGCACCTTTGATACCCCTTACCAATGGCTTGGTGAGCGCCTCTCATACGTCAACTACGCGTGCTTGTTTCTGGGGCAAAAGGTTAACCGAACAGCTCTCAACCAATTCCGCACACATAAATCGGAGCCCGTCGTTGCGTTGATGGGTTTTGACACCCCTTTGGATCTGTATTTGAAGGCGCACGAAGGCTGGATTGATGTGACGGATGACAACCGTGCCAGAACAATGCGGGAGCTTCCGTGGCTGCATTCCTGGATGAATAAGTTCGGCGTCAAAGGCGTTGAACAATGCGGATATTCAGAGGACGTCACGCCAGACGTAGCGCTGCTGCCGATCAAAGTAAAAATGTCGTCGAATGGCCAACAAGACGCGCACTGGTTGGTCGCAACAGGGTGCAATGTCCTTGATCACTGGTCGCTTGTGATGACGAATGAAGACGGAACAGTCTCATTCGTTTCAGTGACCATGCCACAAGACGTTGACGGGTATCGCCCCGGCAAGGTTTGGACGGTGGATATTGATAGCGATGGAATGCCGGAGTTTTTGATTGAGGCTCAGTATTACGAAGGGTCGAGTTATGTACTGCTTCGCCTGAACAAGAACAATGAGGGTGGCTATTCCTTCACTGGGGTAGCAGCGACGTCTTATGAAGGACTGTGAGTGGGGCTTGTCGCGCGAGTCCACGGGCTCGGCCGTCCCAGTTGAAGCTAGTGTCTCGTAATCCGACCCAATAGCTGTACATTCGGCTATGGCCAATCTCCTCTATCGCGGCGTAAACAAAGTTGACGACCTAGAAAACGCTGGGAGGGTATGGCCTAAAGGATCTACCTCTGAAGTGACGCCTCTGTATGACGGGCAAGTTACAAACAACGGATGGTTTAACCATGGACCATCGAAAACAAACACCGCGAGGGTCACTCAAAGTGACAAGATTACTTACGACAACAGCGGTATTTCAACCTCTCGCTCGTTATCAGAGGCAATCAAATTCGCCACTTATGGTGGCCAGGATGGTTTTATTTACGTGATTGACGCGGACCGATTGGCTCAAGAGGGTGTGACCGCGGTCGAGTTCCCGGACCCTGAGCATCCACATGAGAGGGAAGTAACTTTGATTGTGAACTCCAGGGAGCCCTTACCTCTCTCTTTAATTGTCGAGAAATTCGAAGTCCACAGCGAAGGCCGAAGAATCTAGCGGGACAGCACCAAGGCAACCCTGGGGTGTTGAATTGCACTGAAGTCTGACCCATTAATGGGTCAAATTTCGATGGAATTCAACAGTCAAAGCTCAGTTTAGGCCCGTATCCCCGATGCTTGTCCTCATCTATTCACGTCACGGGCTCTTCAGTTCCGTTTTTAGCTTTGTTGCGGAGTCAACACCTTGTCGCGTGACTTCAAAAAATTTGTCTTTTAGTTCAGGTACAGAAGAGAGCGCCTTTTGAAATTGTGGAGAGGAGAAAAACTCATGCCACGGGCTCCCATGTGTTTCTTGTTCTACTAAGCGGAGAGGTGCCTCGTCCAACCTGTTCAAAGCCGAGCTAAACAATCTAGCCTCCAACGCGGGATCAAGGCGAGCAGCCTCTTTTCTGTATCCCTCATATGCCTTGGCAACGGAGGCCTTAAACGCATAATCCTCCGCAAGCCTAAAGCGCTGCCCGACTTGCTTAGTTGCGAGCCAACCGAACCAAATAGGGGCCCCAATGCTCAGCACCGACAGGAATAGGTGCATGCAAATGACGCCCCAATTAGGATTTTGTGTCGTGATCGATTGAGACAGCAGCTCAACTCTTGCTGAACCCAATTTGGTCGCAAGCCATAGCGCGACGAGCAGAAACACTACCCAAGCACTCATAGACCAACTCAGTCGAGTCGCTCGTTGATCGAAAGCCGCCGCCAATCCTTTCGTGGTTGTGATTCGGTATGCCTCTTCACATTGATCCACAATTTTTGCCGCTTGCCCACTCAAATTGCCAAGCGCTTCCAAGTCGCGCGCTGCCATGCTGGCATCTTTGCTCGCTTTTTCGGCCGATGTTGCCGATTCCGCTGCAAATTTAACTACCCGGTTTCTGGCCTCCGCGAGGTCAGCCAAATCAATCTGTAGTGATTCGGCGACCGCGTGAGCCTGTGAAATATGTTGTATCTGCCCAGCCAATAAATCTTTGCTTGGTATCAATTGGTCAAGTTCTACTTGTATCGCTCTTAACCTTCGCGCCAGTTGCAGAGGCAGAGTCTTGGGGTCAGGAATTTGCCAAACTGACTCGCTAGGGACTGTCAATCGCCGGATAGTTTCTAGTGTTGAAACGTAGACGCTGGTTGCGACTCCGCAGTTACCACCCCAGAACTGAGGAAGCGTATTGGATCGCAATATACCCAAGCGCCTCGGGAAGTCCTGTACAGCCTTCAGGGCTGCATCGTCAATGTTGTCTGCAGCTACGCTACGAATGTCTTGAGCAAGCTGCGTGGACAACGCTGCCATGTCGTGACGAGTGACGGCGGGACAATTCCATCCCCAAGCTTCTAGAAAAGTCTGATCGCCGCTCCATCCAGCTAATATTGCCGCAGTCAGCTCATCCAAGGCTTGACACAGGGCTTCGAGGTCTTTGTGCATAGAGACTCCGTCAGAGTGGTGAAAGATCTTAGCGTTTCAACCTGTAACCTCGTAAGGGAAATAATGCCCTGCTGTTTGGGCAGCGCGTCCGCTGATTGGTACGCATGGAGTTGATCAAAGACGTTCGCGAAAAGTTTAAGCTTGCGGGTGGCCGGCAGTTGATCATCTACCCCCCCGGGGGCCCGTCCAAGGTCGTGGCGTGGCCTGCTCCGGCGGCAGCTGTGTAGTTAATCCACCTTCGCCCCAGAAGCCTTCACCACCTGCGCCCACTTCTTGTGCTCGGCGTTGATAAAGGCCGTGAACTGGGCCGGCGTGTTGCCCGAGGGGATGGCGCCCTGAGCCAAGAGCTTTTCCTTCATCGCCGGTGTGCCCAGTGCTTTCGAAGCTTCCTGCTGGATGCGGTTGACGATGTCGGGCGGCGTGTTGGCGGGGGCGAGGAGGCCAAACCAGGAGCTGGCCTCGTAGCCTTTGAGGGCAGGGCCGCCGGCTTGTTCTATGGTGGGCACGTCCGGCAGGGCGGCTGAGCGTTCGGCGCTGGTGACGGCGAGGGCTTTGAGCTTGCCGGATTTGATGAGGGCCATGGAAGAGGGCAGGTTGTCGAACATGACGTCCATGTCGCCGCCCACCAGTGCGAGTAGCGCGGGGCCGGAGCCGCTGTAGGGGAAGTGGGTCATGTAGGTGCCGCTCATGGTTTTGAAGAGCTCGCCCGCCAGGTGGATGGAGGTGCCGTTGCCGCTGGAGGCCATGTTGAAGGTGCCGGGTTTGGCTTTGGCGGCGCGTATGAAGTCGGTGACGTTGTTGATGCCGGCGGCTTTGGCTTTTTCGGTGTTGACGACCATGACGTTGGGCACGCCGGCGACCAGGGTGATGGGGGCAAAGTCTTTTTGCGGGTCGAAGGCGAGTTTTGAGTACAGGGATTTGTTGATGCCGTGGGTGCCGACGGTGCCCATGAGGAGGGTGTAGCCGTCGGGCGCGGATTTGGCGACGATGTCGGCGCCTATGTTGCCGCCGGCGCCGGCGCGGTTTTCCACGACGAAGGGTTGGCCGAAGGCTTTGGAAAGCTCGGGCGCCATGGCGCGGGCCAGGATGTCGGTGGTGCCGCCGGGCGCGAAGGGCACGACGATTTTCACGGGCTTGGCGGGCCAGCTGGCGGTTTGCGCCCAGGCCGAGGGCGAGGCCATGAAGGTGGTGAGGGCGGCGAATGCGGTGGCCAGGACGCCTGCTGTGTAGCGAGGTGAACGAAAGAATGTTTTGGAATTCAAAGGGCTCTCCAGAGGGATGGCCGGCGGCGGTTGCCGGGGGTCACTGAAAGATAGCGTCCGCAGGCACACGCTTCAAGAGGGTTTAACCCGGGACTTTGAGGGTCCTTTCTTCAATCTGCGTAGTCTGTGGATGAATTTCTATCCGCAGATGACGCAGATTTCCGCAGATTAAAGACAAGACATCAGGAAAGTTTTGATTGATTGGCGAAACCTGTGGACGAAAAAAAAGCCGCCCGGCGAACCAGGCGGCTTGGCTGTCCAGGCAGCGAATGATCAGTCGGCAAACTTGCCGGCGGCTTCGATCACGGGCTTGAGCTTGGCGATCTCAGACACGACGAAAGCCTTGTGGGCGGCGGGCTCGACGCGTTTGTCGGTCACGACCACGGCGCCCAGGCCTTCCTGCTTCTTGATGAAGTCGGGGTCTTTGAGGGCGATCTTCAGCGCGTTGTTGAGCTGGGTCAGCACGGCGGGGGGCGTGCCCTTGGGTGCGTAGAGGCCGTGCCAGATGGTGAGGTCAAAGCCTTTCAGGCCCATTTCCTGCAGCGTGGGGTAGTCTTTGAGCAGCTTGTTGTTGCTCAGGGGCTTGGCGGTGGTCACGGCAAAGGCCTTGACGCGGCCGGCTTCGATCTGGCCGGTGGTGTTGGTGGTCTGGTCGCACATCATGTCGACCTGGCCGCCGACCAGCGCATTCATCGCGGGCGCGGTGCCGCCGAAGGGAATGGTGGTCATCGCGTCCTTGGCCTTGATGGCCGACTGCCACATGAGGCCGCACAGGTGCGAGGCGGAACCCAGGCCGGCGTGGGCGATGTTGAGCTTGCCGGAGTTGGCGCGGATGTAGTTCTCAAAATCGCGGTAGTTGTTGGCGGGCAGCTGGGGCTTGCCGATGATGGTCATGGGCACTTCATTGACCATGCCGACAAATTCAAAATCATCAGGCACCTTGTAGGGCAGCTTGCGGTACAGGGCGGGCGCTGCCGCCATGCCGATGTGGTGCACCAGCAGGGTGTGGCCGTCGGGCGTGGCGCGGGCCACCTTGGCGGTGCCTATGGTGCCGCCGGCGCCGTTGACGTTCTCCACCACGAAGTTGGCGTTGCCGCCCATGGCCTTGCGCATGGCTTCGGCCAGGTCGCGGGCGACGCGGTCAGTCGGGCCGCCGGCCGCGAAGGGCACCACCAGGCTGATGGGCTTGGAGCTGGGGAAGGTGGTTTGCGCGTGCGCGGCCAACACGGTGGTTGCCGCGGCGGCGAGGACTAACAGGCTTTTCTTCATGATGGGCGTCTCCTTGAATCTGAGGCGCCAAGTTTACGGTCCCCTTACCGCCTCAACATCGCGGGAACTACGTAAGGGGTAGCCCCCGGTCACCCCTGTACAGGCTCACTTCGTGTAGCCTGCTCCCCCTCAAGGGGGCGGTGCCTGGGGCCGGCGAAGCCGGACCCGCGGCCCCCACTGGTAAATACCCACCCTTCGCAAGCACAGGATTCTTCAACCCAGGCGTGGGGGGCGTTACTTGTAACTTCTTGCGTCCTCAATAACCTTGCCATCGTTGGGGAGACTGCCGGGCGCCACCAGCTGCACGGTGCCGCGAAGCTTGGTCACGTCGCGTATGGCTTCGCTGATGCGCTGGTCCAGCCCGTCGGGCGTCGAGGCCGCTTCGACCTGCAGGTGCATGCTGTCGTTGGCCATCTCGCCGCTGACGACCAGCCTGGCCTTGAGCACTTCGGGAAAGCGCCGGGCGATGTCGGCCACCTGGCCGGGGTGCACAAACATGCCGCGCACCTTCACGGTCTGGTCGGCCCGGCCCATCCAGCCCTTGATGCGGGTGTTGCTGCGGCCGGTGGGGCATTGGCCGGGCAGCACGGCCGAGAGGTCGCCGGTGCCGAAGCGGATCAGCGGGTAGTCGGGGTTGAGCGTGGTGACGACCAGCTCGCCGACCTCGCCTTCGGCCACCGGGTCGGCGGTGCCGGGGCGCACGATCTCCACGATCACGCCTTCGTCGAGCACCAGGCCTTCGCGGGCCTCGGTTTCATAGGCGATGAGGCCCAGGTCGGCCGAGGCATAACACTGGTAGGCGGCGATGCCGCGCTCGGCAAACCAGTCGCGCAGGCTGGGCGGGCAAGCCTCGCCCGAGACCATGGCGCGGGTCACGCTGGGCAGCGCGACCTTCATTTCGGCAGCCTTGTCGATGATGATCTTGAGGAAGCTGGGCGTGCCCACATAGCCGGCGGGCTTGAGCTCGGCCATGGCCTGCACCTGCTGCTCGGTCTGCCCGGTGCCGCCTGGGAATACGGTGCAGCCCAGCGCGTGGGCGCCGCTTTCCATCATGGCGCCGGCCGGCACGAAGTGGTAGCTGAAGCAGTTGTGCACCAGCTGCCCAGGCCTGAAGCCGGCCGCGTGCAGCGCGCGCGCCATGCGCCAGTAGTCCTTGCGCGTGCTGTCGGGCTCGTAAATCGTGCCGGGGCTGGCAAACACGCGCGGCATGGCGGCGCCATAACGCAGCGCGCTGAAGCCGCCGAACACATCGCCGCCGGCCTGGCGTGAGGCCTGCTGCCGCTCCAGCAGCTCGTACTTGCGCGTGACCGGCAGGCGCGCCAGCGCGGCGCGCGAGCTGACGGCCGCCGCATCCACGCCCTTGAGGATGGCCGCGAACGCCGGCGCATGGGCTTGCGCATGCGCGAGCTGCTGCGGCAGCGTGGCGAATTGGGCGGCTTCGCGGTCGGCGTGGGGGCGGTGTTCCAGGGAGTCGAAGAAATCGCTCATATTCTTCCCCTCCCTTAAGCCAACCAGCGCTTGCGGCGCTTGTAGCTTTTCACGTCTTTAAAGCTTTTGCGCTCGCCGCCGCCCATGCCCAGGTAAAACTCTTTCACGTCCTCGTTGTTGGCCAGGTCGGTGGCGGCGCCGTCCATCACCACGCGGCCGCTTTCCATGATGTAGCCGTAGTCGGCGTACTTGAGCGCCATATTGGTGTTTTGCTCGGCCAGCAGAAAGGTGACCTTCTCTTTCTGGTTCAGGTCCTGCACGATGTTGAAGACTTCCTCGACGATCTGCGGCGCCAGGCCCATGGAGGGCTCGTCGAGCAGCACCATGGAGGGGTTGGCCATCAGCGCGCGGCCGATGGCGCACATCTGCTGCTCGCCGCCCGAGGTGTAGGCCGCCTGCGAGCCGCGCCGGGTCTTGAGGCGCGGGAAGTAGTTGTAGACCTTCTCGAGGTTGGCCGCGACTTCGGCCTTGCTGCTGCGCGTGTAGGCGCCGGTCATCAGGTTTTCTTCGATGGTCAGGTGGGCAAAGCAGTGCCGCCCTTCCATGACCTGCACCACGCCGCGTTTCACCAGATCGGCCGGCGAGAGGTTTTCAATGCGCTCGCCGCGCAGCTCGATGGAGCCCTTGGTGACCTCGCCGCGCTCGCCCTTGAGCAGGTTGGAGATGGCGCGCAGCGTGGTCGTCTTGCCCGCGCCGTTGCCGCCCAGGATGGCGACGATGCGGCCCTGCGGCACCTGCAGCGAGACGCCCTTGAGCACCAGGATCACGTGGTTGTAGATGACCTCGATGCCGTTGACGTTGAGAACGATGTTGGGTGTGTCACTCATTGTTGATATCCATTTGAGCCAATTGAAAGAGCTGGAGGGCGGCCCTTTCAATTGGCGGCTCGTGAGAGCCGCGCCCCTCCCGCCTGGCGGGAGGGGTTGGGGTGGGTGCCGTCAGTACATGGCAAAGCCAGCTGAGCGGCTACGCCGCTCAAGACTGGCAGTCAGCCGGCGTGCGTGCCGTCAGCTTCTTCTCGGTCGCGTACTTGGCGGCGGTGGTCTTGACCAGCGGCTTGATCACCTGCTCGTCGGCCTGCAGCCAGTCGGAGGTGAATTTCCATTCCTTGCCGTCCCAGGTGTGGATGCGCGCCCAGGCCGAGCCCATGTGGTCGGAGCAGGAGGTGGAGATGGGCCGCATCACGCCGGCAAAGCCCAGCGCATCGAGCTTGGCCTGGGTCAGGTTCAGGTTCTCCAGGCCCCAGCGCACTTGTTCACCGGTCATGATCTTGCCTTTGCCGAAGCGCTCCTGCGCGGCGCGCAGGCCTTCGACGCCCAGCATGGCGCTCATGGCGCCGCGCATGTAGAGCACCTGGCCGACTTCCTCTTTCGGGCCCGTGCCCTGGCCCTTGCCGTGCACCATGGCCAGCATGTCCTTGACGAGCTTGGAGTTCGGCTCGGCGCCGTGCTGCATGGTCACGGCGTTGTAGCCCTTGGCGCCGTCGGCCACGTCTTTCACGTCAGGCTCGGCGCCGGCCCACCACACGCCGTACAT